>Ga0268386_10000614_pt1 | contig 22856 bp, 23 predicted proteins | sample RVTome_15_FD_200260 | JGI IMG/M metagenome (GOLD analysis project Ga0268386, IMG submission 200260) | Soil microbial communities from uranium-contaminated site in the Upper Colorado River Basin, Wyoming, United States - RVT150D86... ...
TCGAACCCACGCGAGCCGTAACGGCTCAAGGGGGTTTAAGCCCCTCGCGTCTACCAATTCCGCCACCCGGGCAGGGGTCTCCATTCGTTCCGTGAGGACGCACCGTGTCGGTGGATCGGCCCTCACAGAATGGTCTCAGGCTAGGTCCAGAACCTCGATGGCGAGCCCATCGAGGGTGTCACACTCACTGATCAGGATCGATTCGACCCCCACCACCTCCAAAACGCAACTCGCCACCACCGCACCGGCGAGGATCACGGGTGCCCGCGCCGCGTCGAGCGAGGGAATGGAGGCGGTCTCCTCTACCGTCATGCCGGCGAGCTCGGCAATGATCGTGTCCAGCCGCATGCGTGACAGGTGGTGATGGTGGACACGCGCCGGGTCATAAGTGGTGAGGTCGAGATCGATCGCAGCGAGGCTGGTCCAGGTGCCGGCGACACCGATGAGGTCACCGGTCACCTCCAGATCGGCGAACATGGTGCGCACCAGATCGCGCCCCCGCTCCATGTCGCCAGATGAGGCGGGTCGACCCGGCAGCTCCCGGTCGGTGAGACGCACCGATCCGATGTCGATCGACACCGCCCCCCGGGCGGTGACGAACTCGGTGCTTCCGCCTCCGATGTCGGAGACCACCCAATCTCCCTGGTGGAGGTCACTCGTGGCCCCCGCATAGGCCAGAGACCCCTCGCGGTCTCCCGAGATCACATCGGGGCGAACCCCCAGCGCAAGCCGGGCCCGGTCGAGGAACAGATCCCTATTCGAGGCGTCGCGGGTGGCCGACGTCGCCACCGCCTGACGCTTCTCGACGCCGAACGCGGTCATCCTTTCACCGAAACGGCGCAATGCCTCGAGCGTCCGGTCCATCGCCGCGTCAGAGAGTCGGCCGGTGGCGTCGACGCCCTTCCCCAATCCGGTGACCTCCACCCATCTCCCGGATTCGACATGACCATCGGTGATCAAGAGACGCATCGAGTTGGTCCCGATGTCGACGATGCCCACTTTCACGGTCGATTGACCCACCTCGGGTTGAGGGCCCCGTCGACTACGCAAGGGACCTCGCAGTCGAGCGGCTCGATCCAGGAGGCGACGAGCCAGCCCACCGGGTTGTCACCACCGGCCGCGGTGTGGGCGTAATGGGCGTGAAGGCACTTGACCCCTTCAGCCGTCCCGCCCACCCCACCTGAGGGCCGGGGCCGATCATCGCCGGCTTCGATGAGCGAGTCACGCTCGGCAGCATATGCCTCGTGGGCCGCGACCATACCGGCGCCGAATGCCGGGTCGGTCTCGGCCTTGGCCTCCATCCGCTTGACACCACCTGCCCCTTCCACACGACCGATGCGCGTGATGGCCAGCGGGCAGGTCAGCCAGTACAACGTGGGGAAGGGGGTCCCGTCGTCGAGGTGAGGGGGGACCCGGACCACGACCGGGAGATCGAGGTGACATCGCGCCATGACCTCGGATTCGGCACGCAGCGGGCGTCCGATCTGGGATTCGACGACCTTCCGGTCATCCGCGGCGCTCATGGCCTAGGAGCCTAGGTCGGCCCCGGAGAGGAACTCCCATATCTGATCGACCCAGGTCTTCTCTCCGGTCGGGGCGGGGGGCGGGACCGACTCGGTGTCATCGGGCGTGCCGGGTGGGTCGAGCACGACATAGGCGATCTCCCCGGGCCGGACATAACCAAGCTTCTCCCTGGCCAGCTTCTCGATCTCGGCGTCTGTCTGCAGAGCGTCGACATCCGCCTGGAGGGCTGCATTCTCCACCTCCAGCGCAGCCAGTTGAGACCGGGCCGACTCGACCTGGCGGTGTGAATCGACGATCTGGCCGTAGGGCACGACCTGAGTGAGAAAGGCCGCGCCCATCAGCAGGATGAGAAGGGTGGCGATCGCGGCCCCGGGGCGACGCAACAAAGTCACCGGAAAGCACCCCAACCGGCGAAACGAGCTTCCGAGCCGAGACGCTCCTCTATGCGGAGCAACTGGTTGTACTTGGCGGTGCGCTCGCCTCGCGCCGGGGCACCGGTCTTGATCTGGCCCGAGTTGGTGGCCACGGCGAGATGAGCTATGAAAGTGTCCTCAGTCTCGCCGCTGCGGTGGCTCACCATGGTGGTGAACCCGGCCCGTGTCGCGGCCTCCATCGTGTGCAGGGTCTCGGAGACCGAGCCGATCTGGTTGACCTTGATCAGGATCGAGTTGGCGGCCTCTTCCTCGATGCCCCGTCTCAGGATGTCGATGTTGGTCACGAAGAGATCGTCACCGACCAGTTGGAGGCTGTCGCCCAGTCGCCGGTTGAGTATTTTCCAGCCGTCCCAATCGTCCTCGGACATGCCGTCCTCGATTGACACGAGCGAGTGCCGGCCCGCAAGGTCGGCGATGTAGTCGACCATCTCCTCGGACGTGAGGTCCCGGCCCTCGAGGTGATATCGACCCTCCCGATAGATCTCGGTGGCCGCCACGTCGAGGGCGACCCCGATCTCCTGGTCGAACTCATATCCGGCCGCCTCGATCCCCTCGACCAGGAGCTCGATCGCCGCCTCGTTGGTGGCGAGGTCCGGGGCAAAGCCGCCTTCGTCCCCGACGTTGGTCGAAAGGCCGCGACCGGCGAGCACGCGCTTCAGGGCATGATAGACCTCGGTGCCGGCGCGCAGGGCCTCGGCATAGGAGGGGAGGCCGGCAGGCACCAGCATGAATTCCTGGATATCGATGGAGTTGGCGGCATGAGCGCCACCGTTGAGCACATTGAGGCAGGGCACGGGGAGAAGGCGGGCCGAAGGGCCACCGAGATAGCGGTAGAGGGGCAACGCTGCGGTGGCGGCGGCGGCACGGGCCACCGCCATCGATACGGCGAGGATGGCGTTGGCGCCGAGACGAGCCTTGTTGGTCGTGGCATCCAGGTCGTTCATCGCCAGGTCGATCTCCTCCTGACGGGTGACGTCCCGACCGACCAAGGCAGGACCGATCTCCTCGATGACATGAGAGATCGCCTTGCCCACGCCCTTGCCCCCGTAGGCGTCCCCCCCGTCGCGGAGCTCGACCGCCTCGAGAGTTCCCGTCGACGCCCCCGAGGGGACGATGGCGCGTCCGAAGCCACCGGAGGTGAACACCTCGGCCTCGACCGTCGGGTTGCCCCGCGAGTCGAGGACCTGGCGTGCGTGGATTTGCTCGATGGTGAAGCTGCTCATGAATTGGTGGTCCGCTCTGGCCTCGCCGCGCCAAGCTACCACCGGCCCGATCTTGTTCCGGGACACTGGCGGGGGGTTCCGGTCCATGCGGCCCGTCGTCGCAGTGTCCGCATGGGACACACCCCACAAGCGCGCAAGAGTGTCAGGTGGTGCCCTTGGCCCGCTCCCAGCGCTGGTTGAGTTGGGCGAGATCGAGCCCGTCCAAGGGCCCATCCATCTCCATGCGACGGAACCGCGTCTCGAACGTGGCGTTCGCACGCATCAGGGCGAGCTCGGCATCCAGGCCGAGATGACGGGCGAGGTTGACGACCGAAAAGAGGAGATCGCCCAACTCGGCTTCGACATCACCCGAGCCGGCCATCGCGGCCTCGAGCTCACCCACTTCCTCGGCGACTTTGGGGAGGACCTGGTCGGCGCGTTCCCAGTCGAATCCCAACTTCGCGGCCCGGTTCTGGATCTTGGCGGCGCGCTGCATACCGGGGAGACCGGATGGCACGCCGTCGAGGACCGAGCCCGACCTGTCACCACCTTCCTCAGCCTTGATCCGGTCCCAATTCCGCTTGACCTCGGTGGCGTCTCCGGCCTCGACGTCACCGAAGACGTGGGGATGGCGGCGGACCAACTTCTGCCGCAGCACCTCGGCAACCCCGTCGATGTCGAAAGCGCCCGACTCCCGGGCGATCGCCTCATGGAACAGCACTTGTAGAAGGACGTCGCCCAGCTCGTCCTCGACTCCGGCGTAGGCCACCCAATCGACCCCGTCCCGGGGGAGACGCTCGATCGCCTCGATGAGCTCGTAGGTCTCCTCGACGAGATTCTTGACCAGGGTGTGGTGGGTTTGGTCCCGGTCCCAGGGGCACTCGGACCGCAGTCGTCGCATGACGGCTATCGCCCCCAGCAGACCTCCGGGCTCTGTGTCGACGAAGAGCGAAGTCCTTGATCCCGCCAACGAGGCATCGACGCCGTCGACCGTCCCGGTCATCACACGCTCGTCGGGAGCACCCAACCCGCGGAGGATGGTCACCGGGGCACCTTCGGGAATAACCCTGCCGAGAGCCACGAGGACATCGGCAAACGTCTCGGGCGTGTCGAGGTGCCCGACGATGGTGGGCTTATCCAATATGAGCGGGTCGGGCAGTTCGTGGCCATTGAGGATCTGGAGCCCGCGATCGAGGGGGTCGTAGCCCACCTCTCGGAGAATGGCGTCGACGAACGACTCGCCCGGAATCACCTCGACCCGGTGATCGGTTGACAACAGATGCCCGACGGCGAACTCACCGACGAGGGGGCTTCCAGGAACCGCGTAGATCACGTCGGCTGACTCGGCGGTCGTCAGCACCCGACCGGCGATGGCCGAGTACACGTCCTCGAACCGAACCGCGGCCTCGTACAGGTCGTCGCAGAAGACAACGTCTCTCGTCGCAGCCAGATCGACGGCCGCAGGATGGTGGACGGTCCTGATCACCAGCACTCGAGTCGGGTCGAGGAGCAATGATCGCACCGACGTCGGGACCCGGTCGAGTGAGCCGGGGCCGAGGCCGATGACGGTGATCACCCGGCGATCGACGTAGTGGTGGCCCCGTCGCTCGGTGGGACCACTTGGGGGTCGCTCGGTGGGACCACCAGCGGTGGGTTGGGTTGCCAGGTACCGAACTGCTCGTCCACGGTCACGTCGGCTGCCGCGACCGACGTGAGGAACCAATCCTCGAGCTCGGCGAGGATCTGCTCGTCCTGCAGCCCCTCGACGATCTCGTCCTCGGAGGGGAGATCGGCCTCGACGGGCTCTTCACGATCGGTGACCAGGATCAGATGAAAGCCGAACTCGGTCTGGATCACTTGGTCGTATACCTCGCCGACCGGAGCGGCCATGACCGCCTCGGCGAACGGCTCGACATACGTGTCTGGCGTGGTGCACCCGAGCGCGCCATCGTTGGCCCCACTGCCGGTGTCTGTGGAGAGCTCGACGGCGAGCGCACCGAAGTCCTCACCGCCGTCGAGCCTGGTGACGATGTCGTTCGCCTCCTGCTCGGTGGCGACGAGGATGTGGGAGGCGCATACGTTGGTCAAGGCGACAGCCGCGTCGCCGCGTGCCGTCTCGATCTCCTCTGTGCTCGGTGCGGTGACGTCCTCCCTCAAGATCTCTCTCACTTCGACATCGATCAGGCCCTGCCTGGCGATGCTGAGCAGGAACGCCTCGGTCACACCACGTGTCGAGAGGAAGTCTTCGCGGCTCTGTCCCTCGGCACCGACCTCCTCATAGATTCGATCGGCTTCTTCTGCCGCCTGTTCGTCGGTGATGACGATCCCGTAGTCCGCCTCGGCGGAGTCGCCGATGACGACCCACTGGATGGAGAAGGCGAGGAACTGGGCGAACTGCTCCTTGGTGATCGTGGAGCCGTCGGTAGCGATGAGCGACTCGACGTCTCCGACTGTTATATCGGTGCCGTCGACGGTGGCGGCCGGCGTGCCGCCTCCACCACAGGCTGCCAACACCACGGCGCCGAGCACGACGATAGACAGGAGCTTCTTCACGGGAAATCCTTTGAACAGGGAAGACTGGCCGGAATGCTAGGTAGGTTGCCTCGACTAAGCGGGATCGGCCGGCTCCCACATCTGGCGGATGAAGTCGATGAGACCGGCGACGAGCGGCTCGACAGCCGGGATGAAGAGAAACCCCTCGGTGGCACGCAGAACCGAGCCCCTTCGCAGTCGCTGCAGCCTCACCTCCTGGGACGGCCTGAGGTCGACCGGGCCCATCTTGATCTCGTGACGGAGCTTCACGATCTCCTCGAGCCCCACCCTGATCGCCTCGACCCGAAGCCGGGCCAATGAGATCAGAGAGGCCGCTTCCTCGGGAAGGTCGCCGAAGCGATCAGCCCATTCGGCGACGACGTCGTCCACCTCCTCATCGGTCCTGGTCGCGGCCAGTCGCCGATATGCCTCGAGGCGGAGCTCCTGGTCGGCGATATAGCTCTCAGGTATATGGGCGTCGACGGGAAGATCGATCCTCACCTCCGGGAGGCCGGACTCGACGACGGGGCGGCCCTCCATCTCCGACACGGCCTCGGCCACCAACTCGGCATACAGATCGAAGCCGACGGCCGCGATGTGACCGGACTGGACCTCGCCCAGGATCGATCCCGCCCCGCGAATCTCCAGGTCGCGCAGGGCGAGCTGAAATCCCGAGCCCAGATCGGTGGCCTCGCCGATGGCCTCGAGACGGCGGTGTGCGTCTTCGGTCAACGACTGGTCCGTGGGGTGGAAGAGATAGGCGTAGGCGCGCTGGCTGGAACGACCGACGCGGCCGCGCAACTGATAGAGCTGGGCCAGCCCGAGGAGGTCGGCCCGCTCGACGATGAGTGTGTTCACCTTGGGCAGGTCGAGACCTGATTCGATGATGGTGGTGGCCACGAGCACGTCGTACTCGTGGTTCCAGAAGTCGATCATCACCTGCTCGAGCTGGCCCTCCGACATCTGCCCATGGGCCACGACGTAGCGGGCGTCGGGAACCAGCTGACGCAGACGCTCCACGGCACGGTCGATCGATTGGACGCGATTGTGCACGAAGAAGATCTGACCCTCCCGCAACAGCTCCCGTCGGATCGCCGCTGACACCGCCTGGTCGTCGTAGGGGCCCACGTAAGTGAGGATCGGGTGTCGATCCTCGGGTGGCGTCCGGATGTGGGATACGTCCCTGATCCCGGTCAGCGCCATCTCCAGGGTCCGGGGAATCGGAGTCGCGGTGAGTGTGAGCACGTCAACTCCCACCCGCAGCCTCTTGATGGCGTCTTTGGCGCCAACACCGAAGCGCTGCTCCTCGTCGATCACCAACAAGCCCAAGTTCTTGAACATGACGTCATCGGAGAGGAGGCGGTGAGTGCCTATCACCACGTCGACTTCCCCGGTGAGCAGACCCTCCACGACTCGTTTCGCCTGTCTGTTGGTCAGGAACCGGGAGAGCACCTCCACCCGGACCGGGTATGGTGCGAAGCGCTCCCCGAACACCTGATGGTGCTGCTGGGCGAGCAGCGTGGTCGGGCAGAGAACCGCAACCTGCTTTCCGCTCTGGACCGCCTTGAAGGCGGCGCGTATCGCCACCTCGGTCTTGCCAAACCCGACATCGCCGAATACGAGCCGGTCCATGACCTTGTCTTCCTCCATGTCCGCTTTGACCTCGGCGATGGCACGGAGCTGATCATGAGTCTCCTCGTAGGGGAAGGACGCCTCGAGGTCGCGCTGCCACGGCGAGTCGGGGTCGTAGGCGTGGCCCTGGGCAAGGGCACGCTGGCGATGGAGCTCGACCACCCGGGCGGCCACCGCAGCCACCTCTCTGCGCACCCGGGCCTTCTGCTCGGACCAGTCCTTACCCCCCATTCGAGAGACCCGGGGCGTCTCGCCCCCCGTGTAACGCTTCACCGCCGCCAGCTGTTCGACTGGCACGTAGAGCCGGTCCGAACCGGCATAGGCGACTACCAGGTAATCCCGCTCCACGCCGACCATCGTCCGCGAGACGAGACCCTGGAAGCGACCAATGCCGTGTTGATAGTGCACGACGTAGTCGCCTTCGGTGAGGTCGCGATACTGCTGCTGCGTCTGCGATCGGGCCCTCCCCGATTTGCGGTGGGCGCGACGGCGACCTGCGATCTCCTGCTCTCCCAGGACCGCTACCCCTATCTCGGGGGCGACGAACCCTTTGTGGATGCCGACGGGGACGATCGCCGACCTCGAGTTGGTCAGCTCGTCGAGACGCTCGAGAGCCAGGCCTTCCTCGGCGAGGGCGCCGGCCACCCGGTCCGCGGCGACCTCCCCATCCATGGCCACCACGGTGCTGATGCCCCGACTGATCAGCTGGTTCAGCCCCCGAGCGACGGACTCCGGGTCACCGGCAGCAGCATCGAGCCCGGTGATGTTGACGACGGGGTCCCCCGGGCCGGTGGGCACCGACGGCATCTGGAGATGGGGACGGTCGGCGATCGAAGTCTCCAGATCGATGAACAGGGCAGGATGGTCACCTGCGTCGGGAGCCGCCTCCCCCCAGGTCGGGGAGAGAGCCGCCGCCAGCTCGGCCTCCTCCTTCACCAGTTCCCGACACCGGTCGAGAGCCCGTACCGGATCGACGATGAGGAGATGGCCCCGGCTGGGCAATTCATCGATCAGGCACCGGTCGTCCGCCAGCCAGGGAAGCCAGGACTCGATCCCGGGGAAGAGTTGGCCCTGGGCGATGCGGTCCCATGTTGACGCCGCCCAGGGCTCGGTGCGCACCAGATGACGAGAACGTTCGATCATCTCGGTCCCGGGACGAACCTCGCGGGCCGGATAGGCGACGACCACGCCCACCGGGTCCTGTGACCGTTGCGTCGCCACCGAGAACTCCCTGATCTCCTCGAGTTGGTCTCCCCAGAAGTCGAGTCGAACCGGATGATCGGCCTGGGCCGGGAAGATGTCGACGATCCCGCCGCGCACCGCAAACTCACCTCGTGCCTCCACGCGATCGGTTCGCTGGTAGCCGAGCGCGGCGAGATCGGTGGCGATGGAGGTGAGCTCGACCTCCTGGCCCTCATGCATCGTGAAGGGCTGGGCCGGCGACCCGCTGACCCGCTGGATGGCCGAGCGGACCGAGGCCACGACGATCACCGGCTCGGGTCCGGTCATGAGATGCCGGGCCTGGGCCCGCCGCGCCATCGTCGCCGTGTTCGGAGAGACGTGCTCGAAGGGCAAGGTCTCCCAAGCGGGGGCGAACTGCACCTGATCGGTGAACAGACTCAGATCGTCCACCAACTCCTCGGCGTCGCCCTCGCCGGGCACCACTACCAAGAGAGTCTCGCCCACGCCCTCGTGGAGACCGGCGATGGCGAAGGCCCTGCCGGCTGCCACCACCGCCCAGGTCCCGTCGAGGCGGGGCAATGACGAGGAACGCCAGCCGGCGAGCAAAGGGTGGAGCGGGGCAGACATCGGAACAGCAGAGCGTACCGAGACGCCCGACGTCCACCCGATCGTATGATGCCGTCCGTGACGGGCGGAGGCCTCAGAAGCGCACGACGGGTGATCGGTGTGATCGGGATGCTCGCCGGCCTGTTGCTCGTGGTCACCCTGATCGCCATGGCAGTCGCGGCCGCAGCGGTCTGGTGGGCCGTGCTGGCGCTCACCGCGATCGCCCTGCTCGCCATTCTCGCCAGGTCCGCCATCAGACGTTGGGTGCCACGCAAGACCGTCATCGAGATCGACCTCGACAGTGGTGCAGTCGAGAGGATCGGGGCCGACCCGGTATCACGAGTGATGAGGAGGAACGCCGTCGTGGTCCGTGACGTGGTCGACGCGCTGCGACGCGCCGCAGACGATCCGCGCGTCGTGGGCGTGGTGGCTCGTCTCGGCAACGGTGGGATCGACGTCGCCCATGCCCAGGAGCTGCGGGATGCCGTGCACCAGTTCCGCGACTCGGGGAAGTCCACGGTGGCCTTCGCCGAGGCCTTCGGTGAGAGCAGGCGCGCCACCACCGACTACTACCTGGCCACGGCCTTCGAGGAGATATTCCTGCAGCCGGGTGGGCTGGTTTCCGTAGAAGGGCTGTTGGCCAGGGGCACATTCGTCCGGGGGGTGTTCGACAAGTTCGGATTCGTCCCCGATTTCGAGCATCGCAAGGAGTACAAGGCGGCGAAGTACCTGCTCACCGAGACCGCCTTCACAGAGCCGCACCGTGAGGCTCTTGGAGTCGTTGCACAGGATCGATTCGATCAGATCGTGTCCGGGATCGCCGTCGACCGCGGCCTCGACGATGCGGCGGTGCGCCGGCTGGTCGATAGCGCCCCGCTGTCCGCCGCAGCGGCGCGTGAAGCCGGTCTGGTCGACCACCTCGGATATCGCGACGAGGCTTACGCCGCGGCCGGTGAGACAGGTTCACGCCACATGTTCCACGATCGGTACCTGAACAAGGCAGGCCGACCTCATCGCAAGGGAAGGCGGATCGCCCTTATCTACGGGACCGGTTCGATCGCCCGGGGAAGCTCTCGATTCGACCCTCTCACTGGCGGTCCGTCATTGGGCGCCGACGACGTCGCCATCGGTTTTCGCAAGGCCGTCGCTGACGACAAGGTGGAGGCCATCGTGTTCCGGGTCGACTCGCCGGGTGGCTCGGCGGTGGCGTCCGAAGTAGTGGGGCGCGAGCTCGACCGAGCACGGGCCGCGGGCAAACCGGTGGTCGTCTCGATGGGCAACGTGGCCGGTTCGGGTGGTTACTGGGTCGCGGTCGGCGCCGATCGCATCGTGGCCCAGCCAGGGACGATCACCGGCTCGATCGGGGTCGTCTGGGGGAAAGTGGCCAATCGGGCGGCCTGGGCGCGTTTCGGCGTTACCTTCGACGAGATCGCTTTTGGGCAAAACGCAGCATTCACCTCGAGCCAGGACGTTTTCAGCGATTCCGAGCGAGCCCAACTCACTCTCCTCGTCGACGACATCTACGAGGGGTTCACGGCGAAGGTCGCCGGCGCGAGAGGACTGTCGTCCGAGGCGGTGGAGCTGGTCGCCAAGGGGCGGATATGGACCGGGGCCCAGGCCCGCACACGCGGGCTCGTCGACGAGCTGGGTGGATTGGAGCGAGCGATCGCGCTGGCCCGTGACCTGGCGGGGATAGCGAGAGGCAAGCCGGTACAGGTGGCGGTCTACCCGCGAGAGCGGCGCGTGCCGTTCCCCGACGTCAAGGACGGAAGCGAGCCGATGAGCGCGACCATGGCTGTCGTGCTGGATGTCATAGAAGGGATCCAAGGAGCCGAGTCGGGTCTGCAGGCTCGGGTGCCTTTCATCAGGTTCCTCTGAAAAGGCTCAGCGACGACCCGTGCGGCAGCTCTTCGGCGTCACTCGATCAGCCCCTCGCTCGCGAACCATTCGAGAGCCTTCTGCATGGTGTCTCCGACGGGGGTGTAGTCGAGACCGAGATCTCTCGTGGCTCTCGCACCGTCGTAGCGGTGCCCACGGAGGAGTACGCGAGCGGACTCGGCACAGAGCGGGGATTGGCGGCCGATGATGCGAAAGGCCGCATCGACCGCAGGGGCGAGGGCTGTCACTACTTCGGGGCGGATGAACCAGGGCCGCGTGGTCCTGGCCAGGTAGTGGTTCATCATCGCCACAGCCTCCCGAACCGTGAGAACCGCGCCGCTGAGGAGGTACCGCTGCCCCGGTTGTCCCGTCTCTGCGGCGAGCAGGTGACCCCGGGCGCAATCGTCGATGTCGACCACGGAAATCACGGTGTCGACGAGAAAGGGAACGTTTCCCCGGGCCGCGGCGAGAAGGAGGGCACCGGTGCCACTGGACCGACCCGGGCCCTGGACCGAGGCAGGGTTGACCGAGACCACTTCAATGTCCTGGAGCGTGTCGAAGGCGAGACGCTCGGCGACCGTTTTCGAGCGCTCGTACTCCGAGAGGAAGAAGCCTCGGTGCCGGGAACCCTCGGTCCCGATGGTGCCGTGCTCCTCACCGATGGTCACTGCGGAGGAGGTGTGGATGAGACGGTCCACGCCACCACGGGCACTGGCCGCGATGACGTTCATCGTCCCCTCGACGTTGACCCGCCACATCCGGGAGGGGTCGCGCGAGCACATCTCGTTGACACCGGCGATGTGGAACAGCCAGTTGCTGCCCTTGGCCAGCCGCTCCACCGCCGTCTCGTCGAGGACGTCGCCGGAGACGACTCCTGCTCCGAGCCCGTCCAGGATGGACGATGCCTCGGCGGTACGCGCCAGGGCGAGGACCTCGTGACCAGCTGCGACGAGATGACGCACAACCGCACGACCCACGACTCCAGAGCCACCGGTGACCGCGACCATCATGTCTTGGCTTCGGTGGGCTCGGTGCGCACCACGGACCAGAACGCGGTGATGTAGCCCCAGGCGGAGCCGATGGTGGCCACGACCGCGATCAGCATCAGGTACTGGTCGAAGTACCACGGGCCCCACTTCTCGGGAAAGCGGACACAAGCGAAGAAGATCGCGGCGTACTGGGTGAAGGCCTTGAGCTTGCCCCACGTCGAAGGGGCGATCAGCCCGCCCCGCTGGGCGACCACACCGCGCAGTGCCATGACGGTGAACTCACGGAAGATGATGATGGCTGCCGGCCAGATGGAGACCCGGCCCACCGATACCAGGGCGAGAAGGGTGCCGGTGACCATGATCTTGTCGGCGGTTGTGTCGAGAAAGGCACCGAGGACGGTGCCTCCGGTGGTGCGGCGGGCCCAGTAACCATCGAGGAAGTCGGTGAAGGCAGCCACCAGGAACAACCCGGCCGCGATGGCAAAATGGTGCTCGATCTGATCGGCGCGGGTGAACGCCATGATCGGCACGACCATGACGATCCGGAAGACCGCCAGCGCGTTGGGGAAATTCATCGCCATCCTCGACTTCACACGATCATAAGCGGAGGGGGGCATGTCGGACCGGGCCCCGGCTTGGTCACCATGGGATTCTCGGAACAACGCGGCTCGGTGGTGAACATCTCACGTGGCAGGAAGCTGAGGCACGAAAAGAGTCGGCCCCCTCGTCGAGGGGGCCGATTCTCTCAACGATATGGTCCGGGTCTCAGATCCCGTCACACCATGTCGCGGCGACGATGCCGAATCCGGGGGCCACGACGCTGACGCCCCCGGTCTGGAACAGCTCCGGGTTGGTCCGATGCAGGGAGAGGACCGTCCTCAAGGGCAGGACGCCGACTCCGTCGACCTCGATCCCGTCACGGGCCACCGCCGACAGCAGACCCAGACTCTGCAGCGTGCCGATGCCGGCTTGCTGACATTCGATTCCTGCCGGAGGGCCACCGGCGCCGATGCCGGCGGGTCGGGCGGCGGCCGGGAGCGCCACGGCCAACGCCATCGCCACGGATGCCCCGAGAACCACGAGCTTTTTCTTCATGAGACCTTCCTCCTTGTCTAGTGCGATCTCGGGGGTTCTTCGGAGGAGAGGTGGGGACCGGATGATGCGATTCGATGAGAAGTGGCTGAGAAGTCTCACACCCAGCCAAGAGAACGGTCCAAGGCCTGTCGCCAGCGGGCGTGGAGCCGGGACCGCTCGGATTCAACGATCATCGGTGACCACCGGAGATCCTCGGCCCACATCGCCCGGATTTCGTCGAGATCCGACCAGACCCCAGTGGCGAGGCCGGCGCCGTAGGCGGCTCCAAGCGCCGTGGTCTCGGTGACCACCGGGCGCACCACGTCGACGCCGAGGAGGTCGGCCTGGAACTGCATGAGCGCGTTGTTGGACGTCATGCCCCCGTCGACACGCAACTCTGCCAGGTCCACACCCGAGTCGGCGACCATCGCCTCGAGGACATCTGCCGACTGGTACGCCGCCGCCTCGAGCGCCGCCCGGGCGAGGTGACCTTTGTTGGCGAAACGGGTCAGCCCGACAATGACACCCCGGGCATCCGGTCGCCAGTGTGGGGCGAAGAGACCGGAGAACGCGGGCACGAAGTAGACGTCACCGTTGTCCTCCACGGTGGCCGCCAGTTGCTCGACCTCGGCGGCCGACGTGATGATCCCGAGGTTGTCACGCAGCCATTGGATCAGAGAGCCGGTCACCGCAATCGAGCCCTCCAACGCGTAGACGGTGTCTTCACCAGCGATCCGGTATCCCACCGTGGTCAACAGACCGGCCGTTGACACCACCGGTGCGGTACCCGTGTTCATCAGCATGAAGTTGCCGGTGCCGTATGTGTTCTTGGCCTCTCCAGCGTTGAAACACGCCTGCCCGAATAGTGCGGCGTGTTGATCCCCGAGTATCGCCGCCAGCGGCACTCCGTCGAGCACGCCCTGACAGGTGGCTATCTCTCCGATCGAGTCCACGATCTCGGGGAGCATGTGGCTCGGCACCCCTATCTCCAGGCACAGGTCCGAGTCCCAGGAGGTGGTGACCAGGTCCATCAGTAGTGTGCGGGAGGCATTGGTCACGTCGGTGACGTGTTGCCCGGTCAGCTTCCAGGCGAGCCAGCTGTCCATGGTTCCAAACGCGAGGTCGCCGCGCCGAGCCTGCTCGTCGATCTCGAGCTCGTCGAGAATCCAACGCACCTTGGGGCCCGAGAAATAGGTGGCCAGCGGCAGCCCGGTTCTCTGCCGGAACCGATCAATGCCGTCCTCGCCACCGAGCTCGGCGCAGAGCTCTGCGGTGCGGGTGTCCTGCCAAACGACGGCGTTCGCCACAGGCACCCCGCTTCCCCGGTCCCAGACGACGGTGGTCTCGCGCTGGTTGGTGATGCCAACGCCACTCAGCTCACCGGCGGTGACACCGGCTCTGGTCAGGGCCTCCTGGATGACCGCCACCGTGGTGTCCCAGATCACGGTCGGGTCGTGCTCGACCCATCCCGGACGCGGGTAGATCTGCTCGTGCTCGCGCTGCGCCATGCCCACTACCGACCCCGCGCTGTCGAAGATCATGAACCGCGTCGAGCTGGTCCCCTGGTCGATGGCCCCGACCAGGTCAGTCATCACGTCCCCGCAGGGCCGCCATCTCCTGGGCGCTCGCCCGGTCTTCGAGCCAACGCACCACGACATCGGCGGCGTCCTCAACGATGTGGGCCACGTTGGGCTGCTCCTTCTTGGTGAACGGTCGAAGGACGAAATCGGCGGGATCCTGCGATCCCGGCGGCCGGCCCACGCCAACCTTGAGCCGCGAGAAGTCCTTGCTCCCCAACGCCCGCTCCACCGACCGGATCCCGTTGTGGCCCCCGCTCCCACCGCCGACCTGCAGTCTCAGGCGCCCGAACGACAGATCTATGTCGTCGTGGATCACGAGGAGGTCGGTCGGATCGATCCTGTAATAGTCGAGCGCGGCACGCACTGGGCCGCCCGACTCGTTCATGTAGGTGTTGGGGACGAGGAACAAGGTGCGGTCAGCGCCGACCCCTCTCGAGGCAGTGAGAGCGCGCAGACGGGAAGGGCCTTTCGACATACTTTCGCCGACGCGGGCGAGCAGACGATCGACCACCTCATAGCCGAGGTTGTGACGGGTTCTCTCGTAGTCGCCTCCCGGGTTGCGGAGACCGACGACCAGACGCACCGGGTTATTGGTCGACTGCGTTGGCCTCTGCGCCTTCGCCCTCAGCCCCTTCAGCAACTTCGTCAGGCTCTTCACCCTCAGCGACCTCCTCGCCCTCGAGAAGCTCCTCCTCGGGCTCGGGCTCTTCGATCTCGGCAGCGGGAACGGTCACCGACATGACGACCGCGTCCGCCTCTTCGAGGTACTCGACGCCTTCGATCTCGGGAAGGTCCTCGATACGCAACGAATCGCCGATCTCGACCGCGGACACGTCGAGCTCGATGAAGGAGGGAATCTCGGTGGGTAACACCGAGATCACCACGTGGGTGCGACGTGGGCTGAAGACACCGCCTTCGAGCACACCGGCCGGTGTTCCTTCGAAGTGGAGGGCGACTTCAGCCGAGACCTTCTTACTGAGATCGACGGTCACGAAGTCGACATGGCGGTATTCGTTGCGGAAAGGGTGTTTCTCGATGATCCGGGCCATCGTCGTGAGAGTGGCACCATCATCGATCTCGAGATCGATGATGGCGTTGGAGCCCGCCTCGGTGTGCAGTACAACATGAAGATCGTGCGCATCGACCTGGACCGGGATCGGTTCGAGATCGCTGCCATAGACCACCGCGGGGACCTGCCCGGTCCGGCGAATCCGTCGCGACTCGCGTGATCCTGGGTTTCTGCCGGCTCGGGCGCGCAGGCTTACTGACGACATCGAGGACTCCTTGAACGAAGAGAGGGGTGAGTGGAATTATGGTCGGATTCAGGCGCTTCTGCCAGACGAGAGCTGAGCCGCCCAGGACAGAGTCCGCTCCACATAGCGGTCGGTGATGGTCTCGACGCTCCAGCCGCCACCGCGATAGCCATGTCCTGCACCGTCGAGCAATTCGACCTCGGCGCCGGACAGTGAGGAGATGTGCGCCTCGAAGAGATCCATCCGGCTCAGGGCGTCGTTGGTCCCCTGGAAGAAGAGCATGGGAACCGTGATTTCGGCGAACTGCTCGATGCGGAGACTCTCGGGCCTGCCCGCGGGATGAAGAGGGTAGGCGTAAAGGACGAGGCCCCAGGCCGGGTAGCCGGCGGCCACCAGATAGGTGCCCATGCGGCCACCCATCGATCGCCCCGCGAGGATGACCCGGTCGACTTCCTTGGCCAGGAGGTCGGCCGCGGCCCGATGACAGGAGAGCAGCCGGTCCTGGCGGTCGGGTCGCTTCGAGCCCCGCTCGGCGTAGGGGTAGTTGAACGACATGACCTTGTGGCCTCCTGCGGCGAGACCGGAGCGCAGTAAAGTCATGCCCGGGTGCTGCTGAGTGGTCCCGGCGCCGTGAGCGAGCAAGATGCCCGTGGCACCCGAGCCGGCCACGATGCCGGTCACCTCGCTGTCATCCCAGGTGATGCTGACCGTGTCGCTCATACGCGCACTGTAGGGGCGCGATTACCGTCTTCCTCGTGGAACTGATTGTGTACGAAACCGCCGAAGATGTGGCAGTCGGCTCCGCGCAACGCATCGCCGACCTTCTGGCCCAGGGCGGCGAGCGGTTCTCACTTGGCCTGGCCGGTGGCGGCACTCCGGTGGCCACTTGCGGGTCGCTACGGGGCCGTGCCACAGGATGGGACCGGGTTGACGCCTGGCTCTCCGACGAGCGTTGGGTTCCCCCCCATCACGAGCGTTCCAACGGGCGCATGGCGGCCGAAGCCCTCATGGACCATCTCCCGGCCCGTTTTGCCCGACCCCGGTGGAGCGAATTCATGGAGCCGGCCGACTCCGCCGTGCACTACGAAGCGACACTTCGCTCCATCCATGGGGACGGGCCACCCGACCTCATCCTCCTGGGCCTGGGTGAAGACGGTCACACCGCGTCTCTGTTCCCTGGGAGCCCAGCGCTCGACGAGGACCACCGCTGGTACGTCGCCACCGAGATCCCGGAGAGCGGTGAGCCCAGGCTCACCGCGACCTTTCCCCTGCTATGGCAGGCGCGCCGTCTCCTGGTGATGACTTCCGGCAAACACAAGGCGCCCGCCCTGCGAGATTCGGTGGAGAGCGGGGACACCCCAGCCGCTCGGCTATCCGACGGCAATGCTGAAGTCGAATGGCACGTAGACCGCGCCGCAGCCTCGCTGCTCTCCTGATCGCACTGGTCCTATGGGGATGCTCCCCCGGTGACGCGGCGCCGACCACGACCCTCGCCGAGGTCATCACCAGCACCCTCCCTCTGACCACTACAGCTCCCTCCGTGACGTCGACGGCACCAGCCCCCTCCACGACCAATCCGGTCGCCATACCGCCCTCGACGACGATCGAGGACATCGACGCCGAGGTGATGGTTCCCGATGGTGACGGCCCCTTTCCCGCAGTGGTCCTCGTGCACGGGGGCGGTTGGGTGGTTGGTGACCCTTCGATCATGAGACCCCTGGCGTCATATCTCAACAACAACGGGTTTCTCACCGTGAACATCCGCTACCCCCTCGCCACTCTCGAGCGGCCAGCCTTCCCTGGGGCGATCGACGACGTCGCCTGTGCGGTTCGGTCCGCAGCAGCACACCCCGATTCAGATGGCACCGTCACCGTGGTCGGGCACTCCGCAGGAGCCCACATCGGAGCCGTGGTGGCGCTCACCGGCGATGACTACGGGGGCGACTGCCCGGTGGCCGGTTCAGGTGTTCCCCAACGTTTCGTCGGCCTGGCCGGGCCCTACGACATCTCCCGAGTGGGTCTCGCCGTGGCCGCCTTCTTCGGCGCCGGGCCCGACGCGGCGGGTGATATTTGGGATGCGGGCAATCCCCAACTCCTCGCCGACGCCAATCCCGGCCTGGAGACGCTGATCATGTACGGCGACCTCGACGGTCTCGTCTCCGACAGCTTCGCCATCGACTTCCACACCGCCCTCCAAGATTCGGGAGTCGCCAGCCTGCTGGAGCGGGTGGAAGGGGCCCGGCACCGGGACATGCACGACCCGGACTTCGTCGGCGACCTCATCGTGACCTGGCTCCAGCGATAGCAGGAGGGAGACCGTCACATCAGGGTGATGTCACGCGGGGCGAGCCTGGGACCGAAGGAAGGCTCGTGCCCGAGGATGTGGAGCAGTCGTATCACCCGGCCCCGATGGGGGCGGAACTGCTCGAGGAGCTCGACCATCTCTTCATCAGTGCCGCGATCCCGACCGGTGAGGTGGTGCACGACCATGTGTTTGAAGTGGTAATCGCCCACGGCAACCTGGTCGGGGTCACCATGGGAGACCTCGATCGTCTTCGCCGTCGTCCAGGTGCCCACCCCGGGGAACGAGGCCAACACCGTGGCAGCCCGAGCCGGTGTCTCATCGGAGACAGAGTTGATCCGATCAGCGTGCATGCTCAGCGTTCTGATTAGGTCGGCTCGCCTCTTTTCCACATGGAGGACGTGGAACTCGTGGTAGGGGGTCTCGGCCATCTGAGCCGGGTCGGGAGGAAGACGCAGTCGGGGGTGCGGGCCCGGGGCAGGCGCCGAGAAACGCCGGCGCAGACCCCGCATCGCCGACGTCGCCTCCCGCCCCGTCACCTTCTGCCCGCAGACGGCCACCAGCAGTGAGGCGAAGACGAGGTGCGTTCGGGCGAATCGCCGACCCGGATGGCTTCGGTGCAACTCGGCAACGATCGGATCGTCGGTGACGAAGCCGGATGGGTCGTCGTCGAGACCCCCGATCGAGCCGAGACGGGCGAGCAGCCAGGCTGATCCCGGGCCCCAGGCCTCCCCGATGAGCTTGGTCCTCGTTCTCCGCACGCGGAGGCTGCCGGCACCGTCAGGCGTCCGGGCGGTGAGCCACCACCCGTCGTCGGCGAAGTGCCCGTGCGACGGTCGCAGCGTGTTGCGTAGGTCGAGCGGTCCCTCGATTGGGAGGACGTGAGACTCCACCAGCCCATCATGGTCTCCTCCGGCATAGAGCGCGACCGATCGACGTTGCAGGCACTGACGCCACAGAAAGGATGGACATGGCACGCGTGGCGATAGTCGGAGATGGGCCGGGTGGCCTGTCGGCCGCTCTCTTCTTGGCCAAGAACGGCCACGAGGTGACCGTGTTCGCACAGGACGAGACGGCGATGAACTTCGCCTACCTGCACAATTATCTCGGGATACCCGAGATCGCCGGCACCGAGTTCCAGCGCATCGCTCGAAACCAGGTCGCCGAGCAGGGTGCGACCATCGTGGATGAGGAGGCGACGTCTGTGGCGATCGACGAAGCCATCACCGTCGCCGCACCATCGGGCTCACATGAGGCCGATTATGTCATTCTCACGGAGGGCAAGAACCCGGTGCTGGCCCGCGCCATCGGTGTCGCCGAGGACGAGACCGGAACAATCTCCGTCGACGCCAACTACCAGTCGTCGATCGACCGGGTATACGTCGTGGGCCGGTCGGTTCGCCCCACCCGGAGCCAGGCAATCATCTCGGCCGGTGCCGGTGCGGTGGCGGCACTCGACATCCTCGCTCGCGAAGCCGGTACAGACGTTCAGGATTGGGACACGCCACCAAAAGGGTGACTCGGAACCGGAGCGCCCATGACCGCAACCCGCACTCCACTGCCGCCTCTCGACGAAGAGGCTGCGCATGCCTTCTGGAAGAGATACCTCGCCATGACGGATACGGGCAGCCACGCCGGATATGCCGACCTCTCCTTCTTCGGCGACAGCGCCGAGCTCGCCGACGAGCTCATCGACTTGGTCCTGAGCGGCCAGAAACGGGCCACCGCGGCGAGCGTCGACGAGTTCGAGCATGAGGATTGGCCGCTCCCCCGGGTCGGCGACCGCTGGATCGCCTGCGACGGGAAGGGGGAGCCGAGAGCGGTCATCGAGACGGTCGAGGTCCGGATCGGCCCTCTTTCCTCGGTCGACGATCAGTTCGCCTGGGACGAAGGGGAGGGTGACCGTACCCGGGTCGACTGGCTGCGAGGGCACACCACCTATTTCAGCCGAACTCATGCCGCCAAGGGACTGCCTTTCCATGAGGACATCCCGGTCGCTTTCGAACGTTTCACAGTGCTCCACCAGGAGTAGCGATTCGCCTCAAACCCTTCGGTCCCGTCCGCCGCAGACTCTTTCACGATGTGCTCCTCGAGAAGCCTTTTCTGTCGGTGGCAGCCCTTATGGTCGGAGAATGGAGTGGGAGAGACTCTCGACCGACCGGATCGAAGCGCAACTCAGCGAAGACGAGCATCTGATCGCCCGGCTCCGGGCACGGCAGCTGGCGGGGCTCGCCGAATTGGACACCCGCCAGGTGGCAACCGCCGACGGGTCACGCTCCCTCTCCGAGTGGGCCGCTGCCCGGCTCGATATCGGTGTGGAATCGGCCCGAACCCTGGTGAGGATGATGCGTCGATTGCAGGATCGTCCCGACCTCGATGCGGTGCTGGCCGACGGGACGGTGACCTTCGATCGGGTGGACGCATTGTCCCGGATCATGTCCGACGTGGGGCTCATGGAGTGGGCCGACATCGCCGGAGTGCGCCGGGAAGCAGCCCAGCAGGCTCGTATCACCGCGGAAGCCGAGCAACGCACGGCTGCACATCGTTTCTTGGTGATGCAGCCCTCTCAGGACGAGTCGTGGTGGAAGCTATGGGGTGGCCTCGACGGTCACTCCGGCGCACTGGTCGACAAGGTGCTCACTGAGGCTGCGGACCAGCTCACCGAGGTGGAGGCCTGACCACCGATGACTCCTGGAGAAGGGCAACCGCACTGGTGGAACGTCTGGTCTCCGACGACGCGCCGCCGGCACAGATCACTGTGATCGTGGACACCAAAGACGCCGCGGCCTCGAATGGGTTGACCGGGGTGATGGTCGAGCCGGGCGCGCGGGTGGGCCGAGAGACATTGCAGGCGATCCTGTGTGATGCGATCACCGAGGTCACCGCCCGAGACGGCGCGGGTCGTTACCTGGACTACGGACGCAGACGGCGGACCGCCCCGCTGGCCCTCAAGCGGGCTCTGCTGGCGGAGGCGAGATTCACCTGCGCCGCCGACGGGTGCATCTCGAGCCGTCGCCTCCAGATCCATCATCTCATCCCCTGGGCCGAAGGTGGCGAGACCAACCAAGACGAGCTGGTCGTGCTCTGCTGGTTTCACCATCAGGTCATCGTCCATGAGCGAGGGTTCAAAGTCGTATTACACCCTGACCGGAGACGAATCAGGTTCAGAAGGCCGGAACGAGGTCCGCCGACGGGTTAGCGGCATGCGGGTTGCCGAAGAGAGCCCCACGCCGACAACACTCAGCCCATCGTCGGCCCCGCTTCGCGATTCGATCTCGACTGATTGAGAGCGCACGCCATGCCGGCGTCTCGCGTCTGGCGCGCGGCCAACGCAGGCTATCGAGTCCCTGACCGCAGCGCCCCTATGTAGACGCCAACGAGAACCAAAAGGCCTCCGATCGCAAAGCCGGTCGTGATCGGCTCCTGGTCGAGCCAGGCGGAGAGCGCGACCGTGACGAACGGGATCAGCACCATGACGTACGCAGAGCGGGACGCCGTCCAATGCTGGACGACAAACACCTGGAGCAGGAAAACGGCCACCGACCCAACTGCCGCGACGTATGCAATCGCTACCCACGTCTCCGGACGGGATGGTAGGACAAGCATCTCGCCCCTCAACAGCGACGCGGCGGTCAGAACGGGCACCGCTACCAACATCCCGACCGTATTCAAAACGACGGGGTGGATTGGAGGGAGACGGCGGACGATCACGAGTGCCTGAGCGAAGCAGAGCACGCTTCCCATGACCGCCGCGAGCGACAACGAGCTGACGGTGCCCTGCAAAGACTCTCGGGAAATGAAAGCAACTCCCGCGAGGCTGATGATCGCTCCCGCCAAGGCGGCCCATCGGAAGTGCTCCAGACGCTGCACGACAGCCAGGATGAGAGTTGCCAAGGGCACCAGCGCCAACAGCGTCTGGCCGACACCGGCCTGGATCTCCACCAGGGCGAAGTAGTAGAACCCGAATGCGCCGGCGAATTGAAGGAGCCCGAAAACCGCAGCCCCTCCCAGGACTCGCCCTCTGGGGACCTCGAGCCGCATCAGCCCCATGACCACCCCGATGAGCAAGGCAGCGATCGCAAATCTCAAGGACGCGCCCCATAACGGTTCGAGCTCGCGGTTGCTGAAGCGGATGGCCACCGAATTCCCCCCGGCGAGCACCGCCTCGATGAAGAACGCCCAGAGAACCAAGTGGCGTGAGCCAACGCGAACCTTCTCGGAGGAAGGCGCCATGGTCATTTCCGTGAACCTATCAACAGACCGACAAACGGCAGGGGACACCACTCGCCAGGTCGATCATCACGGGCAATCGGGGGATCCCCTGGCCCCTACCTCAAGAAAGTCTCCAAGCGCTCTCGCTCGGCGTCCAGTTCGGCCCGGAACCGACGCGGTATCGGCTCGAACTCGTCCACGACGACCGTGCCACCCTCTTCCCGCCACGTGCCCCGAACCGAGCCGTCGACCAGGAAGGTGGCGTACGAATGCGGGGCCTTCGTGTGGAAGATCCGGGTCCGATGCTCCTCGGCAAGAACCCCGCTGCGCCGGGCATGAGCCAACAGGAGCGCATCCCAATTGCCGATGAATCGAGGCGGGGCAGGGACATCGGCATCCACCATGGGTGCACCGCGCAGATCCAGGAGCTCGACGCCATGGTCTGAAATGAGCCTT
>Ga0268386_10000615_pt1 | contig 22841 bp, 17 predicted proteins | sample RVTome_15_FD_200260 | JGI IMG/M metagenome (GOLD analysis project Ga0268386, IMG submission 200260) | Soil microbial communities from uranium-contaminated site in the Upper Colorado River Basin, Wyoming, United States - RVT150D86... ...
AGGCTTACCGCCACGATCGCCGTCCGTTCGTCGACCGCCTCGGCGATGCGCTCGAGTGGAACGAGGCGCAGCTCGACCCCGCGGGCGGCGAGGCCCTGCCAGGGAAGCATCGCGGAGGTGAAGTCGCGTTCGTAGAGCACGACGTTCGCTCCCGGCTCGACCGGCAGGCTGGCCGCCACGAGGCCCACGCCGACGGACGCGGCGGCGACGAGCGCGATGTCCTCGGCCCGCGCGCCCACGATCTTGGCAAAGAGCGTGCGGCAAGCTTCCCCGTCCTCCTCCCAGTCGCGCCAGCGCCGGCCCGTGCGCCAGCCTGCGAGCGCCTCCTCCATCGCCGCGAGCGTCGAGCGCGGCGGCAGCCCGTAGGTGGCCGAGTCCAGGTAGCCCCGGGTCGGCGTGCCCTCGTACTCAGACGGCGCGAGCAATGGCTTCCAGCGCCTCCGGGTTCTCCACGGCCGAGAGGTCGCCCGGATCCGTGCCGAGGGCCTTCGCGCGGACTGCGCGGCGCACGATCTTCGCGCTCCTCGTCTTCGGGAGGGCGGGCACGAAGACGATGCGGTCGGGCCTGAACGCCTTGCCGAGCTCGCCGGCGGCCGTCTCGGCGACCTCGGCCGCGAGCTCTTCGCTCGGCGCGAAGCCGGGCGCGGCCACGCAGAAGATCCACGCGACCTCGCCCTTCACGTCGTGGGGAATCCCGACGGCGGCCGCCTCGGAGACGGCGGGGTGCGCGACGGCGGCCGACTCGAGCTCGGCCGGGCCGATGCGCTTGCCCGCGATGTTGAGCGTGTCGTCGGAGCGCCCGTGCAGGAACCAGTAGCCGTCCTCGTCCACCGAGGCCCAGTCGCCGTGCACCCAGACGCCGGGAAAGCGGCGCCAGTACGCGTCCAGGTAGCGCTCGGGGTCGCGCCAGAAGCCGCGCGTCATCCCGGGGAACGGGCGGCGGCAGACCAGCTCCCCGACCTGGCCCGTGCCGATCAGCGACGCACCCTCGCCGTCGACGACGTCCATCGCCATGCCGAGCGCCGGCCCGCCGAGCGAGCACTCCTTGATCGGGATCGCGGGCGTGGGCGAGAGGAAGCAGGCGGCGACCTCGGTCCCGCCCGAGCAGTTGATGATCGGCACCCGACCGCCGCCGACCCGCTCGAAGAGCCACCGGTAGGGGTCGGGGTTCCACGGCTCGCCGGTCGTCACCAAGACTCGCAGCGAGGAGAGGTCGGCCTCGGGCTCGCCGTGCGGGATGAGCGCCCGGACGAGGGTCGGCGAGAGGCCGAGCACCGAGACGCGCTCGTCCTCGACCAGCCGCCAGAGCCGATCAGGAGGCCGGTCGGGCGCGCCCTCGGCGAAGACGAGCGTGCAGCCGAGCGCCCCGCCGCCGACGACCGTCCACGGGCCCATGATCCACCCTAGGTCCGTCGAGAAGTGGAGGACGTCGTCGGGGTGGACGTCGGCCTGGTAGGCGACCTCGCGCGCGATCGAGACGAGGAAGCCGCCCTGGACGTGGAGCACGCCCTTGGGCTTCCCGGTCGTCCCCGAGGTGTACGTGAGCAGGTACGGGTGCTCGCTCGCGACCTCGAGCGGCGGCAGCTCGCCGGGGCTCTCCTCCACGATGGCACCCCAGCCGGCATCCCGCTCCCACGTGATCACGTGCTCGACGGACGGCGCCTGGCGCGCCGCCTCCTCCACCGTCTCACGCATGGGGAGCCTGGTTCCCCGCCGCAGCGAGTAGTCGGCGGTGATCACGACCCTCGCCTCGGAGTCCTGCAGCCGCTGCACGACCGCGGGCGCGGCGAAGCCCGAGAAGAGCGGCACCTGCACCGCGCCGACGTGGGCGCAGGCATGCGACGCGACCGCGACCTCGGGGCACATCGGGAGGTAGATGGCCACGCGGTCGCCGGGCTCGACGCCCAGCCGTACGAGGCCCTCGGCGAGCCGCGTCACGTCCCGCGACAGCTCGGCGAAGGTCAGCTCGCGCCGCGAGCCGTCCTCCCCGGCGAACACCGCGCCGGTCCGCCCCGGGTCGCGCTCCGCCCAGCGGTGGACGCAGTTCCGCGCGATCGACACGGTCGCGCCCGGGAACCACGTCGTCCACTCGGGCCCGCGCGAGTCGTCGTAGACCCGCTCCCACGGCCGGGAGAACTCGAGGCCCAGGTCCTCGATCGCGGCCGGCCAGAACCACTCGGGCTCGTCCTGCGAGCGGCGGACGAGGTCCCAGTAGCTCGCGATGCCGTGCCGGCGCATCAGCCGGACGACGTTCGCGCGCTCGAGCGTCTCCTCGTCCGGCGTCCACACGACCTCGGCCATGCTGGGCTGAGTCTAGTCCGGCTTGACACTGAGTGAACGCTCACCCATAATGAGCGAGCGCTCACTCATGGTGGAGGCAATCGAGACCAAGCCCACGCTTCGGCGCCGCATCATCGAGGCGGCCGACGCGCTCATCCGCGAGCACGGACTGGCCGGGGCCACCACCCGGGAGATCGCCAGGGCGGCGGGCTGTGCGGAGGGGTCGATCTACGTGCACTTCGCGGACAAGATCGACCTCGTCATCGCCGTCGTGGTCGAGCGCGAGCCCTACTTCGCCGAGCTCCTCGAGCTCCCGTCGAAGGCCGGCGAGGGAACGGTCGAGGAGAACCTCGCGCCCTGGGTCGAGGAGGTCGTCGGCCTCATCCGCGAGAACCAGCCGATCTTCTTCGCGCTCATGGGCGACCGAAACGTCTTCCAGCGCTTCAAGCAGCGGATTCGCGAGCGGCAGACCGGCCTCGTCGCCGTCTTCAACGCCGCGTCCGACTACGTTCGCGCCGAGCAGGCGCTGGGTCGCATCGACGCCGGCGTCGAGTCCGGAGTCGTCGCCACGATCCTCATCGGAGCCGCCCGGGACCACACCTTCACGCCCGCCCTCACGGACGCCGCAGCGGCGCCGGACGAGGGGTTCGCGCGGGCGCTCGTCCACACCGTCGTCCGCGGCCTGGCGCCGACTACCCCTAGCACCGAGGAGGAAGCCTCGTGAAAGCCCGCATCCTCGCCGAGGAGAGCCGCAAGTGGTGGACCCTCGGCGCGCTCGCGTTCGCGCTCTTCATGATCATGCTCGACAACACGGTCGTGAACGTCGCGCTCCCGTCGATCCAGCGGGACCTCGGCATCGGCCTCTCGGAGCTCGAGTGGACCGTGAACGCCTACGCGCTGACGTTCGCCGTCCTCATGCTCACGGGCGGCAAGCTCGCCGACTTCCTCGGCCGCCGGCGCATCTTCCTGATCGGCCTCGCGATCTTCACGCTCTCCTCGCTCGCCTGCGGGCTCGCGACCGGCGGCGAGATGCTGATCGGCGCGCGCACGGTTCAAGGCGTCGGCGCTGCGCTGATGCTGCCGGCGACGCTCTCGATCATCTCGGCGACATTCCCGCCGCACCAGCGCGGGATGGCGATCGGGATCTGGGCCGGGGTCTCGGCGATGGCGCTCGCGATCGGCCCGCTCATCGGCGGCCTCATCACAGAGCACATCGACTGGAGCTGGATCTTCTTCGTCAACGTGCCGATCGGCGTCCTCGGCCTGCTCGTGGGCCGGCTCGTGATCGACGAGTCGCGCGACACCTCCGCCGAGCAGCGGCTCGACCTTCCCGGTCTCGCCGCCTCCGGCATCGGGCTCTTCGCGCTCACGTTCGCGCTGATCGAGGCGAACTCGTACGGCTGGACCGATCCCGTGATCGTCGGGCTCCTCGTGCTCTCGGCCGTGTCGCTCGTGACCTTCGTCCTGCTCGAGCGCCATCAGCGCTCGCCCCTGCTCGACCTCTCCCTCTTCAGGAGCTCGACCTTCGCCGGCGCCAACGTCGTCGCGCTCCTCGTCACGCTCGCGATGTTCGGCGTCTTCTTCTTCATGTCGATCTACATGCAGAACATCCTCGGCTACTCGGCGACGAAGACGGGCGCGGCGTTCCTGCCGATGACGATCCTGATCATCCTGATCGCCCCGATCGCCGGGAAGTCGTCCGACCGGATCGGCTCGCGCGCGCTCATGACCGCGGGGATGCTCTGCCTCGCGGCGTCCCTCGCCGTCTTTTCGCGGCTCGGGCTCGACTCCGACTTCTGGGACATCTTCCCGGGCCTGATCGTGGGCGGCTTCGGCATGGCGCTCGTCATGACGCCGATGACGGCCGCCGCGCTCGGCTCGGTGCCGGTCGAGAAGTCGGGCGTGGGCTCCGGCGTCCTCAACACGTTCCGCCAGGTGGGCGGGGCGCTCGGGATCGCCGTCATGGGCGCGATCGTCGCCTCGTACGTCGACCTGAACGGCGGCCGGCCCGACCCGTCCTCGTTCATCGACGGCTTCCAGGCGGCGCTGCGGGTCAGCGCAGTGTTCGCGCTGCTCGGCGCCGTGATCGCGTTCGCGACGATCCGCAAGCACCGCCACATGGACGCCGGCGAGCTCGCAGAAGTCGCCGCCTAGCTCCTAGAGCTCAGGTAGGCAAACGGTATGACCGCTCGGCGAGCGGTCAACGCGCTCCGAACGAGGGATAGACGAAACGGGCTCTAGCGCCGACGCTTCGACCATGTTCGTTAAAGGCGACAACCCGGAAGCTGCGGCTCTGCGGCCCAGCCGTTGCCTCCGGGTTGGTGTCGCCGGGAATGGCGCGCCTCCCGCACCCCTCTTGCCTGGCGTCTGGCAGAAGTGCGGAACGGTCTGACTATAGCCCACTGGAACCGGAAGTCAAGTGGGCTTGTGAAGTAGGTATTTGCTCGTATAGTTCACCTTAGAGACTGTGCCCGAGTACGCCGCACTCACACGCATCGCAGCACCCGCCCGCCCGTCGCTCGGCGAGCGCGTGCGTCAGCTTCGCATCGCCCGGGGGCTGACACAGACCGACCTCGCAGGCTCGCGCTTCTCGAAGGAGTACGTGAGTCAGATCGAGCGCGGAAAGACGCGGCCGACGGCGGAGACCATCGAGTGGCTCGCCGCGCAGCTGGGGGTCGACTCGACGTTCCTCGAGACCGGGGTCTCCTCGAGCGAGCGCGAGCGCGTCGAGAGCGTGATCGCGCGAGCCGAGGCGGCCATCGAGGCGAGCCAGTACGAGGAGGCCGCCGCCGAGCTCGAGCCGCTCGACCCGACGTTCGCAAACCTCGCCGCGCCCGAGCTCGAGCTTCGCGCCCTGCTCGCCGCGGCGTGGTCGCGCATGTATCTGGGCGAGATCCGGAAGGGGATCGAGGTTCTCGACCGCGCCCGTCGTATCGCCGAGGAGCCGACGTTCACCGACATCGACCGCGCGAACGTGCTCTACCACCACGCCTGCTGCCGGTTCAAGCTCAACTCGATCTCGACGGCGCTGGCGCTCTACACGCAGGCGCTCGACCTCGTCGACCGCTCGCCGCTCCCCGCCGACCGGCTCCGCTCGCACATCTACGAGTGGCGTTCGCGCTGCTACCAGCGCCAGCGCGACTGGACCGCCGCGCAGGAGGACGCCGAGCGGGCCCTCGAGCTCGCCGAGGCCCTCAACGACCGCCACACGATGGGGCACGTCTACTTCCAGTACTCGCTCATCGCCGAGCGAACCGGCAACTGGGTCCTTGCCCGCTCGTACGCGGAGAAGGCGAAGGCGATCTACGAGGAGTTCCGCGACCAGGCGAACGTCGGGAAGCTCCTGAACGAGATCGGCGCCCTCAACTTCCAGCTCGGGAAGCCCGAGGAGGCCATCGCCTACCTGAAGCAGTCGTTCAAGGTCCTCATCGACGTCGGCGACGACATCGACGCGGCCCGCGTCATCAACTCGCTCGCCCAGGTGCACCTCGGCACCGGCAAGATCGACCTCGCCGAAGAGCAGTCGCGCCAGGCGCTCGAGATGCTCGACGGCCGGGTCGACCATATGGACGAGATCGGCAACGCCCAGCTCGTGCTCGGGCGCTCGCTCATGGAGCAGAACCGGCTCGACGAGGCGGAAGAGCAGCTCGCCGCCGCCGAGCAGAGCTTCGACCAGCTTTCCTCTGCCAGCCACCGCGCCAGGGCCTGGATGGCCCAGGGAGACCTGGCCGGTCGGCGTGGCGACGACCGCCGGGCGGCCAGGCTGTACCGCTGCGCGGCCGAAGCGCTCCAGGACTTCCACTTCTAGAAGGAGGTGACGACGTGAAGGTGAAGGCTCTCCTGACGCTGACCACTTTGGTCGCGTTCCTCGCACCGCTGGCCGGTTTCGGCCACTTCGGCGGCCGCTAGTACATCCGTCATCGACCGACGATCCAGGGAAAGGACGACCGGGGCCCCCTCGGTGCGTCCGCGGCCCTGCGGCGATGGCCTGTCGCCACGACGGCCAGGGAAGGATGGCTCGCTTCGGCGTCGAATCTCTCCGGCGCACGACCCGAGACTCGCTTCGACTTCATGCACGAGCGTCCTTCCCTCCGTCCACTTGCACCACTCCTCGGCGTGCTCGCGGCAATGTGGCTTGCCGCGCTCGCGCTCCTCGCCGAGCACGTCTTGTAGCGTTGCGGCCTGGACCGGCGCCGGCCGCCGGTCACAGGTAGTGTTTGCTTCACTTTGTGAAGCTAAGCGCGCGGAGGTGCGGAATGGCGGATGACGGATACGCGAACGCCGTGCTCGTCACGACCGAGTGGCTGGCGGAGCGGCTCGGCGAGGACGGCCTCGTCGTCGCGGAGGTCGACGAGAATCCCGACCTCTATGACGAGGGCCACATTCCCGGAGCGGTCAAGCTCCACTGGCGGGACGACCTCCAGGATCCCGTCGAGCGCGACATCGTCGATCGGGAGACGTTCGAGCGTGTCCTCGGAGAGCGCGGGATCGGCAACTCGACGACGGTCGTTCTCTATGGCGACAAGAACAACTGGTTCGCTGCGTACGCCTACTGGTACCTGAAGGTCTACGGCCACGCCGGCGTCCGCATCCTCGACGGCGGCCGCCAGAAGTGGATCGACGAGCAACGGGAGCTGACCACCGACGTCCCCTCGCCCACCGCTCAGTCGTACGCGGCGCAGGACCGCGACGAGACGATCAGGGCCTACCGCGACCAGGTCCGCGAGTGGCTCGAGTCCGGAGGCGTGTCGCTGGTCGACGTACGCTCGCCGGGCGAGTACGCCGGCGAGCTGATCGCGCCGCCCGGCTACGAGCAGGAGGGCGCCCAGCGAGCCGGGCACATCCCGACGGCCGTCTCGATCCCGTGGGCGAGCGCCGTGCGGGACGACGGGACCTTCAAGAGCGCCGAGGAGCTTCGCGAGCTCTACGAGGCCCGGGGCGTGGCCCCGTCACAGCCCGTGACGGCGTACTGCCGGATCGGGGAGCGAAGCGCGCACACCTGGTTCGTGCTCAGCGAGCTCCTCGGGTACGAGGACGTGCGCAACTACGACGGCTCGTGGACCGAGTGGGGGAACCTCGTCGACGTGCCGATCGAGAAGGGCGCGTAGCGGTCTCCGGGTGTACCCTCGGCTCGTCGTCGAGCCGGGGGTGCGCTGTGCTGAAGGAGTTCAAGGAGTTCCTTCTCCGCGGGAACCTGATCGAGATCGCCGTCGGGCTGGTGCTCGCGCTCGCCTTCACGGCGGTGGTGACCTCGCTCGTCGAGGGTCTGATCACGCCGCTGATCGCGGCCGTCTTCGGCCAGCCCGACTTCTCGGGGCTCACGTTCGAGATCAACGACAGCGTGTTCCGCTACGGCGAGTTCCTCACCGCAGTTCTCGCCTTCGTGCTCATCGCCGCCGTGCTCTTCTTCCTCGTCGTAAAGCCGACGAACGCGCTGGCGAGGCGGCGGGCGGCTCCGGAGGAGGCGGCGACGCGCGAGTGCCCGGAGTGCCTCAGCGAGATTCCGGCGGCTGCGCGGCGTTGCGCCTTCTGCACCTCGGAGGTGGGGTCGTCGCCTTGAACGGCGCACCGGCGGTCGCGACGGTCGACTATCACACCGCCGGGGAGCCGTTCCGGATCGTGACCGGCGGCGTGCCGGCGCTCGAGGGCCGCTCGATCCTCGAGAAGCGGCGCTTCGCGCTCGAGCGCCTGGACGGCGTTCGCAGGCTCCTCGTCCACGAGCCCCGGGGACACGCCGACATGTACGGCTGCTTCGTGACCGAGCCGGAGGACGACGGTGCCGACCTCGGTGTCGTGTTCTTCCACAACGCCGGGTATTCCACCGCCTGCGGGCACGGGACGATCGCGCTCGTCACGTGGGCTCTCGACGAGGGGGTCCTGCCCGCCGAGGAGCCGGAGACCCTGGTCGTGGTGGACGTGCCGTCGGGCCGTCTCGAGACAGTGGCCCGGGTGGAGGACGGGGCAGTGCGCTCCGTCCGCTTCCGCAACGTTCCCGCCTTCGTGGAGGCGGAGGGACTGCTCGCGGAGGGCCTCCGGGCCGACGTCGCGTTCGGCGGCGCGTTCTACGCTTCGGTCGCCTCCCCGCTCCCGGTGCAGGCGCGAAATCTTCCGGAGCTGATCGAGCTGGGGCGGGCCGTCAAGGCGGGGCTGGAGGCGAAGCGTTCCTTCGTCCATCCCGTGGAGCCGGAGCTCCGTGATGTCTACGGCGTCATCTTCTGGGAGCGCATGGACTTCGGCCCACCCCTCCGCCAGCGCAACGTCACGGTCTTCGCCGACGGCGAGGTCGACCGCTCCCCCTGCGGCAGCGGCACCTCCGCCCGCCTGGTGCTCCTGGAGCGGGCCGGCGAGCTGCCGCGCGGCGAGGAGCTCGTCCACGAGGGCATCGTGGGCGCCGAGTTCCGGGCGCGCGTCGTCGGCGACGCGGAGGTCGCCGGCCGGCCCGCCGTGATCACCGAGGTGGAAGGAAGCGCGTACCGGACGGGCGCGCACGAGTTCGTCCTCGATCCGAACGACCCGCTGCGCGAGGGCTTCCTCCTCCGCTGAGCCATGTCCCTCCCGGCCACGCCCGGGGTCTGACCCCGGTCGTGGCCTTTTGGGCGGGACATGCCTGGGGAGCGGATCTCATTTGCCCTGCACGGCGCGCGCGGGGTCGTTCACACCCGGCCACCGTGGACACGGCCCGGTGCCTGGCACCGGGGCCTGGCCGCAGGGGACGGGCTACTCGCCGCGGAGGAGCGGGCGCGTGAGGCAGGTCGGGCCGCCGTCGCCGGGGCGCGAGATGTGCTCGCCCTCGTAGACGCGGACGTCCACGCCGGCGCGCTCCATGCGCCTGCGCGTCTCGTCGTTCCCGGCGAGCGCGAGCGCGACGCGCGGGCCGAGGGCGAGGACGTTCGGCCCCATCGACTCGAACTCCTCGTCCGGCACCTCGATCGGCTCGATCCCGCGCGCGTGCAGGAGCTCGACGAGCCGAACCGGCATGAGCGGCAGGTAGACGACGGCCAGGTCGACGTCCAGCGGGGACAGGAAGGACATGAGGTGCATGACCTCCCCGGGGCCGTGGTAGTGGGGCAGGTCGAACGCGACGACCTCGACGCCCGGAAGCAGCTCGCGCAGCGCCTCGATTCCCGCCGCGTTCGTCCGGTAGCCGTGCCCGACGAGCAGCGTCCGCTCGTCGAGCCACACCGTGTCGCCCCCCTCCGCCAGCGCGGGCGCCTCGAGGCGCCCGGCGATCGGGACGCCGGCCGCGGCGAAGTCCACGGCCATGTCGTCCGGCTCCGCCCGGCGACCCTCCTTGCCGGGGCGGAGGAGGATCGCGCCGGCCTCGGCGACGATCGCCGGGTCGTACGCGTAGATCGCGTCGGGATCGGGACCGGCGGAGGCCTCGGCGAGGACGACCTCCGAGCCGTCCGCGCCCAGTAGCTCGCGGAAGGCCTCGTGCTCGGCCTCCATGGCTCCCGGGTCCGGCGCGAAGCGCCAGCCGTAGGCCTTCCAGAGGGCTGCTTCGTCCGGTCGCGGTGCCCGCACGAGCACGCGCCGGAGGGGCGCCGTCATGCTCTGACAGCCGAACTGACGGGCGGTAACCTCCATCGGGTGGAGACTACAGCCCGCCTCACCGGTCTCGAAGCGGGCGGCGGCTGCGCGGCGAAGTACTCCGCGGCGCGCCTCCAGGAGCTGCTTGCCGGCTTTCTGCCGAGCGCGCCCGAGAATCTGCTCGTCGGCCTGGCTCCCGCCGACGACGCCGCCGTCTACAAGCTCGACGACGAGCGGGCGCTCATCTTCACGACCGACTTCTTTCCGCCGATGGTGGACGATCCCTCCCTCTTCGGCGCGGTGGCGGCCGCGAACGCCCTGAACGACGTCTTCGCCATGGGTGGCCGGCCGCTCGTGGCGCTCTCGATCGCCGCGTTCCCGGAGGAGCTGCCGGTCGAGACCGTCCGCGCGATCTTCGACGCCGCCGCCGCCAAGGTCGAGGAGGCCGGCGCCGTCCTCGCAGGTGGCCACACGATCCGCGATTCCGAGGCGAAGTACGGCCTCGCCGTCGTTGGCACCGTGCACCCGGAGGCGCTCTGGCGGAAGAGCTCGGCACGGCCCGGCGACCACGTCTTCCTGACGAAGCCGCTCGGAACCGGCCTGGTGCTCGCCGCCGCCGGCAGGGGCCTCCTCGGGCGTGCGGAGGTCGCCGAGGCGACGAGGCGGATGACCGAGCTCAACGACCGCGCTGCCGATGCGCTGCGCGGCTTCGAGCCGTCGGCCGTGACCGACGTGACGGGCTTCGGGCTCTTCGGCCACGCGCACGAGATGGCAGAGCGGAGCGGCGTCCGGATCGAGCTCGCCTGGGACTCGCTGCCCGAGCTTCCGGGAGCCCTCACGGCGGCGGCCCACGGGGTCCGTACCGGCGGCGACTCGCGCAACCGCGATTTCGCCGGCCACGCCGTGGAGCTGAACGACACGCCGGAGGACGTCGTCGCGCTCGGCTACGACCCGCAGACGGCGGGTGGCCTGCTCGCAACCCTGCCGGCCGAGAAGGCGGCCGTGCTCCGGGCTCACTTCGCCGCCGAGGGCCTCTTCCTCACCCGCATCGGCCGGGTCATGGAGGGAAGCGGCGTGGCGGTCTCCGCCTGATGGAGGCCGGCGCGCGCCCGGCACGGCTTCGGTCGCTCACGCTCTCGCCCGCGGCCTTCGAGCGCTTCGCCTACGCGGCGCTCGCCGCTCTCTTCCTCATCGTCGTCTCCGGCGCGACCGTCCGCCTCACCGGATCCGGCCTGGGGTGCGAGAACTGGCCGAGCTGCGGCGACACGTTCCTGCCGCCGAAGGACTACAACGCCTACGTCGAGTTCGGGAACCGCGTGGCGGGCTTCGTCGTCGGCCTGACCACGCTCGCCGCGGCGGTCGCGGCCTTCCGCGTGCCAGGGATGCCGCGCTGGTTGCTCTGGAGCGCCGTCGCCCTGCCGTTCACGGTCCTCGCCCAGGGAGTGCTCGGCGGCGTCACGGTGATGCTCGAGCTCCACCCGCTCATCGTCATGGGCCACTTCCTCCTCTCCCTCGTGGCCCTCGCCGTCGCCGTCGTAGTCGTCCAGGGCGCGCGGGATCTCGCGCGCGGAGCCGCCGCCGAGGAGTCGATCGGCTCGGCCTGGCTCGCGCTCGCGGTCGTCCCGGCCGCCGCCGCGCTCGTCGTCTCGGGGACGCTCGTCACCGCCGCCGGCCCGCACTCCGGCGGCGAGGAGATCGTGCGTTTCGGGAACCTCGTCGAGGCGGTGCACATCCACATCGGCGCGACCGCGGTCTTCGGCATCGCCTTCCTGGCCCTGCTCGGGCTCCTGGTCGTGGAGCGGCGCCGCGCGCGGGTCGAGCTGCGGCTCGGCGCGGCCGTCCTCGCCCTCCTGCTCGTGCAGATGGTGGTGGGCGAGATCCAGTGGCGGGAGGCGCTCCCCTGGGGCCTCGTGCTCCTGCACGTGACGCTCGCCACGGCCGTCTGGGTGCTCGTGGTCGCCCTCGCCGTCCGGATCGTGCTCAGGGGCAGAGCGCGGCTGCCGTAGACTGCGATTATCGCAGGGCATCTCCGCATCGAGAGCCGCCCGACGCTGCGCCGTCCCGTGCTCGTCGCTGCGTTTCGAGGGTGGAACGACGGCGCCCAGGGCGCGTCCCTCGCCGCGAGCTTCCTGGCTCAGAGCTGGAGCGCCGAGCGCTTTGCCGACGTCGACCCGGAGGAGTTCTACGACTTCCAGGCCGTCCGGCCGCACGTCCGGCTCGAGGAGGGGATCACCAGAAAGATCGACTGGCCGGAGACGGTCCTCTACAGCGCGTCCGTGCCCGGTGCCGACCGGGACGCCGTCATCCTCCTCGGGATCGAGCCGAACACGCGCTGGCGGACGTTCTCCCAGGAGATCACGGGGCTCGCGGTCGAGCTCGGCGTCGAGCTGTTCGTCACGCTGGGCGCGCTCCTCGCGGACGTGCCGCACACCCGCCCGGCCCCGGTGACGGGATCCGCCAGCGACCCGACGCTCGTCAAGGAGCTCGGCCTGACGTCCTCGCGCTACGAGGGACCGACGGGAATCGTCGGAGTCCTCCACGACGCCTGCCGGGCTGCGGGCGTCCCCTCGGCGAGCCTGTGGGCTGCAGTGCCCCACTACGTGTCCCTCGCGGCGAGCCCGAAGGCTGCGCTCGCGCTCTCGGAGCGGCTCGCGGCGCTGCTCGGGATCACGCTCGAGCTCACCGATCTGGAACGGGCCGCCGAGGCCTACGAGCTCCAGGTCAGCGCCGCCGTGGCCCAGGACGAGGAGACGGAGACGTACGTCCGCGAGCTCGAGACCCGTCGCGACGCGCTCGGCGACGAGCTCGACGTCCCCTCGGGAGACACCCTCGCAGCCGAGCTCACCCGCTTCCTGAAGGAGCACGAGGAGCGGAGCCGCGAGCTCGACGACGACACGCCGGGTCCGAATCCCTAGCCAAACGTAAAGGCGTAGGCCTCGGTCCCCGGCGAGAAGCCGAGATCGAGGACGTGGCTGCGCTTCTCACCCGGAATGCGCGCGAGGGTGTAGATGTCGTCCTGGGTCACCGTCGCCCTGCCGAGGCGCTCGCCGTCCAGCGTGACCTCGACGGTCTCGACGTCACCCGCCGTCCCGAGCACGAGGAAGACGTCGCTCCCCCTGAAGTGGAGGCGGAGGCGCGCGTCGGGGCCCGCGACGATCCGCTCGTCCTCGACCGTCCAGCGGCCGCCGTACGCGAGGCCGTGCAGCGGGACGAACTCGGGGATCGTGTACTCGGCCTCGCGGTTCGGCTCGATGCGGGAGCCGACGAAGCGGTCGATTCGCCGGTACCCCAGGTAGCTCTCGGGCGTCTGCGGGCCGGTCGGCGTCTCGTCCGCGATCTCCTCCGAGACGAGGGCCCGGTCGGTGTCCTCGGCGAGCAGCCGGCGGATGACGCGCTCGCTCTCCTCGTAGTCGCCTTCGCCGAAGTGCGCGTAGCGGAGGTGGCCGCGGCGGTCGACGAAGTACTTCGCCGGCCAGTAGCGGTTCAGCCAAGCCTGCCAGGTGCCGTAGTCGGGGTCGAGCGCGACCGGGTACTCGATCCCGTGGTCGCGGACGGCCCGGCGGACGTTGTCCGGCTCGCGCTCGAAGGCGAACTCCGGTGTGTGCACCCCGACGATCACGAGTCCGTCGTCCCGGTATGCCTCGTCCCACGCCGTCACGTGCGGGAGCGTCCGCAGGCAGTTGATGCAGGAGTAGGTCCAGAAGTCGATCACCACCACCTTCCCGCGCAGGCCTTCCATCGTGAGGGGTCCCGAGTTGATCCAGCCTTCGATCGCCTGGAACTCCGGGGCGAGGCCGAAGTCGTCGAGCAGCTCCTCCTCGGCGAGCCCGGGGCCGCCGACGAGCTCCTCCAGCTCTCCGTCGGCGGCCGCGCTCTCCTCCAGACCCTGGAGCGCGCGCGTGTACTCAGGGACGCGGGTCTGCAGACGCCTGTCCACCCCGTAGATCATGAGCACGGCGACCGCCAGGACCGCCACGCCGAGCGCCCGCCGGATCGCGGGCGCATGCGCCCGGACCGGCCCGAGGCTCATCCCGCGCCGTGCCGCCAGGGCGACGCCTAGCAACACGATCCCCGCGCCCAGGCCGTAGGCCAGCGTGATGGCGAACGCTTCCACGCTCAGGCTCTGCGTGGCCGCTACCGTCGCCACGGCTGCGATCACCGGGCCCGCGCACGGCGTGAACAGGAGCCCGAGGCTGAGCCCGAGCACGAAGCCGCCGCTCGTGTCGCTGGGCCGGCGCCGCGCGAGCGCATAGAAAGGACGACCGAGCAGCTCGCCGAGACGGGGCCAGACGAGCGAGAGCCCCACCACGACGACGACCGCGATGGCGATGTTGCGGAGCAGGTCGTCGGGCAGCCCGAGCGCCGACAGCAGCGCTGCGGCCGTCAGCGTGAAGACCGTGAAGCTGACCACGAGCCCTGCGACGACCGCGAACGGCCGGCGGGGCCCACCCGTCGCGCCGCTCGCCAACACGATCGGCAGCACGGGGAGAACGCACGGCGAAACGGCCGTGACGATCCCGGCGACGAACGCCACGCCGAGCAGGAGCAGCATCTGAAGCCGATGCTAGCCCGCGAATCTGAACGCAGGCTTACAGGAGCTACGCGGTCGACTCGGGCACGGGAGGCGGCGGCACGACGGCGCGGGGCTCGTCGGGCTTCCCATTCGGGGATGCCTGGCTGCCCTGCGCCTGGCCCTGCGCGTCCTGGGCCTTGCGCTTCTTCTTGCGCCGGCGCCGACGCGACTTGCTCGAGGGCTGCTTCGGAGCGGGGAGGTTGTCGGCGAGGGCGTTCGCAACCTCCTGCACCGTGCCGATCCGCTCGCGGACGCCCTCGATCAGGCGCTGCGCCGTCGGTGTGTAGGCCTCCGCCGAGGCGAGCAAAGCCGCCGCGACGTGCGTCGGCTGCTCCAGGGCGACGTTGACGAGCCTCGCCGCGTTCTCCTCGTGGCGGTGACCGCGCGAGTTCGTAAGGGCGCCGAGGAGGCGCTTCGCCTCGGGCAGGTCCGCGCTCGCTCGGCGGTCCTGGATCTTGCGCGTGGCCCGGGCGAGGCGCCACGTCCACCGGGAAACGATGTCGGGCGGCGCCTCCACCTTCCCCTCGCCGATCGCGCGCAGGAGGACGCGGACGCCTTGGACGCGGTCCTTCTCCCAGGTCGGGGCGGAGGTGACCATCGTGACCAGGTCGTCGAAGTCGGCGCGGTCGACCGAGACGGCGACCCGGTCGCCGAGCGCGGAGAGGCGCAGGCGGCGGTTGGGGTTCTCCGCCGCGCAGCTGAGCAGGAACGCCTCGCGGCACTCGCGGCTCGCGCGGGCCAGCTTCTCGGCGAAGGCCTGGCGCTCCTCGAAGCGCACCTGACGGCCGGCGATGCGGGCCCAAAGCAGCTGCTCGTCCTCCGCGAGGCGGCCCGGGTCGACCCGCTCCCACTCACGCGTGATGACCGTCACCCGGCGGCGCGGGTCGGGAGTCACCGGTGCGAGCCAGGGCGCGGGCGAGAGCTTCCGTTTCGCGCGCCGCTGGATGCGGCGGCGCGGGGCCGGGGTCACGCGCGCTCCTGGCCGGTAGAAGTCGGAGTCGAGCAGGCTGTGGATGGTGACCGTACGGTCGTTGTGCGTCGCCGCGTCGTCGACGAAGTCGACGACGACGCCGGCCTCCTTTCGCGGCGCGAGCCGCATGATGCGGCCGATCCTCTGCTGGTAGACCCGGCGGCTCGCCGTCGGGGCGAGGTGCATGCAGACGGTCGCGCGCGGCGAGTTCCATCCCTCGGCGAGCAGTTGAGCGTTGATGAGGATGTTGATGTCTCCGCGCTCGTAGGCCGCGAGCGTCTCGGCGAGGCGCACGGGAGGCGTCCGGCCGCTGACCGCCTCCGCCTTCAGCCCGGCGGCGCGAAACTCCCGCGCGAGGTTGTAGGCGTGGTCGACGCCGGCGGCGTAGACGATCCCCGGGGTCGCGTCGAAGCGGTCCCGGTAGAGGCTCGCCGCGGCCTGGTTGAAGATGTCCTGGTCGAGAACCTTGGCCAGGATCTCCTGGTCGTAGTCGCCGCCGACGATGGGGACCGACGAGATGGCCGCCGCCGGGCGGACGCGCAGCGAGCGCAGCGGCGCGATCAGCCCGCGCCGGGCTGCGTCCCCGAGCGGCAGGTCGTCGACGGAGGCCGGGAAGACGTCCGAGACCTGCTTGGCGATCAGCTGCTCGGTGGCGGTCATGCCGATGTAGATCGGCTCGGGGAAGCGGCGAATCGCTGCGCTGGTCTTCTCCCCGAGCGCCGTGTGCGCCTCGTCGCAGATGACGAGCTGGTACGCGGTGCGCGAGAGCGAGTCGACGTGCCGCGCGAACCAGGCGTAGGTCTGGATGGTGAGCGGGTTCTCCCGCAGCGGCTGCTGGCCCTGAAGCACCGCAGGCCGGAGCCGATCGCCGTAGCCCTCGGTGGTCAGGTCGCGCCGGAACTGGTCGACGAGCAGGCGCCGGTGGGTGAGGATGAGCACGCCCATCGTCCTCGCGGCCTCGACGAAGCCTGCCGCCGCGATCGTCTTGCCGGACGCCGTCGGATGCCGGAATCGGTAGCGGCGGACGGCGCCCGGATCGTCGTGCACCCCGTACTCCTCGCCCTCGCCGCCGTTCTCGGCTTCGCCTTCGGCCTCCTCCTCGAGCTCGTCCTCGTCCTCCTCGACCGAGTCCTCGACGAGCTTGCCGTTCTCCGGGCCGTTGCCGTTCTCGGCTTCCTGCTCGTGGCGCGCGATCAGCTCGGCGAGCATGCCCGCGAGGGCGTCGATCTGGTGGCGGCGGAGCTCCGTCCCGGAGGCGAGCCGCGACGGCTTGTCGGTCAGGACGCGCTCGAGCCCCAACATGAGGGCGTACTCGACCTTCCACTCCGGAGAGGGCGAGCGCCGGCCGGCGTCGAGCTCGGCGAGCGCGGCGTCGAGGGCCCGCCGGCGAGCCCGGCCCTCGGCGAGCGCGTCTGCGGGGTCCTCGCCCGGGTGCAGGAACGACTCGCCGGACCAGGCCTCCGCTCGGAGGGCGGCCGCCGTCAAGGCGTCCGGCTCCTCCGACTGGACAGTCGGATGGCCTATCGCTTCTTGCATGAACGCAGCGCTTCGGCGCTGCCTGCTTCCCAGAGAATGTGCGCGAGTGAAACTCGCGCCGCCTTGCCGAATAGTACCGGATCAAGGCCTGTGGCGTGGGCGTAGCGGCCGGATCCCAGGCTGTACGCTCACGCGCGTGAACTGGGAGGAGCACTCCGAGCGGGAGGAGGCGCGGTACGCGGACGGGCTGGCCCGGATGCCGTCGGATCCCGACGGGAGGCAGAGGCAGCTCGTGCGCGTGGCGATGGCCGCGACCGGTGCCGGGCTCGCCTGCCTCATGCAGGGCCGGAGGGCCGAGGCCGCAGGCTGGTTCGCCCGCTCGGCCGAGCGCTTCCGCGAGAGCTACCCGGATGCGCCGCCCGGCAGCTGGGGGCGACTCATCGGCGCCCTGAAGGCCCGAGTCCTCGCCGGCGACTGGGACGGGGCCGCGGCGGACGCCGACTGGGCGCTCGCCCAGGCGCCGGCCGAGTCCGAGTCGCCGATCGGCCGCTACGCGGCCGTCCTCGCCTTCCTCGTGCTCGGTCGGGACGACGAGGCGCTGGAGCTCGCGGAGACGCTGCGCGCCGAGTCGCCCGACGCCTTCCCCCGGGCCGTGGCGGACGCCCTGGTCGGCCTGGCCTCCCGCGACGCGGACGACTACCGGGACGGCGCCGGTCGCGTGCTCGTCTCCTTCGAGGAGCGGGACGCGCACCTCGAGGACATTCCGGTCGCCGACACCGTGGTTGTTCTCGAGACGTTGGCCGGCCGGCGCGGGCTGGCCGCGGACCCGGCGTCGCCGCTCTTGCCCGAGCGCTAGTTCCTAGTCGTCGTCGCCGTCGTGCTCCGCGATGTCCACGGAGACGATGGTGTCGGGCTTCAGGAAGCGGCCGCTCACGTAGGGCCAGTCGTCCTGGTCGGCGGTGGCGACCTGGATCATGATCGCCTTGGCTTCCTGCTTCGCGGTTGCCTCGTCGGGGAACTCGCCCGCGTCGACCCGCTCGCCGTTCGTGAGCCGGATCGTCATTCGCCAGGGAACGCCGGCGGTATCGGGCCCTGCCACGGGCGCGGCGGCCGGTTCCGGGGCGGGCTCGGGCTCCGCCTCGGGCTGGGCGGCCGCGGGCGGGAACGGCGCGGGCGGAGGGGCGGGTGTCGGCTGCGGGAAGGGGATCGGCTCGGCGGCGAGCAGCTCGGGGACCGGAGACTCCTCGGCAGGAGCGGGCGCAGGGTGAGTGGGTGCCTCCGCCAGGGGCGGGGGCTCGGGCGCCGCGGACGGCTCGGTCAGCGGCTCCGGCGCAACCGCCGCCGGGGGTGCCTGCTCGACCTCGGAGGCCGGCAGCTCGAACGCCGGCATAGGCGGCAGCGCGGGGGGCTCGGACACGGCCTCGGCGGCAGGCGCCGCGTCGGCGGGCGCGGGCTCCGGGGCAAGCAGGTGCTCGGGCGGCGACGGAGTCTCGGAGACGCCGACGGGCTCGGGCTCGGGCTCGGGCTCGGGAAACTGCACGGGCTCGGGGGCCGCTGCGCTCTCGGGCGCCACGGGCTCCTCGACGGGGACCTGGAACGCGGGCGGCTCCGGCGCGGCGGGCGTCTCGAGGACGAGCTCGGCGTCTTCCGGCGCGTGCCCGTTCGGGTGCGCGGTGTCGACGGCGGCTTCAGGCGCGGGCTCGGGCTGGGGCTCGGGCGCCGGCCCGGGGGCGGTCTCGAGCGGCCTCGAGTAGACGTCGGCCGAGATCTCGGCGAGCTCGCTGCGCGCGGTGACGACGAAGCGAGCGTCCTCGCGGCCGAGCGCCTCGCGGATGTTGCGGATGAGGACGTCGTCGGTCGGGTCGGCGATGGCGACGACGGGCAGCTCGCCGTCGAACGCGTAGGGCAGGGCACGGAACAGGCGCGCCTGCTCCTCGGTGAAGAGCGCGGCGGCGGACGGCTCGACGATCTGCTCCCGCAGGATCACGAACTCGAGCCCCTTCTGGCCGGCGAGGAGCCGGGCGAGGTCGACCTCGGAGATGAGGCCGCGCTCGGTGAGGATCTCGCCGAGGCGCTTGCCGGTCTTGACGCCCTCCTCGAGGGCGCTCTCGATGGTCTCGGCAGGGAGGAGGCCGGCCCGGAAGATCAGCGTCCCGAGCGGGGCGTCGGGGCGCTCGCGGAGGGGAGTGCTCACAGGCTCTCCTTCGGGCCGCGGGATGCCGCGCGCGTCGCCAGGGGGTTGAATCGCTTCCACGTCATGAGCCGCATCGGGGGCGAGGGTCGAGCCCCGTCTAGCTCTGAGTATCGTCGGATCCGGTGAGCCGGTTATCACCCTCACGAGTGATACCGGCTGCTCATACGACGTTCCTACCCGACGAGCAGGCCGGTCGCGTACATGATCCCGAGTCCGGCGAGGAAGCCGCCGACCGCGTAGCCCGACGTGAGGCCGCCCGGAGCGCGCCGCGCGACGTAGCGCACCACCTCGACGACGACCTGCAGCGCGGCTCCGGCGGCGACCGCGAAGAAGAGGACGGCGAGCACGTCGCTCGTCACGTAGCCGCCGATCCAGGCGCCCAGGATGGTGGGCGCGCCCGCGATCAGGACGAGCGCGGCGAGACGGCCGAGCCCGGCGCGGTCACCCTCGGCGGCTGGGGCCGCGATGCCGAGCCCCTCGGTGACGTTGTGGAGCATGAAGCCGACGATGAGGAACGTTCCCAGCGTCAGCTCGCCCAGCGCGAACGACGTCCCGACCGCGAGCCCTTCGCCGAGGTTGTGGACGCCGATGCCGATGGCCACGAGCATCGCCAGGGCGAGGCCGCCCAGCGCGCCGCCCCCCGCCGTGCCCTTCCGGCCGAGGCGCTGGGAGAGGAAGGTGAGCGCGAGGTAGCTCGCGGCGACGCCGAGGACGACCAGCCCGGTCCCGCCGAGAGCGCCGGGGAGCAAGGCCTGCAACTCCAGGGCCTCCGCGAGCGCCTCGACGGCGAGGAACGTGAGCAGCCCGCCGGTCAGGGCCATGAACGCAGCCAGCCACTCCGGGCGGGCGCGCCGGAGCGAGGGGAGCCAGAGCAGGCCGAGCGCGACCGGGACGATGCCGACGAGGGCGCCGATGATCGCGTAGCCGACGAAGCCGCCGGGGCTCGGCTCGGGCGTCTCGACCGCCGCGGCGATCTCCTCGGTCGTCTGGATTCCAGTCGAGCTCGTGACGCCGACCGCGATCGGCTCGTCCTCGACCCAGTCGTAGGGCACGACGATCGTGGCCGAGCGCAGGCGGCCCAGAGTCGTCGGCCCTTCGACCGTGAAGGGGACGATCGCGTCGTCGACGGTGACCGTGGCGATGGTCAGGTCCTCGCGCTGGGGGTTCGTCACGCGAACGGAGATCTCCCCGGGCGAGAACTCGACGCGGCGGACGTCGAACGCGTCCGCGGGGGGCGGGTTCTCGCCCACCAGCTCGAGGAGGGACCCCCCGCGCGCCGAGAAGAGCGACACGACGGCGACGAGCAGGACGATCGGGACGAGAGCCCAGAGCCGCCAGCGGAGGGGCTCGCGGCCGGGCCGTTCCTCGGCGGCCGAACGGGCTTCCACTAGTGCTCCTCCTGGTGATGCTGCTGTGCGGCGTGCATTGCCGGGAGGGGCACTTAGTCCGACACCTCGAAGAAGCCCATCCAGCCGAGCTCGGCGAACTCCGACTGGTGCGCGTGGAACATGAAGCGGCCGGTGTTGGCGAAGTCGATCTCGATGATCCCGCGCTCGCCCTGGCAGAGCATGATCGTGTCCGTGTACTCGAAGCGGTCGGTCGTGCCCGTCGGGTAGTACCGGAAGAAGTCGCCGTGGAGGTGGAACGAGTTGATCAGGTCGAACTCGGTCAGGTTGGCGATGTAGATGCGAACGGTCTGCGAGCGCCTCACCTTGATCGGGTAGCGGGCGTAGTAGAAGGCCGGTCCGTTGACGGCGTAGAAGTTGTTCTCGCCGTCGCCGTCGGTGTCGAACCCGTTCATGACCATGACGAGCTCCTGCGCCGGGGCGCGCGGCTCGGGCGGGTCGATGATGAAGGCGCCGTAGAGGCCCTTGTGGATGTGCTTCTTCAGCGGCGTCGCGTGGCAGTGGTACAGGTGCATCCCGTACGGTCGGGCCGGGAACTCGTACGTGAAGCTCCCGCCGGGCGGGACGACCTCGAAGACGCCGTCCATGTTCGCCGGATGGATGCCGTGGAAGTGGATCGTGTGCGGGTGCTCGCTGCCGTTGCGGAAGTCGACGCGGAGGAGGTCGTCCTCGGTCGCCCGGACGATGGGTCCGGGGGCGGTGCCGTTGTACGTCCACGCGGGGTAGAAGACCCCCTTGGCGACCTCGATCTCGCGGTCCTGTGCGACGAGCGTGTACTCGCGGACGCGGCCGGGCTCGTGCGGGAGCGCGGCCGGCGGGTACGTGAGCGCGTCGAGGTCGGTGGGGCCGCCGGGAGCGGGGACCTCCTCGCCGATCATCGCGGCGTGGCCCATGGCCGCGTCGTGCTCCGAGCCCAGGTGCGTGGCCTCGAGCTGGCCGTTCCGCCCGGCGAGCGCCATGCCGGCGAAGGGCGCGGCCGCGACGACCGGGGCGACGCCCGCAATCAGCTGGCGGCGGCTGAGGCCACGAGAGTTAGACACGTCTAAATCATAGTTTAGGCGGCCTCCCTCCCGCAAGCGCCGAGGGCCGGGTCGAAGTGACCCGGCCCTCGGCCGAACGCCTTGCTCTCAGCTGCGGTTCAGCGCACCTTGAACACCCAGAGGCCGGTGTTCATGTCGGATGCGACCGCGAAGCCGCCGCCGATGTCGACGCCCCAGATCTCGACGAACTCCTCGCCGGGATAGAAGACGCCGAGCGGGTCCTCCGCCTTCTCGGGCGGGATGAACTGCCCGATCATCCTCGGGTTCGCCGGGTTGGCGATGTTCCAGATGACGACGCCTTCCGTGTACCACGAGGTGTAGAGCTTGTTGCCCTTGACCTTCGGGTCGTGGATGGTGAAGTCACCGGGTCCGGGCGGCGGGAACTGGGTCGTGCTCGGGAGCGAGAGCGTCGCGAGCTCGACCGGGTTCGCCTTGTCGGAGATGTCGTAGATGTGGCCGTAGCCCCAGCCGGTCTCGACGTCCGGGTTCGGGGTCGGATCGAAGTCCTCGTCCGTCTGGATGAGGATCCTGTCGCCGCGGGTCGTCCACGCCGAGTGCGCGTTCCCCTCCTGGCCGGCGACGAACGACGTGCGGCCGAGGAAGGTCGGGTTCGACGGGTCGCGGACGTCGAGCATGACCGTCCCGTAGTCCCAGTACGAGACGTAGGCGACCTTGCGGCTCACGTACACGGAGTGCACGAAGTTGAACGGGAAGGTGCCCTGGCCCGAGTCGGGCGTGACGCCCTGGTCGCGCCAGGCGCTCCAGTCGCCCACCTGTACCGGATTGGACGGATCGGAGACGTCGATGATCCTGAACTCGGGGTTGACGTCGGCGGGATCCTCGCCGTTGAAGAACGCGTCCACCTCGTGGAAGTTGGCGGCTTCGTACACGTAGGTCTTCGGGCCCCGCGACTCCATCCACAGCTCGTGGACGCCGAAGATGCCGTCCTGGCGAAGGGAGAGCAGCTGCGGGTCGCTCGGGTCGTTGACGTCGTAGAGGCCGATGCCGGTGAAGCCCCCGGGCGCGCAGTCCTGGAAGCTGACGACAGCCAGGTCGCCCCTGAACGACCGGGACCTGACCTTGCGCACCTGGACCTTCTCGGTCCACGACTTGGCGAGCCTCGCGTCGGACGCGCCATCTGCGAACGTGGAGACGAGATCGGGGTTCCTGGGGTCGGACAGGTCGTATGCGCGAACGCCGAGCGTCCTGCAGAACTCGCCGTCGTCGGTGAAGAGCCCCCAGCTGCCCATGTAGGCGAAGCCCTTGTGCAGGAAGATGTCGGCGCTCGGCCCGCCCGGATCGTCGTGCCCGAGCACCTTGATGCGCACCTGCTTGCCCGACGGCGTTCCGACGCCCGGCTTCCCCGGCCTCG
>Ga0268386_10000616_pt1 | contig 22818 bp, 13 predicted proteins | sample RVTome_15_FD_200260 | JGI IMG/M metagenome (GOLD analysis project Ga0268386, IMG submission 200260) | Soil microbial communities from uranium-contaminated site in the Upper Colorado River Basin, Wyoming, United States - RVT150D86... ...
CACTCGGTAGGACCCTCCCTATATTCGGGAGATATCCTTCGTCTATGCGTAGCGATGGCCCGGCGTTGCTTCCGGTCTTTCGGTCCCAGCACCAAGCTGAGCTGCTGATGTGGCTCCTGCTGCACCCCTGACCACGAGTACGGCGTGAGCGACCTCGCCTCCCGCCTGGATGTGCCACTCTCCACCCTCCATCGCGAGGTGGTCCGCCTCGACGAGGCCGGTCTCATCACCAGCCGCAACCTTGGCCGAAACCGGCTCGTACGAGCGAACGCGTCTCACCCGGCCGCAGCTGCCCTTACCCAGTTGCTGGAGGTCACGTTCGGGCCGAGGGTCGTCGTCGCCGAGGAGTTCGCCATCCCCGGCGCCGAGCAGGTGGTGATCTTCGGATCATGGGCAGCTCGGTACGCCGGCGAGTCGGGCCCTCCGCCGCACGACATCGACGTGCTGGTGGTCGGCGAAGTCGACCGTGCCGATGTCTACGAGGCGGCGGATCGCGCGCAGGCTCGACTAGGTCTCGAGGTGAACCCCATCGTCCGCTCGGCGAAGCAGTGGACCGACCCAGCCGACGCGCTCGTCGCCCAGATCAAGGCGTCGGCCCTCACTGCCATGCTCGACACCCACGAATGGGCGGACCCCTTACGGCACGGTGGCGCGGCGAGGTCGAGGTCAAAGCGCTGATCTCCGCCGCAACGAGCACGTGAGCCCGTTGACCGCCGATCTGCTCGACTCTGCGTCCCACCGGGCCCAGGGTTCGGACGACCTCGTGTGGAGCAGCTACGCAACCCTAGGGGCTTGCGCGGGCCGATAGCTGCTTGTGCCGGCCGATAGCTGCTTGTGCGGGCCGATAGCGACGCCAACGTCATCATCCACGTGCTCCCTGGGGCCCAGCACGCCTACCCCGAGTTCAAGCTCCGGCTGGCCACCGACCTGGCCGAGCAGCGTGGCGCTCGCGAGGAGCTGCGGGCGGCCGAGCTGCTGTGCCAAGTCGCCGAGGAACGCAGGGTGGTCAGCCGATGATCGTGCTTCCGGCGATGCCGCCCGAGCAGACGGCGTCCTGGATTGGCGTCCTGGATCTGTACGACCGCCTCGACGAGGGCTGGACCCTCATCGGCGGCCACTCGTCCACCTGCACTGCGCTGAACGTGGACAGTTCCCGGTGCGCCCGACCAACGACGTGGACACCGTGATCGACGTCCGCTCGGACCCGAACATCCTGCACACCTCCACCGGGACGCTGACCAGCCTCGGCTTCAGGTCAGCGGGCATCTCCGCCGAAGGACGCCAGCATCGGTGGCGACCAGGCGTCGATCGATGTGCTGCTACCCGAGGGGATCGCGAGCGAGCAAGCGAAAGACAGGCTGTGACGGGCAGCCCGACCCTGCCGACGGAAGGTGGCACGCAAGCGCTGCGCCGCAGCGACACCGTCGCGGTCACCGTCGACGGACGTGAAGGGTTCGTCCGCCGCTTCAACCTCGTGGGCGCACTCGTCGTCAAGGCTGCTGCCCACTGCAACCCTGGGGACCTCGACCCGCGCCGTCACCGTCGCGACTTCCTGGTGCTTGCCGGGCTGGTCAGGGCGTCGGACTTCACGGACGACGACCTGAACAAGACCGACCGCCGCCGCCTTCGCTCAACCGTCACCGCGATCGAAGCCGATCGGGAACTGCTCCTGGAAACCGCGGATGCGCCCGATGCGATCGCCCGCCTGAAGACCGCGGCCCGTCTTGACCGCTGACCTCGGCGAAGAGAGTACTTCAGCGCTCGAGGGAGCGTCGCCTGACAGGCAGACTCAGCTCCCCGGTCGGTTGTCGCGACGGGCCTGGCGGCGGGCGCCGGTGGCGCGTGACGACGCGACACGCTTCGTGGTCGCGGGGGTACGCGGGCGGGCGTCCCGATCCGCGGTGGGGCTCGTGGCCTTCCGGGCGGATGCATTCTTCGCCGTACGCGGGGCAGAGGTCCGAGCCGGACGGGCACCGCCCGAAGCGCCCCGCGCCGCGGCGAGTCGCTCCGCGCGCAGGTCCTGCGCACTGCGCCGCGCGACAGCGGACAGCTGCCGGCTGACCCTCGAGAGCGCGTCCTCGAAGACCTCGGCCTTGGCGGCGTTGTGCTTGCCCTTGGGGCGGGCCTTGCCCCTGCCGCCCTTCTCCTGCACGGTGCCGGCGGCCTCGCGGCGGTAGCGCTTGACGTACTTGTTCCGGGCCCGCCGCACCCGCTTGTGCAGTTCGACCAGCGCATCCTCGTCGAGCTCGGCCATCCGGTCCCGCTCGGTCTCACGTACGAGGTCGAGGTCGGCGTCGTTGAGGGTGTGCATCAGGGCCTTCATCGCGTTGCCTCCTCAGGGTCGTTGATCGGGACCGTACCGGGGGAGCAGTGCCGCGGCGCCCTGACCGGCGCCGTGTCCCCGATGATCTGGTGCAGCTGCCGGCGCCGCTCCCGGGCCCTCCACGTGGTCATCCCTCCCGACAGCGGTCAGGCGGAGGTCGAGAACGAGCCAGTGATTGTTGTGGAGCCGGTTGACGCCTTCGGCGGCAAGCCGCTCCAGCAATGTCATCGCTAAGGTGTCGCGGCCGCCCTGATTCGCCAGTACCGCATGAGCGAAGCGTGGAACCAAGTGCGCCGCGAATGTGTCGGGGTCGGCGGATGCGCTCAGGCCCGGGTCAAGGCCCGACCGCTACGCGTCATCGTCTCGGTGCCCCATACAACCGCCCTCCATGCTGTCCTGGCCACACGAGCGCCTCGTCGCAGGTCAGGTATGCGCGTGGCTGCACCAGGCGCGATGGCCCGCGCGGCCGTACTCCCTTGCCGGGTGGAATGGTGGCCGTCGAGCCTCACGGCGACGGGCCCACCTCCCTCGGCGCCAGGTAGTCGAACGCCAGCCGGCTCGACGCCTCGCCCCGACCGGTATGCCGCTTCGCGCCGAGCCACACGACGGCCCGCCCGTCGGACCACCGGGTGCGGCGGTAGGCGAGGCTCACGGTCGTGCCGGAGCGCGGCACCTCCTCCTCGTGCACGTAGTAGGGCTGCGGGGGGTCAGCGTCGAGGCCGTGGCGCAGGAGCGACGTGCGGGGGCGGACCTTCACCGGCGGGTCCGGGTCACCCTCGAGGATGCGGGGCATGGCGGCGCGCTGGAGCTGCACCTGGCGTTTGGAGCCCTCGACGTGCACGGGCACGAAGGGGATCCAGTACTCAGGGACTGTGTTCATCACCCGGTAGCGGACCGGCGCCGTGGGTGGCACGTCAGGAGGAGGCGCGGCCCCCAGGAGCCGACGGCGCCAGGCCAGCGACTCGGCTGCCGACTCCGCGCCGCGGCGGCCGTCGCCGGTCGCCAGCGGCACGGTCTTCTCCACGCCCCACACCATGTTCGCCATCTCGTCGCGGACGAGCGTCACCTGCTCCAGCGGCGCGCCCTCGTTCGCCTTGGGCACGGCTGGGAGCAGCAGCAGGCTGGTGTCCGCGGGGTCGTCGCCCGAACCCTCCACGTCGAGGGTGAACATGCTCCACCGCTGCCAGTCCTCGTCGGCACCGGCGCCGGCCGGCTCCACCCACAGCCGCTCGCCGAACACGTTCGTCACCGCGAGGCCGCGCACCTTCGCCACCGTGCCGGCGGGAAGGTCGCACGGCACGAGGAACCAGTCGTTGCTGAACACAAGCGCGAACTCGGTGAAAACCAGCTTGGCCAGGTCGGTGGTGTCAGCGCGGACGCCGGCGAAGCTCGTGCGGCCGTCCTCGAACGCCCACCACCGTGGGTCGGGCATCCCGTCGTAGGCGACGGGGGCGGGCAGCATCGTGCGAGTGACCGTCGACTGGACGCCGGTGTCGCTGTCGGCTCCCATGGGATCGGTCTCGGTGGCCACCGTGAAGGCGGGCCAGTCGAGGTGCCCGCCCGGGAAGCCGACGGCCTCCAGCACCCTCTCCGCGGGAGAGGAGGCATCGCCGACCGGCGCGGCCACGTCGAACCGGTGCTCCAGCCGCGAGGGGTCCCAGGCCGAGCCGTCGTCGGGCTGGGCGACGAGCGCGGCGAACCAGGCGAGGAAGCGCGCGGCAGCGTCGTCGAGGGCGGCGTGGTCTCCCGGGGGCACGTTCGGCATGTCGTCGTACGGATGGTGGGAGGCGTCGGCGGTGAGGTGCTCCCACAGCCGGTAGCCGTCCACCGCGCGGCCCGCCACGGCCTGCAGGGTGGCCCAGACCTCCGGGTGGGAGACCAGCTCGACGTCGGCGGGGTCGTCCGGGTCGGGCGCGGTGAACCCCCACCGCTCGACGAAGGCGTCGCGCAGCCCCGCGTCCACCATCTTGAGCCACTGCCGCCCCATGACCAGCCGCAGGTCGAGCGCGGCGACGTCGCCGCCGGTCGAGAACGGCACCCGGCGACGCTCCACGTCCGCCTCCAGCGGGACGGCTGCGTCGTCGAACGCCTCGGAAGCCCCCCCACCGGGGCGGTAACGGGTGAGCCGCGTGGTCGCCAGGTGGAGCTGGACGGAGACCGGCGTCCCGGCGTCGTCGCCGCGGAACTCGCCCAGCTGCCACTGCCGCGCCACCATCCACAGCGCGTCGCGCACCTCAGCGCGAAGCGCGCGGTCGAACTCGACCGACCGTGGCCGCGGCTCCACCCGGTTCCATACGGTGACGGAGGGGAACAGCCGTTCCGACAGCGCCGCCTCCATGTCCTCGATGAGCAGCTGCCGCGTCATGAGATCCCCAGGAACGAGACGGTGTTGTTGACCGCGTAGTTGACGCCGATGGAGATGCCCCGTGCGGTGGCGGCGGTGACCGTCGCCGGCAGCAGCTGCGCGTACGGGGTGGTGTCGACGTGCGACGGCTCGACGGCCCGGCTGCGGGCGAGGTCGAGCGTCTCGTGCAGGGCGGCGACGAGGTCGTCCCACTGCCACCGGCCGCGGACGACCGGCGGGACCACGAGCAGCATCGCCTGCGACGGCTCCTGGCTCGGCTTGTCGTAGTGGAACGTCAGTCCGGTCGTCTCCTCCGGGCCGGGCAGCACCTCCGTCCACTCGTCGAGCAGCAGTCCGCACTGCTCTCCCGCGGCGACGAGCGGCTCGGGGTGGCTGGCGGTGTAGAGGAGGTGGTCGCCGCCGGGCACGTACCCGGCGGGCAGCTCGAGCGCCAGCCAGCCCTCGCCGTCGACGTGCGGAAGCTGCGCCGGCGTCAGTGCCGGCTCGGGGCGGCCGAGCGCCCCCGCGAGCAGCGACGCCCGCTCCCAGTGCCGCATCGGCTCACGGACGCACGCAAGGCCGGCCAGCCAGTCGTCCACGGGGAAGTCGTGCCGGCCGGTGGGGGTGGTCAGGTGGGCGGTGAGCGTGCCCGCTACGCCGGCATCGGTCGCCAGCTGCCACTCTCCCGCGTGCGCGGCCGAGAGCCGCCAGTGCGGCACGACGACCGTGTCGGGGCCGAGCAGGGCCTTCGACGCGGCGACGAGGGCGTCGACCTGCCCCTGCGCGACGGCCGTGGCGGCGTGGTCGGCCAGCCGCGCGTCGGCCTGCGCGACGCGGGACTCCGCCTCCGCTCGGACGCTCGCCGCGCGGGCCAGCAGGTCGCCGCAGAAGGTGATGACGCGGTCCTCGAACGGCGTCAGGTCGAGGCCCTCGGCGAGGAACGCGGACAGCGGCAGCAGCGCGCGCACCTCGTCGAGCAGTGCAGGCAACGTCGCCGCGGACGTCCCGGCGACGGCATCCAGGCCGGCGAGCCGCGCGGCGTAGTCCGCCCGGGCGGCGTCGACGACGAGGCGCAGGTCGGAGGGCGACGACGGCCGCGGGATCGTGGGCGCGGTCGACAGCAGCCGCTCGGCCTGCTGCAGCAGCGCGAAGCGCTCCTCGTCGGTGAGCGTGCCGCCCAGCGGGTCGTCGGCGGCGAGCAGGTCGTCGGCGCGCTGCAGCGACAGCCGCATCCGCCCGGCCACGTCCGCCACCGCTGCGAGGACGGCCGCGTACGTCCCTCGCCGCCACTCCAGCAGCGGCCCCCACGCCGCCCCGGGCACGCCGAAGCGTCCCGCGTCGGCGAGCACGTCGACGAGGGTGTCGACCAGCTCATCGACGCGGGCCAGCAGCGTGGCGCGGTCGACCACCGGCGCGGCGAGCAGCCCGCCGAGGTCGGTCTCGTAGGCGACGAGAGCGACGCGGACGTCGTCGAGGCCGTCGCGGACGAGGGTGACGCGGGCCGGGTCGAGCGAGACGGTCGCGTCGTCCTCGCGCGTGGCCTCGCTGTGCATGACGACGTCGGTGGCCCGCAGCGGCCGCGACCGCGACACGACCGCCCGCAGGTGCTCGACCAGCGGCCACACCTCGAACAACGAGACCCGGCCGGCAATCGGCTCGGTGTAGTGGATCGTCACGGCGGTGTCGGGCCGCAGCGTCAGCGCCGCGCGCACGGCGCGGACCACCCGGTCGTCGAGGTCGCTCATCGCCGGCCCGCCGGACAGCCGGAGCGTCTGCACCAGGTCGACCGGCTGCAGGCCGAGGTCCTCCTGCGTGAGCACGAGCGAACCGTCGGTGCCGGTGACGGGGTCGGTCCAGCGGGCGGTGCAGGCGACGTCGGCGGGCGGGGGCAGCACGCCGGCCAGCCAGTCGTTCACCGACGGCTCGGCCTGCGCCCGCGGCGTCATGGCGACACCGCTCACCGGCGACGTGCCGGGGTCGGCACCGGGCCGCAGGTGCAGGCCGACCCGGTGGAGCAGCGTCGAGCCGCTGCGGGGAGTCCGGACGACCTCGGGCTCGGGCGGGAAGCCGCTCTTGCTGTACGCGTCGAGGGTCGACGCGACCCGGTCGGTGTTGCCCAGCACCGCCTGGTGGACGCCCTCGGCCAGCGCGAGGTCGGCGATCGCGTCGTGCGCGTCGAGGAGCCGGTCGACCTGCCGGTCGATGGCCTCCCGCTGCGAGGTCGACGCGGACGGCAGGTCCGCCAGGCCGAAGGGGTAGGACCGCCGCCCGGGCTGCGCGACGTGCCGGACGAACGCCAGTCCGTCGAGGACGTTGCGGGCCTCCAGCGCCTCGATGGGCACGTCGGCGGGCTCGGCAGTGTCGTCCAGCCGGTCGGCGACCAGCGGGAACGCCTTGCGCAGTGGGTAGACGAACTGGTCGACCTCGGCCAGCCCGGAGCTGTCGTGCAGCCCCCGCTCCAGCTGATAGCCGAGCAGCGCCCCCAGCGACTGCCCGTTGCGGACCCCTTCGATGAGGACCAGCGCCTCCCGGACGCGACGGGAGCTGAGGTTGACCGCCAGGGCGCCCGGCGCGTCGGGCGTGGCGTTGGCGAGGTAACCGGCGCGCAGGATCGCCGCCGTGGCCGCGTGGTTCAGCGACGGCGCGTGCACGTAGCCGCCGTTGGCGGAGTCGCGCCTCAGCGGGACGGAGCCCGGCGGGTTGAACACCTCGTCGAGCTCGCCCGTCAGCCTCACGGGGGTGAGGTCCCGCTCCTCGCGACGCACGTCCTCCAACCACGCGTAGGCCCCGACGTGCACACCGGGTCGCGCCTGCACCGACCCGTCCTCGTTCGTACGCCAGCGCATGTCCGCCAGACGCGACCGCACGAGCCCCCCGCGCCACGCGTCGAGTCGGTACGCCGCGAGGTCGAGGTGCTCGACGAGCACCCGCTCGAGCCGCGCCGTCGGGACGTCGCGCAGCAGCTCGATCGCCTCGATCTGCTCGGCGAGGTACCGGGTGGCTCGGGCCTCGCCCAGCACCGTCGGGATGTAGTCCTTGAGAAGCAGGTCGTCGCGGTCGGTGACGGCCACCTCGGTCGAGTACAGCGCCGTCCAGCGGCTCTCCGCTGCCGTGGCCAGCGCCTCGCGCGTGCCCTCGGGGACGACCTGGCTGGCGACGTGCGTGAACGGCGACTCCACGCGGGCCAGCTGCAGGGACCGCAGGTCGAGTACGTCGGCGTCCAGGCGCAGCCGCAGGCTGGTGTCCCACCACCCCAGCACGAGCGCGTGGCGCAGCATGAGGTACAGCAGGGCGGTGGGCGGCTCGTCGCCGAAGAAGCCGTCCTCGCGCCGCAACGTCTCCAGCGACGTCCGGGCGGCGTCGACGAGCCACGCCAGGTAGTTCCGGCCGTCGTCGGTGTAGGCCCGGACCGGTTCGGTCTCCGACAGCGGCCGGTCGTCGACGAGCGGGCCGCCGAGCGCGTTCTGCCGCCCGACGAACAGCCTCCGCAGGATGTCGGGCACCTCCGGCGGCACGCCGTCGTCGGGGCCGGTGTGCCCGAGGCGGACGAGCAGCTCCATCCCGCGGGCCTCCATCCCGAGCGAGCGCAGCGCCCGGATCAGGTCCGCGCCGGAGCCGGAGAGCTGCCAGCGGTTGAAGAGGTCCTCGACGCTCTCGGCGTAGCGCTGGTGGAACTCGACCGACGCCGCGTGCAGCCCCAGGACGTCGAGCAGGATCTCGTGGGCGTCGCCGCGGGTGCCGACGTGCTTGACCCGCTGAGCGAGGTCGGCCCAGTCGCCGGCGACGACTCGCAGCAACCCGTCGAGCCGTTCCAGGAAGGGCGTCGGCAACTGCCGCTCGACGTCGGGGTCCTGCCTGCCCCACCGCAGCCGGCTCCACGCCGTGGTGGGAAGGACCCCGTAGGGCTGGCGGCCGACGCGCAGCGCGGGCACCGAGCCGCGGCCGCTGACGTGCTCGACGAAGAAGGCACGGGTGAGATCGATCGTCCCCGGGTCGAGCACCGGGGCCATCATCGTCTCGAGGAAGTAGCCCCACGTGGCCTGCCAGAGCGCCGTGTTGGCCGCGCGGGCCTCGCGCTGGTCGGTGCCGTCGGCGTACGGCGCGTGCAGCATCACCTCGGCGTCGATGCCGAGCCACTCGGCGAGCCACTGCCCGTCCCGCATCGTCCGCCAGTCGCGGTCGTCCACCCGGAAATCGGGGCGCTCGAACCAGTCGACGAAGCTGCGGTCGGGGTCGTCGTTGCGGTCGAAGCCGGAGGCGGCCGCCTCGCTGTTGTTGGTGGGCGTGCCCTGCGGCACGAGCCCGAAGCCGGTCGCCGTGTGCAGGTGGTGGTCGAGCAGCGAGGCGAGCTCCTCCGCGTTGCCGTCGGCGTCCTCCCGCAGGCGCAGGCCGAGCACGAGCAGCCGGTCGAACCCCTGGCTCGTGCGGTCGTCGAGCGCCACGCGGAAGCCCATCCCGACTCGTACGGCCTCCTCGAAGTCGACCATCCACCGCAGCTCGGCGGGGACGTGCAGGCCGGGCCCGTCGGCGTGCAGCTGGTCGGCCGGGTCGGCCGACGGGTCGGGGCCGAGGGCGAGGGTGGCGGGGACCGGCTCGCCGACCTCGTCCAGCACCAGGGCATCGCCCTGGTAGCCGAGGAGGACGAACCGGTCGGGCAGCACGTGGGCCTGCGGCGCCGAGGTCCACGAGGCCCGGCGGGCCGCTACGTCCTCCGCCGTGGGCAGCTGGAGGAAGACGACGGACACCACGGCCGAGGCGCGGTCGACTCCCGCCGGCGGCGGGTCCGCGAAGTTCACCGGCGGGTTGGCACGTACGGTGGCGGCGTCGCCCCCCACGTCGGCGTCGAGCGCGGCGTCGGCGGCCGCCACCGCCGCTGCGTCGCCGTCGGCCCGCCAGACGGCAGCCCAGTAGGTGCGGGCAGCGCCCTGCAGCGCGGCGGGGAACGGCTCGGGCGGCGCGACGACCAGCACGACGTCGGACGGGTCGGTCTCGCCCGGCGCGTCGCCGGGGTTCAGCGGCACGTGCTGCTGCACGACCCATGCCGCTCGCCCGCTGCCGTGGCTGCGAGCCAGCCCGCGCCAGGCGGCGAGCCGCGCCTCGCGCGAGCCCTTGCCCGCCCACACCCGGGCCCAGTAGAGCCGCGCGCTCTCGACCTCCGTGTCGGACAGTCGCGGCTCGAAGGAGTCCACCGCCCACTCGTCGGGGTAGACGCGGACGAGCAGCTCCGCGCCGACCCACCGGGTCTCGACGCGTAGCGGCATGAGCAGGACCGGCAGGTCGTCCGGCAGCCGCCCGGCCTCCCGGCGCGGGTCGGCCAGGATGCCGAAGCGGGACACGGCCGCGTGCTCGCGGCGCAGCACCTGGCCGAGCGCCTCCCGGGCGGTGGCGACGGCGTCGTCGGCTGCCCGCGCCGCTTCGGCCGCCCGACGCACCCGGTCGTCGTCATCCCCGAGCGCGCGGCGCAGCGACTCGTGCCTCGCGTGGGCGCGAGCAGCCGCGTCGACGGCCGTTCCCAGCCGCGCGCGGGCCCCCTCCGCGGCCGCGACCGTCCGCACCGCGTCGGCGCGTGCCTCGTCGAACTCAGCCATCGCACTCTCCGCAGGTCACGTCGTCGCCCCGGGCTTGAGCATCTCGGCGGCGTGCACCGCCACGAGCACGGGCGCCTGGTAGGTGATGTAGGCGATGTCGGAGGCGTTCATCGTGGCGGGCGACCAGGTGAGCGCGCGGTCGTCCTCCCACTGCGGCACCTTCTCCGTCACCTCGGGGTCGGTCGGCTCGACCAGCGTGTGCGGCGGCGACGACGCGAGCACGAGGTGACGCTGGTCCGGGTCGGCGACGTCGGGCCACGCGAGGTCGTTCCAGACGTTGAGCTGCCCGTCGCGGTCGATGTCGAAGCCGAAGCGTGGCTCGCCCGGGCGCTCCTTGATGACGAAGAACCAGCCGGGCTCCTCGTCTCCGGGCTCCCCGGTCCCACCCTTCGCCTCCTCCTCCGTGAGGTCGAAGCCGAAGAAGTAGATGTCGGGGTCGACCTTCGCCTCGTACAGCGGCGTCTTCACCTTCGTGCGCGGCGGGTCGTCCTCCTCGGCCGGTGTGAGCGGCACGAGGCGGCGCTCCTGGGTGTTGTCGATCTCGCCGTCGTCGCCCCGCTGCCACTCGGCGGCGTGCGCGTAGATGACGGCCGTCGGGTAGCGCTTGAGCAGCTCGCCGCGGATGACGAGGACGAGCTCCTCCTCGGTCTCGCCGGGCACCTCGCGGTTGTCGTGGTCGCCGAGCGCGGAGCGGCGTGACCAGCGGTGCAGCGGCGGGATGTCGCGCAGGCTCTCCTTGAGCGCCTCCGGATCACTGCCCGCCGGCCCGAGGAACGCGCTGACGTCCCAGAACTGCCGGAACACGCTGCCGCGCTGGTCGGTGGGGAACTCCCGCCAGAGCAGCTCGCGCGCCATCTCGTGGTTGAGGCCCACCAGGTAGGACTCGATGAACGGCTGGTTCGTCTCGAGCAGCGTGATGCTGTCCTGCGGGATGAGGTTGAGGTTGGGGACGAAGTGCTCGCCGCCCATGTCCACCAGGGGCTTGTACATCGGCAGGTCGATCACCGGGTGGGCCATCGCCTCCTTGAACTGCTCCACCGGCAGCGGGGCGAGGCGTCCAGGCAGTGTGATGCTGCCGAGGATGCGCCTCGGTACGGTCGTCGTCGGATCGACGGCGTCGACGGCCGTCGTCGCGACCGTACGGATGTCGACGGTCGTGCGTGGCGGCGTTTCCGCGGCTTCCGTGGAGGCCTGCAGCGTCACCGCGAGGTCGCGCAGACCGGTCTTGAACCGCACCGCCTCGGGGCTGTCGCGTCGGCCCTGGGTCGGGCGGACGGACGTGCCGGGCTCGGTGAGGACGAAGTCGGGGCTGCGCGGCAGGTCGTCGACGGCGTCGGGGGTGAACTTGTCGGGGTGCACCGACGCCGCCCGCACCAGCCGCGCGTGCCAGCGGGTGAGAACCCGCCACAGCCACACACCGGGGATGACGAGGACGCACAGCAGGATGCCGATAACCAGCGGCAGCCAGCGCAGCCAGGGCCAGCGCTCGAGGGCGTCGAGCAGCCAGCCCGGCGCGTCTTTCGGCGCCAGCTCCTCCGCGAGCTCGTCGGCCGTGGTGACCGCCTCGGGCGCCGTCTTGGGCGGCGCCGCCGCCACCAGCCCGGCGGCCATGCGGGTGAGCAGCGTCCCTGGCGTCACGTCTCCCGCCCACTCGAGCGAGCGCACCAGCCGGGAGCCCGGCCGGACCGCTCGGCGCATGGGCGCCGAGGTGGGTGCGGCGGCGAGGACGCTCCGGGACAGCTGCGTCCGCAGCGTGACGTCAGCGGAGAGGACGCGGGAGTGGACCGGCCCGGTGACGAGGACGGCGCGCTCGCGGCTGGTCTGCAGCAGCGGCTCGAGGTGCTGGGCGTGGACGACGGAGGTAGCCTGCAGCGAGAGCTGCCCGGCGCGGATGCGGCGGTTGGCGGCCAGGACGTCGCCGACCTGCTGCCAGGCCACCGCCATGTACTCCTCCTGGCCCTGCTGCACCACGCCGGTGCCGAACGCGGCGGGCACCCGGAAGCGCGGGTCGAGGTTGAGCTCGTGCACCCAGTTGTCGTCAGGGTCCAGGGGGTCTCCCTCCCGGTCGGTGAGCAGCCGCGAGTGCAGCGCGTGCCACCGGCCGTAGAGCGGGGGCGTGACGAGCGGGTCGGGGTCGTCCTCCACGCCGGGGCCGAGGTGGCTGGCCGCGTTGGCGTCCGCGGCCGCAGCCGCGTCGTAGTCGTCGGCGAGGTTCACCAGGGCGGCCAGGCCGCTCTGGAAGGGGTGCGGGGAGCCGTCGGGCGTCTCGTCCCACGCCTCGTAGCGCTCGGCCTCCTCGAGCTCCTCCGGCGTCAGCGCCGACTCGGGGACCTTGAGGGCGCCGCCGAGGCGGAGCACCCCGCCGAGCTCGGGCTCGGTGATGCCCGGGACGTTCGAGCCGGGGTCCTGCACGTCGATGTCGCGCACCCCCACCCGTGCGTCGACCGGCCGCGGCTGCAGCAGCCGCACGAGGTACTCGAAGTCGCCGACCACGCCGGTGCGGAAGAACCAGCGGTGGTAGTACGGGAACCGGTCGGGCGACGGGCGGGTCCCCTCCGCGTAGTCGGCCCAGGCGGAGTGGGTGGCGTGGGGGGCGTCCTCCGGCGCGAGCCCCAGCCCCGCCAGCCGGCCGGTCTCGAACGTCGGGACGAGGAAGGCGTGGTAGGCGGTGTCGGGGGCGAGCTGGCGCGGGCACAGCAGCCGCGACGACGCCAGGTCGGGGTCCTCGCCGAGCACGGACTCCAGCTTGGGCAGCACCGCGCCCATGTCGGTGGAGACGACCTCGCTGTCGGAGGCGGCCAGGCGCCGGTTGCTGTGGACGTGCGCCCACGCCCAGAGCTCGTCGGCGGGCGGGAGCACCGTCAGGTCGGGGACGGCGATCGTCGGCAGGGGCGCATCCGGCGCCTGCCCTGCCTCGGTGAACTCGTCCTCCTGCAGCACCGCGAGCGCGAGCCACGGGCGCAGCCGCCCCGTGCCCCCGGGAGCGGCGGGGGTGTAGCGCCACGGGAAGTCCTCGTCGTAGAACTCGAGGAAGGCGAGGTAGTTGGGCTCGAAGTTCGTCACCCAGCTCCGCGGCTCGCTGCGGACCACGACGCGGGGGTCGACGCCGATGACATCGCCCGGGCCGTAGAGCTCGACCTCCCGCTCGACGTCCGTGGTGACCGTGCCGCCGCCCAGCGCGTCGCCGCTCACCCGCAGTACGACGGGCGTGCTCGCGCGCGTCGCCACGGTCGTGTCGCCGTCGGCCGCGCCGATCTGGTTGGCGATGCCCCGGCGGAGCCAGGGGAGGAACGAGTAGGACCCCAGCTCGGCCATCAGGCCACCATCCGGGCTTCGGTACGGGGGATGACGTGGACGCCGGCGGCGAGGTTCGGGTCCGACGCCGACTGCCGGGCGACGAAGTCGTGAGCCGCGGCCTCGCTGGCGAACACCGCGTCCTCCACGACGGAGTTGTCGGCGGTCCAGGCGACGGCGTACTCCTCCGCGCCGACGGTGATGACCTCGTCGAAGGGCTTCCGCAGCACCTGCTGCGCGTGCGAGAGCGGCGAACGGGCGGTCGCGTTGCCGTGCAGGAAGTGCCCGAAGAGGATCGGGAAGAAGGCGAAGAACCGGATGACGAACCGCTTGAACGCGGTGTCGATGATGATCTGCTCGTAGCGCGCGGTGCGGGTGACGCACCGCGTCGACGTCATCGACTCCCCTTCGGGGGCGAGCTCGACGCCGCCGTGCATCGCCTCGAAGGGGCGGCGCGAGAGCTTTTCCGCGTCGTCCAGGTCCTGGAACTGCGCGGGAGCGAACTGCTCGTCGACGTCGGTCACCTTGGCGAGACCGCCGCCGGCGACGGCGACGCTGAGGCGGTCGGCGTCGCTGGGCTTCTGCGCGCCGACCTTGTCGATGGTGTGGTCCAGCGGGACCGAGCGCTGACGGATGCGGAGCACGCCCACCGGGTGCAGCACCACGGATCCGGGCGCCGCCTCCACCTCGCGCGGCGTGACGAGCAGCTGCGCACCCGGCGGGAGCACCGCCTCCCAGCCCTCGAGCTTGCCGAGCTCCCCGGCGACCAGGGGGAGCACCGCCACCGGCGGCAGGGAGGTGTCCTCCGCCTCGCCCCAGGTGATGTCGAAGTCGGCGCTGATCTCGAAGAACAGCAGCGAGATCGACCCGGTGCCGTGCGCCCGCCACGGCGCCGGGCCCTCCAGCGACATCCGCACCCGAACGCTGAACAGCCCCACCCCGAAGGCCCTAAGCGACAGCGACGCCGACAGCGAGATGACGAAGGCGAAGGGCGAGAAGCGGAAGAGGGCGTCGAACCCGACGTGCCCGGTGAGCCCGAAGTCGGAGAAGCCGAGGTCGAGCTCCGCCCGCGCTCCGAACTGCACGGTGTTGCTCGTGACGGCGAAGTAGCCCTCCACCCGGATGCGCGCCTGCGGCTGGCTGAGGATGTCGACGGCGACGCGGTTCGGGCTGGGGAACGGCAGCGGGGGCGGCGTGAACTGCGGGTGGAAGCCGCCGACGGACAGGACGAAGTCGGCGTCGGCGCCCCAGGCGACGAGCAGCCCCATCTCGCCCTCGAGCGTCATGTAGAGGACGCGGGAGTCGAACATCGAGGCGAAGAAGAACAGCCGCGACCGGTCGACCTCGAGGGCACCGACGAAGTTGACCTGCAGGACGATGAGCGCCGCGTCCTCGTCGGGCAACGCCACCTTCAGCACGCCGACGATGGCGATGTTGCCCGGCGGCACCTCGATGATGATGCCCAGCGAGACGCTCACCAGCGTGGGCGTGCCCCACCCGATCTTGGCCATCGGGCCGATGAGGAAGGTGCCCTCCTCGGGCGGGAAGAACGCGTTGAGGTCGCTGATGATCCGGGCAGCGTTCGCGACGACGTCCTGCGGGAACATCACCGACTCGATGGCACCCGTGCGGACGCCCTCGGCGATGGCCTCGAGCCGCATGGTGCGATTGAGGCCTAGCAGGCCGCCGACGCCGAGCAGCGTGAAGCCGAACCCGAGCTGGATGCCGCTGCCGAACTCGGCGGTGATGACGACGAGCAGCGAGAAGCCCTCGGAGCCGTCGGGCATCCGGGTGGTGATGATGCCGATGGCCTTCAGCGAGAGGAAGTCGGCGAAGGTGAGCTCGAGGGCGCCCGCGTACTCGCCGCGCTCTGTGTCGATGTACAGGTAGCCGCCACCCTTGACCACACCGGCGTCGACGGCCAGCCCGATGCCGTTGGGCGGCTTGAACGCGAAGTCGAGCTGCGCCGGGCCGAGGTTGCCGCCGCCGTCGGGGAAGCCGAGGGTGGCGACCACCCCGAGCCGGTCGACGCTTGCCTGCAGCACCCCGAGGTCGGCGCCGAAGGCGGCGGAGAGCTCCAGCGGGACGGTGGCGCCCTCGATCCGCCCGACGAGGTAGATGGCGGACACCTCGACCGGGCCGATCTCCACGTGCACCGGCACCTGGATCTCCAGCGACCCGCTGCCGTCGAAGCGCAGGCCGGTGTCGGGCGCGAAGCTGAACCCCACGTCGAACGTCGACTCGATCCGGCCGCCGCCGAGGATGGTGGTGAGGAAGCCGTCGCCCTGGGACGCGTCGACGACGAGCCGGCCGCCCGAGATGCCGCCCTTCGCCGTGGGCGTCGCAGTGCCGCCGCTGCTCGTGCCGGCCGCGAAGGCGACACCGCCACCGAGCTCGAACCGCTGGAACTCCAGCCGCGTCCCGCCGGCCTCCCCGAGCACGACGAACGGCTCCTCCGGGTCGGCCACCAGGCTCACGGTGACCTCGCCGTCGACGTCGACCGTGGGGGTGGTCACCTCCAGCTCGAACGGTGCGGCGACCTCGGCGGACGTCCCCGCGACGAGGGTGCCCCGCGTCGTCACCTCCGCGTTCCACGTGGGCGGGGACACGGGGAAGGTGAACGTGCGGTCGAGCGAGCCGGGCAGCACGACGTCCACGCGCAGGCCCGGACCCGGCGTCGAGGGCCGCACGTCGACGGCGAAGGCCTCCAGGACGACCGGCTCGGTGCCTGCTGCCGGGCGCAGCAGTACGGGGAACCCGAGGCGGGCCAGTGCGGTCTCGACGGCCGACAGCAGCGCCTCGGCGTCGAACCCGGCCTGGCCCCACTGGTAGAGGTCCGAGAGGTGCCCGACGGGGTCCGTGACGGCCGGGAGTAGCCGGTCCAGATGCACGCGTACGTGGTCGTAGTCGGGCCTGGTGTCGTCGGCGGGGTCGCCCGGGTGGAAGATGCGCTCGACGACGCCGAGCACGGTGGCGACGGCGGCGACCGCCGGCTGGAGCTCCAGTACCTGGAGGACGAGCAGGTCGACGAGCTTCTGCGGCATGTCCGAGACCAGCTCGGTGACCTGGGCGGGGTCGATCCCGGGAAGGGTCGGGCCTGCCGTCTGCAGGGCGTCGACGAGTGCGTCCAGCGAGTCGATCAGCGCGACGGCCTGGCCCACCACCATCGCACCGGCGAGCACCATGCGGCCGGTGTCCTCAGCCGCGATCGCGTCCGCCAGCTCGGTGACGAGCGGACCCAGCGCCTCGGCGGCGCCGGTGACGGTCTGGCGGGCAGCGGTGACGGTGGGTTCCGTGAGGAGGTCCTCAGGGAACAGCACGCCGAGCGAGGCGAACGTGTCGAGCACCTCCTCGTCGGAGACCAGGGCGGCGACCGGCTCCACCGCCGCGGCCAGCTGCTCCGCGAGGCGCTCGAAGGTGCCTGCCTGGTCCGCCACGCCCGCTCCCTCCCTGTCCCTCGGTCCGGCGTCCCGCGTCAGCCCGCGCCAGCCATGTCCAGGCCGTCGACGAGCTGGGCGTAGGTCATCCCGGCCGGGTCCGGGAGCACCGCCCGCACCCGGTCGAGGTCGGCGCGCAGCCGCGGGCTCGCGGCGCGGGACAGCAGCGCGTGCACCCGGTCGAGGACCGCACTGACGGGCTGGCCGTTGACCGTGACGGGCACGCGCACGGCAGGGTCCGCAGTCATGCGCACGACCAGCTGGAAGAGCGCCGAGGCGCCGCTGCGGTGCCACGCCGTGGCCGCCCGCCGGTTCCCCTCCACGATGCGCACCAGCTCGTCCTGGTGCTCCAGCCAGAACGTGAGCAGCCGCCGGCCGGCGGGGGTGCGGTCGAGGTCCGCCTGGACATGCGCGACGGCGGCCGACGGGGGTGGTGGCACGGGCAGCAGCCACCCGCCGGCCGCCGCGAGGCGCGGGCGGCCGGTCGCTGCCGTTGCCGACCCTGCGGCCGCGCCCTCGACGGCCACGGAGCCGCCCTCGGCGGCCCTACCCGCGGGGACGAGGCTCGCGTCGACCTCCGGCGCGACCGGGACCATTGCGGCGCCCGGCACGGTGTGGACGACCCCCGTCGACGCAGCCGTCGCGACCTCCACCGGCAGCGACTCGCCGGCGAACCTGCCGAGCACCTCCTCGATCGGCCAGGCGTAGCCGTTCCCGCTGTCGTCCCGCGACCAGACGAGCCCGACCACCTCCCGGTCGTCGTTCACGAGCACGGAGCCGGAGTCGCCCTCGTAGGAAAAGAACACCGTCCGCCCGCCCGGGTCGGGATGGGCGTTGGGTGCCACCACGATCTGGCGGTCCGGACCGTTCTCCGTCTCCACCTCGATGGCGCTCACGGTGCCGCCCGTCAGCCGCGTGCGCGCCCCGTACTTGCTAACCGCGTAGGTGCCGGTGGCCGCCTCCGCGTCCGTGACGGCGTGGGTGCCCGCCACCGCGCCGATCTCGGTGATATCGGCCATCCAGGTCATTCCGGGGAGCAGCTGGACCAGCGCCTCGTCGCGCACGTCGTACTCGTTGTCCCCGCCGGCGTACGTGCCGACGATGTCGTCGCAGCACTCGGTGACGCTGGACTTCCCGGTCGGCTGACCGACGCGGGAGGCGCCGACGACGGGTGCGGGCCGGTCAGGGACGCCGACCACGTGGTGCGCCGTCAGTCCGTAGACCTTGGTGGCGTCCGTCGCGTGGGTGACGAGACAGCCCATCGTGCCCTTGAACTCGCTGCCCTCCGGGACGATCCGCGTGCCGCCCAGGAGCGGGCGCTCGCGGTTGTCGATGAGCTTCTTCGGCGGGATCGCTCCCGGGGGCGCCTGGACGGGGATGCGGCGCCCGCCGACGACGACGTCCGTGGGCACCCCCTCGAACTCGGGCGGGATGCGCTCGGCCTCGGGGACCTCCTCGAGCGGGCGCTTCTCCTCCACGAAGACCTTGATGACGAGGCGTCCCGTGGGCCGCCCGCCCACCTCCTTGCTGCCGAGCCCCACTCCCGTGACGCCGGGCAGGCGCAGCAACCGCTCGGCCGCCCGCCGCTTCACCGCCCGCAGCTCCTCACCCGTGGGTCCGGTGGGCGTGGTCATCGGCTCACCCCCCCTCCAGACGCGCGACGACCTGCGGGTACGTGAGGCCACCGAGGTCGGGTAGCCGGGCACGGACCGCGTCGAGGTCGCGCCGCAGCGCTTCGCTGCCGTGCCGGGCGAACGCGTCGCGGACGCGGTCGAGCACGTCGGGCAGAGGGCGGCCCGCCAGCGTCTCGGGGAGCGTGACGCGGGGGTCGTCGAGCATCCGGATGAGCAGCTGGAACAGGGCGGACCCGCCGCTGCGGTGCCAGACCGTGGCCACGCGGCGGTTGGTCTCCAGCAGGCCGAGCACTTCGTGCTGGTGCTCCAGCCACGCCGTGATGAGCGCCCGGCCGGCCTCGGACCGGTCGAGGTCACGCTGCATCGACGTGAGGGCGGCGGGCGCGGGAGGTGCCAGTCCGGGCAGCCAGCCGCCGACCGGGACGCGGGCGGGACGGCTCCCGGACGCCCGGCCCGACGCGACCGGCGCCGTGTCGAGGTCCGGCCGCCCCGGCGCGAGCGCCGACACCACCTCCGGCGGCACGGCCACCATCGCGGCACCGGGGACCGTCTTCACCTCCCCGGGCGTGGTCGCGGTGGCGATCTCGACGGTGAGGCCCTCAACCGCCAGGAACTGGGCGATGCAGTCGGCGATGGGCGACGACACGGACGACCCGACGTTCGCCCCGCTCGAGATCCGCGCGAAGTGCAGGCCCACGACGCGGTTCGTGGCGTCGACGACGGCCGAGCCGGAGTCGCCGGCGGCCGAGAAATACACCGGAGTACCGGCCGCGACCGTGGGATCGGGGTTGGGACGCACGACGACGAGGTTCGTGTGCTGGACGCCCGCGATCGTCCGGGTGACGCTCACGGCCTGGACGACGCCCCCCGTGAGCCCCGTGCGCTGCCCGCGCTTGCGCACCTGGAAGGTCAGCGTGGCCGCCTCGGCCGGGGTGACGGTGTGCGTGCCCGTGACATTCCCGATCTCGAGGATGTCGGCTTTCCATTCCGTGCCGGGGTGCAGCTGAAGCAACGCGGCGTCGCGCAGCGCGTCCTTCCCTCCGCCCGCGTATGTCCCGATGATGTGGGAGCAGCACTTCGTGACGCTGTCCTGGTTGGTCGGCTGCCCCACCTTCGTCCTCCTGACGGTGGGTGGGTTGGTGGACGACTCCATCACATGCTCGTTGGTGAGCGCGTAGACCTTCTCGGGGTCGGCCGGGTCGATGACGAGGCAGCCCAGCGTCCCGCCGGCCTTGCCGGTGATGGAGATCTGCAGGCGGCCACCGCCGACGAGCGGCCGGTGACGGCGGAGGTCGCGCTGGTCGAGCGGGGGCTCTGGCGTGCCGGTCGGCGGTGCCGGTGCCTGGTCGAGCTCTGCCTCCCCAAGGGCGACGACGTCCGTCGGCAGCCCCTCCACCTCGTCGGGAACCAGCGCACCCTCGGGCAGGGCACTGGGCGGCAGCTTCTCGTCGACGAAGACCTTGAGGACGATCTGCCCGGTAGGCCGACCCCCGCGCTCCCGGCCCCCGAGGCCGACACCGTTGACGCCGGGGAGCCTGAGCAGTCGCTCCGCGGCCCGCTCCTTGCGGGCGACGAGCTCGTCGTCCACAAGGTCGCTGCCCGCACGGTCGTCGTCCGGCACGGTCCCCCCGACCGGGCCCCACCCCTCGAGGCCCACTGGTCCGCACAGTGCTCCGACGGGATCACCGTGTCAAGACGTCTTTCCCTTGGCAGAGCTGCGATCTGAAGACTGTGCGCTGGCAACAGGGGAAAGGGAAGATCCCCGCAGTACCGTACCGGCCTCTGGGGCACCGACCGTGGACGTGCACGACCTTATCCGGCTACTCGCCGAACTGCTCTCGGTGCTCGACAGCGGTGGTCCGCGCAGCCGCTGCCGCACCCTGCACGACACGGTCACCTGGAGCTGGGACCTGCTCGACACCGACGAGCGGGACGCGCTCGCGTGGCTGTCCGTCTTCGTTGGTGGCTGGACCTTGCCGTCGGCGCGGGCGCTGATGGGCGAGGGCGCGCTCCACCTCGTCGACCGACCGCCTCGTCGACCACCGGCTCGTCACGGTCAGGTAGGACGGCGCCGGACGAAAGTACGGGATGCTCGAGGTCGTCCGCGAGTTCGTGGCCGGGCGGCTCGATGAGACCGGCGCCGCCAGCGAGGCCCGGGATCGGCACGCCGAGCACCTGGCCGGCCTTGCCGCGGAGGCCGCACCCCGCCTGCGTACCGGGGGAGCAGCTCGACGCCGCCCGCACCCCCGCCGAGGCGGGCCGGTGGACCGCCCGAGGACGGGGGAGGAGGCGAATCTCCGCGCCGCCCTCGCGCACTGCCGCGACGCCGGCCGTACGGCCGTTGGCCTGCGGATCGCGGTCGCACTGGCCTGGTGGTGGTACTTGGCGGCCGCAGGGCCGAGGTATGCGGCTGGCTCGACGCCTTCGCCAGGAGCCGCCGCCGGACGAGCGGACCGAGGTGGACGCCGCGCTGGCGACTCTGTGGTCGGCCACCTGTCGCTGGACACCGTGCCGGGCGAGCAGGCGTGGCGGCGCATCACCGGTCGTACCGATGTCGTCGTCGCAGGGGGGCGGCCCGAGGAGGCGGTGCTGGCGCTGGAGGTGCAGTGCCTGAACAGCCTCATGGTCCTGGCCGAGACTGCGGGCGAGTACGAGCGGGTGGACGAGTTGGGCCGCCGCGCGCTGCGGCTGGCCGAGGAGCTCGGCCTGCCCGAGATGCACGGGGTCCTGCGGATCCGGATCGCCTGGGGCGCCCTCTCCCGCGGCGACCTGCAACGGGCGGGGGCGGAGCTGGCGGCCGTACGGGAGTCGGTCCGCGCACCGGCACCACCGTCGTGGCCGCCATGGCCGACACCGTCGAGGCGCAGCTCGTCCGGTAACTGGGGGACCTCGACCGCGCCGGGGCATGCCTGCTCCGGGCGCTGGCGGTCTACGAGCGGCTCGGCAACGCGCCGGGCCAGGCGGCGACGCTGACCCTGCTCGGCGACCTGCGCCGCTCCCAAGGCGACCTCGCTGAAGAGCCCGGGGCGCGTACGAGTCCGCGCTCAGCCACGCCGAGGCGGCCGGTGACTCGGCGGCGGTGGACGCTGGCCGCTGCGCCTGGCGGAGATCGACGCGTCACCCGACTGAGCCGCAGCAACGCCGATGGCGCACCCCGTTCGCGTACCCCAGCGTTCTTGACCCGGGCTGCTCCGCACGGGACGGTTGGCCAGGGAGGGAGGGGCGGATGCTGAACGGCACGTCGATCTCCCTCCGGCCGGTCCGAGAAGCCGACCTGGACGCGATGTACGAAGCGCACACCGACATCGCGAATCGGGGCAGGTTCTTCCCGCTGGGCGTGGTCTCGGAGTCGGCGTTCCGCCGTGACTTCGCCGACCACGGGTTCTGGCAGAGGGACGAGGGCACCCTGCTGATCGTGTCGCCCGACGGCGACACCGCTGGACACATCGAGTTTTTCAGGCCGGTCAGCTACTGGGACGCGTTCGAGCTGTCTTACCTGCTCTACGACGAGCGGTTCTCCGGGCATGGCTGGGTGACCGAGGCCGTGCAGCTGCTCGTCGACTACCTCTTCGCGACCAAGAAGCAGCAACGCATCCAGCTGGTCATCGTCCCCGAGAACGCCGCCTCGATCCGGATCGCCGAGAAGTGTGGGTTCGTCTTTGAGGGCACGGCACGAGGGGCCTTCTTCAACGACGGCCGCAGCCAGGACGTGCTGGTCTTCTCCCTGCTCCGCACCGATGAGCGGCCGTGGCGCTCACCCCCCCGGGCGAGAGGATCAGGAAACCTGCTCCGGGAGTCGTGACGTCAGACGTCACTGGTGGAGCCGCGTCGTCGTCCATCCCGCCGGCGATCGCGTGTACCGGAGCCTGACATCCCGACGAAGGTGACGCCTTTGCCAGGCTCCACCTCGTCAGGCTCCAGCTACCACACCCCCCAGGTCCGTGGTACGCCGGCGAGCGGCACGGGCGGCGTCTCCGTCCGCATCGCCCGGTGCGACCGAGCGGCTCTGGCGGCCTCACCAGGCTTCTGCGCGAGCGCTGGCCGGGCGTGCCAGGGAGTCAGCGGCGCGCTCCTCTGGGCTAGTGGTCCCGCTTTGAATTACGTCGGTGTAAGTTGGTGATGTCTCGGCGAGGGGAAGCGCCGAGCCTCCGTTGACGTGTCCGCCCGTCGGAGGCTGCCGTGTCCCGTCGTTCCCCGT
>Ga0268386_10000617_pt1 | contig 22818 bp, 24 predicted proteins | sample RVTome_15_FD_200260 | JGI IMG/M metagenome (GOLD analysis project Ga0268386, IMG submission 200260) | Soil microbial communities from uranium-contaminated site in the Upper Colorado River Basin, Wyoming, United States - RVT150D86... ...
CCGCAGCCTGGCAGGGCGGTCTGGAAGAAGTATTACGGAAGGCGCAACACAGCGAACCTCGGCTTCGGCTACGACTACACGGAAAACGTGCTGTGGCGGCTCACGCACGGTGAGCTCGATGCTGCGGCGGTGAAGGTCGTCGTGCTGCTGATCGGGACGAACAACGCGGACCGCGATCCCGCACCGGAAATCGCCAAGGCGATCGGCGCCATCTGTGAGCTGATTCGCAACAAGCAGCCGCAGGCGAGGATCCTGCTGCTCGGGATCCTGCCGCGCTCGGATCGACCCGAAACCGGCCTCGCCCAGATCACCGAGGTCAATCAACTGATTGCGAAGTATCATGGCCAGCACGGAGTCACGTATCTGGATATCGGAGCGAACTTCATCTCCGCGGATGGTTCAATTCCGAAGGATCTGATGCGCGACCATCTGCATCCAACGGCGAAGGGCTACGAAGTCCTGGCGGCGGCAATCGAGCCGACGCTGGCCCGGTTGCTGGCCGAAGCGGCGCCCTGATCGACGCGCCGGCCCGGCGTCCGGCGCGCGCCCCGGCACTTTTCACGATGCTCTTAGTGCTCGCCGCGACCTGCTGAGCGCGCTGGTTGGGTGCGGAACTGCTCGCGCTGGGACTTCGCAGCAGACGCCGTCCTGCGTTACGCGATCTTCTTCTGATACTCCTTGAGTCCAACCAGCAGATCACTGCCTTGGGTGCGCAGGTATTCCGTTATGCCGCGAATGAACAGCGCGAGGTTGATCTCGGCGATCAACTGGCCTTCAAGGGGCGACCGCTGAACGGTCCTGACGAGTTTGTGCAGGGCGGCGTCACTGAGACCGGGCTGCAACGTAACGTCACCCGCGCCGCTGGCCGTCACAGCAGCTGGACCTCTGCGTACAAGCTGATACGAGAGGGCAGGGTATGCGGTCTCCCGTTCGTCTATCCGATTGAGCGCTTGCTCACCGGAACGATAGTACTCTGCGATCAACGCTCGAACATCGGCGTCTTCGATCAGCGCTAGCCGTCCCGAATCCAGCAAGCCATCGAAGGTCGCTCGATTCGGCGACATTTGATTCCAGCCGAAATTGGCCCCCCTGACGATGTCGTCGAGGAATTCCGCAGCGTCTTCCGGGCTGCCGTTCGCGAATGCGGTTCTCAAGCGCTGCAGGCTCTGCTCTTCCCTTTCGATCGCCTTCAGCTGGAAGTCGAAACGACGCAAATCGCCCTCAATGTCGGCGATGAGAGATCCACCACATCGCGCTCCTGCGCTCTTTCCGATCGCTCGTTGTTCCAGTTGTTGACGGCCAGCGCAATCAGCACGCCGACCGTAACGATGAGCAGCTCGCCCAGCGCGTACGACCAGTCGAGCCTGAACTTGTGCCAGAACATGAGACTCAACTTCTCGGCAGCACGGTCGACCTCGGAAACGCAACATGGACCAACACGATTGGAGCGCCGAAACTGATCACCGTCTGGAAGGACCCAGAGTTCGATTCGAAGCAGCGCGCGTTATCGAGATCCCGAGGCCGCGGTGGACCGCATACGACGTTAAGCGCTACGGCATCAAACCTCTGCCGGGCACGCAGATGACAGTCACCGGACGTGCCTACACGTCGCCGATCTGGTACACGCCTGCTGCGCGCTAGTGTCCTGAGTTATTAATGCGTTGAACGTTTACGTCTCCTCGGGGTCGAAGCATAGACTTCACTTCGAGGGAGATCCGATGCGACGTGGTCCACGACTTGAGCCGATCACTTTGACGGCGGAAGAGAACAATCGACTGGTGGAGTGGACGCGACGGCACAAGACCTCGCAGGCGCTCGCCCTGCGAGCGCGGGTGGTGCTGTGCTGTCAGCAGGATCGTTCCAATCGAGCGATCGCGCAGCAGCTGCGGGTTACGCCGCAGACGGTGGGCAAGTGGCGAGCGCGCTTTATGCTGAAACGCTTGGATGGGCTGCTCGACGAGCCGCGGCCCGGTGCTCCGCGCACGATCAGCGATGCAGTGGTCGAGAAAGTCATCGCCAAAACGCTGCACGACAAACCGCGCGATGCCACGCACTGGAGCAGCCGCGCAATGGCCAAGGCCAGCGGGTTGTCGCAGACGGCGGTGGTGCGCATTTGGCGCGCCTTCGGACTGCAGCCGCACCGCGCCGAGACCTTCAAGCTCTCCACCGATCCGCTGTTCATCGAGAAGGTTCGCGACCTCGTGGGGTTGTATCTGAATCCGCCCGATCGAGCGCTCGTGCTGTGCGTGGACGAGAAGAGCCAGATCCAGGCCTTGGATCGCACGCAACCGATTCTGCCGATGATGCCCGGCGTGCCGGAGCGACGCACTCATGACTACAGCCGGCGCGGCACGACCACGCTGTTTGCGGCGCTGAACATCGCCACCGGTAAAGTGATCGGGCAGTTGCACCGGCGGCATCGAGCCAAGGAATTTCTCGATTTCCTGCGCACCATCGAAGCGGCGGTGCCGGCCAAGCTGGATGTGCATCTGATCCTGGACAACTACGGCACGCACAAAACCCCGTCGGTCAAACGATGGCTGGCTCGTCATCCGCGCTTTCATGTGCACTTCACCCCCACCTCGGCTTCCTGGCTCAACCAGGTCGAACGATGGTTTGCGCAGCTCACCGAGGAACAAATTCGTCGTGGCACTCACCGCAGCACGGTTGAACTGGAGAAGGCCATCCGCAGCTATCTCGACGTCTACAACCGTGACCCAAAACCCTTCGTGTGGACCAAAACCGCCGATCAAATCCTCGAAAGCATCCAGCGATTCTGTATGCGAACTTCTAACTCAGGACACTAGTCGAGCAGCGATCGTGCTAGTGTCCCACCTCGCAAAGCTTGCTCGAACGCGCGGGCACAAAGAACAACAAGGGGTCTGGATCGAAAGGCACCGCTCGCTAAGTTCGCAGAAATAGATTATCGGGACTCCCGAATCTCAGGGACGAAACGAGTGGTGCCACCACCTCAGAAGCCCGGCCATGTGCCGGGCTTTTTGTTCGTGCGCCCGGCAGGGCGCACTCACTTGGAGGTGCAAGTCCTCTACATGCCCGGTAAGGGGAAATGTTAGCCGGACGGCAAGGGTGTCCCGGGCGACTGGGAATCTGGAGGAAGCCGCAGGCAAAGCGCTGGTCCGAGGTACACGAAGCGGATTGAGGCGACGTATCGGGGTGAGGCGGCGAATATCGTCAAAGCCCAATGCTTACACGGAACGATGCGGCGTAGATCCGACGGACATAAGCGTGAAGGTGGGTGCGCAATACCCGGGGAGATCTGGCGATCTGCCTTGTGCTATCGGCATCGAGAGGTGTCGAGATGGATTGCCAGAAGTCAGCAGAGGCCATAGTAGCCGCGGGGCCGATGTCCGCAGCGAAGGGCCGAACCTGTCATGAGTGGAGAGTCACACGTGATCTCTGAATCGATCAGGACAGAAGTCACTGGCGAAGGTGAGACTGCTGTGAGTGCTGTAGAGGCCGGAAGTCTCGATGGCGCCAGAGGTGTTCGCATACGATCGACGGGCGACACCCTGAACGAAACCAAGCTCGCTGAACCCTCGGGTTCAGTAGACAGGAACCGCCGTATGCGGAACCGCAGGTACGGTGGTGTGGCAGGGCGGCGGGCGTGAGCCCGCCCCCTACCCGATTGTGCGAACACAAGAGATATTTACGTCGCCAGACCGCGCAGGTTGGGCGCATGGATACGATGCTCGTGGGGCGCGTGGTGGTATTGGGGGGTGGTTAGGGCACGACGCTGAGCCGCCCGCGACTCTCCGGCCTTTCTTGACCGCGGAAGGGGGTCACTATGTCAATCCTGAAGATCGCCCAGTTGGACGGACCCCCATGGAGGATTTGATAGCGAAGCACGACGAGATGGCGTCGCAATACCAAGAAGGCCCAACCACGCTGCGTGACGAGATTCGCTGGCGACATGCGTCGCTAGAGACCGCCGCGATTCGCGCGATGGGACCAAATGCGCGTCGCGACTTTTTGGGGTTCGCCGGCTTCACGGTAGCAATCGTGCTGACGGCCGTCTTAGTTTGTTTCGAGCTGCGCCACCCTCAGGCTCCGGTGTCGGGCGCTCCGTTTCACCCTTCGCCTTCGTGAGGTTTGAAAACATGCGACCTTGCTGCTCGCGTCAAAAGCCACCCGGCCGCGAAAGCATTCTCCATACGAAAAGCACGATCCCGATTATGGCGCCGACAAGCGCTACCAGCTTCAACGGTGTCGTGAGGACACCTCGCCATCCCTCGCGATGGGCGACCTTGCGCCATTCAAACTCTTCCTTGAGTTGTTGCGCGAGCATTTCCTCCGTCAGCACGCTGAATGCGTGTCCCCGTGAGCTCAGGAGTGTACCGATCGACTGACCCTTGGCCGAGTAGGCCGAGAGCTCATCCTCTGTCAGCGTTGGCAGCAAGGTTTTCAGGCGCTCCAACTCGCGCGTGGCCTCGGCCGCTCGGTCGAGGTCGTCCGCCGAATCGGCGCGGCCGAACGCCGTCACCTTGGCGGACGAAGTAACAACATTGCCGTTCGCCACGACCGCCTTCGGATCAGGGTTCTCAGGCTCGGTTGGGTCGGTCATCTTGGGGTACTCGTGAGACTTACCTAAATTTACCTAGCGGCCGTTTTCTTCGTACTCTGGCGTCCGTAAGCCATTGATTAGATGGCGCTCCCTACGGGATTCGAACCCGTGTTACAGCCTTGAGAGGGCTATGTCCTGGGCCTCTAGACGAAGGGAGCACGCTGCAGTCGGACCGGCTCTGCGGGCCCGTGCGGGGGCGCGTATTATACGCAGCCGTTTGTCCTGGTCCAGCGGAAGCCTGAGCACCTTGAGTCCCGATGACCGTCCGAGAGCTGCCGGACATCCCGCGCCCGTGATCATCCCGCGGGCCGAGCATCCGATCTCGCGGGCCAACATTTCGCCGTACGCGCTCAAGGTGCTCTACCGGCTCAAGGATGCCGGATTCCAGGGATTCCTGGTCGGTGGCGCCGTGCGCGATCTGCTGCTCGGCATCGAGCCGAAAGATTTCGACCTCGCGACCAACGCGCACCCGGAACAGGTTCGGCGGCTATTCCGCAATTCCAGGCTGATCGGCCGCCGCTTTCATCTCGCCCATGTGCGCTTCGGCCAGGAGATCGTTGAGGTCGCGACTTTTCGCGCGGCACACACCGAGATCGACGAGGATCACGGGGTCGACGAGGCGGGGCACCGGGTGCTCGACGAGCACGGGCGGATCCTGCGCGACAACCTGTACGGGACGATCGAGGAGGACGTGTGGCGGCGCGACTTCACCGCCAACGCCCTCTACTACAACATCGAAGATTACTCGATCTGGGATTACGTCGGCGGTGTGCCCGACGCGCGCAACCGCGTCCTGCGGATGATCGGCGATCCCGAGACACGCTACCGCGAGGACCCGGTGCGCATGCTCCGCGCGGCTCGCTTTGCCGGCAAGCTCGCCTTCACGCTGCATCCCGACAGCGAATCGCCGATCTACAGTCTTTCGTACATGCTCGACAGCGTGCCGCCGGCGCGCCTGTTCGACGAGGCGATGAAACTCATGCTGGCCGGCCGCGGGATGCCGTCCTTCGAGCTGCTGTTCCGGCTCGATCTGCTTGAGCACCTGATGCCCGACGTCGACGTGGCGCTGCGCGAACAACCGCAGTCCGCCGGGGCGCGTCTGCTGCGGCTGGGCGTCGAGGGCACCGACGAGCGGATAAACTCCGACCGCACCGTGACGCCGAGCTATCTGTTCGCGGTGCTGCTCTGGCCCGCGATCCTGCGAGAAGCGGGCGCCGTGGACGGTCCACTTCCGTCCGACCCGCAGCTCGCGATGGCGGCCTGCGACACGGTGCTCGCGCGACAGGTGCGGCGGCTCGCAATTCCGAAGCGCTTCTCGCTGCCGATGCGCGAGCTGGTCGCGCTGCAGTCGCGTTTCGAGCGTCGCGCCGGCCGCCGCGCGCTGCGACTGCTCGATCATCCACGGTTCCGAGCGGCATACGATTTTCTCTGTCTGCGTGCTGCGGCGGGGGAGATCGATCCCGCGCTCGCGGAGTGGTGGACGCGTCTCCAGGACATGCCCGACGACGCGCGGATCGCCGAGGTCGAGCGCCAGCCCGCCGAGCCGGTGCCCGGCCGGCAGCGCCGCCGCTCGCGGCGCCGCCGCCGACCCGCGGCGTGAGCGCGGCCGGTCCGTGAGTACGCAACGCTGGATACCGGCGTATGTCGGACTGGGCAGCAATCTCGATGAGCCGCCGCAGCAGATCGCACGCGCATACGAGGCGCTCGCGCAGGTGACGGATACGCGCGTCGTGCTGCAATCGCGACGATACCGCACGAAGCCGTTCGGACCGGTCGTGCAGCCGGATTTCATCAATGCGGCGGCGGGGCTTTTGACGCGGCTCCCGGCCCGTGAACTGCTCGCGGCGCTGCAGGCCACGGAAACGCGGCTGGGTCGCGTCCGTCCGACCGAGCGCTGGGGTCCACGGCGCATCGATCTCGATCTGCTGGTGTACGGGGCCGAGCGCATCGACGAGCCCGGGCTCACCGTCCCGCACCCCGGGCTCGCCGAGCGTGCCTTCATGCTCGCGCCGCTCGCGGACATTGCGCCCGAGTTGCGGGTGCCCGGCCTGGGCGTGGTCCGCGACCTGCTGGCGGCGCTCGACGCGTCGCAGATCGCGGTGCTGCCCGCATGAGTCGGCGCCGGTCGAAACACGTCGAGGCGCCGGTCCCGCCGCACTGGTACCTCGTGGTCGAAGGTCCGATCGGCGTGGGCAAGACCAGTCTCGCGCGGCGGCTGGCCGACAGTTTCGGCAGCGAGCTCGTCCTCGAGCAGGGCGAGCACAACCCATTTCTCGAGCGCTTCTACCGCAACCCGCGCGCCGCAGCCTTCCAGACCCAGCTCTACTTCCTGTTCCAGCGCTCGCGCCAGCTGCAGGATCTGCGTCAGCAGGACCTGTTCGAGCGCACGCGGGTCGCGGACTACCTGCTCGAGAAAGACCGGCTGTTCGCCCGCCTCACGCTGGATGACGAGGAGTTCGCGCTCTACGAGCAGGTGTACTCGCGGCTGTCGCTCGATGCGCCGCAGCCGGACCTCGTCGTCTATCTCCAGGCGCCGGTCGACGTGCTGCTCGCGCGGATCACGCGCCGTGGCATCGCCTACGAGCAGGGCATCGAGCGGCGCTACCTGGAGCGGCTGGCAGAGGCCTACTCCCGCTTCTTCCTCGAGTACGAGACGGCGCCGGTTCTGATCGTCAACGCGGCGGAGATCGACCTCGTCGGCAGTGACGCTGACTACAAGGGCCTCCTCGCCGAAGTGCAGCGTCACCGCAAGGGCCGTCACTACTTCAACCCGCTCAAGAGCCTGTTCTGAACGGCGGAACGCCGCCCATGGCCGCGCCGTCCCCGCAGCGTTGATGTTTACGGTCCGCTCGGTCATTCTTGCCTGCCGCCAGACGCAGGGCACCGATGTATACCCAACTACAGCAACGGGACTCGTCGCGGCCGCCGGTCAGCATCGCCACGCTCGGCAAGATGAAGGCCGAGGGCGAGAAGATCGCGGCCATCACCTGCTATGACGCGAGCTACGCGGCACTGACCGATGCGGCCGGCGCCGACGTGGTGCTGGTCGGCGATTCCCTCGGCATGGTGATCCAGGGCCACGACACGACGGTGCCGGTGACGCTCGATCACGTCATCTATCACTCGCGAGCAGTCGCCAGGGGACTCTTCCGTCCGTTCCTGATCGCCGATATGCCGTTCATGACCTATACCTCGCGCGAGCAGGCTCTGCACAACGCGGTGCGCCTGATGCAGGAGGGCGGGGCGAAGATGGTCAAGCTCGAGGGTGGCTCGGGCCAGGTCGACATCGTCGAGTTTCTGGCGAGCCACGACATCGCAGTGTGTGCGCATCTCGGGCTCAAGCCGCAGTCGGTCCACAAGACCGGCGGCTTCCGGGTGCAGGGACGCGAGCAGGCGGTTGCAGAGCAGATGAAGCGCGACGCGCTCGCGCTGCAGGGGGCCGGCGCCGACGTCGTGCTCCTCGAGTGCATACCGAGTGCGCTCGGAGCCGAGATCACGGCCGAGCTCGGCGTCCCCGTGATCGGAATCGGCGCTGGACCGGACACCGACGGCCAGATACTCGTGCTGTACGACGTGCTCGACATCACGCCGGGCCGCAAGCCGCGCTTCGTGAAGAACTTCATGGCCGGCCACGACAACCCGCTCGCCGCGATCGGCAGTTACGTCGAGGCCGTCAAGCACCGCAGCTACCCGACGCCCGAACATTGCTTCTGACCCCGAACGCCGCCCCCGAAACCCGGCCGATGCAGTGCCTGACCCGCATCGCGGACCTGCGTGCGCTGGTGCAGGGTTGGCGCCTGGCTGGCGAGACGATCGCCTTCGTGCCGACGATGGGCAATCTGCACGCGGGTCATGCGAGCCTGCTGGCGGCGGCGCACCATCATGGGCGCCGGGTGGTGGCGAGCGTGTTCGTCAACCCGCTGCAGTTCGGCCCGACGGAGGATTACGCCGCGTATCCGCGCACACCCGACGAGGATGCCGCGCTGCTGGCGTCGCAGGGCGTCGATGCACTGCTGCTGCCAACGGTCGAGGAGATGTACCCCCGCGGCATCGTGACCAGTACGGTGGTCGACGTTCCGGGGATCTCGGACATCCTGTGCGGCGCATTCCGCCCGGGACACTTCCGCGGCGTGGCGACGGTGGTGGTCAAGCTCCTCAATCTCGTGCAGCCCGACGTCGCGATCTTCGGCGAGAAGGACTATCAGCAGCTCACGATCATCCGCCGCGCCGTCGAGGACCTCTGTCTCCCGGTGCGGATCGTCGGTGCGCCGACGGTGCGCGCGGAGGACGGGCTCGCGCTCTCCTCGCGCAACCGGTATCTCGACGATGGGGAGCGCGTCATCGCGCCGGAACTCTATCGGGCGCTCGATCGTGCGCGCCGGCGGCTGATGGCGGGCGAGACCGACCTCGCGTCGATGGAAACCGAGGGTCTCGAGTCGCTGCGCGCCGCCGGGTTCCGCCCTGATTATTTCGAGGTGCGCACCGCCGGGATGCTCGATCGGCCGCAGGGGCGGGAGGTCGCCGTAGTGGTGCTCTCGGCGGCGCGGTTACGCCGCGCACGGCTCATCGACAACGTGCAGTGCCGGGCGCCGGGCCCGTTCTAAACGGGTACCGGTCAGGCGGCCCTGAGGCGCGCAAGCGCCCAGTCGATGTGCTCGCGAAGCGCGGGAGCTGCGCTCACCCTCCGTGTCTCGAGCGTCGCGAGCGCTTCGGGTGAGGTCGGCGCGTTGCCGATCGCGATGGCGATGTTGCGCAGCCAGCGCTGATAGCCGATGCGGCGGATCGCGCTCCCCGCGGTGCGCTCGAGAAACTGCATCTCGCTCCAACCGAACAGCTCGAGCAGGCTCGCGCGATCGAGTCCGTGACGCGCGCGGAAATCCGGCTCCGCGCTCTGCTTTGCATAGCGGTTCCACGGACACACGAGCTGGCAGTCGTCGCAGCCGTAGATCCGGTTGCCGATCGCCGCTCGGAATTCCTCCGGGATGACCCCGTCGAGCTCGATCGTCAGGTAGGAGATGCAGCGCCGGGCGTCGAGCTGCCAGGGCGCGACGATCGCGCGTGTCGGGCACACGTCGATGCAGGCGGTGCAGCTGCCGCAGTGAGCGGTTACCGGCGTATCCACCGGCAGCGGCAGGTCGGTGAACACCTCGCCGAGAAAGAACCAGGACCCGGCGCTGCGGTCGAGCAGGTTGGTGTGCTTCCCGATCCAGCCGAGCCCGGCATCGCGCGCCAGCGCTTTCTCGAGCACGGGCGCGCTGTCGGTGAAGGCGCGGTAGCCCGCGGACCCGGCGGCGTCGGCGAGCTTCCCGGCGAGGCGCGCGAGACGCGAGCGCAGCACCCGATGGTAGTCGCGGCCCAGAGCGTAGCGTGACACGTAGGCGCGGGTCGGATCGTCAAGCACCGCGTGGGGCGCGAGCGCATCGTCCGGCAGATAGTCCATGCGCGCACTCACGACGCGAAGCGTGCCCGGCACGAGGTCCGCCGGCCGGGCGCGCTTGGTACCGTGCCGCGTCATGTAGCCCATCTCGCCGTGCCGTCCGGCGGCGAGCCAGGCATCGAGCAGCTCGGAATCGCGATCGAGATCGACGCCCGCGATCCCGACCTTCTGAAAGCCCAGCTCCCGGCCCCAGTCCTTTACCTGGAGCGCGAGCGCCGCGAGGTCCGGCTCAGATGTGGCGGTCATATCGGGCTGCGAGGTGAACGCGGGTCGCAATTATAATGAGCCGATGAACACGCCACCGGGCGCGATCTACACGGCCGCTCAGGTGCGCGAACTCGACCGGCGGGCGATCGAGGTCTGCGGCATCCCGGGATACGAGCTGATGACGCGCGCCGGTCACGCATTGGCCGACGCCGTGCGCGAGCTCTGGCCCGCGGCGCGCTCGATTGCGGTGCTGGCCGGGCCGGGCAAGAACGGCGGCGACGGCTACATCTGCGCGCGTGTCGCGCGAGCGCGCGGCGTTGAAGCTCACGTGGTCGCGCTCGCGCCACCCGATGGGCTTACGGGCGATGCGCGGCGCGCCTGCGAGGAGTTCCACGCCGCGGGCGGGCGCAGCCGGGCGTTCGACGCGGACGCGATCGACGGCGAGGTGATCGTCGACGCGATCTTCGGCATCGGCATCGCGCGGTCGGTTGCCGGCCCATACGCGCGCGCGATCGCGGCCGCGAACGCCTCGGGCCGACCGCTGCTCGCGGTCGATCTGCCCTCGGGTCTCGACGCCGACACCGGCCATCCGCACGGCATCGCGATACGCGCCGACGCCACGCTCAGTTTCATTGGACGCAAGCTCGGCTGCTATCTCGGCGCCGGTCCCGACCATGCCGGGCTGCGGCGCTACGACGATCTGGGTGCTCCGCCACAAGCCTTTGCGGGCGTGCGCGCCGAGGCGTGTCTCATCGGGCCGCAGACCGTGCGCGCGGCGCTGCCCACGCGCGCGCGGACCGCACACAAGGGACGGCACGGCCATGTGCTGGTGATCGGCGGCGCGCCCGGCACGGCGGGTGCGGCGCGTCTCGCCGGTGTCGCAGCGCTCCGCTCGGGCGCCGGCCTCGTCAGCATTGCGACGCATCCGGCGAGCACGGGGGCGATGGCCGACCGGCCGGAGCTGATGGTGGTCGCGATCGACGCGGCGCGTGGCTTGGCACGGCTGCTCGAGCGCGCCAGCGTCGTCGCGGTCGGGCCCGGTCTCGGCAGCGGCGAGTGGGGGACCGCGATGCTCGACGCGGCGCTCTCGGCGGGCCGACCGCTCGTCGTCGATGCCGATGCGCTCAACCTGCTCGCGCAGCGCACGCTGCGGCGCGACGACTGGATCCTGACGCCCCACCCGGGCGAAGCGGGCCGCCTGCTGGGGATTGATGCGACGCAGGTGCAGGCCAACCGGCTCGACGCCGCCCGCGAGCTGCAGCGGCGCCATGGCGGCACGGTGATTCTGAAGGGCGCGGGCACGATCGTGCTGTCGCAGTCGACCGGCCCCGCGATCTGCGATCTCGGCAATCCCGGCATGGCCGTGGCGGGCATGGGAGACGTGCTCACCGGCGTCACGGCCGGTATCGCCGCGCAATGCGGGGATCTACCCCTCGCAGCCGCAGCCGCGGTGTACGCGCATGCGGAGGCAGGCGATCGCGCGGCACGTGTCGGCGAGCGAGGTCTGCTGGCAAGCGACGTGATCGAAGAGCTGCGCGGCAGCGTCAACCCACGGTAGTGGACGAATGGTGCGCGAGCTCAAATCGCCAGAGGCAACGCAGGCGGCGGGCGCCGAGCTCGGTCGCGCACTGGTCGCCGATCCGGATCGTGGGCCCTGGCTCGTGGGTCTCGAAGGCGAGCTCGGCGCCGGAAAGACAACGCTCGCCGCTGGCCTGCTGCGCGCGCTCGGTCACGACGGCGCCGTGCGCAGTCCGACCTACACGTTCATCGAGCCGTATCGCCTCGCCGGTCGCGCGATCCATCACTGCGATCTCTACCGGATCAACGATCCCGACGAGATCGAGGAGCTCGGCCTGCGCGAGCTCGTGACCGACGATGCGCTGCTGCTCGTCGAATGGCCGTCGCGGGCCGAGGGCCGGCTAGGTGTATTCGATCTGCTGGTCCGGCTCGATTACGCGTTCGACACCGACGGACGGCGCATGAAACTGATTCCGGGCACGCCGCGCGGCGAGGCCCTCGTCGCGGCTCTTGCTCGATAGCGGATTACATCTCGACCGTATCTCCATAATTTCATTGAACTCCAGCCCGCCAGGAGAGTAGATTACGCCGCATGCTGCTGCGGCGCCTTTCCAGGCTTGCGATCCTGTCGGGTCTGCTGATGCTCTGCGCGGGCTCGGGCGTGGCAGCGGCGGCGCCCGTCCGCGTCGAGGACGTGCGGCTATGGTCCGGTCCCGAGGGGACGCGGCTCGTGCTCGACCTGTCCGCTCCGGTCAGGTACGACGTGTTCACGCTCAACAATCCCTACCGCGTCGTCATCGATCTCGTCAACGCGAGCTTCGCGGACTCCAACCGGTTGCCGGCGGGGCAGGGACCGGTGACCCGGGTGCGCAGCGGCAAGCAGCCCCGCCAGGGTCTGCGCTTCGTGCTCGACCTCGCCGTGCTGCAGCAGCCTCGCAGTTTCGTCGTTGGTCCCGACGGCACGGCCGGACACCGGCTGGTGGTCGAGCTGCCGGCCGGCGCAGGCGCCGCAACGGTGCCGGCCACGGCTTCACCGCCGGCGGCGGTGGCGCCGCCGGCCGAGGTAATCAACGCCGTCAAATCGGTGGCCACCGGGCAACGGGGTCGTGACCTCGTGATCGCGGTGGATGCCGGCCACGGTGGCAAGGACCCGGGCGCCATCGGCCGCGGCGGCACGCATGAAAAGCAGGTGACGCTCGCCATCGCCCGGCGGCTCGCCGCGGCGATCGACCGCGAGGACGGCATGCGCGCCGTGATGGTGCGCGACGACGATCGGTTCATCAGCCTGCGCGGCCGCATCGTCAAGGCGCGCGACTACAAGGCCGACATGTTCATCTCCATCCATGCCGACTCGGTGCGCGACCGCAGCATCGGTGGCTCGTCCGTCTACGTGCTGTCGTTGCGCGGCGCGAGCGACGAGGCGGCGCGGTGGCTCGCGGAACGCGAGAACGCCGCCGACCTGATGGGCGGCGTGTCGCTCGACGACAAGAACGACGTGCTGGCCTCGGTGCTGCTCGACGTCACGCAGAAGGAGAGCGTGAGCAACAGCGTCGATGCGGCTGAGTCGATACTCGGCTCGCTGCGCGGCATCACGAGCGTGCATCGTGCCCGCGTGCAGCACGCCGGATTCGTCGTGCTCAAATCACCTGACATCCCGTCGGTGCTCGTCGAGACCGCGTTCATCTCCAACGCGGCGGACGAGCGGCGGCTTAAGGACCCCGTTCACCAGCTCAAGATCGCCGAGGCGATCCTCACCGGCGTCCGAGGCTTCTTTCACGCACGGCCGCCGCCGGGCACGCGTGTCGCGGCACTGGTCGCCGCGCAGCGCACCGAACCCCGTACCGTCGCCGGGCGCTAGCACGATCGGGCTTTGCTATCCTCGCGGCCCCACCGCGAGGCCGTCGCATGCCCATCCGGGTTCTGCCCGAACAGCTGATCCACCAGATCGCGGCCGGCGAGGTCGTCGAGCGTCCGGCGTCGGTCGTAAAGGAGCTGGTCGAGAACAGCCTCGATGCCGGCGCGCGTCGCGTCGAGATCGATGTCGAGGCAGGAGGCGTCGCGCTCTGCCGCGTGCGTGACGACGGCACCGGGATCGCGCGCGAGGAGCTCGAGCTCGCGCTTGCGCACCACGCGACCAGCAAGATCGCGCGCATCGAGGACCTCGAGTCGGTGCGCACGCTCGGGTTCCGCGGCGAAGCGCTGCCTTCGATCGCCTCGGTGTCCCGCGTCCGGCTCATCTCGCGCCGGGCGGGCGCCGAGGCCGGCTACGCCGTGACGGCGGCGGACGGCGTGCTTGCGGGTCCCGCGCCCGCGCCGCACCCGCAGGGCACGACGGTCGAGGTCCGCGAGCTCTTCTTCAACGTGCCTGCCCGCCGCAAGTTCCTGCGCGCGGAGCGCACCGAGCTCGCGCAGGTGCAACGGCTGATCGAGCGCGCAGCGCTGGCTCGCTTCGACGTCGCGTTGCGATTCAGCAGCGGCAAGCGGCTGCTCGCGGATCACGCGCGTGCGGGTTCCGACCGCGAGCGCGATGCGCGCGTCGCGGCGGTGCTCGGCGAGGACTTCATCACGCAGGCGATGCGGCTCGATCACGAAGGTGCGGGCGTGCGGCTCTCGGGCTGGTTCGGGTTGCCGACCTATGGGCGCGGCCAGTCCGATCAGCAGCATTTCTTCCTCAACGGCAGGCCGCTCCGTGACAAGCTGGTCGCTAGCGCAGTGCGCCTCGCCTATCGCGACGTGCTCTTCCACGGGCGCCAGCCCGCGTACGTGCTCTACCTCGAGATCGACCCCTCGCGCGTCGACGTGAACGCTCACCCGCAGAAGCTCGAGGTGCGGTTCCGCGAACCGCGCCTGGTCCACGACTTCCTGTTCCGGACCCTGGAGCGCGCGCTGGCGCAGAGCCGCGCCTCGACAGATGCCGTGACTGCGATTCCGGCGGCGCGTCTGCGCGTGACCGGGGCTGCATCGTCTGCGCAGACCGGCTGGTCGGCGCTGGATCTGTACGGGTCCCGACCCGGGCAAGTGCGTGAACCGGGGCAATACGAGCGTGAGTCCGGCGGGTCGCCGCCGTCGATCGAGGATGCCGCGGCCAACGACGACGCCGGCCATCCTCTCGGGTACGCGATCGCGCAGCTGCACGGTGTCTACATTCTCGCGCAGGCCCGCGACGGCCTGGTGCTCGTCGACATGCACGCCGCGCACGAGCGCACCGTCTACGAGCGGCTGAAATCCGCGCTGCACGCGGATCGAGTCGCGAGCCAGCCGCTGCTGATACCCGTCACGATGGCCGCGAATGCCGCCGAGGTCGAGCGCGCCGAGACGCACGTCGAGGTGTTGGAGCGGCTTGGCATCGAACTCACCCGCGCCGGACCCACGCAGCTCATGGTCCGGGCGCTGCCGGCGCTGCTTTCTTCCGCCGAGCCCGCGACGCTGGTCCGTGATCTGCTCGCCGAACTGGGGGACGAGGGCGAGGCGGGCGGTGATCGCATCCTCGAGCGCACGCTCGGGACGATCGCCTGCCACCAGGCCGTGCGCGCCAATCGCCGTCTGCGGCTGGCCGAGATGAATGCGCTGCTGCGCGAGATGGAAACGACTTTGCGCAGTGACCAGTGCGTGCACGGCCGGCCGACCTGGTCGTTCCTCGGAATGGCCGAGCTCGACCGGCTGTTTCTCCGGGGACGATGAGCGTGCCTGGGGGCGCGGCCGCCGATGCGGTCCTGATCATGGGACCCACCGGAACGGGGAAGTCGGCGCTGGCGCTCGCCCTCGCGCGCGAGTTTCCGCTCGAGATCGTAAGCGTCGACTCCGCGCTCGTGTATCGCGGGCTCGACATCGGCACCGCCAAGCCGACCGCGACAGAGCGTGCTCAGACGCCGCATCATCTGATCGACGTCTGCGACCCGGCGGAGGCGTATTCCGCCGGACGGTTCCTCGAAGATGTCCTCGAGCTGATCCCCGCTATCCGCGGCCGTGGCCGGATTCCGCTGTTGGTCGGGGGCACCATGCTCTATTTCCGTGCGCTCATGCGCGGGCTCGCGGCCCTTCCGCCGGCCGAACCCGAGGTCCGGGCGCGTCTCGACTCGCGGGCGCGTGACGCGGGCTGGCCGGCGCTGCACGCCGAGCTCGCCCGCGTCGATCCCCAGGCCGCCGCGCGCATCCGGCCCGCCGACGGGCAGCGTATCCAGCGAGCGCTCGAGGTCTTCGAACTGACCGGCGAGACGATAAGCGACCGACAGCAGCGCGTATCGGGCACCGGGTTGCGTCTTTCGGCGCACGCCCTCATGCCCGTGGCCCGCGACGAGCTTTACCAGCGGCTCGATCGTCGCTTCGACGCGATGCTCGAGGCCGGGTTTCTGGCAGAGGTGCGGGCGCTGCGCGGTCGCGAAGACCTGCACCCCGAGTTTCCGAGCCTGCGCTCCGTCGGGTATCGGCAGCTCTGGGCACATCTCGACGGGCGCCTGACGATGGCGGACGCCGTGGCAGCCGCCAAGCGGGCGACCCGTAACCTGGCGAAGCGGCAGCTGACTTGGTTGCGCTCGGAACCCGCGCTGCCCTGGATAGCCGGACTTGAAGATCAGCAACTTGCACCCATCAAGTCGGTACTTTGCGACGCCGCTGCCGCGAGGAGGACCGATACCCTGTGCTAAGATTCAAACGTTCTTGCCCCGTCAATGTGACGGCTGTCCCTGCCGTCTCTAAGGAAGGCTGCGCTGCAGGAACGACGCGCCGCTAAAAAAGACAAAGGAGAAGCGATCATGGCCAAGGGCCAGTCCCTGCAGGACCCTTTCCTCAATGCACTGCGCAAGGAACGGATACCGGTCTCGATATACCTGGTGAACGGAATCAAGCTTCAGGGTCAGATCGACTCCTTCGATCAGTTTGTGGTCCTGCTTCGGAACAGCGTGAGCCAGATGGTCTACAAGCATGCGATCTCGACGGTCGTGCCGGCGCGCAACGTCCGCCTGCCTACGTCGGACGACGATGCGGCGGACGAGGCTCCGCCGGCCTGAAGCGCCGTGAGCAGGACAAGGACGACTTGATCGACAGACCACGCAGCGGCGAACGCGCCATCCTCGTCTGTGTCGGGCTCGGCCGCACACCCGACCCCGACCGCGTCGAGGAGTTCACTGCGCTCGCGCATTCAGCCGGCGCGCAGGTGCTCGAGCTCGAGGTGGTGACGCGGAAGGCGGCGGACCCGCGCTACCTGCTCGGCAGCGGAAAGGTGAGCGAGCTGCGCGAACGCGTGGCTGCGACCGGCGCCGACCTCGTGCTGGTAGATCACGAGCTCTCGCCCAGCCAGGAGCGCAACCTCGAGCAGGAGCTCAAGTGCCGCGTGCTCGATCGCAGCGGGCTCATCCTCGACATCTTCGCGCAGCGCGCACGCAGCTTCGAAGGCCAGCTGCAGGTGGAGCTTGCGCAGCTCGAGCATCTTTCGACGCGCCTGGTGCGGGGCTGGACCCACCTCGAGCGCCAGAAGGGCGGCATCGGCCTGCGCGGACCCGGCGAGACGCAGCTCGAGACGGACCGCCGGCTGGTCGGCCGTCGCATCAAGACGCTCAATGACCGCCTGGACCGCGTGCTCGTGCAGCGCGACACCACGCGACGCGACCGTCGGCGCCGGGCCGTGCCGACCGTTGCGCTGGTCGGCTACACGAATGCCGGCAAGTCGACGCTGTTCAATCGGCTCACCGCGGCGGAGGCGTTTACCGCCGACCAGCTCTTCGCGACGCTCGACCCGACGGTGCGTCGCCTGCCGGTAGCGGCCGGGCTCGACGTCGCACTCGCGGACACGGTCGGCTTCGTCCGCGATCTGCCGCACGAGCTCGTGGCGGCCTTCCGCTCGACCCTCCAGGAAGCGCGCGACGCGGACCTGCTGCTGCACGTCATCGACGCCGCGGATCCGGAGCGCGCCGAACGGGTTGCGCAAGTCGATCGCGTGCTCGAGTCGATCGGCGCTGGCGACCTGCGCCAGATCGCGATTTACAACAAGATCGATCGCACGCGCGAGGAGCCGCGCATCGAGTATTCGGCCGACGGGCTCGCGGATCGAGTGTGGTTGTCGGCGCAGACCGGCGTGGGTATCGGTCTGCTGCGCGAGGCGCTGCTGGGTCACTTCGGTCGCGATCTCGCGCGCTGCCAGGTACACGTTCCGGCGCGAGCGGGACGTGCCCGCGCGCGTTTCCACGCGGCGGGCGCGGTGCTCGCCGAACGCGTGGAGGCGGACGGTGGCTTCGAACTCGAGGTCTGGATGCGCAGACCCGAAATCGAGCGCATCTGTCGCGAGGAGGGCCTCGATCCGCCGGCGGCTGCGCCTTGTCTGGCCGAATCGGCCTTCCTACAATCGACACGTATCAGCAACGTCGGCAACGCCTGATGTCCCGAAACGGCCGCTCTGGTCCGGCCGATTTGGCATCTTCACCTTTCAATCGGGCCATTCGGAGCAGTCAGACCCATGGCGTGGAACGAGCCGGGCAAGAATCGCAACCCCTGGGGTAACCGCCCGGAGCGGGGAGCCGCGGATCTCGATGAGGCGCTGCGCCGCCTGCAGCGCAGGCTGGCGGGAATCTTCGGCGGCGGCGGTAGCGGCGGCGGCAACGGCAGCACGGGCGAAGGCCGCGGGCGTGGCTTCGGGATCGGTACCATCGCGGCCGCGCTGCTCGTCATCTGGGGAGCGACCGGCGTCTATCAGGTCGACGCGGCGGAGCGCGCGGTAATCACGCGGTTCGGCAGGTATATCCGCACGACGCAGCCCGGCATCGGGATGCACATTCCCTGGCCGGTCGAGTCGCGGCGCATCGTTAACATCGGGTCCATCGAGACCTTCAACGATCAGACGCGGATGCTGACGCAGGATGAGAACCTCGTCGACCTCAACATCGCCGTGCAGTACCGGCGCGTCGACCCGATCGCGTTCTCCTTCAATGTGCGCAGCCCGGAAGATACGCTCGGCGAAGTGAGCGAAAGCGCGATCCGCGAGATCATCGGGCGCAGCCGCCTCGACTTCGTACTCGAGGAGGGCCGGCAGGAAATCACCGCGCGGACCAAGGAGCTCGTGCAGCGCACGCTCGACACATACAAGACGGGCATCGAGGTCACCTCGGTCAGCCTGGTCGGAGTGAGCGTCCCCGAGCAGGTGCAGACCTCCCAGCGCGATGCGATCAAGGCGCGGGAGGACAAGGAGCGGCTCGGGCTCGAGGCGCAGGCCTATGCGAACGACATTCTGCCCAAGGCAAAAGGCTCCGCGGCCCGTCAGCTCGAGGAATCGCAGGCCTACAAGGCGAGGATCGTCGCCGACGCGCAGGGCGAGGCGGAGCGATTCTCCAAGCTGCTCGCCGCCTACGAGCGCGCGCCGAGCGTGACGCGCCAGCGGCTTTACTACGAGACCATCGAGGACGTGCTCGGGAGCACGAACAAGGTGCTGGTCGACACCGAGGGCACGGGCAACATGCTGTACTTGCCGCTCGACAAGCTCACCGAGCGACGCACACCGACCCTCACGCTCGATGAACAGAGACAGACGTCCGGACCGGCGGCCCGGGAAACGCAGGAGACGCCGGACGTATCCATCGAAGCGCGTCGCGAGCGAGGCAGCCGCTGATGGGCAACAGAAGCTACCTGGCCGTGTTCGCGCTCGGCGCGCTGGTGCTGCTGCTGACCATGGCGGCGTTCACGGTGCGGGAGACGGAGCTTGCGATCAAGTTCCGGTTCGGCGAGATCGTGCGCGCCGACTACCAGCCCGGGCTGCACTTTCTCGTGCCGTTCATCAACAATGTCCGCAAGTTCGACCGGCGGATCCTCACCGAGGACTATCCGTCCGAGCAGTTTCTGACCAGCGAAGGCAAGATCCTGCGGATCGACTTCTTCGTGAAGTGGCGCATCAGCGACGTTTCGCGCTACTACATCTCGACCGCCGGCGGCATCGAGGACGTCGCCAACCGCCGCCTGGGCGAGATCGTCAAGGATGGCATCAAGGGCGTGATCGCGCGGCGCACGATCCAGCAGGTCGTCGCGGCCGATCGCAGCGAATTCCTGGGAGAGGTGGAGAAGATCGCAGGTTTGAACGTCCGCGAGCTCGGCATCATCCTGATCGACGTCCGTGTCAAGCGCATCGACCTGCCCGAGGAAGTGAGCGAATCGGTATTCAACCGCATGCGCCAGGATTTTGCACGCCAGGCGGCGCAGCTCCGCGCCGAGGGCTCGGCGGTTTCCGAGCAGACGCGCGCGGAAGCCGAGCGCCAGCGCACCGAAATCCTGGCCGACGCGTACCGGCAGGCGGAGATCACCCGCGGCGAGGGCGATGCGTTCGCGGCCGACATCTATGCGCGCGCGTATGGTCGAAACGCCGAGTTCTATTCGTTCTATCGGGGTCTGCAGGCGTATCGCCGCTCGCTCGGCAAGCAGGGCGACATACTGGTGATCACGCCCGATGGCGAGTTCTTCAAGTATCTCAAGGACCCCGGACCCTGATCCGCGGGGGATCGGGGGCCGCAACGATGCTGGACTGGAACGATCTGTGGGCGGCGTGCGCGCTGTATCTGATCATCGAGGGGCTGATGCCGTTTCTCAACCCCGGCGCGCTGAAGCAGGCGCTGCTGCACGTCGCGAGGCTCGATGACCGCACCATGCGCGCGGTCGGGCTCGCGAGCATGATCGCGGGCGCCGTCCTGCTGTACGTGGTCCGCGGGTCCGCCTGACGGAACACCGGAGCGCCTGCATGTCCAGGAACCTGGTCGTCATCGGCGCGCAGTGGGGCGACGAGGGCAAGGGCAAGATCGTCGACCTCCTGACGGAACGGGTCGCCGCCGTGGTGCGCTTCCAGGGGGGGCACAACGCCGGACACACGCTGGTGATCGACGGCGCGCGGACCGTGCTGTCGCTGATCCCTGCCGGGATCCTGCATCCGCGCGTTCACTGCCTGATCGGCAACGGCGTGGTGCTGTCGCTCGAGGCGCTGCTCAAGGAAGCCGACGCGCTCGTGCAGAAGGGCGTGCCGGTCTACGAGCGGCTGCGGGTGAGCCCGAACTGCGCCCTGATCCTGCCGTCGCATGTCGCGCTCGACCGCGCGCGAGAGCGCGCGAGCGGCGCCAACGCGATCGGGACGACCGGCCGCGGCATCGGCCCGGCGTACGAGGATAAGGTCGCGCGTCGCGCGGTGCGCGTCGCCGATCTCTTCCAGCGCGACCGCCTTGCGGCGCGCCTGGGCGAGATCCTCGATTTCCACAACTTCGTCCTGCAGCGCTATTTCGGCGTGGAGCCGGTCGATTTCCACCGCACGCTCGAGGACTGCGTAGCGCAGGCCGAGCGCGTGCTGCCGCTGGTCGAGGATGTGAGCGAGCGGCTGCGCGCGCTGATGCAGGCCGGTGGCAACCTGCTGTTCGAGGGGGCGCAGGGCGCGCTCCTCGACGTCGACGTCGGCACCTATCCGTTTGTCACCTCGTCGAACACGACTGCGGGCGCGGCGGCGGTCGGCACCGGGCTCGGCCCCCGCGACATCCACGCCGTCCTCGGCATCGTTAAGGCTTACACGACGCGCGTCGGCGCGGGTCCGTTCCCGACCGAGCTCTTCGACGAGATGGGCGAGCATCTCTCGCGCGTCGGGCACGAATTTGGCGCGGTCACTGGCCGGCCGCGGCGCTGCGGCTGGTTCGACGCGGTCACGCTGCGTCGCGCGGTGCTGCACAACAGCATCTCGAGTCTCGGCGTCACCAAGCTCGACGTGCTCGACGGGCTCGACACGATCCGCATCTGCACGGGCTATCGCATCGACGGCGAGATCCGCGAGCAGCCGCCGCTGCTGCCGCACCGCTACGCCGAAGTGGTACCGGTCTACGAGGCGCTGCCGGGCTGGAGCGAGCCGACCGCCGGCATCACCGAGTTTGCGCGTCTGCCGGAGAATGCCCGGCGCTACCTTGCGCGGATGGAGGAGCTGGCCGGCGTGCCGATCGACATCGTCTCCACCGGCGCCGATCGCGCCGAGACCATCGTGCTCCGCCACCCCTTCGACTGACGCAGCCGAGGGCCGGAAGGAAAGTCGACTGAAAATGGCTCGGAGCCATTTTCCGGTGAGGACGGAGGCCACATGAGCGAGACGATGCGAGCCGTGACGATCGAGGGCGGCAAGGGGGCGGCGACCGCGCTGCGCGTGGAGCAGGTCGCCAGGCCGGTGCCACGCGCCGGCGAGATATTGATCCAGGTGCGCGCGGCCGGCGTCAATCGACCCGACATCGTCCAGCGCGAGGGGCGCTATCCGCCGCCGCCGGGCGCCCCGGAGATCCTCGGCCTCGAGGTCGCCGGCGAGGTCGTGGCAGTCGGCGCGGACACCGCGCGCTGGAACGTCGGCGACAGGGTTACCGCGCTGCTGCCGGGCGGCGGCTACGCCGAGTTCGCAACCGTGGACGGCCGCCACGCACTGCCGCTGCCCAAAGGTCTCGACTTCGTTCAGTCCGCGGCGCTGCCTGAAACGGTATTCACCGTGTGGACCAACGTCTTCGAGCGCGGCGCGTTGCGCGCGGGCGAGACGCTGCTCGTGCACGGCGCCAACAGCGGCATCGGCGTGACCGCGATCCAGATGGCGAAGGCCGCGGACGCGCGGGTGATCGCCACGGCGCGGGGCGAGCCGAAGGCCGCGCAGGCCCGCGGCGTTGGCGCGGATCTGTGTCTCGTCACCACCAGGCCGGACTGGGCCGCCGAGGCGAGATCCGCCGGTGGCGCCGACGTCGTGCTGGACATGGTCGGGGCGCATTTCTTCGCCGCCAATGTCGAGCTCCTCAAGCCGGACGGGCGCCTGGTCGTGATTGCGACCATGAGTGGTCACCAGGTCGAAGTGGACCTCCGACACATGATGATGAAACGGCTGACGCTCAGCGCGTCCACCTTGCGCGCCCGAGACGCCGAGGAGAAGGCGCGCCTCGCGCGCGCGGTAGAGACGCATGTCTGGCCGTGGCTCGAGGCCGGGCGCATGCGCCCGATCATCGACCGTACGTTTCCGCTGGAGCGCGCCGGTGAGGCACACCAGTGGCTGGAACAAGGCTCGCAGTTCGGCAAGGTCGTATTGGTCCCCGAGGGGTGACAGGCGGGC
>Ga0268386_10000618_pt1 | contig 22787 bp, 14 predicted proteins | sample RVTome_15_FD_200260 | JGI IMG/M metagenome (GOLD analysis project Ga0268386, IMG submission 200260) | Soil microbial communities from uranium-contaminated site in the Upper Colorado River Basin, Wyoming, United States - RVT150D86... ...
AATACACAAACAACCCGGCGGGCGATCCCACGCTCTGCCCGAGTGTCGACGACGAGCGCAGTCCGACGCCGGCCAACCCGATTACCGGCTGCGGGCCCGGCGGTACCTTCGGCACCGACAGCGACGAGAACACGCAGACGCGGTTGGACCTCGAGTGGGCGCTGGGCGATCACGTGGTGCGCGTCGGATATGACCAGCAGGATCGCGATTCCGTAAACCTGCAATCCGATATCGGCGGTGGCCGCTGGGTCTACTCGACCCTGGGGCTAAACGCCTCGGTCCAGGGTAACGCAGGCCCGATTTTCATCAATAACACCGGTGCCCCCGTCGAATACGCACAGCTCCGCGTCTTCACGAATGCGGAATTCGGCGGCGCGTTCAACAGCGAACTCGAGGCCTACTACATCGAAGACGAGTGGCAGCTCAACGACAATATCGTTCTCTACCTCGGAGCGCGGCAGGATATATTGACCAACTTCGGTACGACCGGCGTGGCCTTTGCCGACTTCGAACAGGAATGGGCACCGCGACTCGGCATGAGCTGGGATCCGGTCGGCGACGGCGCCAACAGGGTGTACGGTACCTGGGGCCGCTACTTCCTGCCGATGGCCAACAACACCAACTTCCGCGTGGGTTCCGGCGTCAGCGATACGACGACGTACTACACGTACACGGGTGTCAATCCGACCGACGGCACGCCGACGGGGCTGACGCCGCTCGGCGGGCAACTAGACGCAAACAATCCGGTCGTGAACTCGGCGGGTGCGCCGCCGACCCAGGCGCAGTTCCAGGCCGCCGAAGCCGACGCGTTCTACAAGGACGAGCTGATCCTCGGCTACGAGCGATATCTCGAAAACGGCGACTCGGCATCGATCAGAGTCATGCAGCGTGAGGTCGGGGTCACGCTCGACGATTACTGCGGCATCCTGGCCAACCAGGGTTATTGCACGATGATCAACCCGGGTTCCGGCGGCTCCTGGGAAGATCTGGACGGCAACTTCGAGTTCCATTCGGCCGAGGATATCGGCATTCCGGAGGGCGAGAACGAGTACACCGCCCTCCAGCTCGAGTACCGTCACACCGGCGACCGGATGGACTGGAACTTCGGCTATACCTGGTCCCGCAGCGTCGGCAACTTCGAAGGCGCCGTCAAGTCCGACATCACCCAGGCAGACGCAGGCATTACGCAGGACTTCGACTTCCCGGCACTGATGGATGGGGCACTCGGGTATCTGCCGAACGATCGTCGTCACGCGTTCAAGTTCTACGGCTCGTACAGGTTCACGGAGAACCTGATTGCCGGCTGGGCCTCATCCCTGATCAGCGGCCGTCCGATCAGCACCGTCGGTGCCGGGTATCCGGATACCGGCGCGAACGTGTTCGGCAGCTACGGTGATACGTATTACCTCTTCACCAATACATGCATCTCGACCGGTGGCGGCCCGTGTCCTGACGATGCGGCGCAAGAGGACAAGATCTACCGGTTCACCGGCCGCGGTAATGCCGGCCGTACGCCATGGCTGACCTCGCTCGACGCCTCTCTCACCTACGGTTTCGAGGTGGCGAACGTCGGTATGACGGCCACGCTTCAGGTGTTCAACGTGTTCGATATCCAGGAACCGCTCATGTTCAACGAGCACGCGGAAGCCCGGCGTTCAGAAGGCAATCCGAACGAGTGGTTCGGATCCGTGTATGCCTGGCAGCAACCGCGTCACGTTCGTTTGTCGTTGCAGGCGCGTTTCTAAGAACAGCGAGTAGCAGCATTGTTATTCGGGGGCCTGCGGGCCCCCGTATTTTTTGGCCAGGTCAGCGGCGCGGCGCCGGGGTCTGGAGCGGCAGGTGGGGCGGCGCGGCGGCGCAGTAGCGATCGATGAACGCCTGGTGCGCAGGCATGGCGTCGACGCAGCGGTCGATCGCCTGCTCCACGCCGGCAACGAAGCGGTATACGTCCTCGGCGGGCACCTGGTCGACCAACGGGTGGTAGGCGCGCGGCTCGATCCGCTGGCCGAGCATGACCTCGATCCAGCTGATGTCTGCGAACAGCTCGTCTGCGCTGCGGTAGAAGCGCCCGCTGTCGCGGAACAAGTCGATGTTGGCCTGAAGCTCCGGCGGGATGGACATCGTCCTGCACTGGTTCCAGAAGGGAGTATCGTCACGCTCGGTCGCGTGGTAGTGCAGGACGATAAAATCGCGGATCCGGTCGAATTCGAAAGCCAGGCGCGCGTTGTAGCGGTCGACAAGCACCTCGTCGAAACCCTGGCGCGGAAAGAGCTCCAGCAGCCTGGAGATGCCCGACTGGATCAGGTGAATGCTGGTGGACTCGAGCGGCTCCAGAAAACCGCTCGCCAGCCCGAGCGCCACGACGTTCCTGTTCCAGCACTTCCTGCGGCGTCCGGTGGTGAAGCGCAGCAGTTTCGGTTCGGCCAGCCGGCGTCCGTCGAGGTTTCCGAGCACGGTCGCAACGGCTTCGTCGTCGCTCACGTGCCGGCTCGAATACACGTAACCGTTGCCCGTCCGGTGCTGCAACGGAATGCGCCATTGCCAGCCCGCCTCGCGCGCGGTGGAGCGCGTATACGGGGTGGGCGGTCCGACCTTCTCGCACGGCACCGCCACCGCGCGATCGCACGGCAACCAGTGGGTGTAATCGATGTAGCCCGTGTGCAAGGCCTCCTCGATCAGCAATCCGCGGAAACCGGAGCAATCGATGAACAGGTCACCGGCGATCAGCTCGTCTGACTGCAGGCGCACGGATTCGACGAAGCCCGATTCCGGATGGAGGTGGACTTGCTCGACGAGCCCCTCAGTGCGGTGCACGCCGAGCTTCTCCGCGTACGCGCGCAAATACTGACCGTATACGGCCGCATCGAACTGGTAGGCATAGGCGATGCTGGACAATGGCGAGTCCTTCGGCACATCGCTCGCCGACACCATGAATTTGCCGCGCGGCGCGGCCACGGTGTTGAGCGTGTAGGCACCGATCTCCTTCGCCCGCCCCGCCTGCCGCGCCTTGATCCAGTACTGATGGAATGGCAGCAAGCCGAGCTGGGGACCGATGCTCGTGCCGAAGCCGTGGATATACCTGTCGCCGATACGGCCCCAGTCGATGAACTGAATACCGAGCTTGAACGAGCCCTGAGTCTTGCGGACGAAATCGGCCTCGTCGATCCGCAGCAGGTTGTTGAACGCCTTGATGTGCGGCACCGTTGCCTCGCCGACGCCGACGATGCCGATCAGCTCCGATTCGATCAGTCTGACGCTTAAATGTGGCCCGAAGACACGGGCCAGGGCGGCGGCCGCCATCCAGCCGGCCGTACCGCCGCCGACGATCACGACGTTACGGATGGCTGCAGGAACCATCGGTGTACCGAATGTCCCCGACCGCCGAGACCGCTGTGCGCGCGTTTAGAACCTGAAGCCCACCTCGAAGCTCAGGGTTCGCGGCACGTAGAAGGTCTCCCCGAACTCGTTCACCTCGACGACCGGATCGAGCACGCCTGCCGAACCGGGGCTGATCAGGTTGAAAGTCGAGAAGTTCTCGTAGTCGAAGGCGTTCAGTAGGTTCAGTCGCGCGGTGAGGGCATAGTCTCCGAACAGGAACTCCTTGGTCGCCTGGAAATCCACGGTGCGATAGCCCCAGATGTCGCCGCCTATCAGGAAACTGCCGGTCCCGGGCGGGTCGTAGGCAAACGGCTGGTTGAAGGAACCGTCGGGCGGGCGATTACCCCAGTCCCTGACCTCGTTGAACGGCCTGGGCGTCTCCAGCACGAGCTTCACGCCGAAGACGGTGTCCCAGGGACCGTCGATCGATCCCGCGGCGACGAAGCGGTGTTCCGGCAGGTTGTCCACCGAGATGAAGGGATATCGGTCGATCGTCGGTTTGTCGAACGCGAAGTTGTCGTCGAGCTTGCGGTTGTGCTCGGCGTCAGTGTGCGTGTAGGCCAGGCTCAGGCCCCAGCCGGATTCGCTGGTATACGGCTTGTCGGCCGAAAGCAGCACCTGCGTATTCTTCGACTCGATACCGTTGTTGCCCAGGATCGTGTTCGCGAAGCCCGGTACCGGCTCGCCCCAGGGCTGGGCGCCGTTTTCGAAGAACGAGCCATCCGGGTAGCGGTTGATGAGAGTGAAGATGAAGCCGTCGTAGCCCAGGATACGCTGCACGGTCACGTCCGTCAGCCACTCGCCGATCTGGTTGGACATGCCCAAGCTGTACTGGTCGGTGTAGGGCGTTTTCAGGCTGTTGTTCAGCATGAACAGCTCGGCGCTGCCGGCCGTGATCGGGATCTGCGTCAGGGCGTCGATGCCCTGCTCGAGATAGACGGGGTCCCAGGCGACGCACGGCCGGCCGTCATCGCGATAACACAGCCCGCTGCCGGGATCCTGGAAATAGATGGCGACCGGGGACAGCGCGGCCTTGCTCACTTCCAGCGCCAGCAACTTGAACAGGTTGCGGTCGTATGAACGGCCCGCGCCGCCGTGGATGACGTGCTGCTCGTCGGTGTTCAGGTCATACGAGAAGCCGAACCGCGGCGCCCAGGCGTCGTCGTAGTCGTCGCGATTGTCGCCCGTGCTGACGAAGTCGGCCGCGTTCAGACCGCTCGCCAGCAGGCGATCCGACCAGGGCTGCTCGCCGGGGAGGTCCGGATCATCGGCAAACAACACGTCCACAAAGGACTGCGAGGTGACGAAATCGGTATAGGCCGGATTCTCCTCGTAATCCCAGCGTACGCCTACGTTCAGGATCAGTTTGTCGGTGACCGCCCAGTCGTCCTGGATGTAGAACCCGTACTGCTTGGCGTCGGTCACCACCGTCGCCTGCTGGCCCGGCACGTTGAACGGCGCCAGGAAGTCCACCCGGAAAGGCTGCGCCGCGACGCCGCTCGGATCCACTTCGAACTTGAACTGGGGATTGATCCCGCCGGCGTCCTGCGCGGTCAACTCGATGTCCTTGTAGCTCACGCCCAGTTTCACGGTGTGTTCGCCATACCAGTTCAGACTGGGGATGGTCACGTTGTCCGCGATCGACCAGCCGTCCTGCTGCCTGAGCTGGGCGTCGAAGCCGCTGGCTGGACCGGTCTCGATCAGGACCCATTCGTCCTGGACGCTGCCGTCCGGGTTGCGGTTCAAGGCCACGTAGGTGATGCCGTTGCCGATGCTCGTCGGGAACGGGTTGTTCTCCGTGTCCTCGAGGCTGAACTGCAGCTCATTGAACCAGGCGTAGGCGCTACGCTCCCAGCTCAACGTGATGCGCTCGTCCTTGTTGATCGCGTCGCGACCATGGTCGGCGCCCCGTTGCGCGCCGACGGAATCGACCTGCACCTCGTCGCGGTACTGGACGCTGAGCTCCAGCAGGTCTTCGTCAGTCACGTTCCAGCTCAGCTTGCCGAAAAGCAGATCCTCCTCGAACGGTACGTCCTGTGGGCCGAACTGCGCCTGCACGTCCGCGGGCAGGAACTGCGCGAAGTCGGCGGCGTTGGTATTCGGGAACACGGTACGCGGGGTGATCAGGTCCTTGTACTCGTAGGCCAGGAAGTAGTGCAGACGGTCCTGGATGATGGGTCCGCCGACGGCGAAGCCGTATTCCTCGGTCTGCGACTCGACCTTCTCCACGTCGGGCGCCTTCTCGTCCGGCCGCCTCTCGCGCAGGCTGTCATCGGTGAAGCGATAGTAAGCCTCGGCCTCGAACTCGTTGGTGCCGCTGCGGGTCACGGCCGTCACGGCCGCGCCGGCCACCTGGCCGTACTCGGCCTTGTAATTGGAAGTGATGACCTTGTACTCGCCAATCGCGAGCTGGGGGAAGGGATTGCCGCGGCTCTGGTTCTGACCGGCGATGCCGCCCGCCTCGACGTAGCTCTTCTGGCCGATGCCATCGATGTACAGGTTGCCGGCGTTCTTGCTGGTGGCGCCACTACGCAGGCTGGTGAAGCCCTGCGCATCGGTGGTGAACGCCATGCCGGGCACGGTATCGGCAAACTCGAGGAAGTTGCGCGTGGACTGCGGCAACTGCTGGATCGTGCGCGGGGAGATGCTGCTGCCCACTTCCGAAGTGAGCACGTCCGGCGCCGATCGCCGGTACCCGACGACCGTCACTTCTTCTATGGCCTCGGCGGCGGCGCCGGGCTGCAGGTTCAAGGTCGCGTTGGATGCGACCGACAGGGTCACCGTGTCCGTGATGCCGCCTGCCTCAACGGTATAGGTTCCCGGCGACAGCCCCACGAGCACGTAAGTACCATCGTCCGAGGTCCGGGTCCTGCGCACCGCGCCGGTGGCGACGTTGGTGGCCACCACCTCCGCGTTCGCGGCCGGCCCCGAGTCAGCCGTGACCTGCCCGCGAAGGTTCGAACCGGCCGACTGGGCGAACGCCAGCGGCGTCCCCAGCATCAGGCAACTGGCCACGGCAGAGGCCAGCAACGTGCGCTCTGGCCTTCTTTCAAGCCACTGGGTGTTTTTCGTCTGTAATGCCCGGCTAGAGGCGCCGGCTGCCCTGGACATGCTCTTCAGCAACATGATTCGCTCTCCATCATGCTGCGAACCGCTCCCCCCCCGTCGGTTCGCGGCTCTGATGTCCAGCCTAGGGCAAAAGGAAATGAAGAGCAATCGTGAATTCCGACCCGGTTACGCGAATTCGGAGTGCCCTTGCCGGAACGATTGGCAGATATTCCGTTGTGCTAAAATCGCCGGTCCCTCATAACTCTACCCGACGGGGGCATCATGACGCTTAGAATCAATTCCACTGCACCGAATTTCACGGCCGAGACCACCGAAGGCCGCATCGATTTTCATGAATGGATCGGCGATGGTTGGGCTGTTCTGTTCTCGCATCCGAAGGATTTCACGCCGGTGTGCACCACCGAACTCGGCTACCTTGCCGGGATGAAGTCCGAATTCGAGAAACGCAACTGCAAGATCGTCGGTTTGAGCGCGGATCCGGTCGAGGATCACAAAGCGTGGCTCAAGGACATCGAGGAGACGCAGGGTCATGCCGTCAACTACCCGTTGATCGGCGATCCCGAACTGAAAGTGGCGAAGCTGTACGACATGCTTCCGGATGACGCGGGCGAGACCGCCAAAGGGCGCACGGCCGCGGACAACGCCACCGTACGATCGGTATTCCTGATCGGACCCGACAAGAAGATCAAGGCGATGCTGATGTACCCGATGACCACGGGTCGCAATTTCGACGAGATCCTCCGTCTGCTCGATTCGAATCAGCTGACGGCTCTGCACAAGGTCGCGACCCCGGTCAACTGGAAGCCCGGCGACGACGTGATCATCGTTGCTTCGGTGCCGGACGACGAGGCGCGGCAGAAATACCCGCAGGGCTGGAAGTCTCCGAAGCCTTACATCCGTATCGTATCGCAGCCCCATTGAGCGAGTGCTGGCCGCGCCGGTGAGTCCTGAAGCCGCTGAAGTATTATCGTTGAAATATTATAGGGATTTCGTCGACGCGGTCGGCAACACGCCGCTGATTCGCCTCAACGGCCCGAGTGATACGACCGGCTGCGAGATTTTCGGCAAGGCGGAGTTCCTTAATCCGAGCGGTTCGGTAAAGGATCGCGCCGCCAGGGCAATCATCCTCGCGGCCGAGGCGAGCGGCGCTCTTCGACCCGGCGGCACGGTGGTCGAGGGTACTGCCGGTAATACCGGCATCGGGCTTGCGCACGTCTGCAACTCGCGCGGCTATCGCTGCATCATCGTAATCCCCGAGACCCAGTCGCCGGAGAAGCTCGATATCCTGCGTGCGCTTGGCGCCGAGGTCCGTCCGGTACCAGCGGTGCCGTACAAGGATCCAAACAACTTCCAGAAACTTGCCGGCCGGCTCGCAGCCGAAATGGACAACGCCATCTGGGCCAATCAGTTCGACAACCTCGCCAATCGCGAGGCGCACCGCGACACGACCGGCCCGGAAATCTGGCGCGATACCGACGGCCGGATCGACGCGTTCGTCTCCACCTCCGGCACCGGGGGCACCATTGCCGGCACGTCGATGTTTCTAAAGTCGAAGAATCCGAAGGTGTTAACGGTTCTCGCCGATCCCACCGGCACGGCGACGTGGCATTACGTAAAGCATGGCGAGGCGAAGGTGGTCGGCGGCTCATCGATTTCCGAGGGCATCGGCAGCACCCGAATCACCGCGAACTTCGAGGGCGCACCCATCGACGACGCGGAGATGGTCGCCGATCAGGAATGCGTCGATACCGTGTATCGATTGCTCCAGGAGGAAGGCCTGTTTCTCGGAGGTTCGTCCGGCATCAACGTCGCCGCGGCGATTCGCGTCGCGAAGAATCTCGGCCCCGGCCACGTTATCGTCACGCTGCTTTGTGATAGCGGCGGCCGATACCAGTCACGCCTGTACAACCCCGGGTGGCTGGAAACAAAAGGGTTGCTGGTCCCACCCGCGAGCTGAGGACGGTCTCGCCGCTGCCTGGCGCACAGGAGCCGGTCAGGTGGCCAGGGATTCTCTATTGCGACTTGTGCAGAGGCTCCCTGGTGTCCTGAGTCAGGACACTAGCGCCTCGGTCACCGCGCGGTAGGCCTGAGTAATCGCGGAATCCGTATTGGCGGCCGCGCCCGCGTCGGAATTTGCGATCGTGATGCGGCCGAACGGCTGGCGCCCTTTCACCCACGGCTTGTCGGATTCCGAAGCGTACTCCGGCTCCCAGGTCCTGCCGGGACCATAAGAGTATCCATGTGCCCAGCGGTTGACGGTGATTGCGTGGATATCGCGCCCGGCATCGAACCCCGCCCCGGACAACGCCTGGTCGAGTTGGTCGCGAACGTGCTCCTCGAACACCGAGAACGGTGTCGTGAGAAGTTTCCGTCTTCCGGCGCGCCACTGCTCCGGCCCCCGGATGTCATCGAAATACGGCACGTAGCACATGTGCAGCACCATCGGCCGGTCGGGTGAATCGTTAAAACGGTAATTGCCGATCGACACCGGGTAGTCGAGTTCCACCTGCTTGTAGAAATCGTTGGTGTAGTAAACGTAACGTATGCCGAGGTCCGCGAAGGCGCGCCAGTTCGGGATCAGCACCTTCGTATAGGTCAGCGGCACTTTGACATTGTGCGACAACCCGCGCTTCTGTTCTTCCGGCAACTCGGGGCATATATAAGGAATGGCGCTGTTGTAACAGGCGAGTATGCATTTCTTCGCGCGCACGGTATAAGCGTCGCCGCGATGCACGTAGGTGACGTCGACCGCGCCAGAATCGGCGGTGTGCGCGGTGTCGACCACGGTGCTGTTCAGGCGGATCCGGATTTGCCGGTCGGCACGATCCAGTTCGGAGTAGACAAGGCGCGCCGTGACGCTGTCTTCCATCGTCTCGCCGGGCAGCGCGGCGGGAATCAGGCTCCTGACGAGCAGCCGGGCCACCGAGGCGTTGCCGTCGGGGAAGTGAAAGATGTAGGGTTCGTCGCCGCGACCGCCGACCCGCGGCAACGTGTGCTCGAGGCCGGGTATGCCGCCGCCGTCGGTATAGCCCTGCACGGCGATCGCCGGCACTTCATCCATGCCGACACACCAGTAGCTCATGCCCCAGCGCTGGTACATTTCCAGGAGCTGGTCGTCGACCTTGACGTAATCCTGCAGGAATCCGCGGTAGCTGATCTTCGAAAGCAGGTGGCGCTTTTCCTCATCGCTCATGTCCGGCAGGTAGTCCCGCGCGTCGGTGAACATGCGCACGAGATCGGCCCGCGCACGCTCGTTCATCGGCGTGGCGGCCGCAAACGTCGGCCAGGGAATGCTGCCGTAGCCGGGCACGAGTTTCCGTTGCCCATAGGTCGCGCTGTCGTAAGCAATCGCATACGACAGCCCCATGGACGAGTACAGGTCCTGGTCGAAATAGTCGTAAAACCGCTGGACGTCGACGCCGATCCCGGACAACAGTGCCTTCGAGACGCCGGTATATCCCGAGGGCGTATCGATCGACTCGGTGCCGCCATAACCGATCCGCGTCCGGCCGCCGATCGTGAACTCGTTGCGCTTGGCGTGGCCGCCGAAGTCATCGTGGTTGTCGAGGATCAGTATCCGGGCGCCAGGCTTTTCCTTTCTATAGAAGTGCGCCGCGGACAGCCCGCTGATGCCGCCGCCGACCACCACGAGGTCGATTTCCTCTTCGGGCGTCCCGCGCGGCCAGCCTTTGCCGGAGACGCGCGCGTGCATGGTCTCCCAGGAGCCGTCGTGGCTGCCGCGCAGACCGGTCCTGGCCGGCGGATAGTAGTCGCTGTCCAGCGCGAACTCGTGCCCGGGACGGCCGAAGACGTCGGTCCAGGGCGTCAACAGGGAGGCGCCGATAGCGACGCGCGTTCCGTTCAGGAAGTCACGGCGCGTAACCTTGTCTTTCATCTTCTCTCCCCAGAAATCCAGGCAACAGACAGCCACCGGCACTTTACGAGAACGGACCGGACAAGGAAACCAGCGGAGGATTCATCAGTGGACCGGAACCGAGTGGTCATCGACTTTCCGGCCGGAATGGCTACATCAATTCCATTCAGCTTGTTTATGACGCAAGTCATTGGTGGATCATCAGCATTCAGTATTCAAACGAACGCCCTGATCTTCCGATGCCGAAGCCATACGGAGGCTAAGGACGCGGCATTGACGAGCGACTTACCGGGGGGGTTGAAGGCAACAGGGGACAGGCCCTACGGGGGCCAGGTCGGTTGCCCACCGAACGAGCAATTCCTCCGAAACAATGCAGGGTTGCCCGGGTAACCTCGGCGATTTTTTCTCAACGCCGGTCTCCCGATTTGCTCGACTGCCGGCAATAGCCGAACGCCGTCGCCCTCGCAAGTTCGATGACCACGTGCACGTCGTACATGCCGACGGTCTGCGCTTCGTCGCGCAGGAACTCCAGCGCGTTTGCGATGGCCTGCGCAGCTTCTTCGGTCGTTTCCCGGCATGCCGCGGTATCGGACTTGCGCTCGTCGGCGACCATCAGGCGGCAATCGAAACGTCGTTCTGCAGTACCGGTCCGCCGATGCTTGCCCTGCGACGCAGTTCGGCGAGTACTTGTTCCGAGACCGTGAGATAGGCGGCCACGGTGGGGAAACGACCGATCATGCGGGATGAGCCAAGGATCGACACCTCGCAGCCGGCCTTGACGACAACGCACTTCAGCAGTCTCACGGGCATTACGGCGAGATACAGGTGAATTCCGTTGGCGATGCCGAATTCCTGCATGGCGCAAAGCATCTCGGCGACTGCGCGACGCCGATCCGACGGACCGAGTAACTGATCGCAACCGAACCGCGTGGCTTCCCAGACGCCTTCACTTACCGGCAGGTCGCCATCGACGAGGTCGGGCCAGAGCCTCCTGACCATGTAGGGACCGTCCGTCGGCAACAGCCGGGCCACGCCGCGGACATCGTTGCCCGTATCCTTCCAGACAAGGTACTGGGCCGCCGGCGTGTCGAACTCGTCGTGCTCGAGACCGCGCACCGAAGGAACGTCCCAACCCTGGCGCTCGACGAAAAGGCGATGACGCAGGCGATGATGCGCAATCCACGTCTCGCCATACAGATGAGCCGTTTCCCAGTTGAAACACAGTACCGACACGCACGATTACCAGCGGCTGAATGCGCTGGTAAATAGAACAGATTCAGCGGGCGGGCACAGCTATCCGATCGGGTGGTTTTTCGTCGTTTAGAGATAGATGAGTCTGTAGCGGACGGCCTTGACGACGGCGAGAACACGATTGTTCGCGTCGAGTTTCCTGAACGCGTTCTTGACGTGGAACCTGACCGTGTTTTCGCTCAAGTGAAGTATCTGGCTCACTTCCCAGCGGGATTTGCCGTTCGCCAGCCATTGCAGGCACTCACGCTCGCGCTCCGAAAGTTCCGGAATGGCGGGACGATCGATTTCGGCACGCGCGAGTTCGCTGTACGCCAGGTGAAACTCCGCGGAGAGAATGGCGAGCGTTGCCAGAAACACCTTGGCATCCGGATGCCCGTCGCCCGAGGCAAACGTGAGCAGACAGACGCTGCCGAAGGGCCCGTGCAGGGGCACGCCAACGCCGTCGCGGAGCTTCGCTTCCCTGGCCTGATTCATAACGACCGCCTGCCTGCGTGTGAGGCGGTACCGTGCGCTAATCGAGTCCCAGAGGAACGGTCTTTCAATACGCGGTGCGTTGACGATTACGGGATCGACCGCCTGGTAGCAGTGCTCGAAGTAGTAATCGGTCCAGGAAGTCGGGAAGTTCAGGGCGATGGCCGGCGCCGGTTTGTTGCCGGGCAAGTAACGATCGTGGCCCGTCAGTGCACAGTACGCGTAGCGGTCGAAGCCGATGTCGCCGACGGCGCGCTTCATGAGCGAAAGCACGGCTTCCGGCGACTTCTCCCGATTGCACTGTTCGATGAATTCGGAAATGCGCATGGCTCCTCCCCGGGTCGCACCCTTGTTGCCTGGCCGGCGCGGTCCCCAGTCCGTAGCCGGCGGCTCCGTCGCGGGACGGATCGCGGAGCCGGGCATCCGAATTCCCCTTGAACGTTTCTCCCTGGTCTAAAGCTGCTCCCCGATCGGGCTCGCGGTTACGACGATATAGCAGGATTCGGACTTCCCCTCAGCCGCCAAATCCAGCGGTTTTGCCGGGAAATGCCCGGCCTCCGTTGCTGATTCGGTTTCTCCAGAAGCGGATTCTGCCGTATCGAATGATGTAACTGAGGGACGAGGGGCGCAAATAAATCTAAATGCCGGCCCGATGCAGCGACCGTCGAACCTACCCGATCGGGTAGGCGCGCGTCCGGCCGTGGTTTTCTAGACTCGATGGTACCTGGGCGGCCGTGGACGCGCTCGCGGCGCGCAGACCGGACCCAGGGGATAAGGAGGCGCCGTCGCGAGAGGCTTCCCGGAAAGAATGCATTTCAGACCGCCATACCGAGCGGCGGGGGACCGCGTCTACCAGGCCATCAAGGCTCGGCTGGTCGCCTGCGAGTTCCCGCAAGGCGAGCGGATTTACCTGGAACCGATCGCGGAAGCGCTCGGTGTCAGCACAACGCCGGTGCGCGAGGCGATGAACCGGCTGGCGGAACGTGACCTCGTCGTCAAGGCGGAGAACAAGGGGTTCTTTGCGATGACGCTGTCCGAGGCGCGCCTCCGAGGCCACTACGACTTGACGCGACTGCTGCTGACGCTGGGTCTCGAAGACCTCCCGCCCGCAGCGCATCACGCGATGCACAACTACGCGCCGATCGCCGGGATCGCGAACAAGCTCAACCGGCGCGTGATCGCCGACGCCGGGACATTGGCACGTTATACCGGTGAGATCTTCGGCGCGCTGGCCACGCTCATCGACAACTCCGCTGTGCAATTGGCGGTCGACCGCGCCAACGATCACCTGTACTTCGTGCGTACGCTGGAGTGCCGGCGCATTGCTGACGTGCAAGTCGAGCTGAAGCACTTTTGCGAACTGCTGCTTTCCGGGAAGCGGGGCGAACTGGTCGCGGCAATACATGCCTACCATGAGCAGCGTATCGATCTTCTGCCGGAACTGCTGCGCGATGTCGGGCGATGAGCGAACGCCTTTCCTCGATTTGCATGAACAGATTCATTCGACCAAATATCCTGACGAAGCATCCGTTGTTGACGAATAGATATGTTTGACCGTGCACGACGCGCTCTCTAGCTTGTTATATGCCACCACGGCGTGGCTTTCAGAAAAGTACCTACACAACGAAGGAGAACGTCATGAACGAAGATATCTTGATTGACCTCGGTGAGGTATCGGAGGAGACGAAGGGCAAGATTGGTCCAGCCCTCGAAGATGGTTCCTCTGAGGTAAAGCACGACTAAGTGCTGAAGAACGGGGTGCGCGGCCGGCTGGCCGCGCATTCTTCGAACGTCCCACGATTCCTACGACTTGTTTCCACTCCGACCTGTCTATTTGTTTGATTGACATGATTCCTCCCGCACGCACCAAGTTTTCAACTCCGTTGTTTCTCGAGGAACATATCTTCGTGTGCTTGGCCGACAATCATCTTGTATTTATGGACCTGCACCAAGATCGATACTTCTGTCTGAATCGACAAAGCAGTCTAATACTGCAGTCAATAGCCGCTGCGAACAAGCCCAGTAACGACCGGGACACAGCAGAAATCTCCGGATTTACTACAGATCACTCCTTGATCATCCGTGCGCTAGCGGATCGCGGGCTTTTGGCCTCCCTTGAATCAAAAGGGAAGCCACTCGAACTTACTCAGCACCGGCTGCCGGCACAATCACTAGGAAACCCCAGCTCAATGGCACGTAATGCTTTCGGCTGGCGTTTCGTGCGCAGCTTCTTTTGGGCCTGCTCAGTCACGTCGTATGAGCTTCGTAAAACACGTATTGAGAGGACTGTAAGGACAGTAGGCCATCGTAGGTCACACCGAATGGATGCGAATGCGGTACTCCCCCTTGTCGACTTGGTCCAGATTTTTCTTTTCCTCCGCCCACTTTATCCGCGAGAGTACCTCTGCCTTTTCGATTCCCTGTGCCTCGTTCACTTCCTCGCCCAGTTCCGGCACTTTCCACTCTGGGTATTTGGCGTGAAGTTAGAGCCCTTTGGCGCGCATTGCTGGGTGCAGAACGAAGATACAGTCCTGAACGACACGGTTGAGGTCGTCCGGCAGTACACACCCATCCTGGTAGCGTAGGCACTTGTAGAACTTTGTATGTACCGCTTCATCGCCCTGCTCTGGAACCCCGACGATAAGCAATGCCTGCTTCGGGCGCAGTCGCTCGCTGAACAGTTGTATCGATCGTTATCCGATTGGCAACCAGTCTTGAAGCTTGATGGACTTTTTATTTTTCACGACACATCAACTGTTGGCGCCACGGACGTTTACAAGCTGCGTGATCATGCCGGAGTGGTCTTGGGCAAGGTATTTCGACAATCAGGCCAGGATACCGATAATCCGGCTGAGCTCATTTCGGAGCAAAGGTTTAGTCGCGCCGTTATTGATACTCGCGGGCAACACCTTGTGGACTGTCTTTGGGGTCGGTATGTAGCGTTTCTATGGGACAGAATCAAGCGGAGGCATTATGTGTTACGTGACCCAACCGGCGGCGTGCCCTGCATCTTTACTGAAACCTCGGGGATCCGAGTATTCATGTCCGACATGGAAGACTATTTCGCGTTAGGAGGAGATCAACGGCATATCAACTGGACTTATCTGGCCGCTCTATTCTGGAACTTGCGTCTGATATCCCGTGACACTGGCTTTGAGGGCGTATCACAGTTGTACGCCGGAGAGCGGCTAACGATTCCGCGGGACGGCCTAGCATCCTTCTCGTTCTCTTGGCTGCCAAAGCGAGTCATTGAGTCGGGCCCTTTGCTAGAAAGAGCAGATGAAGCCAGAGCAGCATTGAAGTTGGCTGTCCGCCACAGTGTGGCCTCATGGGCTTCCTCCTACACAAGGATAATCCACCAACTTTCCGGTGGCCTCGATTCCTCGATAGTTGCTGCATGCCTCACTTCGACGCCGAACAAGAAGGGTATTGTTTGCGTAAATCTAAGTACAGAAGCACCAGAGGGAGACGAGCGTCACTTCGCGCGCTTGGCGGCGTCGAAAGCCGGTCTGACATTGGTAGAGTCAGCGTGGGTTGCGCAAGGTCAAGCGCTTGGTGATCTACTCGATACCGGCAAGCACTACTCGCCGATTGGTTTACATTCGGAAACCGATCGATTGCTCGAGTCGCTCATCCATGAGCGGGAGATTACCGGGATCTTTTCTGGACAAGGAGGGGATCACCTGTTTCACCAACACCGGTCAGCGTTCGTCGCCGCAGAGTTTGTCTTCCGTCGCGGCTTGAAACCCGGCCTCATGCGAATCGTTGCCGACACCAGCCGACTAACCGGTCGCTCCGTGTGGCCGATTCTGAGCATCGCGATTACATATGGGCTACTGCGCCGAGGACACAACCCCTTTTCGGATTATGTCCCCTCGGTTCTTCTGTCAAACGACGCTCGTTCAACATTGACGCCAGACCTTCTCATCCATCCCTGGGTTTCCTCCTCGGCGGGGTTGCCCGCGAGCAAGGTTGAGCAGATTAGCCTGATTGTCGATTCTCAGCATTTTTACCTACGGGGGTTTCCCTTCGCGGATGCAGTCCACCCGCTGATCTCACAGCCAGTGATCGACTGCTGTTTAAGAATTCCATCATACGTCCTGACGCGCGGAGGAATCAGACGGTCCCTCGTCCGAGAGGCGTTTCGGCAAGAGGTACCGTCGGAGATCATAAGCAGAACTGCGAAGGGTGGCACAACGAGCTATCTAAACCGTCTTGCCGTGGAAAACTTAGACTTTCTGAGGAATCTGCTCCTTGATGGCCTGCTTGTCTCATCCCACCTGTTGGATAAGCCTGAACTGGAACGGCAGTTATGCGAGTCCAGGCTGATTCGCGGCGACCTACTCCCGGACGTGCTCTTGGCTGCCCGAATGGAGACCTGGTTACGCAGTTGCGCAGAGGCTTGGCCGAACTGCGCATCATAGCGTCCGTTCATCGCCAGAATGAAACTCAAGCTGTTTCGACGTGGTAGCACACCTGCCACTGTACGCCTGTTATGGTCTGAGTCTGACGGACTGACTCGTAGTAGCCTCGGGTTTGCTGCGTTCGTCGTCGTAATTTGCTCTACAGTATCTGGCGCAGCCCCGGTACTGCTCAAGATGGCCGTTGACGCTCTTTCAGGCCAGCAAGCTCCCCACGATTCTCCGAGCCCAGTTCTACTGATCGCGATCTATGCTGCAGCACAGTGGTTAATGCGGGCCCTTCACGAAGTACGCGGCTCACTGTACGGTCTTGCCGACCAGCGCATGCAAAGAAGACTTAGTGTTCGACTTCTTAAACATGTACTGAGCTTACCGCTTCGATTTCACTTGGACCGGGAAACTGGCTCGCTGGTACAGACGTTGAGTAGCGGCCTGCTTGGTTGCCGGATCCTGGTTCAACATCTGATTCTGTCCGTGCTACCGGTGCTTATCGAGATTGTCACAATAAGCATCGTTTTCGTGACGCTCGACCAATTGATCTTTCTGTTGATCATTTACAGCATGCTCTTATGTTATGGAGTGTGTTGCATCGCAGGGGCCATTCGGCTAGGTCACGCCGCTCGAACGGCATCGGCCTCACAAATCGATTCTGGCGGACTGTTAACGGACGGCATACTGAACTACGAGCCGATCAAGGCATACAACGCCGAGAGCGCAATTGAGAGGCGCTTGGACACCGTGCTGGCACGGACTGAGAAAAACTGGAGGCTGTTCTATTTGAGGAAGCTGAATAGTGGTGTCCTTGCTGCCGCGATCTTCACTATTGCCCTTGGTTCTTCTTTACTGATCGCCGCTCGAAACGTCACCGCCGGAACTCTCAGTATCGGTGAGTTCGTACTTGTCCAAACGTATCTATTGCAACTGGCAATATCGTTCGAGCTGATTGGCTTTGCTGTCAGGGATATCTCGCAGGGCCTTGCTTTCCTCAATAGGATGAATGACTTGTTTCGTGAGGAGCCAGAAGAGCAACCCCGGACCAGGAACCAAAACGTTTCCCCCACGGCATTGGGTGGAGAACTCGCATTCGATACCGTGTCCTTCTCATACCACAAAAACTCGCCCGTTCTTTCTGACGTTACTTTCTCCATCGCCGCTGGCAAGCGAGTAGCGATAGTTGGACCAAGCGGATCCGGCAAGTCATCGTTGGCCCGGTTAATCCTTCGGTTCTGCGACCCCGATAGCGGCCAAATAATGTTGGACAACGTATCGATATCCGACATCCCTCACCACGCGTTACGGAATCTCGTAGGGCTTGTGCCGCAGGATACCTCCTTGCTCAACGGATCGATCGCATTCAATATCTCCATTGGCAGGTCCGGCAGCACGCAAGAGCAAATCGTAGAGGCTGCCAAGGCAGCTTGCCTGCATGACTTCGTGGTTACTCAAACAGACGGGTATGCGACGAAAGTAGGGGAAAGAGGCTTAAGGCTGTCCGGCGGCGAAAGACAGCGTATCGCTATTGCCAGAGCCCTCCTACGGCACCCAAGAGTTCTTGTGCTCGATGAGGCAACGTCGTCACTCGATCCCACCACAGAGCGCAGGGTGTGCCAAAGAATGCGTCGCGCTCTGCGAAATGTTACGGAAGTCATCATCGCACACCGCCTCTCTACCGTTGTAGACGTGGACGAGATCCTTGTTCTGGACAAGGGCAGGATCATAGAACGCGGCACTCACACCATGCTCGTACGCGGGGATGGGCTTTACGCCGATATGTGGAGCGCCCAGCAGCGGGTCGCAAGAGGAACCATCGGCCAGTGATCTTAAGTCGGCGCGGAGATATCCATCTCTTTGATGCAGCCTTGCGGAGGTAAGTCAGTCAAGATATCCCGGTCATCGCCGACCCCAGGAGCGAAGCCTTCCATATCCTCGGGCCGGAGTTTCTCCGAGGTGTCGCTGTCGTAGATCGCCCCTTCTTGTATCGTGTACTTGATTGACATCGTGTTCAGCAAATTCCCTAGTGGGTTTTCGTCGAACACAAGGATATTAGCGGTTTTGCCGGCTTCCAAGGTTCCAACGTCCTCTGAAATGCCAAGTTTTTCCGCATTCCCAATTGTTGCCGCACGAAGCACGTCGTGTGCCGATAGGCCTCCGCGCCAGAGGTACCACATTTCCTTGTGGAGGTTGGCTCCCGGCATGTTGTGGCCACTGACGCCTATGTGTACACCATCGAGAGCGGCGACTGCTGCCTGTTCCGCAACCCTGCTCACTCTGTGCAGTTTGTAAGGAACACTTGGCTCCCTAAAGTCTGTTTCGGCGATGCGATCAGGTGAGGTCATTGATCTCAGTTTGTCTAGTTGCTCCGGCCGTTCCACCTGCACTTCCTGCCAAAAGAAGGCATGAGCATCGCCCGTCTCGCCGATGCTACCACTGGTTATGGAAATGTTCGGCGTCCACACATAGCCCGTTCGGCGAAGCAATTGACGTACGTCGTCATAGAATGGGATAGGGACGCTAGAGTGTTCTCCGCCAGTGTATCCGTCGACAACACGAGTCATCATTCCATCAAGGCTTTCAAGATGAGACATTATCCCTAAGCCATGCGCCTGTGCTGCTGCGGATAGCCATTGCTGCTGACTGCGTGTGGGGGTGTTGTATTCCTTCAGAACCAGGACACCCAGAGCTTTATGCTTATCCACGATCGCCAATGCTTGCTCATAAGAACCGAGATACTCCCATGGGCTACCTATTGCTCCGATCGCTGACGTCAGCCAGCGTGGCCCCAGGATTCTTTCTGCCCGTTGCAAATCCGCCGTCGCCGGACCACCGTCGTCCCAAAGACCACCTGGCTCCCAGGCGGTTGTAATCCCGTAGCCAAGTGCAGATTTGTCATTGAAGCTGGCGTTTGGCAATTTGAGCGCAGACAATCCGGTGGCACCTCCGCTGCCACCGATTCGATGATAGTGGCTGTCAATAAGGCCTGGCGTCATTGTCTTGCCCGAGAGATCGACAACGGAAGCATTCGGAGGAATCTTTACCTCACTGGCCCGTCCCACGGCGCCGATGATCGGCCCTCTTACGACTACTGTTCCCCGATCGATAATGCCCGGTCCATCACTGGCGTCTACCATCGTCAGTAAACGAGCGCCGATCAGTGCTACGGGCTTGTCGGCACAACCGTCGGGACGCCTTATCTCAACATTTACGAAACGTAGTTGCTGTTTACTCACCTCATAGTGATGCACTTTGCGCCCAAAGCCGTATGTCAGCTCCGAAGAACCGATCCATTGCAAATAGTACCCACTGCTTTCGCTGATCCGACGTGCAGCCGCCGACGATGTGCTAACGAAGGATGAGCGTAACGTTCGATTGTAAGGGAGTAACCATATGCTTCCGTCCCGTCTGGTGAGAGCCAGATTCCGAAGATTAGGGGACGGTACAATCCCTCCTACGTCGCTGCGACCGATTGCTTCAACTTGCACTGAGGTGCCATCAAGTTCCGCAGAAGCCAGAACTGTCTTGGTCCTTGACTCCGGAAAGCTAAACAGCAACGTCTGTCCCGCGCTATCGAAACCGACGAATCGGGAATAGATGTGCCCGCTAAGATAGTCGTTGGTTGCGGGCGACGGTGATACCGAGTGAAACCGTCCAGTTGCGACTCCGGTCCAACCGAAGTTGGCATCAATACCGTCTGGCGTCGTCACTTCCTGGATAGCTGCTATTCTTGCGCCATCCTCCGACCAGTTCGGCAAAATGTAACTCGTGTTACTTCGAGCGAGCAGTTCGCGGGCCTTCCCACCGTCAACGCTACCGATCATCAGCCGTCCGGGACCGAACCCGCCTCCCGATCTAGAGTAGCTCACATAGGCAACATTTTGCCCGTCCCGCGAGATCGCCGGCATATATTCGAGCTCATCGGAACTGGTCAACCTTTGGATCTGGCCGTCCTGCATGTCCATAACCCAGACAAAGCCAAATGCGGCGAACGTCATCCTCCTCCCATCTCGTGACACGCTGGGCCACCTTATGACGCTTGCGTTCTTTTCCTCCGGCAACTGAGCTTTGGGCTGCGTACGCTGCTGCACCTCTCGGTGCACAGTGGCTCGGAACGGGATGATCTCACTTAACCGGCTGGCGATATTGAGTCGATTGATCTGCCCGCCATGCCAGAAGATGATCTGCCGACCGTCGGGAGTAAACGAATAGTTGGGCAACATCTCTTGCGACGCACCGTAAGCTACATCGTCGGCGTCGGCCAGTTCTAGAAGCTCCACGTCACTACCTGAGCTCCTATCAAGAAGTCTCACTTCAGTGCGCCGGTCGGCATACTGACGGAAATATGCCAAAGTCCTACCGTCCCGCGATAGCTGTGGCTTGTACTCGCTGTAGGCAGCGCTGGGCGGAGTCAGGGAGGCACTCGGATACGAGTCCGCCCCCATCGTGTAGATGCGCGCTACTCTGCGGCCGAGCCTTTCATCGAACGAGACCTTGGAATAGTACAGTTGACCATCAGCCGCCTGCACGGCAGAGAAGACTCTAACGTATGGTCGCAGTACTCTCAGGTTTTCCCAGTCGAATGCGGGCGTGCTGTACGGCTCGATTGGCCTCATTGCGCCAGTTCCAGTACTGACGGAGTTCAGAAACACTTCGGCGTTCATCCGGTCAGCGTCGCCGACACCTGCCAATAGAGATGTTCGGTCACCTGCCCAATTCGGCGTACCCAGGATATCTGAGGTCGATTCCGTTACCGCAGTCAGCGAACCTTCTGAGAGGTCCATGCGCCAGATATTACGAAACCCTTCGCGATCACTGACGAAGTACACGGAGCTACCATCCGGCGAATATCGCGGTGCCTTGTCCCAAGCGCGGCCCTTCGTTATCGGGATCGCTTGTCCCCCTTCGATCGGTAGTAGATATATATCTCCAAGGAGATCAAAAACCAGTGTTTTTCCGTCAGGAGAAACATCGACACTCAAGAATGTGCCTTCGGTCACGTCGAACGAGATCATTGTCGTCTGTGCACCAGGCTGTCCAGTTCGCGTAGGTTCCTCCTTCTGATCGACAGACCACGTAACCGGGTCAACGGAAACTGCCGAGGCGCCTCTTAGGGATAGCGTCAAGATTACAGCCAGGTGGAGGCAGGGCGGTTTCAGGCTCGCCTCCCTTTCGAGATCTCGTTAATGGCCCCTGGGAAATCACTGCCACTTTTTTGCGACTTGAATGGTGACGTAGCGGCCAAAAATGCTTGCGTTCGTCGGATCGAAACCGAGGCCAAAATTCCTGTTTACGAACGGTGGATCCTGATCGAGCGCATTCTGGACGGATAGTGCAACGCGTAAGCCATCCAGCCAGTGCTCCGGGCTATCGCTCCGGGTTTCGTAGGAAACGTTCAGATCTACCGTGGTCCAGGAGTCCACGGATTGCACCGGATCATCTTGAGAGTCTGAATAGCTGTTTGTGAAATTGACAAAAGACGAGACGGTCCAGCGATCGCGATTCCATGTAGCACCACCTCGTACGCGCAGAGCCGCAGGATTACCTACTGTATCGATGAGGTCGAGCGAGGGCAGCGTAGTGAGTAGCGCGACTTTGTTGTCAGCAAGGTAACTACTATTCACACTCAGATTGAACTCGTCCGAGTTGACGTGAATCCCGTAGCTGATACGCAGATCAATTCCAGACACCTCGGAAGTCGCGACATTCCGCATCCGCTTGTCTACAATCGCGTCAACTGGGACGACGCCATCAATCACGTCCTCCGCGCTCGTCCCGAATCCCTGCCAGCGCTCGGAGCTTGCGATTGCAACTATTTCTTCCTGAGTCGGCGCTGTGTCGACGATCAAAGAGTATTCCGGATCAAATACTTCAAATAAACCACCCGGGGGAACCTGAATTCTGTTCTCGAAATCGATGTTGAAATAGGTCGCTTCTACCTGCAGTCCGGGCAGTGAGCGAGGCGAAAACTGCAGCCCCAACGTCCAGTTTGTCGATTTCTGCGCTAGCAGATCCTCGTTCCCTCCGAACCGAAAAATTGCAGGCAGTGGTGTTATCCCAATGTATCCATCTACATTTTCTCTGGGGTCACTGATATCCAGCTGCGTCATCAGTGGCGGTTTGAAGGAACGGCCGACAGTGCCCCGGAAGGTAAGAGAGTCGCTAGGCGACCACAGCATTCCGAATTTGGGGCTGGTATTGGCACCGAAATCGCTGTAGTCAACGTAGCGGCCTGCAACGCTCAACTCGAGGCGATTTAGCCCGCGGATTCCATTTGAAGGGGCCGCCAATGGAAAAAAGAGCTCCGCATACGCGGCCACGATTTCACGATG
>Ga0268386_10000619_pt1 | contig 22730 bp, 22 predicted proteins | sample RVTome_15_FD_200260 | JGI IMG/M metagenome (GOLD analysis project Ga0268386, IMG submission 200260) | Soil microbial communities from uranium-contaminated site in the Upper Colorado River Basin, Wyoming, United States - RVT150D86... ...
GAACGGCACCATCCCGGCATTGGTGAGCAGCAAAGTGGGGTCATTGGGGATGACTGAGGCCGAGGGGCGGAACACATGCTCGCGCTCCACAAAGAAGTCGAAGAAGGTGCGACGAAGCTGTTCGGTATCCATGGGATCGGCTCAGGTTACCGGTGGGTCAACGAGCTACCCGGTCTGATTTCGGCCGCACCAGCCGCGAAAGCAGTCCGAGTGCATCGGCGGCTGTAGCCGTAGCCGAGACCCGCAGATCGACCGCGGTGGGGCGCCGCCGCAGCGCTCGCACCGTCACTAGACCCCCGGCGAACAGTCCGGCCAGAAACCACCACAACCGATCGAACATGGCCCCGAGACTAGAGCCGCTTCTTGCCGAGGATCCGGTCTGCTTCGGTTTGCCGCCGTGCGATGTCTGGCTCGGAGCCGCGATCACCGGGTTGGTAGAGGATTTGGGGCTCACTACCCTCGGGCCAATATCGCTGCTCCACCACCCCGGAGGGGTCATCGTGGGGATACCGATAGCCTTTGCCACCCGAGGACCGCAGCCCCAGCGGCACCCCCGGCGCATCGGCCCCTGCCACCGCCTCGCGGGCGGCTCCGATGGCTCGCGCCACCGAGTTCGACTTCGACGCGGTAGACAGGTAGATGGCCGCTTGGGTCAAGTTGTAGCTGGCTTCTGGAAGGCCCACCAGGGCCAACCCGTGCGCCGCTGCCACTGCCACTACCAGCGCCTGCGGGTCGGCAAGGCCGATGTCTTCGGAAGCAAAGACCACCATGCGCCTGGCGATGAACTCGGGATCTTCACCTGCTTCGATCATCAGGTGCAGCCAGAACAGAGCGGCATCGGGATCCGATCCCCGCATGCTTTTGATGAACGCCGAGATGACGTCGTAGTGGGCATCACCCACCCGGTCATAGCGAATGATCCGCCTCTGCAGTGCTTCTTCAACGTCATGGCTGTCAATGACCGAGCTCTCCTTGGCTACTGCGAGCGAGGCTGCCACATCGAGGGCATTCAACGCGAGACGAGCATCACCGCCAGTGCGGCCCGCCAGGTCGGAGCGAGCATCGGCGGATATGGTCAGCTCAAGGCTGCCCAAACCACGCTCCCCATCGGACAGCGCCCGGTCGATCAACAAACCGATGTCGTCCGGTTCGAGGGGCTCCAGGCGGATCAGGCTTGAGCGGGAGATGAGCGGCGAGTTCACCTCATAGAACGGGTTCTCGGTTGTTGCCCCGATGAGGATCAGGGTGCCGTCCTCCACTCCGGGGAGGAGGGCGTCTTGTTGATTCTTGGCGAAACGATGGATCTCGTCGAGAAAGAGGACGGTGCGCCGCTCGTCGGTCTCGAGCCGATGCCGCGCCCGCGCCAGAACCTCTCTGATGTCCTTGACCCCTGCCGAAGTCGCCGACAGGGTCTCAAAGGCGGCAGCGGTGTAGTCGGCTACCAAACGCGCCAAGGTGGTTTTGCCAGTCCCAGGGGGCCCGAACAGGATCATCGAGACCGGACGACCCTTTTCGATCGTCTTTCGAAAGGCTGTCTCGGGTCCAACCAGTTTCGACTGTCCTACGACTTCGTCAAGATTGCGGGGCCGCATCCGCGTGGCCAGAGGCGCCACCGCGGCCAGGGTGGCTTCTGCTCGCGATGCAAACAGATCGCTCACGTCTCAACTCTCACGTCTCGTTTTAGTCCCAGCTCCTTGAGCTGCGCCGGCGCCACCTCGGTCGGGGTCCCGGTGAGAGGATCGATGCCGCTCTGAGTCTTGGGAAACGGGATCACCTCCCGGATGTTGACCTCGTCTTGTAACACCATCATCAGCCGATCGATCCCAAAGGCGAACCCACCATGGGGCGGAGTGCCATAGCGGAGCGCTCGCAAAAACCAGCCAAATCGCATCTCCTGGTCGTCGGCGGAGACCCCCAGAATCTCGAAGACCTTGCTCTGGACATCGGGATCATGAATTCTGATCGATCCCGATCCGAGTTCGACTCCGTTCACAACCACGTCGTAAGCACGAGAAAGCGCTGCCAGCGGATGGGTCGCCATCATGTCCACATCCTGAGGCGACGTGAACGGGTGATGGAGGAAGGTCAGGCCACCATCGCCCTCTTCGAACATGGGGAAGTCGGTCACCCAAAGGAACGCAAGATCATCGTGGCCAGGGGGGCGTCCGAGCTGAATGCGCAGCGAGCCCAAGACAGTGACCGCGACTCGCCACTGGTCGGCGATCAGAAGCAGGACATCGCCCGATCGTGCCTGCAGGCGCTGGTTGATCCCGGCCAGTTCATCGCTCGAAAGGAACTTGGCTACCGGCGAACGCAGCGAGCCATCATCCTCGACCACCATCCAGACCAGGCCTTTGGCTCCCAGTCGCTTCGCCTCTTCGACCAGGGCATCAGCGGCCGACCGCGGTAGCTCCCGGGAGCCGGTGTTGATGGCCCTCACCACCCCGCCTTCGGCGATTGCTCCGGCGAACCCGCGGAACCCGCTGCCGGAAAATAGGTCGGTCAGGTCGATGATCTCCATGTCGAAGCGGATGTCTGGCTTGTCGACCCCGTATCGGTCCATCGACTCCTGCCACGTGAGCCGCCGGAACGGAAGGGGAAGGTCTACTCCTCGTACCTCCTTTACCGCCGCGGCGATGGTGGCTTCGATCGCGTCCTGGACCCCGGTCTCCTCCCAGAAAGATCCCTCCAGGTCGAGCTGGGTGAACTCGAGCTGGCGGTCTGCTCTGAAGTCCTCATCGCGGTAGCAACGAGCGATCTGGAAGTACCGTTCGACCCCGGAGATCATGAGGAGCTGTTTGAAGAGCTGGGGCGATTGGGGCAGGGCGTAAAAGCTGCCGGGGTGAAGCCGGCTGGGAACCAGCATGTCCCGCGCACCTTCGGGGGTCGAGGGGATGAGCGTGGGGGTCTCAATTTCGAGGAAGTCCATTTCGTCCAGAGTGCGTCTGATGGCGGTGACGGCTTTGGAGCGGGCCCGCAGGTTGGCGGCCATACGGGGGCGGCGGAGGTCGAGATAGCGATACTCGAGCCGGGTTCGTTCGTCGACGTCGACACGATCGTCGATCATGAAGGGAATGGGATCGGCCGGTCCCAGCACCTCGATCGAGTGGGCCGCCACCTCCACGGCTCCGGTGGCTAGTTCGTCATTGACCGTTCCTTCGGGGCGGGGCCGTACCAATCCCTCGACGGCGATGCAGGATTCCATTCTCAGGTCCGAGACGATCGGAAGCTGCTCGGGATCGGCCACCACCTGCACCACGCCGCTGGCGTCGCGGAGATCGATGAAAGTCACACCTCCGTGGTCGCGGCGGCGCAAGACCCATCCAGCCAAACGGACCCTTTGTCCGTCCAGATCGATCGTCTGTAGAGCCCGGTGGGTCCGAATGGGTGTCACAGCAGACTGCTGACCGTCGCCGTCACCTCGGAGGCTGCGACTTCCTGCTGGACCCGGGTGACGAGGTTGCGCACTTGCACCGTGCCGCGCTGACGTTCATCGGCGCCGGCAATGACCACTATCGGGATCTGGGCCCGGTCGGCGTATTTGAGCTGCCGCGAGAGCTTGCCGGCTTTCATGCTCACCTCGGTATTGACTCCGGCCGTCCTCAGCTCGGTGGCCAAACGTAGAGCAGTTTCGAAGCCTTCCTCGTCTATCAAGGTCACCAGCGCCGCCACAGGGTTGGCTGTCGTGCCTGTCATACCCAGTTCCCGAAGCTGCCAGAACAGACGGGTGAGACCGATCGAAATACCGACGCCCGGCAGGCGTGATTTCGTATAGAGACTTGCCAGATCCTCGTAACGGCCACCCGAACAGATGCTGCCAACCTCCGGATGGTCATCGAGGGTGGTTTCGTAGACCGTGCCCGTGTAGTAGTCGAGACCGCGGGCGATCGAGAGATCGAGGGCAACCTGATCCGGGTTGACCCCCTGGACCCCGACCAAAGAGAACACGCTCGCCAGCTCCTCCTTGCCCTTGACCAACAGCTCGTTGCCATCTGGCAGGGCTGCCAGCATCTCGGTGGCAGCCGCTCCCTTGAGCGGACCCTGGCCGGCAACCTTCAACAACCGATCTGCTGTGTCGGCCGCGATCCCTCGCTTGCTGAGAGCGGCTGCAACGTCCTCTGCACCAATGCGTTCGAGCTTGTCAAGCTCGCGGAGGGCCAGACCCTGCAGGCCGGAATCGTCCACGCCGAGGTCGATCAAGAGACCTCGCAACAAGCGCCGGTTGTTGAGCCGGATCGTGAAGTCACCGATGGCAAGCCGGCTGAAGATGCTGGCGATCACTGCCGGCATTTCAGCGTCGTATCGAATGGAGAGCTCATCGCGGTCGACCACGTCGATGTCGCACTGGATGAACTCGCGAAAGCGGCCCCGCTGGGGGGTCTCGCCACGCCAGACGGGCTGCATTTGATACCGCCGAAATGGGAAGATCAACTCGGCCTCGTGCTCAGCGACATAACGCGCCAGCGGTACGGTGAGATCGAAGCGGAGAGCCGCGTCCGGCTCGTAACCCTGGGCCCTGGCTCCGGTCGACTGGGCGAGGTAGACCTGACGCTCTGTCTCACTCCCGGACTTGGTGAGCAATACCGCGGTCTGTTCCATCGCCGGGGTGCTTATGGGGAGAAAGCCGAAGCTCTCGAACCCCTCTCTGATCGTGTCGAACATCGACTGGAGGGCAATCTGATCGCGCGGCAGGAGCTCGAGGACTCCAGGAATGGTTCGGGGGGTGACGATGGGCACAGGGGGCGCGGAGGCTAATGGGTCAGAGCCCGACCAGGAATGGATTGCGGCGCCGTTCCCGACCCACGGTGGTTTCGGGCCCGTGACCCGGTAGCACCCTGGTTTCGTCGTCGAGCGTCAGCACCTCTTTGACCATCGAGTCGACCAGCTGCTCCCAGTTCCCGCCAGGGAGATCGACCCGGCCCACCGAGCCGGCGAAGAGCTGGTCTCCCGAGAGGAGAATCCCCTCTCCGGGCAGGTAGAAGCAACAATGGCCCGGAGTGTGGCCCGGAGTGTGCCGCACCTCGATCTCGAGCCCGCCAAGTTCGAGCCGCATCAGGTGTTGCAAAGACTCGAGCTTCTCGGGCGGTTCGTAGTCACCCTCGGGTGCAAGGCCAAACAGGGCCTGCATCTGCCGACGAGGATCAAGGGTGAGAAAGTCGTCGTCGCGATGAACGTATACCGCCGCCCCGGTCGAACGATGCAACGGACCCGCCCCTCCCATGTGATCGATGTGGCCGTGGGTTAGAAGCAAGGCGGACGGCACCACACCGTTGGCCAGGGCAAGCTCGGCGATCGCGTCAGGGTCGGGTGGGGCATCGACTACCACTGCTGGTCCACCCGTTTCAAGGGCCAGCAGGTAGCAGTTGGTCTGGGCGAGCCACAGCGGCCGGGAGACGATGATCATCCGTTCAAGTGTCGGAAGGTTCGGTGACCAGGCGATAGGCAGCGAACGCCCCATCGACCCCGCGGAGATCGGCCAGAAGCCTGGGGAGTTGACCAGGATCGGAAAGCTCCACCTCGTATCTCAGCACCGCCACCCGGTCTCTCCCGGTGACCGACGATGACGCGGTGATGTTGCCACCCAGATCGGAGATGGCCGCGGTGACGTCGCGGAGCAGCCGGGTGCGATCGAGCGCCTCCACTTGCACCCAGACGGTGAAGATGCCTACGCGGTCGGGAGGCCATGACACCTCGACCATCCTTTCCCGCCGTTCGGCTAGTGATGCGATGTTCGTGCAGTCGGCCCGGTGAACCGACACCCCTCGGCCGATGGTGATGAAACCGACAATCGGATCGCCGGGAACCGGTGCACAACAACGCGCGATTCTCACGAGCATGTCATCCATACCTTCGACGATGATGCCGGGGCCGGGTTGCCCGGGCCGGCGGGGGCGGGGAGGAGCGAGCAGGTCTTCTTCTTCGTCCTCCTCGGGACGAACCAGTCGGACCAGTCGTTGCACCACAGTTGAGGCCGTTATCCCACCTTCGCCGACTGACACCAGCAGGCTGTCCACGTCGGACTTGCCCATGTCGATGGCGATCTCGGTGAGAAGGCGGTCACGTTCGGTGGCGCCGAGGCCCAACCCCTCACGGCGGAGATAGGAATTGACCTGCTCGCGGCCCTCAGCCAGCGCGTGCTCTCGTCGCTCCTTGAGGAAATACGCCTTGATCTTGGCTTTGGCGCGCGAGGTCTGGACAAAGTTGAGCCAATCCCGGCTCGGGCCGGCGTCCATGGCCCGGGAGGTGATCACCTCGACGATGTCGCCAGATTCGAGCCTGGTGGAGAGTGGCAGCAAGCGGCCGTTGATCCTGGCCCCCACACACCTGTTGCCCACTTCGGTGTGGACGGCGTAGGCAAAGTCGACGGCGGTGGCGCCGCGAGGCAAGGTCTTGACGTCACCTGCGGGGGTGATCACAAATACCTCGTCCTGATATAGGTCCAGCTTGAGGTTGGCCAGAAACTCCTCAGGATCTTCGGTCTCGAGCAAAGAGCGGACGTTGCCCACCCAGGGGATGTGAGCAGCCCCGGGCCCCTCTTTGTAACGCCAATGGGCCGCGATTCCCGACTCGGCGAGCCGGTGCATCTCCTCGGTTCGAATCTGAATCTCGAGGGGTTTGCCGCCGGGCCCGATGACGGTCGTGTGAAGGCTCTGGTAGAGGTTGAACTTGGGCATGGCGATGAAGTCTTTGAAGCGTCCGCTGATCGGCATCCATTTCGAGTGCACCAGCCCGAGGGCTGCATAACAGCTCCGGGTGTCCCTGGTGATGATCCGCACCCCGATCAAGTCGAAGATCTCCTCGAAGGGTCGGTCAGACTCGACCATCTTGCGGTAGATGGAGAAATGGTGTTTGGGGCGGCCGCTGATGTCAGCCTCGATGCCGGCCTCGGTCAGGGCATCCCCAAGCTCCGCGACCACCTTTTCGATGAATACCTCGCGCTCCGGAGAACGCTCTGTCAATCTCGATTCGATCTCGGCGTAGATCCCGGGCTCGAGAATGGCGAAGCAACGGTCTTCCAGCTCGTGTTTGATCTCCTGGACCCCCAGTCGATGAGCAAGGGGAACGTAGACGTCGATGGTCTCGCGGGCCACCCGTTGCTGTTTCTCGGGACGCAGGGCGGCGACCGTTCGAATGTTGTGAAGGCGGTCGGCAAGCTTCATCAGGAGCACCCGCACGTCCTGGGCCATGGCAACCACCATCTTGCGGATCGTGGCGGCCTGCGCCTCTTGGGGTGACGAATACTGGATCCTGTCGAGCTTGGTGACTCCGTCAATCAACCGGGCGACTTCACTACCGAACTCGGTCTCGATCTGATGAAGGGTGACGTCGGTGTCTTCCACCGTGTCGTGTAGCAGCGAGGCCGCCAGGGCCGGGGCATCGAGGCCGTATCCCGCCAGGATGGCGGTGACGGCCACTGGATGGGTTATGTAGGGATCACCGGTCTTCCGCAATTGTCCGCGATGGGCGGTCTCGGCGGTGACAAATGCCCGCTTGATGATCCCGTCATCGGCATCGGGGAAGTGACGCCGGTGGGCGTCGAGGATGGAGGCGAATGCCTCCTCAGTCGTACCGGATGAGAGCATGGAAGGGGACCCCTTCAAGGGCTGCCCTGCCGTTGAGGAAGCCCAGCTCGATAAAGACCGCCACGCCTACCACCTCTGCCTGAGCACGACGCATCAACTCGACAGCTGCGGAAGCCGTGCCACCGGTGGCGATCACGTCGTCGACGATGAGAACCCTTTCCTGAGGATCGACCGCATCAATATGCATCTCCAGGGCGTCAGTGCCGTACTCCAGGTTGTAGCTGTGGCTGATGGTTTTCCAGGGGAGTTTTCCGGGTTTGCGAAGTGGGACAAATCCGGCTTCGAGGGCGCGCGCTACGGGTGCCGCCAGGGTAAAACCCCGGGCTTCGATCCCGGCCACCTTGCTCACCCTGGCATCTTCGAACTTCTCGGTGATGGCGGCGATCAGGGCATTGAAGGCGACCGGATCCGCCAGCACCGGGGTGATGTCCTTAAAGACGATCCCGGGCTCGGGAAAGTCGGGTATGTCACGAACAAGGGCGGCCAGATCCACCGGAAAAGTCTACCTGTCCGACCGGCGCTGGCTCAGCGTCGGCGTTTCTTGGGAGGACGGGGAGTAGCGCCCGTCCCGCGCACCTGGGCCGGGGACACCACGCTCGCCGGCGCCGAGGGTGTGGTGGCAACGGTTCGCCCCTTTGCCTCCAAGCGCCGACGACGGCTGATCCAATCTTCCTCCCGTTCCTTCCAGGTAGCCAGGAAGGGACTCGCAACGCAGACCGACGAATAGGTGCCAACCGCGATGCCGACGAAGAGAGCCAGGGCGAAATCGCGCAGGCTGGTAGCTCCGAAAATGAAGGCGCCGACGAACAGAATCGAACCAACCGGGAGCAGCGACGTAAGAGCGGTGACGACCGAGCGCGGCATGATCTGATTGGTGGCCCGGTTGGCTATGGCGGAATACGTCATTCGATCTGCGTAGTCGTCGACGTGTTCTTCGATCTTGTCGAAGACCACCACCGTGTCGTAGAGCGAGTACCCGAGAATGGTCAGAACGGCGACGACGGTAGCTGGAGTCACCTCGAATCCAGTGATGGCATACACCCCGATCGTGATGACGAGATCGTGGAGAAGCGAAACGATCCCGGCTGCTGCCATCTTCCACTCCAGCCGCAAGGTCATGAACAACATGACGGCTCCCAGAAAAACCACCAGGGCAATCAAGGATTGGCGAAATATGAGGGCGCCAAAGGTGGGGCCGACAGCGTCGACCGAGATCTCGGCTCTCGGTGCTCCGGTAACTGAGGCAATCTCGTCAAGCAAGTCGCCCTGCAAATCCGCATCGAGGGCGGGAGTCTGCAGCCGCACAGTGGCCCCGTCGTCGACCAGTTGAATGACGGTGCCGGAGATGCCCACCCGTTGAGACGCCTCCCTGAGATCCTCCACAGTTGCGGCACTCGGGTTGGTGGCAATGATCGAAAGCCCGCCCCGGAATTCAATGCCGAGGTTGAGGTCGCGGACGACCAGGGCGAGCAACGACATCATCAAAGCGACCGCCGAGATCCGGAGCCACAGCCTGCGGCGACCGACGAAATCGAAGTTGGTCTCGCCGCGAAGAAAGTCACGGAGCCTGGTCATATCGACGCCGACCTGATGGAGAACCAGCCGCGGTCACCCAGCTTGGTGTGGGCGAGGATCCAGGTCGCCCGGCGGGTGAAGGCCCGGGCGATCACCACATCGAGAACCGTGGCGACCCCGAGGGAGAAGGCGAAGCCCTTGACCGCTCCGACCGACAGGAACCACAACAAGGTGGCTCCGATCAAGGACACGGCATCGGCCGTGAGGATGGTGCGAAAAGACTTGCGGAACCCCTCCTCCACGGCAGAACGGACCGAGCGACCCTTCCGAATTTCTTCCTTCACCCTTTCGAAATAGACGATGTACGAGTCGGCGGTGATTCCCACCGAGATGATCACCCCTGTCACCCCCGCCAGAGTGAGGGTGAGGCCCTGAAACCGGCCCAACATGGAGAATACGACAACCAATAACGATGCAAAGACCGTCAAACCAAGTACGGCCACAACGCCCATTGCCCGGTAGTAGCTGATCAGTAGCGCACATACCAGGGCCAGCCCGATCAAGCCGGCTATCACCCCCGCTCGGAGGGAGTCGGCACCGAGAGTCGCTGACACCCTCTGCACCTGGGAACGTTCGAAGCTGACGGGAAGCGAACCGTAGCGCAAGAGCGCGGCGGTATCCCGGGCCTCCTGTTCGTCGGCAGGGGTGTTGCCAAACGTTATCTGGGCACTGCCCCCCGTGATCCCCTCAGGACCGACGTCGGCAGCCACCGCAGGCGCCGCCACTACCTCGCCGTCGAGGACGATGGCGATACAACGTTGCGGGCTTCCCAGCGAGCCTTGGGCGGCAGCCCCGGTGACTTCGGCGAACTTGACACCCCCGGCCGAGGTGAGATCGAGCCCAATCACCCATTGCGCCTGGTTGGGATCGAACCCCGGCACGGCATCAGCCACATCCTCCCCCAAAAGAGCGGCGGGGCCGACATGCAGCACCTCTGGGATCACGACTCCCAAACCGGCGCTGGCGCACCCAGCGGTGGATGGGAGGTAAGCCTCCTTGGTGGGATCGTCGAGGATCGTGAGCCCTGTTACGGGATCGACGTTGGGTGGCAGGGTGGTCGGGGTGACCGAAGTTGTGGTCGTGGTGGTAGGGGCCGCGGTGGTGGAGGTCGTGCTGGTGGAAGTTGTCGCCGGGCTCGAACCCGTGCTGGTGGTCGTGGTCGTCGAAGTCGACGTAGTTGTCGTGGTCACGAGCGGGCCCTGTTCCCCCAGGGTCGCGTCGAGGACCGGCCGGAAGGAAAGCTGGCCGGTCTGGCCAATGGCGTCGAGAGCCCTCTCCTCGTCTTCCACGCCCGGGAGTTGCACCAGCACAGTGTTGGCACCTGAGATCGTGATTTCAGGCTCCTGCACTCCCCCGACGTCCTCGATCCGGCGTCGCATGATTTCAACCGCTTGTTCCAGGACCTCCTGATCGGTGCCGTCCGGGGCGGTTAGAACCACCGATGTCCCACCGGCGAGATCGAGGCCCAACCGGGGAAGGATGTTCTGGGACACGACCAGGGCCAGCCCTCCCCAGGACAGCGTCAAGCCAATCAGAAGACCGATCAGACGCCGCCGCAAAGTTCAGGCCTTGTCGACGATTCGGCTGGCTATTGCCCTTCGCATGACCCGCAGTCTGCCTTGCTCCACCTCGATGACCACGGCGTCGTCGTCGAGAGCACGGATCACCCCCTGGATTCCGCCAATGGTTTGCACCTTGTCACCCAACGACAAGGCCGCCGTCAGCTCTTGTTGGGCGCGCATCCGTTTGCGCTGCGGACGCAGAATCAGAACGTAAAACACCGCGACCATGACACCGAGGAATATCAACGATGAATAGCCCGATGACGCGGGCGGGGTGGTTGTCAGCAGAAGGGGGCTCAAAGAACAAACCTCACAGGCCGGTTAACGAGGCGCGACCTTAGTCGTTTCCGGACTGCACTGGCAGTCGTCGGGCCCGCACATTGGCGAGGTGGGTGTCGAGGTCGCCGATGTCGATCGCCGTGCGGATCCCGGCCAGAAGCCGCATGGTGTAGGTGAGGTTGTGCACCGAAAGAAGCCGGAATGCGGCCAATTCGTTATTGGCGAGGAGGTGGCGGAGGTAGGCGCGGTGATGACGGGTGCAAGTGTGGCAGTCACAGCCGGCCTCCAACGGACGCGGGTCTGTGGCGTACTCCGCCCGGCGCAGGTTGAAGTCTCCGTTGGCGGTGAACACCCGGCCGTGGCGGGCAAGCCGGGTCGGCCAGACACAGTCGAAGAGGTCGGCGCCCAGCTCGACACCGGCCATCACCCCTTCGGGGTCGCCCAGACCCATCACGTACCGAACCCGATCCGCCGGCAGCTCGTCGATCGCGGCTCTTAGTGCGACCTCGCGTTGAGCTGGCGACTCCCCCACCGACAACCCGCCGATGCCAAACCCCGCGAACCCGAGCGAGGCGGTCTTGGCTGCGCTCATCGCCCTTAGGTCAGGGTCGACACCACCTTGCACGATCCCAAACAAAGCCTGATCGGAACGGCGGTGAACCTCGAGCGAGCGTTCGGCCCAACGCAGGGTCCGCTCCATCGCCTCGCTCACCATCTCACGCTGAGAGGGAAGACCGATGCACACATCGAGGACCATGGCGATGTCGGCTCCAAGGTCCTCTTGGATGGTCACTGCCTCCTCCGGCCGCAGGTGGACAGCCCGACCGTCGTAGACGCTCTTGAAGCGGACCCCGTCTTCATCGATTTGCGGCCGCAGGGAAAAGATCTGGTATCCGCCCGAGTCGGTCAGGATCGGCCGTTGCCACCCCCAGAAGTTGTGAATTCCTCCGAGGTCGGCCACCACCTGGGACCCTGGCCGCAACATCAGGTGATAGGTATTGGCCAGGGCAATCTCGGTCCCGGTGGCTTCGAGGTCATCCACATCGACCGCTCTAACGGCGGCGCGGGTGCCCACCGGCATGAAGGCGGGGGTGGAGACGACACCGTTCCGTGTGTGCAATTGACCGGTCCTTGCCTTGCCGTCCCGGCCAGCGAGGGTCCACTGAACGGGGTGACTCACACCGAACGCTCCGCGTACATGGCATCTCCAAACGAGGCGAACCGATAGCCGCGTTCGAGGGCGGCCTGGTAGGCGTCTCGCCAATTCGTTCCCATAAAAGACGTGAGCAGGACCAAAAGGGTTGTCCGTGGAAGGTGAAAGTTTGTGACGAGCCCGTCTACCACTGTGAATTCGTACCCGGGGGTGATGAAGAGCCCGGTGGTTCCGCTCTCGGCTCGCACCAGTCCATCACCGGTTGCGACAGTTTCGAGGGTTCTGGTCACCGTGGTTCCGATGGCGATGACCCGTCCCTGCCGCTGACGGCACTCTTTGATGGCACGGGCGGCGGCCTCGGGCACCTCGAACTCTTCAGTGTGGATCTGATGGTCCTTGATGTGGTCGGTACTGATGGGCCGGAAGGTGTCGAGACCGATGTGAAGCACCACCTCGGCTATCTCGATCTGACGCTGGTTGAGCCGGGCCGTGACTTCTGAGGTGAAATGAAGGGCGGCGGTAGATGCGGCCGCCGAACCGGCTTCATTGGCGAAGATGGTCTGGTACCTCTTCTGGTCAACCAGTGCGGTGTGGACGTAGGGAGGCAGCGGTACCTCCCCTGCCGTGGCCATGGCCGCTTCGGCGTCAATCCGGAGGGTGGCGATCCCTTGGACCGGTCCGTCTTCGATGACAGCCGGCGTGTTGCCGAAGTCGAGCAGCGTCCCGCTTCGTAATCGTCGAGATGGACGGACTGCCGCTTGCCAGAGGTCGTCGGAGATTCGACGAAGGAGAAGTGCTTCGACCTGGCCGCCGGTGTCGGTCTTGCGGCCTTTGAGACGAGCCGCCCTAACCCGGGTGCGGTTGACGACGACGAGATCGCCTGGTTGGAGTAGCTCGGGCAGATCGACGAAGGTGTGGTCTGTCAGGTCGCGGGTGTCGAGTAGACGAGCGGCGTGGCGTGGCTCGATCGGGACCTGGGCGATCCGCTCCGAGGGAAGCTCATAGTCGAAGTCCGAGGTCAACAAGAGGCTGAAGGATATTGCCGGTCAAAACCCTGTGAAATATTTCGGATCCCCTGTTGCAAAGAGGGCCTTTTTTGTCACACCCGTCGTTCATAGTGGTTGCATGTCCGGGGATAGGGATTGGGGTTGGAATACCAAGGTTGACGGTTTGGAAGTTCAACTCCAGGCCAAAGAAGTAGAGATCAGGCGGCTCCGCGCCGAACAGGCCGAGATCCTCACCGAGTTAGATCGGCTTCAAGTCGACATGGCCGATGGCGATCGGGGGATGGAAGACTGGACCGCTTCTCATCTGGATGTGTCCCCCCAGACCGCCCACCGGCTGATGACCGTCGCCCATGCCAACGACCCCTGGTTCCGGGAACAGATGCAGTCGGGGAAATGGGGGTTGGACCGGGCCGCTTTCCTGGTGAAACTGGACGCCACCGGCGCTTCTCTTGACCTGATCAGCGAAGCAGCCGAAGAGTACTCGTTGGGACGGTTGTGGGGGCTGGTCGACCAACGTCGCCGGGTTGATCCTCTGGTTGAGCAGGCGTCGTTCGAATCGAGGTATCTGGTGATCCAACCCTCCCTGGACCAGTCGATGTTCAGACTGTGGGGACAGCTCCATGGGGTCGACGGTGAAACCGTCGACCAAGCCCTCAGACAGCGGGCTGGGGCGTTCCCCCACCTCCCCTGCCAGACCCAGGGCCAACTCCTCGCCGACGCCCTGTCGTCTGTCTGTGCCGACTCCCTCACCGGCGGATCAGAAGACCACCCGGGCCGGACGGTCACCGTGGCCGAAGTGTTCGTCGATGCTGCTCTGGCTGTACCTTCTTTCGGGGAAGCCGGGGTCACCACTTCTAGTGGGCTCAGGGTGGGACCGGCCACTCTCTCTGAGATCCTCTGTGAAGGCCGGGTCAGGGTCGTCTACACCGACGGGGACAAGGGACCCATCGCCGTCACCCACCAAACCGAAGCGATCCCGTTTCCTCCCCCAGCGAACGGAGTGAGCGTTGGGGGAGATGCCACGAAGTGGCGGAGGGGGCGGCGAAGCTGTCCTAAACGGTTCCACTAGTCCGCCACCCCCCTCCCGGCTTCGCCGTACTCCCCCCAACGTCGCTTCGCTCCTGGGGGGAGAAACTGTCGCCAACCACCAACTCGGCATGACCATCGACCCCAACTCCCCCGTCCACCGAAGACGGCTCATCGGATGGCGACCAACCACCGGCCCGTCAATCTCCTCCAGACCCCCCCTCCCGGCTTCGCCGTGTCTCGCCCCAAGGTCGGCTGCTGGGGAGACACAGAACCACTCTTTCCTCCCCCAGCCAACGAAGTGAGTGTTGGGGGAGTTGCCACGAAGTGGCGGAGGGGGCGGCGAGAGGTAACGGTGGCCGGTCGCCTCATACACTTACGGGCCATGTCGCCGATTCTCACTCTGAATGACATCGAGGTGCTCTTCGGCAACGTACCCGTGGTCGCCTCGGCATCGTGCGTGGTCGAATCAGGTCAGTGCCTCGGCATCCAGGGACCGAATGGGTCCGGTAAGACCACGCTCCTCCGGGTAATGGCGACATTGCTCAAGCCGACCTCCGGAAAAGGGTTCATCCTCGATGCGGATCTTGCAACCCCACAGGTGGACGAGGTCCGTCGGCGAATCGGCCTCTCCGGACATCTCCCGGCTCTGAGCGACCACCTCACGTTGCGGGAGAACCTCGAGTTCGTCGCCCGGATCAGCGACCGGTCTCAAACCAGGGTCATAGAAGTACTTGAGATGGTCGGATTGGCCGGAGCAGCCGACCGGTTCGCTGAACGCTGCTCGCATGGAATGCGCAAGCGGGCGGACCTGGCTCGCCTCTTCATGACCGAGCCCGATCTTCTGCTACTCGACGAACCTCACGCGGGTCTCGACTCTTCGGCTACTCCCCTTGTCGCGGCTTTGGTTCACCGCACCATTCAGAAGGGAGGCGCGGCCGTCCTCGTCTCCCACGACCCCACCACCATGGTCGACCTGGCCGATCAGCACATGACCCTTCGCACCGGGGTCCTGAGCCAATGACCACCCACGCCTTCGAGATTGCCCGCCACGACCTCATGGTCGAGCGGCGCGCCAAAGAGACCCTCACGGTGGTCGTGCCCTTCGGATTGGCGGCGCTCATCGCCCTCCCCATGGCCATCGGCGTCGACCTGCCTCTCATCTCCCGCATTGGCCCCGCCGCCTATTGGTCGACAGCGCTGCTCTTTGGAATGCAGATCGCCTGGCGACAAAGCGTGGCGGACACCGGTCCCAACCGTGACCTCATTACGTTGCTCGGAGTCTCCCCGGTGTCCCGCTTCTGGGGTCGGACGGCCGCCTCGGCCGTCCTGCTCATCGCCTTCATGTTGCTGCTCGGAGTAGCCGCCATCCTTCTGTTCAGCCCCGAGCTCCCCCTCACCCCGTGGCTGCTGCTGATCATCCTCACGTTCGGCCTCGGGCTGGCGATGATCTCAACCCTGGCCGCCGACATCACCAGCGGGCTCTCTGGTCGCGCTCCCCTGGCATCGGTGCTGGTGGTGCCGCTCGCCCTCCCCCTCCTGGTCGGGGCCGCTCAGGCAGTGGAATCGCTAACCCGGGGCAGCGGTATCCTCGCGTGGTTGCTCATGCTCGTTGCGGTGGAGATCGTTCTCGCCGTGGCCGGAACGTTGGCCGCAAGACCCCTGGAGGAAGCAGTTCGATGACCAAGGTGCGTGTCCTGATGGCCCTGGCCGCCATTGCTGCCGGCCTCGGACTCTATCTCGCCATCTCCGCTCCCCCGGAGGCGGTCCAGCGCACCTACGCACGCATCCTCCACATTCATGCCCCTTCGGCCTGGCTCGCTTTTCTCGCCTTCTTTGTCACCGCCTTCGGCTCGATCATGTGGCGGATCCGACGCAAGGAGTTCTGGGACCGGTTGGCGGCGTCCTCGGCGGAGATAGGCGTTCTCTTCACTGCCATCGCCCTGGCCACCGGGATGATCTGGGGCAAGCCGGTATGGGGAGTCTTCTTCGACTGGGGTGACGCCCGCATGGCCACCACCGCCATCATGCTCCTCGTTTACCTGGGCTACCTGGCATTGCGCCGGGCGACTCCCGATCCTCAACTGCGGGCGGCCCGGGCCTCGGTGCTCGGGATTGTGGCGGTGGTGCAGGTCCCACTCGTCTACTTCTCGGTCAACCTGGTGCGAACTCTCCACCAGACCCAGACCATCCGGCCCGAAGGTTCCCCGATCCACCCGGCGATGCTGCGGGCGCTGTTGGTCAACCTGGCCGCCTTCACACTGATCTACCTGGCACTGCTGGCCGGACGAATGGTGGTCGGGCGTCTTGAAGAAAAAGCGGAAACCGAAGTGGCGCCGGTGGCGGGAGCGGCGGTGCTGCCGCCGCGTCTCGATGGAGCCATTGATGTCTGAAAACGCAGTGGTCACCCTGGCCTACTCGGTCACTTACAGCGTCATCGCCTGGTATGCCCTCCGGCTCCACCTCCGGTACCGGCGTCTCCACCGTCGCCGCTGACCATGCCATCGCGCAAGTTGATCTGGCCGGCGCTGGCTCTGGTGGCAGCGGCCGTCATGGTGTTGATCGCCACCAATCTCGGCAACAGCCTCACGTATTACCTGACACCCCAGGAAGCCGTTGATCGCCGGACCGAGTTTCCGGATGGGCAGCGGTTCCGTCTCGGCGGTCTGGTAGTGGTTGGATCCCTCACCGAGTCAGGCGGCGTCAAAACCTTCGACGTGACTGACGGTGCCGAAACGATCCAGGTACAACTCACCGGGGCGGTCCCCCCATTGTTCGCCGAAGACGTCGGAGTCGTGGTTGAAGGCGCTTGGAGCGGCTCTCGCTTCGAGGCCGACACCGCGCTGGTCCGCCACGACGAGTCTTACGAAGCTCCCGCCACCACCCAGGCCTCCTGATGTTCGCCCTGTTGGGTATCGCCGGCATCCTCACCGGTTTGGCGGGTTCGATCTGGCTGGTGATTGCGGCCGTGCGAGCAACGGGTGTGGGCGAGGCGGCCGGGCTCAGGCGCCCCGTGCAGACCATCCTCGGAGGAGCCGTCCTGGCGATGCTGGCGCTCGAGGCCGCGCTGTTGGCGGACGACTTCAGCCTCGAATACGTCGCCAACCACCATGCCCGGGCCACCCCGTTTCCGTTCAACTTCGCCACGGGATGGGCCGCGCTCGAAGGCTCGATCGTTTTGTGGGGACTAATCCTGGCGGTTTACACCTGGGTGACCTTTAAGAGTGTCTCTCGTACCGCGCGGAACGAAGGTGACCGCCTCGGCGTTGCCGCCCTGGCCGTGATGGGACTCGTCGCGGTGTTCTTCTTTGGCCTTCAGGCGACTGTCGCCAACCCCTTCCAGGTTTGCGTCGAAGCAGCTGCCAACGGCTGCCTCGATGCCAGCCCCTTCCCCTGGGCCGCGGCCCAGGCGCCACCAGATGGACCCGGTCCCAACCCGCTGCTCCAGAATCACATCCTGATGGCGATCCACCCGCCCATGTTGTATCTGGGCTTCATCGGGTTGACGGTCCCGTTTGCCTACGCCATCTCCGCCCTCGCCATCAAAGAGGCCGGAGTCGAATGGCTGCGACGCAGCCGCCGTTCCACCCTGGTTGCCTGGACCTTCCTGACCGCAGGGATCGTTCTCGGGGCGTGGTGGGCGTACGAGGTCCTCTCTTGGGGTGGCTACTGGGGATGGGACCCGGTCGAGAACGCGTCACTCATGCCCTGGCTGGTTGCGACGGCCTTCCTCCACTCGGCCCTGGTGCAGATGCGCCGGGGGGCACTCCAGGCTTGGAACTTCGTGCTGGTGATAGGGGCGTTCTCCCTCACCATCCTCGGCACGTTTCTCACCAGGTCTGGGGTTATCGGCTCGGTCCATTCTTTCACCCAATCTGCCATCGGACCGGTTCTCCTCGGCTTCCTTTTCCTGGTGGTAGCAGGTTCGTTCTGGCTCTTTTCGACTCGCAGCCACCTGGTCGCCGACTCACCACGCCTCGACTCTCTGGTGTCACGGGAGGGTTCCTTCCTCCTCAACAACCTGCTGCTCACGATCTTCGCTTTCGTGGTGTTGACCGGCACCTTGTATCCGCTGGTGATCGAAGCAATAACCGGGGACCGGGTGTCGGTCGGTCGGCCCTTCTTTGTTCGTATGATCGTGCCGCTGGCGTTCGCGCTGCTTCTGGCGATGGGGGTCGGTCCTCAGACCCCCTGGAGAGAGGCCGATCCGGGCAGGGTCGCAGCGAGCCTGCGAGTTCCCATCCAGGTGGCGTTGGCAGCCGGAGTGCTGACCGTCCTCTTCGCCTCGCGCATCGGCTACGTGGTGGGTGCGGTGGTCGCAGGCACGTTTGTGATCGCTTCCGGGGTTTCGTTGTTGATCGGTCGGGCCTCGCGGGCCGCCCGGGCCCGGGCAACCGGGCCTAGCGGGTCGGTGGGCCGCGAGATTCGTCGCCAGCTAACCGCCGAACCATCGTTTTGGGCTGGCCAACTCTCTCATGCGGGAGTAGCGCTGGTCGCCATAGGCATCGGCTTCACGGCCAACCTCGCCCAGCACGGGGAGGTCGCCATGGAACCGGGCGACCACATCGAATTCGCCGGTTACAACCTCCACTATCGATCACCGTTCCTCCTGACCGAGCCGAACCGGCGAGTGCAGGGAGCGACCATCGAGGTCTCGGTAGACGGCGAGGTCGTCACCGAGCTTCGCCCGCGAGCCAACTTTTATGGGGGCGACACCGCGGGCATCAGCACCCCGGCGGTCCACACCGCCTTCACCGGGGATCTCTACCTGACGCTGTTGAACATCGACGCCACCGGGATCCTGCTGCGGATGGACACCTCACCGGGAATTTGGCTCCTCTGGGTCGGTGGCCTCATCGCCGCCGGCGGGGGTGCCTGGTCGCTTACCGCGCGACGCCGGGCGTTGGTGACCGCCGGTGTCTGAGCGCACTCAAAGGTTGTGGTCGTGGACCGTCAGTGGCGCCCTGGCTGTGTTCGTCCTCATTGCGGTCCTGGTGGCGCCTGATCCGAGTGAAGACCGGGCCCGGTCCCTGGGCGAACGCCTTCGTTGTCCGGTTTGTCAGGGAGAGTCGATCGCCGAGTCACCCTCGGATGCTGCCCGCGACATGATGGACCTGGTGCGGAGCCGCATCGCCGAAGGCAGCACCGATCAACAGATCATCGATGAACTGGTCGCCTCGTTCGGCGCCACGGTGCTGCTGGATCCGCCGGTTTCCGGGTCGACCCTCTGGCTGTGGCTCCTCCCGGTCGCCGCGGCGGCGGTGGGAGTGGGGCTGGTGTTGACCCGCGTCCGCCCATCCCTTGTGAGAGAAACGGTTGCCGCCCCCCTGCGCTTCCGGCGGAGCACGGTGGGAGGAATGGTCGTGTTGGCCGCCGCCGCCATCACCGTGGTGGTAGTAGGCCAGTTCCGCCAGGCCCGGGTGGATGACCTCGAGCCCATCGACCCCGCCACCATTTCCAACGAAACCCTCGAGGCGGTCATCGCCGCCAACAGCGACGACCCCCAGATCCTGGGGATGCGACTGGGGTTGGCCAATCGTTACTTCGAGGACGGTGACTATCAGCGCGCCTTTCCTCATTACGAGGCGGTGATCGAGGGAAACCCGACCCCGGTTCAGGCGGGTGCCGCCCTCACCAGGCTGGGCTGGATGGTGTTTGACGGCAACGGCGAAGTTGATTTGGCCATCGATCTCATGGATCAGGCGCTGGAGGCGGTGCCCGCCGATCCTTTCGCCCTCTATCTCAAGGGCCGGGTCATCTGGTGTGGAAGAGCGGACGCGGCGACGGCCATCGACCTGTTCGGGCAGGTTTTGGCCGGGCCAGATCTCGAGGCCGAAGTGCGGGAGAACGTCGAAGCCGACCTCTCCGCTGCCCGGGCCGGGGACACGTGCTAATGACGTTCATAAAATGGCTGGCGGGCGGCATGGTGGTGCTCTCGGTAGCGTTGGCCATCGTCTTCATCACCCGCTTCGGGAGTGACCCCGCGATCGTCGACTCGCCCTTGTTGGGTAAGCCCGCCCCGACCATCACCCTCCCTCGTTTGGATGGCCAGGGTGAGGTGGATCTCACGGCCATCGAAGCCGATGTGGTGGTGGTCAACTTCTTTGCCTCCTGGTGTCTGCCTTGCCGGGAGGAACAACCCCAATTGGTGGCGGCGGCCAACGCCTTCGCCGGCCGCGGGGTCCGTTTTGTGAGCATCGCCTACCGGAACGACCCCGCCGAAATCGCCGCCTTCCTCGAGGAGTACGGCAACTCTCCATCGACTCTCTACCTGACCGATCCCGGGGGGCGGGCCGCCATCGCCTATGGCGTTTTTGGGATCCCCGAAACCTTCTTCATCGGAACAGACGGGGCGGTGGTGCGAAAGATCGTCGGGGCGGCCGACGCCCTGATCCTCGGCAGCACTATCGATGCGGTGTTGGCCGGCGAGGAACCTGGTCAGGTTGTGGTCGGAGAGACCTTCACCGGTCCCGGCGGCTGAATCACTCCTCCGCGGGACGCAACACTTCGAGCATCACTTCGTCAAAGGGGTTCTGCTCCACCGCCGCGGTGCCTGCTCCCAACAACGAACTGTCGAAGAAACCCTGTAGAAAACGGTCGATGATGGGCACCACCCGGCCTGCGGAGATGGGGCCCTTCATGCCGAGCCGCGCCGCAGCCGGAGAGATGAACGGAGCCAGGATGAAGTCATTGTGCCCGGCCCCTTCGATCCCGATCCAGTAGGTGACCGCTCCGCTCCGTTCGGCCAGCCCCCGCAGGCGGCCGTCGTTGGGTGTTCCCCGCCAGCCATCGGATCGCATGAACATCATCGGAATCGATGCCTCGACCGCGATGATCCGGTCTGGCACCGGCTCGACCCAGGCGTCCATTCCCAGGACTGCATCACACCTCTCGTCCGACAGGCAAAAACGAAGCGCTGCCCCACCACCAGTCGAGTGTCCGTAAGCCCCGATCCGGCCGAGGTCGACATGAGCAGCGATCGCGGCCAAAGGGCCGCTCTCCCCAAGGGCGAGCGCGTCAATCAGACCCACCAGGTCATCGGTAAATGTATCGACCAGTTGCACTGCCTTGGTCGCATAGACCTCGGGCGCCACCAACTCCTCGGGGGGAAGTGCCTCCGGGTCGAACTCGACGACCTCACCATCGGGAAAGCGGGTGGTGATCGCCCCATATGTGTGATCGGGGGCGATGACGATGTAGCCATGACTGGCCAACATCTCCATCTGGTTCACGGCAATCGATCGGAACCCCGTCCACCCGTGTGAATAGAGAAGCACCGGATAGGTGCCCGGCAAGGAAGGCGCCGAGGGGACGGCATGGGCGGAGGTGTATCGCGTGTGGGACAGGAAGAAACCCGGAAACCCGATACGCCGGGCAAGAGCCGGACCCACCACGTCGAGATCATCGGTCCAGGGCACCGCGGCCGGTTCGTTCACCTCTACCGCCGGGTACCAAAGCTGAACCATGATCCGACGTGGTCTGGTGTCGGGCTCCAACCCGTATGCCTCGAGACGTTCGGGAAAGGTCACCTCAAAGGTGAGGGTGCCCACCTCGAGGGGACCACCCGGCTCGGGAAGCTCCGGTACCGGAAGCAACACTACCGGCAACACCATCATCCCCAGACCCACCAGACCCAACACGGGTCGGGAAGCCCTCCTCCACCAGGGAAAGTCTCGCTCAACCGAGAGGAGGTCGCCCAACCCGAGGCCGAGCGCCACGATGTAGATCGGTAGCAGCTGCCAGCGATACCCCTCCACCATCAACTGGGCCAGGGCCGCTCCCACCGTGGCCAGGAAGATCAGTCCCCGCCGTGAGCGTGTTCCGAATAGGGCGGGCCAAACGATGGCTGCCGCACAGACGACCGTAAGAAGCAGCTCGAGACGCCTCAAAGCCGCCTGATGTTGGCAGGGTCGAATCCGTACGGGAGCTCGAGCCGATGACGGGACATCAGGTCGCGATCCGACAGAAGGGCGAATGTGTCCCCGTCGGCGACGATCCGGCCACCGTCGATGATGACCGCCCGGGCACATAGCTCCAGTGCAAATGGGAGATCGTGGGTAACCACCAGCTGGGTGGCGGGAAGGCTCGCCAGCAACACCACCAGCTCGCGGCGACCGGCAGGATCGAGGTTTGAGGTCGGTTCGTCAAGGACCAGGAATTCGGACTCGACTGCCAGCACAGTGGCAATGGCAACTTTGCGCTTTTCCCCTCCGGACAGATGATGAGGGGCCCGATCGGCGAGGTCTCGTTCCCCCACAGCCGTCAACGCCCACACGACCCGTTCCGAAAGGGCGGCGCCTTTCATCCCGAAGTTGGCCGGGCCAAAGGCAACATCCTGTTGCACCGTGGGCATGAACAGTTGATCATCGGAGTCCTGGAAGACCAGGCCCATCTTGTGTCTGATCTCACTGAGGCTGTCGTCAGCCAGCTCCACCCCCCCCACCCGGATGCTGCCCGCAGCTGCCCGCAGTACTCCTATCAGGTGGAGGATGAGAGTGGTCTTTCCCGCACCGTTGGGGCCGAGCAGGGCCACCCTCTCACCAGC
>Ga0268386_10000620_pt1 | contig 22729 bp, 20 predicted proteins | sample RVTome_15_FD_200260 | JGI IMG/M metagenome (GOLD analysis project Ga0268386, IMG submission 200260) | Soil microbial communities from uranium-contaminated site in the Upper Colorado River Basin, Wyoming, United States - RVT150D86... ...
GGACGTTCATCCGGGTCCTCTCCTGAAGCCATTGGACGTTGACAGCCATCAGCTTCGGGCCTGCGGCCCGGATGAACAACCTACCGAGAGATCACAGCTAGCCGCAGGGTCAGGTGGCGCCGGAGTCGATGGCGGCCTGGCGCACCGCCTCGGCGACGGCCAGGTGCACGGTGCGGTCGAGCGGATCCGGCACGAGGTCGCGCTCGCCGGCGAGGTCGGCGATCGCCTCGGCCGCCGCCACGAGCATTTCGTCGGTGAAACAGCGCGCGCCGGCCGCCAGCGCGCCACGGAACAGCCCCGGAAAGCCGAGCACGTTGTTGACGCTCTTGCCGTCCGCGGCGAACGCCGCGCCGGCGGCGAGCGCGTCGCGCGGCTCGATCTCGGGGTCGGGATTCGACAGCGCGAGGATGACCTGGCCGGCGCGCACCATCTCCGGCCGGATCAGTCCCGGCACGCCGGTGGTGGCGATGACGATTTCCGCCTCGGCCATTACGCGGGCGAGCGACGCCGGCTCGCCGCCGAGCGCGGCAAACCGCTCCAGCGCCGCGGCGTCCAGGTCCGCACCCAGGATCCGCGCCGTGCCGCGCGAGAAGAGCAGCCGGGCGATGCCGATTCCGGCCGCGCCGAGCCCGACCTGGCCGACCGAGCTGACCGAGAGGCGCTGATCGACGCGCCGGCCGGCGTTGCGCACCGCCGCGAGCGTGACGACGGCGGTGCCGTGCTGGTCGTCGTGCAGGACCGGAATCCGCAGCCGCGAGCGCAGCGAAGCCTCGATCTCGAAGCACGCCGGCGCCGCGATGTCCTCGAGCTGGATGGCGCCGAACGACGGCGCGATCGCTGCGACCACCTCGACCAGCTTCGCGGGGTCGCGCTCCTCGATGAGGATGGGCACGCCCGACAGACCCGCCAGGCTCGCCATCAGCGCCGCCTTGCCCTCCATGACCGGCATGCCGGCCACCGCGCCGATGGCACCGAGCCCGAGTACCGCCGTGCCGTTCGTGACGATCGCGACGGTGTTGCCGATGCCGGTGAACTCGCGCGCCAGCGCCGGGTCGTCGCGGATCGCGAGGCACACCCGCGCCACGCCCGGGGTGTAGATGTCGCGCAGGATCTGGGGGCTCACCATCTCGACGGTGCTGACGGTGCGGATCTTGCCGCCTCGATGGCGGTTGAAGACCCGGTCGGAGCGGCCGAGGACGCGCGCGTTCGGCAGCCCGTTCAGGCGCGCGGCGAGCCGCCCGCCCTTGTCCGGGTCCATCTCGAGCGTGATCTCCCAGACCGTCCGGTCGCCCTCCCGCCGCACGGCCGCGAGGTGCTCGACGACGATGCCCTCCTCGCCGATCGCCGTCAGGATTCTCCCGAGGCTGCCGGGCTGGTGCGCCGATTCGATCAGCAGGATCTCGGGAATCTTCATCCGCTGTTCCTGTAGGGAGGTTGGCCCTGCAGCTCGCGCTCCAGATCCGTCGCGACGCGGAAGGCGAGCGCGTGCAGCTCGGCCGTCCGCCGCGGCGTCCCGGCGTAGCCGCCGGCGAGCAGCAGGACGAGCGGCGTCCCGGCGCGGCGCACGGCGCCGATGACCCGCCGGTCGCGCGCCTCCAGGCCGGACTCGGTGAGTGCCAAGCGTCCGTAGCGGTCGCCCGCGGCGGGATCCACGCCGGCGAGGTAGAAGACGAGCTCCGCACGCGCCTCGCGCAGCGCCCGCGGCAGCGCCTCGTCCAGCGCCGCGAGGTACGCCTCGTCGCCCGTGCCGCAGGGCATTGCCACGTCGAGGCTGGAGCGGGCCTTGCGCGCCGGGAAGTTCTTCTCGCCGTGCATCGAGAACGTGTAGACGTCCGGGTCGTCCGCGAAGATCGCCGCCGTGCCGTTGCCCTGGTGCACGTCCAGATCCACCACCAGCACGCGGGCGGCCCGGCCGGCGCGGCGCAGCTCGCGCACCGTCACCGCGACGTCGTTCAGCACGCAGTAGCCCTGCGCCGAATCGGGAAACGCGTGGTGGGTGCCGCCGGCGAGGTTGCCCGCCAAGCCCGCGTCCAGCGCCATGCGCGCCGCGTTCAGGGTCCCGCCGACGGCCAGCCGCGAGCGGCGCCACAGCGCCGCGCTCCAGGGGATGCCGAGGCGGCGCTCGTCGTCGGCCGTGACGTTGCCCGTCGCCAGCCTCCGCAGGTAATCCTCGCCGTGCACGAGCCGCAGCAAGTCCAGCGAAGCCTCCGTGGGCTCGACGACGTCGGCGGGCGAGATCACCCCCTCGGTCAGCAGAATCTCGTGCAGCAGCGGGAACTTGGCCATCGGAAACGGATGGCCTTCCGGCAACTCGACGTAGTAGTCCGGATGGTAGCTGACGCGCATGCGGGGAACCGGTCCCGTAGGGGGTGGCGGGAAACGGGCGGCGAAGATAGCACAGTCGGGTGACGAGTTCGTGCCGCCCGCACCGCGCGCTATTACACTATGCCGCCTTTCGGCGGCGGCCGGCTCCGGCCCCGCCCGCGCGACCCCGGGAGCAACGCCGTGAGTGCCGTGAATCCGTACGACTTCTTCGACGTCCGCAACCGGCTCTCCGAAGAGGAGCAGATGGTGCAGGACACCGTGGCCCGCTTCACCGACCAAAAGGTGCTGCCCGTCATCCGCGAGTGCTTCGAGGAGCACCGCTTCCCGGCCGAGCTGGTGCCGGAGATCGCGGAGCTCGGCCTGCTCGGCTCGTCGCTGCAGGGCTACGACTGCGCCGGGCTGAACGCCGTGTGCTACGGCCTCATCTGTCAGGAGCTGGAGCGGGGCGACTCGGGAATCCGCAGCTTCGTGTCCGTGCAGTCCAGCCTCGTGATGTGGCCGCTCTACACCTACGGCAGCGACGAGCAGAAGTCGCGCTGGCTGCCGCCACTCGCGCGCGGCGAGGCCATCGGCTGCTTCGGCCTGACGGAGCCGCACGGCGGCTCCGACCCGGCCAACATGAAGACCTGGGCGAAGCGCGACCGCGGCGACTGGGTGCTCAACGGCGCCAAGATGTGGATCACCAACGGCAGCATCGCCGACGTCGCCGTGGTGTGGGCGCAGACGGACGAGGGCATCAAGGGCTTCCTCGTCGAGAAGGGCGCCAAGGGGTTCGACGCGCCGGAGATTCACCGCAAGTTCTCGCTGCGCGCCTCGGTCACCTCGGCGCTGTACTTCGACAACGTGCGGGTGCCCGAGTCGAGCGTGCTGCCGGAAGTCATCGGGCTGAAGGGACCGCTCGGCTGCCTGACGCAGGCGCGCTACGGCATCACGTGGGGCGCCATCGGCGCCGCGCAGGCCTGCCTGAAGGAGGCGCTGGACTATTCCCAGGAGCGCGTGCTGTTTGCGCGCCCGGTGTCGCACACGCAGACGGTGCAGCGCCGCCTCGCCGACATGTCGCGCCGGATCACGACCGCGCAGCTGCTGTCGCTGCAGCTCGGCCGGCTGAAGGACGAGGGCCGCATGCGGCCGGAGCACGTCTCGATGGCGAAGTGGAACAACGTGCGCATGGCGCTGGACGCCGCACGCGACGCGCGCGACCTGCTCGGCGGCGCCGGCATCAGCGCGGAGTACTGCCCCATCCGGCACATGCTGAACCTGGAGAGCGTCATCACCTACGAAGGGACGGAGACGGTGCACGAGCTGGTGGTCGGCAAGGAGCTCACCGGTGTCGGCGCCTTCTGAGGCCGGCCTCGCCAAGCGCGGCGCGCGGAGCATCAACCGCGCCGAGGTCGTGGATGCGAACTTCACCGCCTGCGTGCGCGGGCTCGAGGCCGCGGCGCGCGCGCGGCCGGCCGACTACGACCCGCTCGTGGCGGGCAGTCGCCTCACGGCGGCCGACTTCATGGCGATCTTTGCCTGCCAGGTGCTGTCGCGCCACCTCGACCTGGAGGCGCGCCGCATGCGCGCCCGGGACGAGGGCTACTACACCATCGGCAGCTCGGGGCACGAGGCGAACGCGGTCATCGGTCACCTGACGCGCGCCACGGACCCGGCGTTCCTGCACTACCGCTCGGGCGGCTTCATGATGGCGCGCCTGGCGAAGGACGCGGGCGCGGATCCGGTGTACGAGACCTGCCTGTCCATCGCCGCCAGCAGCGAGGACCCGGTGTCCGGCGGCCGGCACAAGGTGTGGGGCAGCGGCCGGTCGATGTGGGTGCTGCCGCAGACGTCCACCATCGCGAGCCACCTGCCCAAGGCGGTGGGAACGGCCGTCGCGCTGGAGCAGGCGGCGCGGCTGAAGCGGCCCCTGCCGGTGCCGGCGGACAGCATCGTCGTGTGCAGCTTCGGCGACGCCAGCACCAACCACGCCGCCGCCCTGTCCGGCTTCAATGCGGCGCAGTGGGCGGCGTTCCAGCGCCTGCCCGTCCCGATCGTGTTCGTCTGCGAGGACAACGGCCTCGGCATCTCCGTGCGCACGCCGCCCGGCTGGGTCGAGGCGAGTTTCTCGGCGCGACCGGGGCTCGACTACTGCGCCGCGAACGGCACCGACATGCCGCAGGCGTTCGAGCAGGCCGCGCGCGCGATCGCCAATGCGCGCGAGCGGCGCCGCCCCACGTTCCTGCACCTGAAGGTGCCGCGCCTGCTCGGCCATGCGGGGACCGACTGGGAAGGTGACTACCTGGACCTGGCGGTCATCGAGGCGAACGAGGCCCGCGACCCGCTGCTCGCCTCGGCGCGGCTCGCGGTGACGTCCGGCCTCATGACGCCCGACGGGGTGCTGGCGCACTACGAGGCCGCGCGCCAGCGCGTCGCGGACGCGGCGCAGCGCGCGGCGAAGCGGCCGAGGCTCACGAGCACCGCCGAGGTCGTCGCACCGCTCGCCCCGCTCGACGCCGGCGCGGTGCACGCGGAGGCCGCGCGCGTCGCCGAACCCGAGGCGCGGGTTGCAGCCTTCGGCGGCGCCGCACGGCTGCCCGAGAACGCGCCGCACCGGCACCTGTCGCTGCAGATCAACCGCGCGCTGCACGACCTGATGGTGAAGTACCCGGAAATGACGCTGTTCGGCGAGGACGTGGCGCAGAAGGGCGGCGTCTACACGGTGACGGCGGGCCTCGCGGCGGCCTTCCGCGGCGGCCGCGTCTACAACACGCTGCTCGACGAGACCACCATCCTCGGCATGGCGCAGGGCGCGGGCTATCTGGGCCTGCTGCCGTTTCCCGAGATCCAGTACCTCGCCTACTTCCACAACGCCTGCGACCAGGTGCGCGGCGAGGCCTGCTCGCTGCAGTACTTCTCGCGCGGCCAGTGGGCCAACCCCATGGTCATCCGCATCGCGGGGCTGGGCTACCAGCGGGGCTTCGGCGGCCACTTCCACAACGACAACTCGTTCACCGCGCTGCGCGACATTCCGTCGCTCGTCGTCGCCTGCCCGACGCGTGGCGACGACGCCGCCGCGATGCTGAGGACCTGCGCCGCGCTGGCGAAGACGAACGGCCGGGTCGTCGTGTTCCTGGAGCCGATCGCGCTGTACATGACGAAGGACCTCTACGAGGAGAAGGACGGCGGCTGGCTGTTTCCCTATCCCGCACCCGGCGAGTTCGTCCCGTTCGGCGCGCCGCGCGCGTACGGGCCGGAGGCGGCCGATGCCGTGGTCGTCACGTTCGGCAACGGCGTGCGCATGGCGCTGCGCGCGGCCCGGCGGGTGGAGGCGGCGACCGGGCGGCGCCTGCGCGTCGTCGACCTGCGCTGGCTGAAGCCGCTGAACGTCGAGGCCGTCGTGCGCGAGGCGGAGGCGGCGGGACGCGTGCTCGTGCTCGACGAGGGACGGCGCAGCGGCGGCATCGCCGAGGAGATCTTCACCCTGCTCGACGAGCACGCGCGCCCGGGCCTGCCGAAGCGCCGTGTCGTCGGCGAGGACTGCTACGTCCCGCTCGGCCCGGCCGCCGGCACGGTGCTGCCGTCGGAGGCGCAGGTCGAGGCGGCCCTGACGGCGCTCCTCGATGACTGAGCATGCCGCCGCGCCCGCGCGGGTTTTCTGCATCGGCCGCAACTACGCGGAGCACGCGCGGGAGCTGGGCAGCGAGCCGCCGGCGGCGCCGGTCGTGTTCATGAAGCCGGCCACCTGCCTGGTGGCGCCGGGGCACGACATCGCGTTTCCCGAGCACGGCCGCGACCTGCAGCACGAGGTGGAGCTGGTGCTGCGCATCGGCCGGGGCGGCCGCGCCATTCACGCGGCCGAGGCGCTCGCCCACGTCGATGCGGTGACCGTCGGCGTGGACCTGACGCTGCGTGACGTGCAGACGGAGCTGAAGGGCAAGGGGCTGCCGTGGGAGGCCTGCAAGGCGTTCGAGCAATCCGCGCCGCTGGGCGAGTTCGTGCCCGCGGGCGGGCTCGACGTCGGCGACATCGCGTTCTGGTGCGACGTGAACGAGGAACGCCGGCAAACGGGGAACAGCGGCGGGATGACCTTCGACTGCGCCGCGCTCGTGGCGCACCTGAGCCGCATCTGGACGCTGCGGCCGGGCGACCTCGTCTATACGGGCACGCCGGCTGGCGTCGGCCCCTTGCGTCCGGGAGACCAGTTCGTCGCGGGCGCCGAGGGCATCGGCCGCTACACGTGGCGGATCGCCGGCTGACGCACCGCGAGGTCTGGCGCCTCGCGGCACCCATGATCCTGTCCAACGTCACGGTGCCGCTGCTCGGCATCGTCGACACGGCGGTGATGGGGCACCTCGAGCACCCCCGCTACCTCGCGGGCGTGGCGATCGGCGCCACGATCTTCAGCTTTCTGTTCATCGGGCTGAATTTCCTGCGCATGGGCACGACGGGCCTCGCGGCGCAGGCCTACGGCGCCGGCGACGCGGACGAGCAGCGCACCGTGCTGGTGCAGGCCCTGCTCGTAGCACTCGCGATGGCGCTGCTCCTGCTCGTCGTGCAGCGCCTGGTCGGCCGCGTCGGCCTCCTTCTCCTCGGGCCGGAGCCGGACGTGGTGGCGCCCGCCTGGACGTATTTCACGGTGCGCATCTGGGCCGCCCCCGCCGCGCTGGCGAACTTCGCGCTCATCGGCTGGTTCATCGGCATGCAGAACACGCGCCTGCCGCTGGCGCTGATGCTCACCGTGAACGTGACGAACATCGCGCTGTCCGTGCTGTTCGTCGTCGGCCTGGGATACCGAACCGGCGGTGTCGCGGCCGCCAGCGTGATCGCCGAGTACGCCGGGCTTGCACTGGGGCTCGCGCAGGTGCGCCGCCTGCTGCCGCGCGACGGCCGCACGGACTGGGCGCGCGTGCGCAGCGCCACGCGGCTGAAGCGCATGCTCGGCGTGAACGCGAATCTTCTCGTTCGCACCCTGTCGCTGATGTTCGTCTTCGGCTTCGTGACAGCGCAGGGTGCGCGCTTCGGCACGGCCGTGCTCGCGGCGAACGCGATTCTCATGCAGTTCCAGTACCTCATGGCCTATGCGCTGGACGGCTTCGCGCACGCGGCCGAGGCGCTGGCGGGACGCGCGCAGGGCGCCGGCGACCCCGCAGCGTTCCGGCGTGCGGTGTCGCTGTCGCTGCAATGGACGATTGGCGTCGCGGCGGCCTTCTGCGCGGTCTATGCGCTCGCCGGCACCGGCATCGTCGCGCTCATGACGGGACAGCCGGAGCTGCGCCGGGTCGCTGCCGAATACCTGCCGTGGATCATTGCGTCGCCGCTCGTTTCCGCCTGGAGCTTCCTGTTCGACGGCGTGTTCGTCGGCGCCACCTGGGCGGCCGCGATGCGCAACACGATGCTGCTGTCCGCGTTCACCGTATTCCTGCCGTTCTTCTACCTGACGCAGTGGCTGGAGCTCGGCAACCACGGCCTGTGGCTGGCGTTCATCGCGTTCATGGCCGCGCGCGGGCTGTCGATGGGCTGGATCTACCGGCACCGCACACGGGGGTCAGTGATGTGATTCGACAGTCCTTTATCCCGCTCGATTTCCTGTTCATCAGCGCCTGAGGCTCCGCCAATGTAAATCCAGCCGTTTGTGCTGATTGTTGTCCGCCTTGCGCAGCAACGCGAAGATGTGCCGTTGCCGCGCGCCGCGCATCCCCCAACCCCGACCGGAGACCCCCGTGCCCCTGCTCACCCCCCTCTCTCCCGACGCGAACGAAGAAGTCGCCGAGCTCGCCAGGTTTTTCAACGAGACCCTCGGCTTCTGCCCGAACAGCGTCCTGACGATGCAACGCCGTCCAAACATTGCCAAGGCCTTCATCACCCTCAACAAGGCGGTGATGGAAAACCACGGGCGCGTCACCAGCGGCCTCAAGCGCCTGATCGGCTACGTCGCCAGCCACGCGGCCGGCTGTCACTACTGCCAGGCGCACACCATTCGCGCCGCCCAGCGCTACGGTGAACCTGACGAGAAGCTCGAGCACGTCTGGGAATACCCGCGAAGTTCGCTGTTCACCGACGCCGAGCGCGCCGCCCTCGACTTCGCGATCGCCGCCGCCTCGGTACCGAACAGCGTCGACGAGGAGATCGCCGAACGCCTCAAGAAATACTGGGACGAGGGCGAGATCGTCGAGATCCTGGCGGTCACCGCACTGTTCGGCTACCTGAACCGTTGGAACGACTCGATGGCCACGCAGATCGAGGAACCCGCTGCCCAATCCGCCGAACGGTATCTCGCTCGGATCGGCTGGACCCGCGGCAAGCACATCTGATCCTCGGGTTTACGGTGCCGGGATACGGTGCCGGGTTTCGGTTGTTCGCGGTTGTTCGGTCTTGGGATCGGGTAAGCGGCCGAATAACTGGGAATATCCGGTTTAGCTGGAACCAACCGAAATACCGAAACCCGGCACCACAAGTCGCCGCACCACAAGTCGCGCCACAAGTCGGGCTCGCCCCCCCTTCTACTTGCCTCCCAGCCCTACGGCATCGCTCGGCGGCAATTCGATGGGTGTCCAGACACGCCCATGCCCGCCACGCCCAATGAAAACTAGCCGTCGACGGATTAGTTCTGCGTCGGCTTTAGGGAAGCTCGGTGCTGTAAACGCTGGGCGTGTATGTGATCGGAACGCCCTTAGGATTGCGAAACTTGATTTCCGCACTCAAGGAGTCGCCCGGTTTAAGAACGGCCTCGCGATCTCCCGTAAAGAACTTCCACGGCGTGCCAACTGGAGCGATTCTTAACGTCTTGTCAGCCTCTTCCACTCTGACTTCGGGTGGCAGATCGGCCAACACCAGGGCAAGGGGCTGTATCAAGGGCTCCGGTGATCGGTTTGTAACGGTAACTTGCTGCGTAAAGAGACCTGAGGCCGGGTCAACCCTAAATCCACTGCGACCAATTGCGACGTTCAACGTCTGATCGACTATTGGCATATCTCCCACGGTGACGCCCGCCACCTTGACGCCAACCCACTCAGTGGCAGCGCCATTCCTAACCGTAATGTAGGCGAAACCAGGGGCTACGGGTGCAACGCTCCCCTCCCCATCTACCGTAGCAACGCTCGTGTCGCTCGACTCATAGGTTGTGCCCATTCCTGGGTAGTCAATTGCTCGCTCTTCGCCGTCGGCATAGGTCCCAAACGCTGTGATGCGCTTGGGGTCTGGACGCGTGGGTATCTCAAACCACAACTCGGCTTCCATCACATCAATCGTTACAGGCGGATCTTCGGGGACAACGCTCAGCAAGACAGAGGCGACATCACTGACGCTCGGGTCAGTACTGGAGCTCGCCGAGGCTATCAACTTGAGTGGCTCCTTGAGCGAAGCCGGGACAACCACAGTGGTCTCAAACGGTGGCCCTGTGACTACCCGATTGTCGATGCCGCTTCCCAAGCCACCTATCAGCTCCACCTGTTCAGCGCTCAATGACGGGTCGACGTCGATAGCGACCAGCAAGGTTTGTCCCGGCCGCACGACCTGACCGTCCATCGGCAACCGGAACTGCACAAGGTCTTCTTGCGCTGTAGCACACTGAATGGCCCCAAGAAGAATAGTGGCGACAGCCGTCCGTTTGCTCCACCCGCGCCTCGCAAAGATTGCCTTCATCGGGTTTACGGTGCCGGGTTTCGGTTGTTCGGTTTTGGCGTCGGCAGGCGGATGAATAACTGGGAACATCCGACGCCAGTGCTCGAGGAGATCGCGTGTCAGTCGGAAATAACCTAAATACCGAAACCCGGCACCCAAAAAAGACAATCTCCGTTACTTCGGCATTTCCCAGCGGACGTTGAGGCCCCAGACGGTGACGTCGTCGCCGATGTCGGCCGACAAACCCGCGGCCCACTGGTCGGTGAAGTAGTAGCGCCCGGCCAGCACCAACGAGGTGTCGTCGCCGGCTTCGTCCAGGTCGGCGTAGGCGATGCCGCCCTCGAGCTCGACCGGTGCGGCGAGCCTGCCGCGCAGGCCGCCGTACAGCCCGAAGCCGTCGTCGTCGGCGTTGCCCAACCCCGGCACGTCGACCTCGACATTCAGATACGACAGCCGACCGACCGCGTCCAGGTTGTTGCCGAGCGGATAGTTCACGCCCGCGCCGAACTCCCAGGTGTCGAAGTCGACGTCGAAGCCCATCGGCCCATCGAGCTCGGCCGAGGCGAAGCTGCCGAACACATGGAAGAGCTCGGTGAGCGCGACGCTGCCGGCGATGCCGAAGCCGTCGCCATCGGCATCCGCGTCGTCCACGTCGACGTCGAAGTAGCTGCCTTCGATATACGTGTAGCTGAGGTCATTCGCGGCGAAGGCGCCGCTCGACAGACCCAGAAAGGCCGCAAGGGCGATGGCGCTGGCGGCGGGGAGCGATTTCCTGTTCATACCTGCCTCCGTTGCAGATGATTTGCACTCATTGCCTCACCGGATCCCCACCGGTCCCGGTGACTCGCGCGCATTGTACTGCTGCAATGCCGCAGCGGATACGCTCCAGATCACGGTCCGGGCAAGCGGGAAGCATTCGCATCAATACTGCAGAGCGTGCCGCGTGCGGCTACCCTTGGGCGCATGCCAGCACGTGCCACGGTGCGCAGCAAGGGCTCCAGACGGGGCCGCAGCGAGGTTCACTTGGCGTGGCAGAGCCTCGTCGAGCCGGGCCTCGAGATCGTGACACTGGCCCGCGACGACGACCGGCTCGTGGCCGACGGCCGGGCGCTCCGGTTCAGTCGCGGCGTCGCCCACGCCATCAACTGGCGGATCGAATGCGACCGCGACTGGCGGACCCGCGCCGCGACGGTGTGGCCGACGGGCGGGAACGAGCCGCTGGTGGCGACCGAGTGCAACGGGCGCGGTCTGTGGACGGTCCGACAGGGGCGCACCAGGGATCGGATCGCCGGCTGCGTCGACGTCGCGCTGGCCGGCGGGCCCTATTCGCACACGCTGCCGATCCGGCGCCTCGAGCTGGACGTACCGGGGCAGGAGGTGCGGGTGCGCGTCGCGCTCGTGGATCCCGTGAAGCGCACGCTCGCGCCGGCGCACCGCTCGTACACGCTGCTCGAGTCCCTCGTCGCCGGCCGCCTGTTCCGCTACCGCGACCTCGACGCCGGCACCACGGCCGAACTGGTAGTGGACGACTTCGGGCTCGTGCAGGATCATCCGGGACAGTTCCGCATGGTGTGGTGCGCCTGACGGGGAGATCGGCAGCCGTCGTGAAGCTCGGTCTGTCCATCGCCTGCCTGCAACACGTGCCCTTCGAGGGGCCGGGCGCCATCGCGCGCTGGGCGCGCCGCCGCCGCCATCGCTTCGCCGTGACCGCACTGTATGCCGGCGAGGCACTGCCGCAGAGCGGCGCGTTCGACTGGCTGATCGTGCTGGGCGGCCCCATGGGCGTTCAGGACGAAGCCAGCCACCCCTGGCTCGCCGCGGAGAAGCATCTCGTGCGCGACGCGATCCGCGCCGGCCGCGTCGTCGTCGGCGTGTGCCTCGGCGCGCAGCTCGTCGCGGATACCCTCGGCGCGCCGGTCGTGCGCAACCTGCACCGCGAGATCGGCTGGTTTCCCGTCACGCTGACCCGCGAGGCGGCCACGACCGGCCCGTTTGCGGGCCTGCCCGAACGCCTCACCGCCTTCCACTGGCATGTGGACACGTTCGGACTGCCCGCCGGGGCGCGCCGCCTCGCCGCAAGCGCCGGCTGCAGCGAGCAGGCCTTCCTGTTCGACCGGCGCGTGCTCGGGCTGCAGTTCCACCTGGAGTCCACGACCGACACCATCGAGGGCCTGCTGGACAACTGCGGCGCCGACCTGGCACCCGGCCGCTTCGTGCAGGACGCCGCCACCATCCGGGAGCTGGCCGAAGCGCACCTCGCGCCGATGCACCGGCTGCTCGACCGGACGCTCGATGCGCTGCCGGATGCCGGCCGCTTCCTGGTCACGCCCCGCCTGCGCCTCCGCCACCTGCGTCCGGACGACGCCGAGCGGCTCATCGAACTGGACTCGGACGCGCTGGTCACGCGCTGGATCGACGGGGGAAGGCCGCCCGACCCCGTCCGCATCCGCAGCGAAGTCCTGCCGCGCCTGCTCGCGCTGTCCGAGGCGACAGAGGGGCTGGGGTTCTACATTGCCGAGGATCCTGCGTCGGGCAGCTTCCTCGGCTGGTTCCATCTGCGTCCCTGGCAGGACGATCCACAGGTGCTGGAGCTGGGCTGGCGGCTGCGTGCCGATTGCTGGGGGCGGGGACTTGCGACGGAGGGCGCGCGGGCACTGGTCACCGCGGCGTTCGCGGAGCTCGGCGCGCAGCAGGTCGTGGCCCGCACCATGGCGGGCAACCATGCGTCGCGCCGGGTCATGGAGAAATGCGGCCTCGAATTCGCCCACGAGTATGAGGAAACGCGGTTTCCCGGCCCCGACCGCCGCGCCCTGTTCTACAGCCTCGGCGCCGCTGCCTTCGAGGCCGCCGTCGTCGCCTGATCCCCGCCACGGAGGCCCGCCTCCGGACGCGGCTCAATCGGGCTGCCCGGATTCGCCATGATTCGCCCGCGCGCCGCCAGCCGGCCGGCCGGGGGCCGCCCCGCTGTCCGCGTCCAATGCCTCCATCCGCCGATCGGATGGGAGTTCCACGATGTCGACCCGCCTTGCCCGCCTGCCCTGCCTGGCTTTGTTGTTCGTCGCGGCCTGGTCGCCCGCGCACGCGCTGCCGCGCGCCGACGCCGGCACGCTGCTGCTGAAAAGCGGCCCGGATGCCGCGCCGGTGGAGGCGCTGCGCATCGCCACCGGATTCCGGGTACGCATCACCGGCAACGTCGCGCGCGTGCACGTGACGCAGCGCTTCACGAACCCGACGGCCGACTGGGTCGAGGGGCTTTACGTATTCCCGCTGGCGGACGGCGCGGCAGTCGACGGGCTGTCGATGCGCGTCGGCGAGCGCGTCGTCCGCGGTGAGATCCGCGAGCGCGAGAAGGCGCGCGCGGTGTACGAACGCGCGCGCGACGAGGGCCGGCGCGCAAGCCTCGTGGACCAGGAGCGGCCGAACCTGTTCACGACCGCCGTGGCCAACATCGCGCCCGCCTCATCCATCGAGGTGGAGATCGAGTACCTGGAGACGATTCCCTGGCGCGACGGCCGCTATGCGCTGAAGCTGCCGCTGGCCATCACGCCCCGCTACACGCCGGGCGCCTCGGTCGAGCCCGGCGCGCCGCTGGCCATCGAGCAGGCGCGGCTGGTGAACGCGACGACCGGCTTCACGCCGACGCCGGAACGCGTCACGGCTCCGCAGCAGCGGGTGGACATCGACGTCGAGCTCGTGCCCGGCTTTCCCCTGCAGGACGTGCAGAGCCTGCACCACGCCGTCAGCCTCGCGGACACCGCCACGGGCCGGCGCCTTACGCTGGCGGCGTCGCAGGTCCCGGCCGACCGCGACTTCGAGCTCGTCTGGCAGCCCGCGGCCGCGCCCGACACGCACGCAGCCGTATTCGCCGAGCGCGTCGCGGGGGCCACCTACGCCCTCGTGGTGCTCTCGCCGCCCGAGGTCCTCGAGAGCAGGCCCGGCCCGCGCGAGGTGCTGTTCGTCGTCGACACCTCGGGCTCGATGCAGGGCCCGTCGCTGGCGCAGGCCAGGGCCGCGTTGCAGCTCGGCATCGAGCGCCTCCGGCCGGGCGATCACTTCAACGTCATCCGCTTCAGCGACGACGCCTCGGCGCTGTTCCCCCACTCCGAGCCGGCCGGCCGGGCCGCGCGCCGGTTCGCCGCCAGCCACGTCGAGGCGCTGCAGGCGGACGGCGGCACGATGATGCGCTCGGCCCTGGAGCTGGCGTTCGCCACGCCGCCCGTCGAGGGCGCGCTGCGGCAAATCGTCTTCATCACCGACGGCAGCGTCGGGAACGAGGCGGAGCTGGTCTCGCTCGTGCACGGCCGCATCGGCCAGGCCAGGCTGTTCACCGTCGGCATCGGCGCCGCGCCGAACGCCTGGTTCATGCGCGAGGCCGCCGCCGCCGGGCGCGGCAGCTACACCTTCATCGCCGACGTGAGCCAGGTCGCCGCGCGCATGCAGGACCTGTTCCGCAAGCTCGAGCAGCCGGCCCTCACCGATCTCGAGCTGCACTGGCCGGACGGCACGACCGCCGAGCTGGCAGCCGCCCTGCCCGGGGACGTGTATGCGGGCGATCCGCTCGTCGTCGCCGCACGCCTCGCGGCGCAGCCGGCCGGCGTGCTCACGCTGAGCGGCCGCAGCCGCGGCCAGGCCTGGGTCCAGCAGCTGCCGATCGTCGTGCTCGACGGCGGGGCGGGGATCGACAAGCTCTGGGCGCGCGAACGGATCGGCGAGCTGGCGCGGCGCCTGCGGCTGGGACTGGCCGGTGGCGACGCCGAAGCGCGCATCCTCGAGTTGGCCCTGCGGCACCACCTCGTGACCGAGCGCACCAGCCTGGTGGCCGTGGACGTGGCGCCCGCGCGGCCGGGCTGGGCACCGCAGCACGCCGCGCAGGCGCCGACCTCGGTGCCCACCGGGGGCTACTGGGCCGGCACGACCGGCTTTGCGGGCACCGCCACGCCGGCGCCGTGGTTCCTGCTCGCCGGCGCGGTCGCGCTGGCGCTGGCGGTGCTCCTGTGGGCCTTCGGCGGGGAAGGCCGTCCGCGCCGCAGCGGATGAGGCACCGCATCACCCCGCTGGCGGCGCTGGCCGTCGCCGCCCTCGCCTTCGGCCAGGCCGGCTGGATCCATGCGAAGGCGGAGCTCGCGCAATGGCTGATCGCCGCCGCCTGGGAACGCAGCCGCGCGGGCGACCGCAGCGCACGGCCCTGGCCGTGGGCCGATACGCGCCCGGTGGCCCGCCTCTCCCTTCAGGACGGCGCCGGCGACTGGCGGGAGCTGGTCGTGCTGGAGGGGGCCAGCGGCCGGAACCTCGCCTTCGGCCCGGTGCACGACCTCGCGAGCGCCGCGCCGGGGGCGCCCGGCAACAGCGTCATCGCCGGCCATCGCGACACGCATTTCGCCGTGCTGGAGTCGCTCGGGATCGGCGCGCGGCTGCGCGTGGAGCTGCCGGACGGGCGGGCGCGGCGGTTCGTCGTGACGGACCGCCGGGTCGTGGACAGCCGCCGGACGCGCATCTCGCTGGAAACCGGTCGCCCGCGGCTGACGCTCGTGACCTGCTATCCCTTCGACGCCGTGCACGCCGGCGGCCCGCTGCGTTACGTCGTGACCGCCGACCCCGAACGCTCAGTTGGTGGCGACGTGCGCGAGGAGGCGGCGCCAGTCGGCCGGCTCGCGGCGCCCCGGGCGGCGTTCGGCCTCCACGGACGCGACCAGGCAGCGGCCGTCGTACACCTCCAGCGAGCTGACGAGCCCGTCCCGCGTCGGCACGCGGACGATCCAGGCGCTGTCCAGCGCCGCCTGGCGGAGTCGCAGCCGGAAGTCGTCGCTGGAGACGCTGAACCAGCCGTCGACCTCGCCGAGTACGTCGACCGGCCCGCTGCGGGCCTGCAGGCAGGCGCGGTTGACCGCGGTGAGCGTGAGCCGCGTCCGCTCCGCCGCCGCCAGCCGCAAGGTCTGCTGCAGGGCCGCGACCGGCACCCGGCGCGCCCAAGGCGCACCCAGCAGGCGCAGCGCCTGCAGCCGCGTGATGCCGGCGCGGCCGCACAGCGCGCCGGCGTCCGCGGGGGTCTGGACGGCGGACCAGGCGGCCGCGAGCGCGGCCTGGTCCACGGGCCGGTGATCGCCGCGACTCGCCGCGGCGGGCAGCCCGACGGGCGTGAAGGCCGGATGCTGGCTGCGAGCCGCGTGCCGCCCGAGGAGTGCGCGCCACGCAGCCGGCTCGGACCGCGCGGTGAGGCGGATCTCGTGCAGTGCCTTGCCGTCGGCGCCAAAAAAACACAGCGCGCCGTACCGCGCGGCGGAGCGCACGGGCAGGATGGCGAAGACGTGGCGCCAGTGCGCCGGCACGAAGGTCAGCCGGACGCCGCCGTCCCGGAGGCTTCCGCCCCGCCCGTCGAGCCGCACACCCGTGAAGCGGCAGTCGGCCTCGAGCTCGGCATCGGCGCCGGCGGTGACGGCCCGGACGTCGCCCAGCGACGGCAGCGCCTGGAGCACCTCGGCCGCGGCCTGCAGGCGCACGACGTCCCCGCCGCAGCGGCTGGCGAGCAGCTCCGCCTCGGACACGCCCAGGGCCGCGGCGCAGTCGTGCGGCCGGGCCGCGGGGTAGCGGTCGTGGAAAAGCTGCCAGACGTGGCGCAGGGCGCCGACGCTGACGGTCTCCATCGGGCGGGAGGTGAAGAGCATGGGGGCGGGCTCCGGGCAGGTCGTGTGTGAATAATGAGAATCATTCTCATCAACTCCGGGCCTGCGTCAAGCCCGCCGCCCCTCCGGCCGATGCCGCGGCCGGGTCCGCGGGCGGCGGCTGGCGGCCGTCCAGGTCCGCGCCCAGCAGGATGGTCACGGCCAGCGCGGCCAGCGACAGCGCAATCCAGTCGAACAGCGGTCGGCCCCGCCCGAGCAGGAACACCAGGCGCGCACGCGCCAGCCGCGTCGGCAGATCGTGATCCCGGCGGCCGAAGGGGCCGCCGGCGCGCGCCTCCCGGCGCGGGCCGGGCGGCAGTCGGTCTTTGAAGGGCGTGTTCATCGCGGCGCTCCCGGGTTGGATGGCAGCGCCAGTTCACGCCCCCGACCGGGCAATCGCCGGCCGGAATGCTGGCGTCGCTCGGATAGAATCGGGCGAATTCTGCTAGCCGCAGGCAGGCACGCATGGCCCAGCACATCGCCATCGTCGAGGACGAGCCCGCCATCCGGGAGAACTACGCCGACGCCTTTCGCCGCGCCGGCTACCGCGTCAGCGGCCACGCCGGGCGGCGCGCGGCGATGGCCTCCTTCGACGCCCGCCTCCCGGACCTCGTGGTCATCGACGTGAGCCTCGGCGACGAGCCGGAGGGCGGCTTCGAGCTGTGCCGCGAGTTGCGGGCGCGCGCCCCCGCGCTGCCGATGATCTTCCTCACGGCCCGGGATTCCGATCTCGACGCGGTGTCCGGCCTGCGCCTGGGTGCCGACGACTACCTGACGAAGGACATCAGCCTGCCGCACCTGCTGGCGCGCGTCGCCGCCCTGTTTCGCCGCCTGGAAGTCCTGTCGGGCGCGGCGAGCGCCGCGCAGCCGCTGCAACGCGGCCCGCTGGAGCTCGACACCGGGCGGCTGGAGGCCCGCTGGAACGGCGCGGACCCCGGCCTGACGCTCACCGAGTTCTGGATCGTGCACGCGCTCGCGCGCCATCCCGGACACGTGAAAAGCCGCCAGCAGCTCATGGAGGCGGCCCAGGTGGTGCTCGACGACGCCACCATCACGTCCCACGTGAAACGCATCCGGCGCAAGTTCGAGGCCCTGGCGCAGGGGTTCGATGCCATCCAGACCGTCTACGGCATGGGCTACCGCTGGCGGGACGGCGCCGGCCCATGAGGCTGGCGGGTCAGCTCCTCGCCATCAGCGCCGTCACCCTGCTCCTGCCCTGGGCGGGATGCGAATACGCGCGCGAGGTCGAGTCCGCCCTGCGCCGGGGCGAGGAGCAGGCCGCGCTGTCCTCGGCGCGGCTGCTGGCGGCCGCGCTGGCGCCGGCGGGCACGCAGCTTGCGGCCCCGCCCGGCCGCTGGGGGCACGCCCGGCCGTGGGGACTGGATTTCTATGTCCATCCGCTCGACCAGGCGCCGGTGCTCGACGGCTACGTCGAGGACTGGGGCGAGGTCGCCGAGCGCATCGATCCGCTGGGCGGCCGCGAGATCCTCGTCGGGCGCCACGCCGGATTCCTGTGGCTGTTCGTGTCGCAGAGCGGCCCCTCGCGGCCGGCCGGGCTGGCCGTCGTGGGCGCCCCCGCGCGGCTCGTGTTCCCGCTCGACGCGCCGGGCGGCCTGAGCCCCGACATCTCGGGCGCGCCGCGCGACGTCCGCGCCCGCGGCGCCTGGCAGCCGACCAGCCAGGGCTGGCAGCTCGAGGCGCGCATTCCCGCGCCGCTGCTCGGCGGGCGCCTCGGCCTGGAAGTCCTCGCCGCCGGCGGCGCGGCGCTCTGGTCGAGCTATCGCGGCGACCCGGGCTGGCTGACCGGCCCCAGTCCCGCGGCGGCCGCGGCGCTGGCGCGCCTCGCGCCGCCGGGGTTCCGTGTCACCGTGACGGACCGGGCGGGATTCATCCTGGCGCATCACCGCGAGGCGGAGATCTCCGGCGGCCGCGACGAGGCCCGCGGTGCCTTCGCGGCGCTGGTGCGCCGCGCGGTCGGCGGCTCGGTGCGCGCGGACCCGCCGCCGGAGGCGCGCCCCGGGCAGCTCAGCGGGCGTCACGTGGAGCTCGCCGCCCTCGGCGATTCCGCGGCGCGCTGGTACCCGCGGCCCGGCGGGGGCGGCATGGTGGCGGCCGCCGCGCCGGTGCCCGGCGCGGACGGCCCCGCAGCCGTGGTCGTGGTGGAGCGCGATACCGCCGCCATCCTCACGCTCACCCGCGGCCCGACGCGCCGGCTGCTCGCAACCAGCCTGCTGGCGAGCCTGGGTGCCGCCGCGGTGCTGCTGGGTTACGCGCTGTTCCTGTCCTTCCGCATCCGGCGCCTCCGGGACGCCGCGCGCGAGGCGATCGGCGGCCGCGGCGAGGTGGCGCCGCAATTGCCCGGCGCCGGCGCCGGCGACGAGCTCGGCGACCTGGCCCGGACGCTCGGCGGGCTCTTGGGCCGCGTGCGCGACTACAACCTCTACCTGCAGGGGCTGGGGGGCAAGCTCGCCCACGAGCTGCGCACGCCGCTCGCGATGGTGAAAAGCTCGCTCGACAACCTGGAAGCGGAAACGGCCACGGTGGGGCCGTGGCTCGGCCGCGCGCGCCAGGGCGTGGACCGCATGGCGGCGCTCGTGTCCGCGCTGGCCGCCGCGCGCCGCATCGAGCAGGCCATCGCGGCCGCGGACAGCGTGCGCTTCGACCTGGCCGCGCAGGTGCAGGACATGGTCCACGCCTGGCGCGGGCTCCACCCGACGCGGCAGTTCGCGCTGGCGCGCCCGGAGGGGCCCTGCCCGCTCGACGGCTCCCCGGACCTGATCGCACAGCTGCTCGACAAGCTGGTGGAGAATGCCGTGGACTTCACGCCTCCCGGCGGGGAAATCGCGGTGGCGCTGCAGGCGGCGGACGGCGACTGGCGGCTGAGCGTGGCGAATCCCGGCAGCCGCCTGCCCTCCGGGCCGCCGGAGCGGCTGTTCGATTCCCTGGTCAGCGAGCGATCCGACGCGGGCGAGGGCGCGCACCTGGGTCTGGGCCTGTTCGTCGTCCGGCTGATCGCGGCCCATCATGGCGGCCGAGTCTCGGCGCGCAACCTGTCCGGGTCCGGCGGCGTCGAGTTCGCCGTCGAGCTGCCGCGCGCCGCCGCATGACGCTCGCGCTGCGATAATGGGCCGGTCGCGGCGGCGGGGAGATTGCCCAATGTTGATCTACGGCATGCAGGATTCCGGCAACTGCTACAAGCCGTGCCTGCTGCTCGCCCACCTGGGCGGCGGCTACGACTGGATCGAGGTGGACACGCTGGGCGGCGAGTCGCGCAGCGAGCATTTCCGCCGCATGAATCCGCACGGCAAGACGCCGGTACTGGAGCTGGACGACGGCCGTTACCTGTTCGAGTCGAACGCCATCCTCTGCTACCTGGCCGACGGCACGCCCTGGCTGCCGCAGGACCGCTACGAGCGGGCGCGCACGCTCGCGTGGATGTTCTTCGAGCAGAACAGCCTGGAAACGCCGGTCGGCACGCTGCATTTCTGGAAGTCGGTGAAGAAGGACGCAGCCCGCCACGCGGAGGAGTTCGCGCGGCGGAGCCCGCAGGGCATGGCGGGCTTCGCGACGATGGAGCGCCACCTGGCGGACAGCGACTGGTTCGGCGGCGAGCGGATCACAGTTGCGGACATCGCCCTGTATGCCTGCACCCACGTCGCGGCGGAGAGCGGCTACGACATGATGGCGTTCCCGCGCATGCAGGCGTGGCTCGCGCGCGTGGCCGCGCAGCCGCGCCACGTGCCGATGGAGAGGATGGGGCGTGGCGTGCCCTGACTCGCTATAGTTCCGGCAGAGTCGCGCCGGGAGGGATCCTATGAGCCGCGCATTCCTGTACGTCTGCGGACTGCTGTACCTGGGCTTCGGACTGTGGGTCCTGCTGTCGCCCGAGGGCAGTCTGGCCTACCTCAATACCGACCTCGACCACGTCAACGCGCTGTCCGACCTGCGCGGCAGCCACGGCGGGCTGAATGCCGCCATCGGCCTGTTCCTGCTCTGGGCCGCCGGCGCGGAGGGATGGCCACGCCACGCGCTGTGGCTGGTGTTCCTCATCAACGTCGGCTACTTCGGCGGACGGGTGATTGCGCTCGCGGCCGACGGCGCCCCGACGGGCATCGTGCCGGCCGTCATGGTGCTGGAGGTGGTGCTGTTTTCGCTGGCCTGGGTCCTCGCCCGAAGAGCCGTTGGATAAGCCTTTCAAGGACCACTTCTCGGTCGCCGCTGGCGACTATGGGCGGTTCAGGCCCGGCTATCCGCGCGAGTTGCCGGAGCACCTGGCCGCCGCCGCGCCCGGCCGCGGGCGCTGCTGGGACTGCGCGACGGGCAGCGGCCAGGCGGCGGCGCTCGTCGCGCCGTGGTTCGACGAGGTCGTGGCGACGGATGCCAGCGCCGAGCAGATCGCGCACGCCGTCCCGCTCGACGGGGTGCGTTACGCGGTGGCGACGGCCGAACAATCCGGGCTGCCGGACGCCTCGGTCGACCTCGTGACGGTCGCCCAGGCGCTGCACTGGTTCGACCTGCCGCGCTTCTACGCCGAGGTCCGGCGGGTGGGCCGGCGGGGTGCCGTGCTCGCCGCCTGGGCCTACAGCCTCGCCACCGTCGACGCGGCGGTGGACGCGGTCGTGAACCGGTTCTACGAGGCGCTGGCGCCGTGGTGGCCGCCCGAGCGCGCGCTCGTGGAATCCGGCTACGCCACGCTGCCGTTTCCGTTCGAGCCTGTATCCCTCCCGCCGCTGCAGATGCGCGCCGAGTGGCCGCTCGATCACCTGCTCGGCTACTTCGGTACCTGGTCGGCCGTCAATCGTTGCCGCCGCGCGACGGGCAGCGATCCGCTCGTCGTGCTGGCCGGGCCGCTGGCCGCCGCATGGGGCGACGGAGCGCGGCGGCGGACGATCCGCTGGCCCCTGCATCTTCGGGTCGGCCGACTCCAATAACCCTTCGTCGCCGGCTTGGCAACGCGCGCGCAACAGCCGGCGTCCAACGCTCATCATGAGTCGTGTGCTCGACGACCTGCTCGATGCGAATCGCCGCTACGCCTCGGACTTCGGCGGCCGCGGCGCGCTGCCCATGCAGCCGCGCCGGCGCGTCGCGATCCTCACCTGCATGGACGCCCGCCTCGACCCCGCCCGCTTCGCCGGCCTCGGCGAGGGCGACGCGCACATCATCCGCAACGCCGGCGGGCGCGCCAGTGCCGATGCGATCCGTTCGCTGGTCGTGTCCTGGAAGCTGCACGGCACGCGCGAGTGGCTGGTCGTCCATCACACCGACTGCGAGCTGCAGACGGTGACCGATCGCATCCTCGGAGACCTCCTGGCCAGCAGCCTGCGCCCCGCCGCGAGGACCGCGGACGGCTGGCGCGACCCCGGCGACGTGCGGCCCGGCTCCAAGGTCGGCCGGTACGTCCGCTGGCTGACCATCCGCAACATGGGCGCGGCCGTGCTGGAGGACGTACAGCACCTGCGCCGGCACGCCCTCGTCCCGCCCGACATCGCCATCTACGGCTACGTGTACGACGTGCGCTGCGGCCGACTGATCGAGGTGCCGGGCGCCGCGGAGGCCGGCCGCCGCCGCACCGCCGACTGAGTCCGCCGGCCGGCAGGGTGCAGTAACATGCCCGTGCCCGCCCGGAGAAGTGACCATGAAGCGTTTCGCCGCCCTCCTGTTCCTGCTGCCCTGCCTGGCCGTCGCCGAGGACGCGCGGGAGCAGTTTCCCGGTTTCTCGCTCGTGCCGCCCGACGGCGACGAATGGGTGCGCGTGCCGCGCAACGAGATGGCGGTGCTGTGGCGGCGCGACACGGGCGACGATGCCAAGACTTTCGTCATGGCCGTACTCGCCGGACCCACCCCGGCCGCGGTCCGCGACCAGGCGCAGCTGCTCGAATTCCTGCGCGAGGTGCGCGCCGCACCGCCGCCGAGCGCAGACCTCGAGCTCGTCGAATCGAAGCTCGATCCCAGCAATGCGCCGGCGGCCACCTGCGTGCGCCACGCCTCGCGCATCCGCAGCAAGTCGGCCGGCACTACCATGGAGGTCGAGGGCCTCACCTGCCTGCACCCGGACTACCCGGGCCGCATGATCGACGTGCAGTACTCGCAGCGCAGCCCGGCGGGCGGGATCGACGACGAGCTCGCCGCGGAGGGCAAGGCCT
>Ga0268386_10000621_pt1 | contig 22705 bp, 17 predicted proteins | sample RVTome_15_FD_200260 | JGI IMG/M metagenome (GOLD analysis project Ga0268386, IMG submission 200260) | Soil microbial communities from uranium-contaminated site in the Upper Colorado River Basin, Wyoming, United States - RVT150D86... ...
CTCCGCGTCCCGACCGACCTCGCCCTCTCGCCCGACGGGCGGCACGTGGCGTTCTGCGTCAAGGCGGTCGCGCCGGGCAAGGACGGGTACCGGACCTCGCTGTGGATCGCGCCGGTCGACGGGGCGAAGCCTGCCCGGCAGCTGACCGCCGGCGCGCGCAACGACACCACGCCCCGCTGGTCGCCGGATGGGCGCACGCTGGCCTTCCTGTCCGATCGCGCAGCGGTGCTCCAGGCCGGCGGTGCAGGCGCGAAGCCCGGCAAGGCGGAGGCGCCAACCGACGGCGGCACCCAGGTCTGGCTGCTTCCGTTCGCCGATGGCGGCGAGGCACGCCAGCTGACCGACCTGCCGAAGGACGTCGGTGGCCTCGATTGGTCGCCCAACGGCCGCCGGCTCGTGGTGGTGAGCGGCGCCTCCTCCACCGAGCCTGAGAAGAAGCCCGACCGCGCCCCCGATGCGCCACCGGCGCCCGACATGCGCCTGATCGATACCCTCCGCTACCAGTTCAACGGCGCGGGGTTCATCGACGACCGCTTCTCCCGCCTCTGGCTGGTGGACGCGGACACGGGCGCCGCGGAGCTGCTGACCCGCGGGGACCACCACGACGGGGATCCACGCTGGTCGCCGGACGGACGCTCGGTCGCGTTCGTCTCCGACCGGCATCCCAACCCGGACCTCGGCTGGCGGAGCGACATCTACGTCGTGACGGTGCGCACGCGCACCGTGCGCCAGCTATCGCCCGGGCGCGGCCGCCAGGCCTGGGGCTCGCCCGAGTGGTCCCCGGACGGCCGGTGGGTCGCGGCGATCGGCAACCGCGATTGGAAGCGCGGGCAGCTCGACCAGGCATCGGTCTGGCGCCTCCGCGTGCGCGACGGCGAGGCCGAGGAGCTCACCGCCGGATCGGACCTCGAGGCCGCCGCGGCCATGAACAGCGACCTCGTCGGCGGCGGCCAGAACCGTGCGCTCTGGATGGCCGACGGCCGGTGGCTCGTCTTCGGCGCGCCGGTCGACGGCGCGGTCGAGCTCTGGCGCGTGGAGATCGATGGCGGCCGCATCGAGCGGCTGACCCGCGACCGCCACTACGTCGGGCGCCATCACCTCGTCGCGACACCCCGGGGCGGCGCGCGCGTCGCCGCCGTGCGGACGAGCGGCACCGAGGTGCCGAACGTGGTCGTCGGTGACATCCCGGCCGGGCATCTCGGCGGCAGCGACGCCGTGGAGCTGCGCCGGATCAGCGATCTGATGGGCGACGCGTGGGGCGACATCCGCATCGTCGCGCCGGTCGAGCGCTGGCACGAGGTCGACGGGCGTCGCATCCAGGGGTGGTTCTTCCCGGCCCCGGCGTCCACGAAGCGGAACCCCGCGCCCGCCGTGGTCGAGATCCACGGCGGCCCTGCCACCCTCTACGGCTGGTCGCTGATCTGGGAGTGGCAGGTCCTCGCCGCGACCGGGATCAGCGTTTACGCCTGCAATCCCCGCGGCTCGCAGGGCTACGGCCAGGACTTCCTGACGGCGAACGTCAAGGACTGGGGCGATGGACCGATGCGGGACGTGCTGGGCGGGCTCGATGCGCTCATCGAGGACGGGCTGGTGGACCCGGAGCGCACCGGGGTCACCGGTGGCTCGTACGGCGGGTACCTGACCTCCTGGATCGTGGGGCATACCGATCGGTTCAAGGCCGCGGTGACCTGCCGATCGGTGAACGACATGATCAGCCAGATGCTCTCCGGCGACATCGGCGGCCCGGTCTTCGGCCTCAACGTCTACGGCGTTAATCCGTGGGAGGACTGGGACCTCTACCGGCGTCACTCGCCGTTGACCTACGCGGGCAAGGTGACCACGCCACTGCTCATCCAGCACTCGGAGAAGGACCTGCGCTGCACGATCACGCAGGCGGAGGAGCTGTTCGCGGTCCTGCGCTCGCACAAGCGGACGGTGCGGCTGATGCGGGTGCCGGACGAGTCGCACGAGCTCACCCGGTCGGGCACGCCATTCCGACGCGTGGACAACCTGCGGCTCATCGACGAGTGGTTCCGCCACTTCCTCATCGACGGCAAGACGCGGCTCCCGAAGATCGACCCGAACCGCGGCTAGGGCCCGCCGCTACACTTCGGCCATGTCCACTGAGCTCGAGGCGGCGATCGCCGCCGGGTACGGCTTCGACGCCCCCGGAATCACGTTCGGCGCCGCCATGGCCGGCGAGGATGCCCTCCCCGGTGCGCAGGTCCGCGTGCCACTGGCGATGATGAACCGCCACGGGCTGGTGGCGGGCGCCACAGGCACCGGCAAGACGAAGACGCTCCAGGTGCTCGCCGAGCAGCTCAGCGATGCGGGCGTGCCGGTCTTCATCAGCGACATCAAGGGCGACATCTCCGGCCTCGCCGCGCCGGCGGCGCTCAACGACAAGCTCACGGGGCGCGCCGCCGCCATCGGCTTCACCGGCTACGCGCCGAAGTCGTTCCCGGTCGAGTTCCTCACGCTCGATCGCGAGGGCACCGGCGTGCGCCTGCGCGCGTCGGTCTCGAGCTTCGGGCCGATCCTGATGAGCAAGGTCCTCGACCTCAACGAGACCCAGCAATCGGTCCTGGCGCTGGCCTTCAAGTACGCCGATGACAAGCGCCTGCCGCTGCTCAGCCTCGACGACCTGCGGGCGCTGCTCAACCACCTGAACTCGGACGATGGCAAGTCCGAGATGGCGGAGTACGGCGGCGTGGCGACGGCGACGGTCGGCGTCATCGTTCGCAAGATCGTTGAGCTGGAGCAGCAGGACGCCGATGCGTTCTTCGGCTCCCCCGAGTTCGACGTGGACGATTTCCTGCGCATCGGCGCCGACGGTCGCGGCGTGATCAGCATCCTCGAGCTCGCCGACATGCAGGATCGGCCCGCGCTGTTCAGCACGTTCATGATGTGGCTGCTCGCCTCGCTCTACGAGTCGCTGCCCGAAGTGGGGGACCCGGACAAGCCGAAGCTCGTCTTCTTCTTCGACGAGGCGCACCTGTTGTTCCGCGACGCGAACAAGACGTTCATGCACCAGATCGAGCTCGTGGCACGCCTCATCCGCTCCAAGGGCGTGGGGGTCTTCTTCGTCACCCACGCGCCGACCGACGTGCCGGCCGAGGTGCTCGGCCAGCTCGGCAACCGGGTGCAGCACGCCCTGCGCGCCTTCACGCCCGACGACCTCAAGGTGGTGCGTGCCACCGCCGACACCTTCCCGCGGACCGAGCACTACGACGTCGAGCAGGAGCTGACCGCGCTGGGCACCGGCGAGGCGCTGATCACCGCGCTCGACCTCAAGGGACGCCCGATGCCGACCGCGCGCGTCATGATGCGGCCCCCGATGTCGCTCATGGCCCAGGTCGAGCCCGCCGTCTTCGCCGCTGCCGTCGCGGCCTCGACGATCGTCGGCGGCTACGCCACCGATACCGATCCCGAGTCGGCCAAGGAGATGCTGGCGGCGCGGTTGGAGCGCACCGCCGAGGAGGCGCGGGAGCCGATGGAGGGGGTCGAGGACCCGGAGTCGCCCGGCGAGCGCAAGATGCGACCGACGCGTGCCCCGGAGAAGGGGGTCGACTGGGGCGACGTAGCCCAGGAGGGCGCCCGCTTCGCGCGCTCCGGCGCCTTCAACACGATCCTGCGCTCCGTGCTGGGGGTCCTCACCAGGCGTCGCTGACCGCGCGCCAGGTGCACTCGACGTGGGCGTCTCTCGCGCTGGCTCCCTTCGCGCTGATCGCTCAGTCCTGTCAACGAATATATCACTACTGATATAACCGCTGACACGAGCGCGGCCGGACGAGGAGACAGCTTTGCGCTCCTACGCCTCCTCCGGCGGTGGCGAGATCGCGGCGCGAGCCACGTCGGGGACGTCGGTGACGAAGCCCCAGATCCCGCACGCGGCGAGGTGCTTCATCCGCTCCGGGTCGTTGACCACGTAGCAGCCGATCTCGCGGCCGTAGGCGCTCGCCTGGGCGAGGAGCGGCAGCGGATCCATGCCGAGGTCCCCCTCCCACGGGTGCACGCCGGTGTGACCGTGCTCCGTGGCCCACACCAGGGCCGGCTCGACCGGCTGGCTCGGTACCAGGAGGTAGCCCGTCTTGATCCCCGCATCCAGCTCGCGGACGCGCTCGATGGCGGCTTCGTCGAAGCTGATCACCGCCAGGCGTCCGCTCTCGCGCACGGCGTGCCCGCGCACCGCGTCCACGACGGCGTCCGCCGCGGCGCGTGCCTTGATCTCGATCACCAGGCCGGTGACGTCGGGCAGCCACGCCAGCACCTCCGGCAGGGTCGGCACGGTCAGTCCGCGCTCCGCGAACGGGAACCCGGAGTCGCCCTCGCGGCTGAAGGTGGCGCCGGCATCGGCCTCGCGGAGCTGGTCCATGGTCAGGTCGGCCACGCGGCCGGTGCGGTCCGTGGTGCGTTCCAGTGTCTCATCGTGGATGACGGCGAGCTGCCCGTCGGCGGTGAGGTGGACGTCCAGCTCGATCGCATCGGCACCGGCCTCGACCGCGAGACGGAAGGCCTCCATGGTGTTCTCCGGTGCGCTTGCCGCGGCTCCGCGGTGAGCGACGATGATGGTCATCTGGCGGTCTCCCCTGGTGGAACGATGGCGGGTTCGGTGGTCGCGATCGCATCGTCGTCATCGGTCTCGAGGCGGCCCTCCGGTACGCCGAGGATGAAGACGACCCCGATGGCCAGCAGGCCGAGCAGGCTGGCGATCGCCACCTGGTATGCGCCACGCCCGAGGCTGGGCAGCAGCGCCGCGACGATGGAGGTGTAGAGGACGGGTCCGATGACGGCGCTCAGCTTGCCGACCAGGCCGTACACGCCGAGCATCTCGCCCATCCGGTCCGGCCGGGCGAGCCGCATCAGGAGCAGCCGATCGGTGACGCCCACCCCGCCGAGCCCGGCGCCGAGGATCGCCCCGGCGATGAGGAAGGGAATCGGCTCGAGGACCAGCGACAGGATGACCAGGCCGACTGCCCACGCGCCGAGGACGAACAGGAGCGTGCGCTTCGGGCCGATTCGGTCGTTGAGCGCGCCCCAGCCGAACGACGCGATGACGGCGACGACCGTGAGGAGCAGCAGGATGTTCAGCGCCTCGCTCGCCGTGAAGCCGACCGCGAAGACGGCGAAGGCGCTCATCACCACGATCGCGGTGTTGACCGGGTCGGTGTAGAAGAAGCGCCCGACCAGGAAGCGCAGCAGGCCCGGCGTCTCGCGCGCGTGGCGGACGCTGGTCCGGAGCTGCGACCAGCTGCGAACCGCGTCCATGGCACGGAACGGCTGACCCACGGGTCCGCGCTCCTTCACGATCGCGAACAGCGGGATCGCGAACAGGGCGAACAGCGAGGCGATGAGCACGAAGCTGGCCGCGGTGCTGTCGCCGTTCGCATCGGTCGTGAAGCGGAAGAGCAGGCCGGAGACGATGGTCCCCATGTATCCAAGCCCCACGCCGATGCCCGAGAGTCGTCCGCGGGCGCTGGCCCGGGCCACGCCGGGGAGCAGCGCGTCATAGTAGATGAGCGCCGCCTGGTAGGCGAAGTTGGCGAGGGCGAAGGCGAGCAGCCCCAAACCGATATCGACGAGACCGATGAGCGCGGTCGGCACGATGGTGAGGACGGTGAAGAACAGGAGGAAGGGCTTGCGGCGGCCGGTCCGATCGCTCATCGCGCCGAGCACCGGCGAGACGGCGGCGTTGACGAGGACTGATGCGCTGACCGCCAGCCCGAACCAGCGCTGGCCTTCGGCCTCGCCGAGGAAGCTGATCGCCCACAGGCTCATCGCGAAGCTGACGATCGCGAAGCTGAAAATCGTGTTCGCGAAGTCGTAGAGCGCCCAGGCCAGGGCCTCCACCGCGCTCCCGGATCGGGTCAGGCCACCGAGGCCGCGCCACCAGGCTGCCGGCGCCAGGGCGGTCATGGCCGGCGTTGCTCGTCGTTCACGGTGCGGATCATAGCCTCACGTCGGCGCGGAATCGCGTCGTGCGCTACGCTGCCAGCGCCCCACGCACCCGAGCACTGACGACGACATGCGAAGCAGACTCATCGCGGCCGGCGTGGCCGTCGCCGGCCTGATCACCGCGCTCATCGCCGCCCTCGCCATCTGGCGTCGCGGCGACCGATCGGCCGTCGTCACGCCAGGCCCGCAGGCCGCCCCCGAGCGCCTCCCGCTGGCCGCCGATGAGCCCCTGGTGCGAGCCGCCACCGATCCGCCGCCACGGGTGCCTGACGACCTCGAGCGCCACCCCACCGGCGCGTTCGCGGCGCTCGGTCGCTTCGACTATCGGTTCCGGCGCGTGGTGCCGGTCATCGGGTTGCTGTTGATGCTTGGCCTCCAGGTGTGGGCCAGCCAGGCGGGCGGCCGGCTGATCCAGGGTGGATGGGTGATCGAGGGTTCCGAGGAGCAGCGAGCGGCGGCGCTCCTCGCCGATCGGTTCGGTGCCCAGGCGACGACGATGCTCGTGATCTTCGAGGACCCCGGTGGCGACGCGGCGTCGACCGCATTCCAGGAGGTGGTCGCCGAGACGCTCGAGCCGATCGCCGATGATCCGCTCGTGGACGAGATCACGACCTACGCCGACGCGCCGCTCGACGAGTTGCTCAGCGACGACCGGACGAAGACGCTGGCGGTCGTGACGCTCACCGAGGCCGAGGAGGATGCCGTCGAGGGCGCGGCGGAGCTGACCGAGCGGATCGAGGCGCCGGACGGCGTCTCGGTCACCGTCACCGGCGTCCCGCAGCTCTACCACGAGTTCAACGAGAAGATCGAGCAGGACCTCATCCAGGCGGAGCTCATCAGCCTGCCGATCGCCGCGCTCATCCTGCTCGCCGTCTTCGGGACGCTGGTCGGGGCGGCCCTGCCCCTGCTGGTCGCCGGGCTTGCCCTGCCGAGCGGGTTCGCCGTCATCAACCTGCTCGCCGGCGTCACCGACGTGAGCATCTTCGTCACCAACCTGGCGAGCATGATCGGCCTGGCGCTGTCGATCGACTACGCCCTGTTCATGGTGAGCCGCTACCGCGAGGAGCTCCGCCACCACTCGGTCGAGATCGCGATCGAGCGGATGATGGGCAGCGTCGGCAAGGCGGTGGCGGTCTCCGGGGCGGCGGTCGCCATCGGCCTCTCGTCGCTCATCGTGTTCGAGGCCGATGCGCTGCGCAGCATGGGCATCGGCGGCGTCATCACCGTCGTCTCGACGCTGATCTTCGCGCTCACCGTCCTCCCCTCGCTGCTCGCAATGCTCGGACACCGCGTGAACCGGTTCCGCATCCCGCTGCCGAGGGCGCTGCGCATCGTCGAGGACGACCCCGTTGCCGCCGACGCGCGGCAGGGCCGCGGCCTGTGGGCGTGGATCGCTGCCCGCGTCATGCGGCGACCGCTGCTCATCGCGGGCCCGGTGCTGGCGCTCATGCTCCTCGCCGGGTCGCCGTTCCTGTCCATTCAGCTGTCGACCGGCCAGAACCTCGAGGACTTGCCGGACACGCCGGCCCGCGAGGGCTTTCTGACCATCGTCGCCGAGTTCCCCGGCGGCGAGTCGGACCCGGTGACCGTGGCCGTGACCTGGGATGGCCTCGACCTCGAGACCGATGGCATTCCGGCCGACGTCCAGGAGGCGTTGGCGGCCTACGTGGAGGAGGTTGCCGCGCTCGACGACGTGAACGGCGTCGAGAGCGTGCTGGATGCCCCGCCCGGGCTCCCGGCGGAGCAGTACCGCGCCCTGCTGGCCATGCGCCCCGTCGACCGCCCGGCGGACGTCGCCGCGGGCCTCGATGCCTACCTCGATGACTGGGTCGGTGGCGACACCGCCAAGATCCGCGTCTTCTCGAAGCTGCTGCCCGACTCCGACGACGGCCGCGCCCTGGTGGACGAGGTGCGCGCGGTCAGCCCACCCGAGAACGCGGACGCGATCACCGGCGGCCTGCCGTCGCGGTCGCGTGACTTCATGACGAGCTTCTACGCATCGGTGCCGATGGCGGTGCTCATCGTGGTGTCGGTCACCGGCGGCATCCTGTTCCTCACCTTCGGATCGGTCTTCCTGCCGGTCAAGGCGGTGCTCATGAGCCTGATCAGCGTGTCGGCCAGCTTCGGTGCGCTCGTCTGGATCTTCCAGCAGGGCCACCTGTCCGACGTGCTCGGGTTCGACCCGTCCGGCGCGACCGCGGCGTGGCTGCCGATCATCATGTTCGCGATCCTGTTCGGGCTCTCGATGGACTACGAGGTCTTCCTGCTGTCTCGCATCCGGGAGCGGTACCTCGTCCACGGCGACAACACGCGCGCCGTCGCCGAGGGCATCGGCATCACGGGCGGGATCATCACCGGCGCGGCGCTGATCATGGTCGCGGTGTTCGGCGCCTTCGCGCTGTCGAGCATCGTGTTCCTCAAGGCGCTCGGCTTCAGCATGGCCCTGGCGGTGTTCATCGACGCCACCATCGTGCGCGGCGTCCTGGTGCCGGCCTTCATGCGGGTGATGGGGACGGTGAACTGGTGGGCACCTCGCTGGCTGCAGCGCGGCGTGGCACGTCTCGGGCTGTACGAGGGGGGAGGGACCGAGCCCGCTCGTTCCTGAGCCCGACGGGCCACGGGGCGAGCCGCTACGCTCGCCTGGTGACCCGCGAACGGATCGACGAGCTCACGGACCGATGGCGACGCCGCCACGATGCCCGGCGCCCCGCGCCGGGCGATCGCCCGCCGGCACCGCTCGAGCGCGAGGCCATGGCAGCGCGCGCGTTCCCGTTTCGGACGACGACCCCGGCGGCCTATGTCGCGAAGCACGGGGCGGCGATGACCGCCTTCACGTATGACGACGAGCGCTGCGCCGATCCCGCGCTCGATGAGTGGCTGCTGGAGGTCGGACGGCTGCTCCGCGAGATCCGATGAGCGCCCCGGCCTGGGCCGATGCCCTGGTGGCGTCGGTCTGCGCCGAGGCCGGCCTCGCCCCGCCGCGGCTGTCCTGGCGTCGCCGGGCGGCGGAGCGGTCGACCGGGGTCGCGCGCCGCTCGGCGGGGATGATCGCGGTCCGCGCCGGCTCCGATCGGCTCGACCAGCGGCTCACGGTGCTCCACGAGCTGGCGCACTGGCTCGCTCCGCCGCCACGCCGCCGTGGTGCCGCCCACCACGGACGAGCCTTCTATCGGATCGCGTTCGAGCTCTACCGGCGTCACGGACTGGCCGACGATGACGCGCTGCGCCTGGAGTCGACCCGCTACCCGAGCGCGCTGCGGCACGCGGTCGCGCTGGGCGTGCCGGGTGCCGGCGCGGCGCTGGCGGACCGCCTGGCGGTGGTGCGCGCCCGGCCGCGCCGCCGGTGGCGGGTCCTCGTCCCGGAGCACGCGGTGCGGTTGGCGCGCGACGGTCGCTGGCATGTCTGCTCGATCTGCGGCCAGCGGATCGTGGCCGGCAACCTCGCGCGCGTCCGGCGCGCGCGGCGCCCGGTCCGTCACGTGCTGATGACCGCGCTCCCTGCCTAGCGGGTCAGCCGGTGGGTACCGACAGGCGCTCGCGTGCCAGCGCCGCGGCCTCGCCGAGCCGTGCCACCGCGTCCGGCGTCCTCGGGAAGAGGTGCGTGATGAGGTGGCTGATGCCCAGCTCGTCGTATCGAGCGAGGGCATCGGCGATCTCCTCCGTCGAGCCCCGGATCGCGCGCTCCGGCACATCGTCCTCGGCCCCGTCGAAGGCGACGAAGATGCCCGCCGTCGTGGTCAGCGTCGACGGATCGCGGTCCGCCGCCTCGAGGGCGCGCCCCAGGTTCGCCAGGCGGGTGCGGAGGTCGTCGGCCTGGCCGGGGTCGCCATACCAGGCCGCGTTCCACTGCTGCGCGTGGCGCGCCACGAGATCGAGCATGCGTGGCTGCTTGCCGGCGATGAGGACCGGCGGGCCGCCCGCGCGCACCGGCGGCGGCAGCGCGATGACGTCATCGGCCCTGTGATAGCGGCCCTCGAACGTCACCGGCTCGCCGCGCAGCATCGGCATCATGATCTCGAGCCCCTCGGCGAACCGCGAGACGCGGTGGTCGAAGGGGTAGCCGAACGCGTCGAACTCCGGCTGGTGCCAGCCACATCCGATGCCGAGGATCAGCCGGCCGTTGCTGATCTCGTCGAGCTCGACGGCCATCTTGGCCGTCAGCGCCGGGTTCCGGAACGGCATTGCCAGCACCAGCGGACCGATCTCGACGCGCGAGGTGATCGCCGCGACGGCCGTGAGCAGGGTCCAGCACTCGTGGATCCCCTCGGTCTCGCCGTCCTCGCGGAAGATGAGGTGGTCGGCGCCCCAGACCGAGTCGAGCCCGTGCTCCTCGGCGGCCAGCGCCATCGCCCGCAGGGTCGTCCATCCATCGGTCTCGCTCGCCCCGAGCGGCAGCATCAATCCAATCTTCATGCGGTCAATGCTAGCGGCGAACGTGCCAGCGCTCCGGCTACCGTAGTTCGCATGAGCGCGCAGCTCCCGCTCGACGGGATCCGGGTGATCGATGCCAGCAGGGTGCTGGCCGGCCCGTTCGCCACGATGCTCCTCGCCGACCTCGGGGCCGACGTCATCAAGATCGAGCCGCCGGACGGGGACGAGACCCGCACCTGGGGACCCCCGTGGTGGGGCGATCCCGCCGAGCGCCGCAGTGCGTACTTCGCCTCGGTGAACCGCAACAAGCGGAGCGTCGTGCTCGACCTGCGCACCGACGGCGGCCGGGTGGCACTCCATCGGCTGATCGAGACGGCGGACCTGCTCGTCCACAACTATCGGCCGGCGACCGTGGGGCGCCTCGGCCTCGAGACCGATGCGCTGCGCGCGCGGCATCCGCACCTCGTCGTCGCCAGCGTCGGCGGCTTTCCCGGCCGCGATGCCGACCGGCCGGCGTACGACCTGCTGGCGCAGGCGGTGAGCGGCCTGATGAGCGTGACCGGGGCCGCGGACGGGCCACCGACCAAGGTGGGGGTGGCGCTGCTCGACCTGCTGGCCGGCCTCGAGTGCGCGCTCGGCGCCCTGGCCGCGCTCGTCGGGCGCGGTCGCGTCGGCTCGGTGGAGGTCAGCCTGGTCGAGGTCGGGGTGGCGTCGCTGGCCAACGTGCTGGGCAATCACCTGGCGTCCGGGGTGGAGCCGCGGCGCCACGGGAACGCGCACCCGAACATCGTGCCGTACCAGGCCTTCGCCGCCGCCGATGGCGAGCTCGTGGTGGCGGTGGGCAACGACCGGCAGTTCGTGGCGCTTCTCGCCGTGCTCGGGCTGGACGACGGAGACGGCCGCCTGTCCAGCAATCCCCGGCGGCTCGAGCGGCGGGACGAGGTCATCGGCCTGCTGACCGACGCGATCGCGCGGCGCGGGCGCGGCGAGCTGCTCGCGGCGCTGGCCGCCGCCGACGTTCCCGCCGGCCCGGTGAACCGGGTCAGCGAGGCGCTGGCGATGCTGGAGCGCGAGGGCCGGTGGACCCAGGAGGTCGACGGCGTGCACACCGCCCCGAACCCGATCCGGGTCGACGGCGCCCGGCTTCCAGCGCGGCTCCCCCCGCCTCGGCTCGGTGAGCACACCGCCGCGGTCCTTGCCGCCCTGGAGGAGCCGGGATCAGGCTAGCCTGATCGGCTCGGCTGGCCGCTCCTCCCAGCTGAGCCCTTCGGCGTCGACGGCAAGGACGCCGTCCACCGCCTCGGCGATGCGGATCGTCATCTCGGCCATCGCCTCACTGGCCGCCGTTCCCGCCAGGCGGACGATGCCGTTCTCGACCGACTCGACGAAGATCCCGTCGGCGGAGCGCAGCGCCTCGCGCACCGTGTCGGCCAGCTGCGCATCGGGCTGGGCATAGACGCGGAGCAGGTCGCCGCGCGTGATGATCCCGACCAGGCGGCCGTCCTCGGTCACCGGCAGTCGGTTGATGTTCCGCTCGGCCATCGTGATTGCGGCCTCGCGGATCGATGCGATGCGGCCCTCGATGGTGACCGGCGGCGCGCTCATCGCCTGTCCGGCGGTCCGTGCCTCGACGATCTCCCGCTCGTGGCGGATCTGCCGAGACTCGCCGAGGAGCCAGGAGAGCGCCGAGCTGGGGACATACTCGCGGCCTCGCTCCTTGAGCATGAAGTCGCTCTCGGAGACCACCCCCACCACGACGTTGTCGTCGTCGACGACCGGCACGCCGCTGAAGCCATGCTCGACGAGGAGGTGGGCGACCTCCTTCAGCGGGGTGTCGGGCTTGACCGCGACCGGGTCCCGGGTCATCAGATCGTAGACCCTCACTTCCGGGCCTCCCAACACGTGTTCCTGCCTCTCGAGGGTCGCCGTCCGGGCGGCCCGTGGCTAGGGTCGATCGGCCCCGCCACCCGTGCCGATTGACACCCTGCGCCCTCAGCCCGCCAGCAGGGGCAGGGCCGCGAGCGCCATCCCCACCACGATCAGCCCCACGTGCACCCCGATCAGCAGCCAGCGAGCGGGCGAGAACGGGTGCGCCAGCGCGGCCGGCACGGGAAGCAGGCGATACCAGAGCCAGAGCCCCATACCGCCACCGAGCGCGACGCCAAGGAGGATGAGCACCCATCCCACGGCGGCCGCCGGCGAGTCCGGCAGCCACGCCATCGCGATCGCGAGCAGGCCGACCGTCACCAGTGTCGCGGGCAACGCGAGGCCGTAGCGAAGCATCGGCCACGCCAGGCTGGCGAAGAGGATCGCCGGCATGAGCGCCCACCCGGCCAGCAGCGCGCCGTCGACGACCGGCGGGGCATCCAGGGTGGTCACCGACAGCCCCCAGATGGCAGCGAGCGCCACCAGGCTGACGAGCCCGAGGCGCCGAACCCGCCGGGCGAAGGCCGGATCCGCGCTGAGCTCGACGGGGAGACGCCGGCCGGCGACCACCGAGCTCATGCGGCCGCCTCCTCCGGTGTCTGCGAGAGGAACCGCCAGAAGCCGATGAGGAAGAGCACGTCCAGGATCCCGAACACCAGGAAGGTCGGATGGAGCAGCTCGCCGATGGCGAAGTAGTAGAACGAGAGCGCCGCAAAGGCGAACTTGTAGGCAATCCCCATCTGGACGATGCCGCGGTTCGCCGTCGGGTTCTGGGCCACGATCCAGTACCCCAGACCCTGCACGAAGACGAAGGCGGCCGTGAGGTGGATGTAGGAGATGTTGTTCGGCAGCTCGAGCTCCAGCAGCTCCCAGATCGGGCCGTAGGCGAGGAAGAAGGCGGTGCCCAGCACCAGGTCGTACACCGCCGCCACGATGAAGAACGTTCGCCAGTTCACGCGGTCAACCTCCGTTCTCGGGCCTCGCGAAGGAAGTGGCGGCGATGGGCCCGAAACGATCGCCGCCGGAAGGCCCGCTGCTCGTCGGTGTAGAGGCGCCGGCCGAGCTCGACGAGGTCGTGCTGCAGCGCCTCGGGTGACATGTGGGTGGGGCGGAAGTTGACGTCGAAGAGGGTGCAGCGCTCCCAGGCCATCGGCTCCAGGAGCCTGCCCTCGGCGAGGAGGCGGTCGTACATCGGCGTGCCGGGGAAGGGGGTCAGCGCGGTGACCTGCACGTCGAACGGGCGGGCCTGCTGGACGAAGTCGTGGACCGCATCGAAGATCTCCGGCCCGTCGCCGTCCAGCCCGAGCACGAAGCACGCGTTGACCGCGATCCCGTGCCCCTGGATGCGCTCGATGGCGGCGCGGTAGTCGTCGAGGCGGCCTCGCTTCCAGTTGCGCCGGAGCTCGACGCCCTCGAGCCCGGCGGCCGTCGGGCTCTCGAAGCCGATGAGCACCTCGGCGCAGCCCGACTCGCGGAGCAGCTCGAGCAGCTCGGGGTCATCGGCCACCGAGACGTCGGTCTCGGTGAACCAGCGGATCCCCTCGCCGGCGACGGCGCGCAGCAGCTCCTTCGAGTGGCGCCGGTTCACGAACGTGTTGTCATCGGCGAACTCGATGAACGGGCCCGGCCAGAGGCGCTTGATCTCGCGGATCTCGGCGATCACCCGGTCGACCGGCTTGAGCTTGTACATCGGCGTCAGTCGAATGGACGAGGCACAGAACTCGCATCGCCACGGGCAGCCGCGTTGCGTCTGGACCGTCAGGCGGTTGTAGCGGTCGATCTCGAGCAGGTCGAAGCGCGGCATCGGCGATTCGGCCAGGTCGAATTCGCGACCGTCGGCGGCGTAGCGGGCCTGGAGCCGCCCGGACCGCAGGTCGGCGACGACCATCGGCCAGGTGATCTCGCCCTCGCCGATGACGATGGCGTCCGCGTGCTGCGCGGCCTCGTCCGGCCGAGCGGTGACGTGCAGCCCACCGAGGACCACGCGAACGCCGAGCGTCCGGTACCGGTCGGCCACGGCGTAGGCATCCCTGATCTGCGCGGTGAACGAGGCGATCGCCGCCACGTCGCAGGACGGCAGCTCGCCCATCGTCCGGATGTCGGCGATCTCGTGGTAGCTGATCTCGACGTCGTCGGGCGTCATGCCTGCCAGGGTGAGCAGCCCGAGGCTCGGCAGCGAGGCGATCACCCTGCTGCGTTCGACGAAGCCGGGCATGGTGAGGCCGATGCGGTTGAGCTCTTCGCTCGCCGCGCGCACGCCGCTCATGGCAATGAACGCGATGTGCAGCCTCAAACTCCCCTGTGGTGCGCTGATTGTGGGCGCCGGTGGTGGGCCCGGCAAGGGCCGAACGAACGGCTTCTCCGGCCGTCTGTCACTCGGGTTGGCCGCGCGCCGCGCTCGGAGCAAGGTACCGGACGTACTGCGGCCACCACATCGCGGTGTCGACGTCCGCCTCGAGGGCGTGAGACGCCGCGGGCGCTATCCCCGAGGTGACGGCCTCGCGGGCCACCGAGATCGCCACTGCGCGCGACACCTCGCGGAGGGCGGCGATCGGGGGATACAGGGCGCCGATGGCGAGCCGATCGTCGGTGACCGCGGCCGCCAGCGTCCGCGCCGCCGCCAGGATCATCTTGTCGCTGACCGATCGCGCGCCCGAGACGATCGCCCCGAGCCCGATGCCCGGGAAGACGTACACATTGTTGGCCTGGCCGATCTCGTGGCGGACCCCCTCGTGGTCGACCGGCGCGAACGGGCTGCCGGTGGCGATGATCGCGCGACCATCGGTCCAGGCCAGCAGGTCCGCGGGGCGAGCCTCGGTGTTCGCGGTCGGGTTCGAGAGCGGGAGGATGATCGGCCGGGCGCAGTCGCGTGCCATGGCGCGCACCACCGGCTCGGTGAAGCTGCCCGCCACGCCGGTGGTGCCGACCAGGATCGTGGGCCGCACGCGCTCGACCACGTCGGAGAGCGTCGAGACGGCGGTGAGGTCGAGCCCGTAGGCGAGCGCCGCCTCCGGCGACACGGCCAGCGATCGCTTCGTCTCGTCCAGGTCGGCGCGGGTGCTGTGGACGAGGCCCCGCGAGTCGACGAGGACCAGCCGCAGCCCGATCTCGGCATCGGACATCCCCTCCTCGCGCATCGCCGCGCGCAGCAGGCGGCCGATGCCGATGCCGGCGGCGCCCGCTCCTACGAGCACGATGCGCTGCAGGGTAAGCGGCTGCTCGAGCCGGCGCAGCCCGGCGAGGATGCCGGCCAGCACGGTCGCGGCGGTGCCCTGGACGTCGTCGTTGAAGCTGGGGACGACGTCGCGGTAGCGGTCGAGGATGCGCAGGGCGTTGTAGTGCTTGAAGTCCTCCCACTGGATCACGCAGCCGGGCCACACCTCCTGCACGCCGCGCACGAAGGCATCGACCAGCGCGTCGTACTCGGCGCCGCGCAGTCGCGGCGCCCGGTAGCCGATGTAGAGCGGGTCCTCGAGCAACGCGGGGTTATCGGTGCCGACGTCCAGGCTCACCGGAAGCGTCACGGCCGGATGGATGCCACAGGCGCCGGTATAGAGGGCCAACTTGCCGATCGGGATCGCCATGCCGCCCGCCCCGAGGTCGCCGAGGCCGAGGATCCGCTCGTTGTCGGTGACCACGATGAGCCGCACGTCGTCGTACGGGGCGTTGCGCAGGATCTCCGTCACGCGATCGCGGTCGGCGGGCGTGATCCAGGCGCCGCGCGTGCGGCGCAGGATGTGGCTGAACTCCTGGCAGGCCCGCCCGACGGTCGGCGTGTAGACGATCGGCAGCAACTCCTCGAGGTTCTCGGCCAGCACGCGGTAGAAGAGGGTGGCATTGCGGTCCTGAAGCGCCGCCAGGCCGATGTACCGCTCGAGCGGGTCGTCCTTGTGGTGCAGGCGCTCCAGCTCGAGCTCCACCTGCTCCTCGATCGTCATCACCCGGTCGGGAAGGAGGCCACGCAGGCCGAAGGCCTGGCGCTCATCCGCCGAGAAGGCGAAGTCCTTGTTCAGCAGCCGGTTCGACAGGAGCGTCGGCCCGCTCAGGTCGATGGCCGTCGGCAGGCCGGCGGCCATGGTCTCGAAGGGCGGCGGTAGCGGGCGCATCATCCTCGAGGATACGCGTCCCGCCGACCTCCGTGGTCGGACGTACGGCAAGATGCGGGGCGTGAGACGAATCGCGCTCTGGATGGGCGCCCTGCTGGTCCTGGTGGGCATCGGCGCCGTCGTGCTGCTGCTGCGTCCCGCGAGCTCCGCGACCTCGACCGTCGACGCCGACGTGACCGTGGAGTGCAGCGGCGGCGCCGCCGTCGACGACGCGACCTGCCGGGCCTGGGGCGACGCGATCCTCGCGGAGGGAGCGCCGACCACGACCTTCGAGGCCCGGGACGTCGTCCGCCTCCGTCTCGACCGCGCGCTGTTCGGGTTCGGTGGCACCTGCCGCGCGGAGTGGTTCCTCGGGCGCTACCCGGACGACGTGGCCTGGTCCAAGTCGGTGGCCTGCGCGGACGGCTGAAGGAATGTGGAGCGGGAGACGGGGATCGAACCCGCGACATGCAGCTTGGAAGGCTGCCGCTCTGCCAACTGAGCTACTCCCGCTCGAATTTCGCCGGTTTCGTGCTCACGCAGAGCGCATAACTGGTCTGGCCGTCAGCGCCGAGGGTAGCACACGGCTCAGAGAGCGCATGTGCACGGCAGGGGTAGGCCGGGCGCGAGGTGTGAGGAGGTCAGCTGAGGCTCGATGTGCGAAGGGACTGCGCCGATCGTCGGCTGAAGCTCGCCGAGCGTCGAACGGGGGAGGTAGGCCGCTGCCTCACCCCGGCTTGACGACCATCAAGACGATGATCGACACAACGATGACGGCCAGGATGATGCCGACGAGACGACTGCGGGCGCCGAGAGCCGCGAACTCAGCGGAACCCGCGCCGCTGGCTTCGAACACCGCGATCTGGCGCTTCAGGGTGGGGGAGTAGAAGAAGAATGCAACCGTGCCCATGAGCAGGTACAAGGCGATTGCGGCGTACACCCAGAACTGTGTGAACTCCCAGGGGCCGAGCAGCACGAGCAGGATGCCGACGATCAGCAGCCCAGCGTACGAGGGGTTGGCCACGCGGTCGTCGAGGAACTTGATGCCGCGCAGCGCGTAGCCGGAGTGCTCGGGCTCATGCGACGCGCGCACCTGCCAGATCCCATAGGTGATGTTCACCCCGACCGCCACGATCGCGAACAGGATGTGCAACGTCTTCAACCACGGATACCAGTCCATCTCGCCCTCCTGACGTCAGATGTTTCAACCAGCTTGTTTGCGAGCGCTGGCATGGCTCGCGGCGTTTGATGTGGTCATGTGCTGGTCACCGCCATGGCATCGGTCTGGCGGGATCTCGCGTCCTGGCGGCGCTTGCGTCGCCGCCGGCGAGGTAGTCATGGACCATCTTGATGGCGGTTGAACCCTCTCCCACGGCGGCGGCCACACGCTTCATCGAGCCGGCGCGCACGTCGCCCACCGCGAATACGCCGGGGACGCTCGTCTGAAGTGCCTCGTTCGGGCGGCCATCCTCGAGCTCGACAGGCACCGAGTCACCGGTGAGGATGTATCCCCGATCGTCGCGCTGGACGTCGGGTGGCAGCCAGCCCGTTCTCGGCGAGGCTCCGATCATGATGAAAACGGCCGTGGCGGAGACCACCTCGGTTCGGTCTGCGGCGGTGTCCCGGATCGTCAGGCTGCGCACGCGGTAATCACCACGTCCGTCGGTCACGACGGTGTTCAGCCGGAACACGATGTTGTCGCGAGCCTTGATCTCGCGGATCAGGTAATCGGACATCGCGGTCAGCGAGGCTTCGCGCACCAGGATGGTGACGCGAGCAGCGAATCGGCTCAGGTGGAGCGCCGCCTCGCCCGCGGAGTTGGCACCGCCGACGACGTAGACGTCCTCGTCGACCATTCCAGGCGCTTCCGTCACGCCCGAGCCGTAGTACACGCCGCGCCCGACGAGGGCCTCGAGGCTGTCGATCCCGATGCGCCGGTAGCCGACGCCGACCGCCAGGACGATGGCCCGGCTGCGGATCTCCGATCCGTCGTCCAGCACGAGCACCCGAGTGTCACCGTCGGCGCGAAGGCCATTGGCAGCGCGGCCGATGAGAAAGCTTGCACCGAGGATCCAGGCTTGGCGATAGGCCCGGTGGGTCAGGTCGGCGCCGCTCAGCCCGCGCGGGAACCCGAGGTAGTTGCGGATGAGCGAGCTGGTGCCGGCCTGACCGCCGAGGGCCTCGTTCTCGAGCACCAGCACGCGCAGGCCCTCGGAAGCGGCGTACACGCCAGCCGCCAGACCCGCCGGACCCGATCCGACGATGGTGACGTCGAAAACCTCGGCACCCGGATCGGTATTCACGCCGAGGGCATCGGCGAGCTGCGCCGGAGTCGGCCGCGGCAGAACTCGCCCGTCGAAGAGAACTGCGACGGGGAGCGGACCCGGCTGCGGCGCCCGCCGCAGTAACTCACGGCCTTCCGCCCCGTCGGCCTCGTAGAAGCGAAACGGGACGTTGCTACGCTGAAGCGCATCCTGCACTCCGTGGCTGTAGGCGTCCCAGCGGTCACCCACGATCCGGACGGCCTCGAACTGCGGCCGGTGGTTGCGGTCCCATTCGTCGAGAAGCTCGGTGACTGCATGGCAGAACGACTCGTCCGCGTCACGCCATGGCCGCACGATGTGGGCATCGATCTGCCCCAGGGCGGAGGCCTTCACGATCGACTCGGCTGTCGACCGATCACCCCACGGAATCAGCAGCGCCCGTCGCGCATCGCGGTGCTTCGACGACACCTGGGCCAAGACCTCGATGCCGGTGATGTCGGCCATCCCATGCGCGGCCAGGACGAGCGCGACATCCCTGCCATCGCGGTGTAGCTCGTCAAGCGCCTTGAGCGCTGCTGACGGGGAGTGTTCGAGTACGACCTCGTAATCCGCCCCGAACCGACGCACCAGGACCCGGCCAATCCGCGCGCTGGAGCCGTCGTCATCGTCGACCGCGACGATTGCGGCCGACCCAGGTGGACGGTTAGTGCTTGTTGCCTCGCCTCGGAACGTCATGACCCAGGGAGAGTCGCACCGCTGGCGAGTGGCTCGCGCCGGTGAGATCACCGGGTGGATCGCCGGTTCCGCGTGAAGAGCTGGCAAGTTGCGGGGTGTATGCTGGGATGACGGAGGCGAAGCCGCGTCCACGCCGAGAGGGCGTGAGTCGCGCCTCGCTTCGCCGGGAGGGCTCCGAATCGTGACGGTCCACCGCGCCATTCATGGCGACGATGCCGCACCGCGCGCCATGCGCGGCCGGAGGCTCGAAACTCGGCGGGCGTGCACAATCGACGACCCGGGCGATGCTCTGCCGGCGCTTCTCGCGGGTGGCAGCCGCGCCGTATTCGCGCAGCAGCGTCGGGGGGATGGCTGACCCATGCAGGAGGAAGAGCGCCTCCAAGCGGAGACCGTTATCGGACGGGACCGAGAGCGGGCCGCGCTGCGGGAACTCCTCGACGATGCGCGCTCATCGCGAAGCCGGTCTCTCGTCATCGCCGGCGAGCCTGGTGTCGGCAAATCGACGCTGCTTGCGGCGGCTGCAGCCGAGGCGACCGACTTCCGGATACTGCGGTCACGGGGCGTTGAGACCGAGTCCAGCCTGCCCTTCGCGGGCATTCACCAGCTCCTCCGACCCGTCCTCGCGCTGCTGGACCGACTGCCGTCGGCCCAGTCACACGCATTGAGGGTGGCCATGGGTCTCGAACTCGGCCCGACGGCGAACCGATTCCTCATCTCGCTGGGCGTGCTGTCCCTGCTCTCCGAGTTGGCCGAGTCCTTCCCAGTCTGCTGCGTGATCGACGATGGTCACTGGGTCGATGAGCCTTCGCTCGATGCACTCTTGTTCGTTGCCAGGCGCCTCGAGGCAGAGGGCATCGTGCTCATCCTGGCGACACGAACGGGAGCATCGAGCCGCATCGATGACGCCGGCCTCGACACGATTCAGCTCGGGGGCTTCGATGCCGAGACGGCCCAACAGATGCTGGAACTCAAGGTCGGGGGCACCGTTCCGAGTGCGGTCGTCGCTCGATTGGTGGCGGCGACCGCAGGTAATCCCCTCACCTTGACGGAGCTCGGGTCGATCCTGTCGCCCGAGGAGCTGAGCGGGAGCCGCCCGCTGCGAGACTCGCTTCCGATCACCGTCAGCGTCGAGCGAGCGTACTTGAGGCGGTGGCGGAGCCTTGGAACCGGAGCGCGAACGCTACTCCTGACCGCGGCCGCCGATGATGCTGGGTGGTTGCCGAGCATCCTCGATGCCGCAGCCCGCCTCGGAGCGAGCGAGGCGGATCTGGCCGAGTGCGAGCGCAGCACGCTCATCCAGGTAGGGACTCGCCTCGAGTTCCGTCATCCGCTGATCCGGTCAACTGTCTACCAAGCGGCATCCTCCGCCGACAGGCGCGCCGTCCACGCCGCGCTGGCCGACGTCCTGGCGGACCCGGAGGATGCCGATCGGCGCGCGTGGCACCGAGCGGCTGCCTCGTTCCGGCCGAATGCCGAGATCGCTGCCGACCTCGCCGCAGTCGGTGAGCGCGCGCGCGCACGGGCTGGCTTCCCTGTTGCCGCTCGCGCCTTTGCGCGTGCGGCGGTGTTGTCCGCATCGCGCGCGGAGCGCGGCATCCGCTATGCGCATGCGGGCGAATGTGCCTGGGAGACCGGTGCGGCGGCCGAGGCATCGGCCTACCTTGATCAGGCGAGGCAGCTGACCGAGGACGAGGTGCTCCGTGCCGATATCGACCGTCTCCGCGGTGTGATCGCGATCGCGACGGGGATGTCGGAGCGCGGCACGGAAATTCTGCTGGACGCTGCGGACCGAGTGGCTTCCATTGACGCGTCACGCGCTCTCAGACTGCTCGCGCACGCCAGCGAACCGGCATCAGCCGCCCCAACGGGTGAGCTCTCGATCGCCCTTGGGGAGCGTGCCGAAGCGATCGAGCCGCCTGACCTATCATCCCGATTCTTCCGTGGAGTGCTGATGGGGTATGGGCGCTTCTACGCGGGGGAGGTAGCGATCGGGGTGCGCCACCTGCGAGACGCGATCGACGCGGCGAAGGGATCGACGGACACGCATCTGCTCTTCGCCGCCGGTCGCGCGGCGTTCCTCGTTGGAGACGATGCAACGTCCTGGGCGATTGATACGCGGATCCTGGCGACGGCACGAAACGGCGGGGCGGCTGCATTTGTCCCGATGGTCGGGACGCGCGTGGCGCTCATGGAGATCCTGGGCGGCCGGCTTGAGCAGGGACGAGCAACCGCCATGGAGCAGGTCCGCCTCGCCAAGAGCACGACGGCGCGCGTGTTCGCCGGGCCGGCGATGTCGATGGTAGCCCTCGCCGAGGCCATGCGGGGAGACACAGAGGCGTGCAGGCAGGCCGCGGATGAGGCGGTCGCGCTCTCAAGTCGCATTACGCTCGCCGCCATCGAGGACATGATCCACTGGGGTCTCGGCGTCCTCGACGCGGGTGCCGGCCGATGGGATGACGCTCTTGCCCGGCTGTCGTCCATTGCACATCCGACGTTGGCAATCGCGAGCTCCTTCGATCGGTCCGACGCGGCCGTGCGGAGTGGTGAGCACCGAGCCGCCGCATCGCTCCTCGAATCCATGACGGAGTTCGCTGACGCGTCAGGCGCCGCCTGGGCTTCGGGCCGCGTTGCCTACCTGCGCGCGCTGCTTGCTCCTGAGGAGGCCGAACGCCGATTCGCTGAGTCGCTCGGGCACTACGCGCGGGCCGACCGCCCGTCGGAGGAGGCCCGCGTGGAACTCGCATTCGGCGAGTGGCTGCGTCGCAATCGACAGCGAGTCAAGGCGCGGAACCATCTTCGGACAGCACTCCACGCATTCGAGAACCTGGGTATGTCTGTCTGGGCGGATCGTGCTCGGTCTGAGCTGCGTGCGTCCGGCGAGATGACGCGTCGCCGTCAGCCGTCGACGCGCGAGCAGCTGACACCTCAGGAGCACAACGTGGCCACCTTCGTGGGACGCGGCCTCTCGAACCGCGCGGTCGCGGCTCAACTGTTCCTTTCGCCGAGGACGGTGGATTTCCATCTCCGGAACGTCTACGCCAAGTTGGGAATCACCTCGCGTACTGAGCTGGCGAGCATGTTCGCGAATCAGTCGACGGGCTGAAGTCGCGCGGTCGGCATGGATAGTACGCCAACACCGGTCCGTTGCCGGGACAGGCCCTGGGAAAACCGGTGATCAACCCGGTGATTTGCCCGGCGCGGCCGCGAGCTCCAGCACGCAGCCTTGAGGGCGAAATCCCTCTATAGCCCAGAAGGTCGGCCGCGATGACGCGTATCCCGCATGGCGGCGTCGCCGAGCGCGAAGATCTCGTCCGCAGAGCGCGCCAGGTCATCGCGGGAGGCGCCTCGGCGGGCGGTAGGTCGCCCTTC
>Ga0268386_10000622_pt1 | contig 22691 bp, 16 predicted proteins | sample RVTome_15_FD_200260 | JGI IMG/M metagenome (GOLD analysis project Ga0268386, IMG submission 200260) | Soil microbial communities from uranium-contaminated site in the Upper Colorado River Basin, Wyoming, United States - RVT150D86... ...
GATCGCGAACAGTGCGCCGTTCCGTCACCTGACGACGCCGGGAGGCGGTCGCATGTCGGTCGCGATGACGAACTGCGGGCCGCTCGGCTGGTACAGCGATGCACGCGGATATCGCTACGTCGAACGCGATCCGCTGACGGAGCGGCCGTGGCCCGCAATGCCGACGGCGTTTCGCGAACTCGCGAGCTCGGCGGCCGCCGCGGCCGGGTTTGAGTCCTTCGCGCCGGATGCCTGCCTCGTCAATCGCTACGAGCCGGGCGCCAGAATGGGTGCCCATCGCGATTACGACGAGCTCGATCTGCGCGAACCGATCGTGTCGGTCTCGATCGGCCTACCCGCTGTCTTTCTCTGGTACGGCCAGCGTCGCAGGAGCACGCCGGTCCGTGTGCTGCTCGACGATGGTGACGTGCTCGTGTGGGGACGCAACGCGCGCGCCGGCTACCACGGCGTGCGCCCGCTCGCCGCCGGCGCACATCCGGTGTGCGGTGCGCTGCGCTACAACCTGACATTCCGATGCGCGCGCTGAATGGATCAAGCGCCGATCCAATCGGCTGTGTCCCGATCACGATCGAATGCGTCAGTGCGCAACTACAGCTGGCGCGTCGCGGCGCGCGCAGCTGCTCATCACGGCGCGCAGGGCGGCTGGCTTCAGCGGCTTGCGGAGCAGCGGCAGGCCAAGCGCCGCGGCGCGCAACCGCAATGACTCACCGCGATCGGCCGTGATCAGCACGCCTGCCGGCGCCGGTTCGAGCGCACGCTGCAGTTCGCCGAGGAGATCAAGACCGTCCTCCGGGTCGAGATGGAAATCGGCAAGGATCACGTCAGGGCGCTGCGCAGCCGTCTGGGCTCTCGCCTCGGCGCCGTCCACGGCCGTCGTGACGCGACAGCCCCAGCGCTCGAGGAGGGCGCGCATACCATCGAGGATGTTGCGGTCGTTGTCGATGCAGAGCACGGCGAGATTCGCGAGTGACGAGGGCGCATCGAGCGGCCCGAGGCGATCCGTCGAGGGCAGCATGCCGGCAGCGGCGATCGGGACGCGCACCCAGAACGTACTGCCGCGCCCCGGTCGCGAGCGCACACCCATCCGGTGATCGAGGATCCGGGCGATGCGATCGCAGATCGACAGCCCGAGCCCGAGGCCCTTTTCGCCGGTGTAAGCCGGATGATCGCCGCGCTCGAACTCCTCGAACAGGCGCGACAGGTGCTCTTCGGGGATGCCGGGGCCAGTATCGGAGACCTGCAGCTCGAGCGTGTCGCCGCGCCGTCGACAGCCGAGCAAGATGCGGCCGGACGCCGTGTAGCGCAGTGCATTGTTCAGGAAGTTCTGCAGAATGCGACGCAACAGCTGAGGGTCGCTCTCGAGCGCCAGTCGACTGCTGTGGACCCGGAAACGGATCCCGCGGCTTGTCGCGAGCGGCCCGAACCAGGTCGCGAGGCCGTCGGTCAGATCACGCACCCGAAACGGGGCGACGGACGGGCGCAAGGTGCCGCCATCGAGGCGCGCCAGATCGAGCAGCGAGCCCAGCAATTCTTCCGCGGCTTGCAACGAACCGTCGATCCGATCGATCAGGCCGACCGCCCCCGCCTGACTCTCGAGTTGCTGGCGCAATGCGGAGCTGAACAGCCGGGCGGCGTTGAAGGGCTGCAGCAGGTCATGGCTCGCAGCGGCCAGGAAGCGGGTCTTCGAGACGTTCGCCTGCTCGGCCTCCTGCTTGGCCGCAGCGAGCGCCTCGACCGCCGCCGTCAGTTCGCGGGTGCGCCGCGTCACTCTTTGCTCGAGCGTCGCCTTCGCCTCGGACAATTGTCGCGCCGCATCGTGATAGGCGGTGACGTCCATGAAATTCGTGACGAAGCCGCCGCCGGGCATCGGGCTGCCATGCATCTCGAGCACGTGCCCGTCGGGACGGACACGCTCGAACACGTGGGGCGTGCCGTGACGCATGTGCTCGAGCCGCCGCTCCACGTGCGCCTCCACGTCGCCCGGACCGCACTCGCCGCGCTCGGCGTTATAGCGAATCAGGTCGGCGATCGGGCAGCCGACGTAGACGAGCCCGTTCGGGTAGTTGAAGAGCTCCGTATAACGGCGATTCCAGGCCACGAGCCGCATATCGGCATCGACGACGCTGACACCGAGCGTGATGTTCTCGAGCGTCGCCTGCAGCACTTCCTGATTGAAGCGAATGGCTTGCGACGCCTCATCGAGCAGCGCGAATACCTGCTCGAGCTGCATGCCGGAGCCGCGCAGCACTGACGTCATCATCGCGCGTGCCGACGTCGCGCCGACCGCGCTCGCGATCAGTCGTTCGGTGAACTGGACGAGATCGCGGTCTGCGGCATCCTCGGATCGAAGCGGCCGCCCGAGCTCCTGCCCGCGCTGGCCGAAGGCCCGCAGCGCATAGCGCTCACCGACGATGCGGCTGACGACTGCGACCAGATCCCCGACCTGCGCATGGATCTTGAAGGGCGGCAGCTTCGAGCGATCCGGGCTCGCCGCCGGTTGCAGGAAGGCATCGGCCGCGAGGCGCTCGGCGAGTGAGGGGCGCCAGCGGAGCGAACAGAACACGAGAAAACCGACGTTCGCGAGCAAGGACCAGAACGTGCCATGCGTGAAGCGATCCCAGCCGGTAAGCCCGAAAAGCGACTCCGCCGCGAGCCATCCGATCCCGAACGGGCCAGCGTCAACGAAACCCTCCGGCAGCATTCCGGCCCGTGCGATCGCGGGCAGCAGCAGCGTGTAGGTGCAGATCGTAAAACCCACCGCGAGGCCCGCAAAAGCCCCGGCCCGGCTGACGCCGCGCCAGTACAGCCCGGCGAGCATTGCGGGCGCGAATTGGGCGACGGCAGCGAACGCCAGCAGACCGATGTCCGCAAGGACCGCCAGCTCGGGCAGCAACTGGTGAAACAGGAATCCGAGCAGCGCAATCCCGAGGATCGCGAGTCGGCGCACGAGCAGCAGCGTGCGACTCAGCGGGGCCTCGTGACTCGGCCCGGCGCGCCTGCGCAGCAGATACGGCACGACGATGTCATTGCAGATCATTGTCGCGAGCGCCACGCAAACGACGATCACCATCGCCGTCGCCGCAGAGAACCCGCCGATGAACGCAAGTAACGTGAGCCCGACCGCACCCGAACCCATCGGCAGCTGCAGCACGAACAGGTCGGCCGCACGCGTATCGCCGCCCGCGTGCAGATAGCCGGCGACTGCAATCGGCACGACGGCCACCGAGACGAGCAGCAGATACGTGCCGAACAACCAGCGTGCCGGTCGCAGATAGCCCGGGTCCTCGCATTCGACGACGCCGACGTGGAATTGTCGTGGCAGACAGAAAAGCGCGACGAACGCGAGCAGCGTGTGGGCGAGAAAACCCTGCGGCAGCTGTCCGGGCTGGAACAGGCGCTGCAGATCGAGGTTGCCTGCGATATTGGCGAGGACGCCCGAGACACCGTCGAGCTGTGTGAGCGCGAGCACGCCGACGGACAGGAGCGCGATCAGCTTCACGAAGGACTCGAGCGCGACCGCCAGCATGAGCCCACGGTGGTGCTCGGTCGCATCGATATGGCGCGTCCCGAACAGGATCGCGAACAGTGCGAGCATCATCGCGACGACGAACGCCGTGTCGCGCGGCGCAGCGAACTGCGAGCCGAGCGCAACGCCAAAGGTCTGCGTGATCGAACGCAGCTGCAGCGAGATATAGGGCAGGGCCGCACAGACGGCGAGCACCGTCACGAGCACGGCCAGCCGTCGAGACTTGCCGTAGCGCGAGGCCAGGAAATCGGAGATCGAGGTGATGTTGCGGTGCTTCGCGATCAGCACCAGCCGCTCGAGGATGCGCCAGCCGAACGCGAGGAGCAGCAGCGGGCCGAGGTAGATCGGCAGATACTGCCAGCCATTGCGCGCGGCCGTCCCGACCGCGCCGTAGAAGGTCCAGGACGTGCAGTAGACCGCGAGCGTGAGCGCGTAGATCACGCCACCCCAGTGCCGCGGCCAGGCCGAGTCCCGGTGCCGGTCGCCAATGTACGCGACCAGAAACAGGATCAGCAGATAACCGAAAGCCGCCCCGATCAGGCCGAAGCCGGTCACCGATGCCCCCCCTGAAGAACGTCCTCTCTTAACACTCGCTGCCGCGAGCGCGCAACCCGCGATCGCCGGCTCCCGCGGTCACCACACCTGCCGGCGACTGCACCAGCTCGACCAAAGTCTCGGTTGCCGCGTGCCGATTCGAGCGGCGGTTACGACCAAAGTCGAGGCGCTGCGAAGCCGGCTGCTTGCTAGATTGCCGGCACCCGTTCACTGGCTGCGAGGGCCGTGCCGTGACCAAGGCAACAGAAAATCTTTACTGGAAACAGAACCTCTGGATCGTCGCCACGCTGCTCGCGATCTGGTTCGTCGTCTCCTACGTGGCGGGCATCATCCTCGTCGACTGGCTCAATAACATCCAGCTGTTCGGATTCAAGCTGGGTTTCTGGTTCGCCCAGCAGGGATCGATCTACATCTTCGTGATCCTCATCTTCGTCTACGTAGCGATCATGAACCGGGTCGATAAGACTCACGACGTACACGAAGACTAGTCGCAGCCCGATTCAGGCAGATAACTCAGACCCGAGGGAAACGCCATGTCCGTTCAGACCTGGACCTACCTGATCGTCGGCGCGACTTTCGCGTTGTACATCGGCATCGCGATCTGGAGCCGCGTCGGTTCCACGCGCGAGTTCTACGTGGCCGGCAGCGGCGTCAGCCCCGTTGCGAACGGCATGGCGACTGCCGCGGACTGGATGTCGGCCGCGTCCTTCATCTCGATGGCTGGCCTGATCTCGTTCATGGGCTACGACGGCGCCGTCTACCTGATGGGCTGGACGGGCGGCTACGTGCTGCTCGCGCTGCTGCTCGCGCCGTACCTGCGCAAGTTCGGCAAGTACACGATCCCGGACTTCGTCGGCGATCGCTACTACTCCGACACGGCGCGCCTCGTCGCGGTCGTGTGCGCGGTCTTCGTCTCGTTCACCTATGTCGCAGGCCAGATGCGCGGCGTCGGCATCGTGTTCTCGCGGTTCCTCGAGGTGGACATCAATACCGGCGTCATCATCGGCATGGCGATCGTGTTCCTGTATGCCGTGCTCGGCGGCATGAAGGGCATCACGTACACACAGGTCGCGCAGTACTGCGTGCTGATCTTCGCCTACATGGTGCCCGCGATCTTCATTTCGATTCTGCTGACCGGCAACTTCATCCCGCAGCTCGGTTTCGGCGGGACGCTCGATAACTCGAGCGTGTATCTGCTCGACAAGCTCGACGGGTTGAATCAGGAGCTCGGGTTCGCCGCCTACACTGATGGTACGAAGAGCATGATCGACGTGTTCGCGATCACGGCTGCGCTGATGATCGGCACAGCAGGATTGCCGCACGTGATCGTCCGCTTCTTTACGGTACCGAAAGTGCGGGATGCACGGCGCTCGGCGGGCTGGGCGCTGCTGTTCATTGCGATCCTCTACACCACAGCGCCGGCTGTCGCGGCATTCGCCCGCCTCAACATGATCCAGACGATCAACGGCGAAGATGGCCGCGGCACGTTGCGCACCGAAGCGCCGTCCTGGATCGACAACTGGGAACAGACGGGCCTGATCGCCTGGGAGGACAAGAACAACGACGGGCGGATGTACTACGCGGCAGGCGAGCAGAACGAGATGACGATCGATCGCGACATCATGGTGCTCGCAAATCCCGAGATCGCGAACCTGCCGGCGTGGGTCATCGCACTGGTCGCCGCGGGTGGGCTTGCCGCCGCACTGTCGACGGCTGCCGGGTTGCTGCTCGTGATCTCCTCGGCGATTGCGCACGACCTCCTGAAGAAGGTCGTGATGCCGAACATCACCGAGAAGCAGGAGCTGCTGTATGCACGCATCGCGGCCGGGTTCGCGGTCTTCGTTGCCGGTCTGCTCGGTATCTATCCCCCAGGGTTCGTGGCCCAGGTCGTCGCCTTCGCTTTCGGTCTCGCGGCGGCTTCGTTCTTCCCGGCGATCTTCCTCGGGATCTTCGACAAGCGGGCGAATCGCGCCGGGGCGATCTCGGGCATGGTGGTCGGCATCACGTTCACGGCGGCCTACATCGTCTACTTCAAGTTCATCAACCCGGACGCGAACACGGCCGAACACTGGCTGTTCGGGATTTCTCCCGAAGGGATCGGCCTGATCGGCATGCTGCTCAACTTCGCAGTCACCTATGCAGTGAGTCACCTGACGGCGCCGCCGCCGGCCGAGATCCAGGACCTCGTCGACCACATTCGCGTGCCGCGTGGCGCGGGTGCGGCGCAGGTGCACTGACCGCCACGGGTAGCAGCCCTGCAGCGGCCGGCGGACGACTCCGCCGGCCGCTTTTTCTTTGCGGAGCGACGCGAGTAGGCTGCGGACTCAGACCGCGACTCCGAGACCGGCATCATGGCGACCGCGACGCAGACGTTCGACTTCTCTGCCCCGCCGTTCGACCTCTTGACGGCGGAACAGGCGCGAGCGCTCGGTGAACGCATCGCAGTTCAGTCCAGACAGCGCGGCACGCGCATCCTCGAGGCGGGTCGCGGATCGAATGCCGTCTTTGTGATCCAGCAGGGTCACGTGGCCGCGATCGACGAGCACGACGGCATCCAGCAGACGTTCGCCGAATACGGTCCAGGCGACCTGTTCGGTGCACTCGCCAGTCTCTCGGGCAGCGCGCGCCACAGTTATGAGGCGCTCGATGACACGCTGCTGTGGGTCGTACCCGCCAGCGCGTTCCGTGCTGCAGTCGAGGCGAACGGCAGGTTCGCGGCGTATTTCCTCGACTCGCTGTCGCGCAAGAGCGCGTTGATTCACGCCCAGCGAGGCACTCCGATCTCCGACGTGGGCGAGCTGATGCTGACGCGGGTCGGCGATGCGAGTTTGTCCGAGGCCGTCGTCGTCCCCGGGAGTTGCGCGCTCGCCGCGGCCACGCGGCGCATGCGGGACCGACGTGTGGATTGCGTGTTCGTTGAATTGCCGCAGGGTCTCGGCATTGCGACACGCACCGATCTCCTCGAAGCGCTGATGCTCTCCGGACGCTCGCCGGGCGACCCGGTCGGCGCGATCGCAAACTATCCGGTGATCGGCTGCCAGGCCGACGAGCCGCTGTTCCAGGCGCTGATCGGCATGGCCCGTCGCGGCATCGAGCGTATTGCGGTTTTCGAAGGCGAACGGCTCCTCGGCACGCTCGGGATGGCGGAGGTCTTGAGTCATTACTCGAGCCATTCGCACCTGATCAGTCTCAGGATTGCGCGGGCGGCAACACCCGAGCAGCTGGCCGAAGCCGCGGCCGGAATGACGACGCTGGTGCGCACGCTGTTTTCGACCGGCGCTCGGATGCAGCAACTCGCGGATCTCGTGAGTGCCCTGAATACGCGGATCATGGCCAAGCTCTTCAGGTTCACGTTCGCCCCGGAGCTGCAGGGACGTTGCTGTCTCCTCGTGCTCGGCAGTGAAGGGCGGGGTGAGCAGCTCCTGAAGACCGATCAGGACAACGCACTCATCACCGACACGACGTTGCCGGACAGCGAAGTCGTCGACCCTTCACGCAGGATGAGTGCGGCGCTTGCGCAGCTCGGCTATCCGCCCTGTCCCGGCGGCGTGATGCTCTCGAACGCGGAGTGGCGCGGCTCGACCGCCGAGTGGAGCACGCGGATCACGGACCTTACGGCCACGACGACGCCGGCCGCCTTGATGCGGGCTGCCATCATTGCCGACGCCGATCCGGTGGCCGGCAACCAGGAGCTGTTTGCGCCGTTCCGTGTCGCCCTGCGTCAGCTCGGCCGCAACTCGGTCTGGATGCATCATTTCGTCGCCGACGCGATCGAGTTCCACACCCCCCTCACGCTGTTCGGGAGCCTGCCCGGCCGCGATGCTGCCGTGGACATCAAGAAGGGCGGCATTTTTCCGATCGTTCATGGTCTGCGGACGCTCGCACTCGCCCACGAAATCGCGGTAACCAACTCCTTCGAGCGAGCCGAGCAGCTGATGGCCGCCGGCGAGCTGAGCGAGTCGCTCGGCAGCGATCTCCAGCAGGCATTGGCGGTGATGCTGAGGCTGCGCCTTGGCCAGCAACTGGGCGCGATCGGCGCGGGCTCGAAACCGGACGACCGGATTCGGGTGGGCGACCTCGAGCGCATGGATCGGGATCTGCTGCGTGAAGCGCTGCGGGTCGTCAAGAGCTTCCAGGCGGCGCTCAGCGCCAAGTTCCACCGCGGGATCTGATCCGGTCACAGCTGGTAATCGAGCGCGAGTCGCTGTTGCAGGTCCCGCCCGATCCGGAACGCTGCCTTCAGCGTGCGCCGATCGAGCTCGTTCAGATCTTCGGGGTCGATGCGATTTGCGCGCTCCGGCGTCAGCGCTTCGAGCCTCGCCTGATGCAGGAGTCGGATGCGCTGGATGAAAAAGAAGGCGGCGACGCTCGCCGTCGCTCTAGGGCGCGTCAAAGCGCCCGCAGTCGCAGCCCCTCGCAGACGCTCCGCAGTCGACGTGTATGGCACCCCGTTCGCGAGCGCCAGCACTCGAGCGCAATCCACGAACGGCGACAGACCGTAACGCTTCAGATCCATCGTGCCGGGAGCATCCGGTACATCCTCGGTCGTGAAGTCACGCCAGCGGCCGAGCGGCGGGCGAGCCTGCAAGGCCTGCTCGGCCAGCAGACGCAGGAAGGTCTGCCGTTTCCTGGCAACGCCGAGGAACCCGTCGCGCAGGTCCGTGGCAAGGCGGGCGTCGCCATGCAGCGCACGAAAGTCCAGGCAGATGGCCGCGCGCAGCAGCGCCTGCGGGTCCGACTCGTCGACCCACCCGCCGAGCTTCGCGCGCCATTCGCTCGTCGACAGACAGAACTCGGGATTCGACGCCATCACGCCGCCCAGACACAGCGGGTAACCGCACTCGTCGAGCGCTTCATTGACAGCGCGCGCGAATGGCAGCAGTTGCCCCCGGGTCGAGCCGACGCCCGCGCCTGCGTGTGCCTCGAAAATCAGCCCGTTGTCCTGGTCGGTCGCAAACGTCTGCTCGAGCCGCCCTTCGCTGCCAAACGCCAGCCAGCACCAGCTGATGCGGTCCCAGTGATAGCCCTTGCGCACGAGATCGATGATGCGCTGGCAGACGAGATCGTTGAGGACCGACATGTACTGCGTCAGATGCTCGGCCGCGACCCCCTGTCCCACGAGCAGCCTGATCAGCTGACGGACGCGATCGGCCAGACGCGCAACCGCCTCGACGTCACGTGCCAGGCGGATCTCGAGCGTGAGCTCGCTGAGGCCGAGGCGTTGCAGCGCGAACAGGTCACGCTCGGAGACCACACCGACGAGGGTCCCCGCCTCGGTGACCAGCGCGTGCCGGAACCGATGCTCGGTCATCAGGACCGCCACTTCGTACGCGGGCATGTGGCCGGGGACGGTGACCGGATCGCGAGTCATCACGGCGACCAGCGGCTGCTCGAGGCCGTCCTGCAGCGCGACGCCGATCAGGTCGCGCTCGGTGAACACGCCGACCGGATGCTGCCCGTCATCGACCACGACGATCGCACCGATCTTTTCCGTGTGCATGATCTCGACGGCGCGGCGCACCGTCTCGCGCTCGGCGCAGACGATCGGCGCGCGGCGCACCAGCGAGCGCACCGCAACGGCGAGGGTGCCCTGCTCTCCGGCCAGCCGGTGTTTGCGCGGATTGTCCGGAGCGGTCATCGGGCGACCACCTCAATATCGCAGCCGCGCATGCAAGGTCGCGCGCGAGGCTTCGAGTGCCTGCCCGAGGGTCACGATGTCGCGCTCGGCGAGGAGCGACAACAGCCGCAGGAACACCTCGCCCGTGACCAGCGCATCGCCGAGTGCCGTGTGACGTCCGATCACTCGCACGCCGAGGCGCTCTGCGACGGCATCGAGACTGTGATCCTCGAGACTGGGATGCACGACCGCGGACAGCAACAGCGTGTCAAGGACCGGCTGGCGGAAGCTCACGCCCGTGCTCGCCTCCTTCAGCTCCAGAAAGCGCATGTCGAACGCCGCGTTATGGGCCACGAGCACCGTGTCCTCACAGAATCGATGGAAGCCCGGCAGCACCTGTTCAATGGCCGGTTCGCCGAGCAGCGTGCGCCCGTCGATACCATGCACGCGCGCCGCTTCCGGATCGATCGGGCGGCGCGGATTCACCAGCTGCTCGAAGACTTCCTGATTCAGCAAGCGCCCGTTGACGATCCGGACCGCGCCGATCGAGATGATCTCATCGCCGGCCGACGGCTCGAGGCCCGTAGTCTCCGTATCGAAGACCGTGTACGTGAACTCGCTGAGCCGCCGCTCGACCGGAGCGCCCGTCGTTTCGATCCGCTCGAACAGATCGAAGTCATAGTACTCGGGACGACCCTGCCCGACCCGGCGCCGCGGTGCGGGGGCCTCGACGGGCACGCTGAGCGGCACCACGATCCGCAACCACGAGACGAGGGGGGGCGAATCATTTGGCCTGCCGGTACCGCTCCAGACTTCACCGCCGTGACGATCCATGACGTCCTTCAAGGTCAGTGGCACCTCGTCGGCGCCCACGCGTATCGGTTCGATCTCCCAGACCGACAGTGCCTCGGCGCCAACCGCTGCACCGTGCCATACAAGGTCGATCTCCGCGAAACCGCTGCCGGCGCGAGCCTGGAGCTGCACCTCGTTCACTCCGCGCTCATCGCGCAGACGCGACGCGATCGACCCCAACGCCTGTGCGACGGCGAAACTGTCCACACGAACCCAGAGCTCCGCATCGACTTCTCCCAGAGAGGCCGCCATCGCGAGTCCCTCGGTCAGGCGTCGACGCACGGCAGCGAGCAGGTCGACTACGCGCATGTCCTCGAGTGTGATGCTGCCCTTCAGCGCATCGGCGTACCCGCGCAGCGCGGTGTTCAACCGATCGGTCAGCACCCGCACTTCGTGTCCAACGATGTCTTCGAACTGCGCCCGCGACCCGGCGGTCATGTCGGGGAAGCTGATCAGGCTCTCGGCGGCCGCCCGCAGATTGGCGACCGGCGCGCGCAGGCCGGTGGCGAGAGAATGCAGCAGCTTCAATCGCTGGCTCTCGCGCCCGAGCAGACCGCTCACGTCATCCAGTGTGAATACCATGCCACCGAGACGTTGTCCGGCCGAATGAAACGGCGCCACCTGCACGCGCAGTAAGGCGCTGCCCGATGCGCCGGTGGCGACTCCGGTCACGAAACGTGTATTCGGTCGCTCGACCCCCTGTTCAAACTGCTGATTGATCTTGTCGAGCGCGTGCGCCACTTGGTCGCGGTCGAGCAAGGAGAAGACCGAGCGTCCCAGGCCCAGCGGGATTACGTTGCTCGAGGCACCCTTCTGATCGCTGCGCCCGAGCAGCTGGGCCGCCCGTTCGTTGTAGAGCAGAATGCGACCTTCCGCATTCGAGACCAGCACTCCCTCTGACAGCTCGGACAGCAGCGCGGCAAAGCGATCGCGTTCTTCCTCGGCCCGCGCGCGTCCCTCGAGGCTGCGCGCAGTCATCTCCTCGCTGATCTGCCGGTGTGCGCCCGCGAGCTGGTTGATCGCCTGAGCGAGCTCGTTCATCTCGGGTGCATCGGCACTGCCGATCTGGTAATCGGGATTCGCCGCGAGCACGATCCGGGTCTGCTCCGCGAGCTGCCGCGCGGCGTGCGGATAGCGGCGGAACGCCCAGCGTAAAGCGCCGGCGATGACGAACAGCGCGATCAGCGCGGCAAACAGGAGCGCCGGTGTGGTGGGCTCGAGGAGCGCCTTCACAGTCGCACGCTGCGCGCGATCGAGGCCCGCGACGACGATCAGCGCTACAGTCGTGAGCAGTGCGACGAATCCGGCGTAGAGAATCGCGAGCCAGAGCCAGTAACGACGCGACCAGCGCATGCCATCAGGCGGATTGCGCGCCGCGACCGACCAGGCGATTGATCGCATCGACGAGCTCTTGCGTCGCGAACGGCTTCACGACGTAGAGGTCGGCGCCGAGCGACAGGCCTTTCGCTACTTCGGCCTCGCGGCCCTTCGCAGACACCATCACGACCTTGATGTGACTCCACTCGGGACGCTCGCGCATGCGTTGACAGACTTCATAGCCGCTCTTGATAGGCATCATGATGTCCATCAGCACGACGTCCGGCGCGAAGTTCTCGATCTGCGCCAGCGCTTCTTCGCCATTGTTCGCCACGCACACCTCGTACCCGCTGTTGCGCAGCAGGTATTCGAGCGCGGTCACGATGTTCGGCTCGTCATCTGCAATCAGGACTTTCGGTTTGGCGGCCACAGTTACTCCGGAAACTCGTCTCTGCCAGCGCCTTGCATTCGGCCGAGTCCGCGTATGACCGGCGTGTGTGGCGGCTCCGGCGACGCCATGCGAGGAGCCGCTGCAGGCAGCGTGAAGGAGAAGCATGCGCCTTCGCCCGCCCTACTTTCCACCCACAGACTGCCGCCGAAGCTCTCGATGATCTGTCGGCTGATGTGCAGACCGAGGCCGGTTCCGGGCGGCTTGCCGGTCAGTGTGTCGCCGACCTGGCGGAACTTGTCGAAGATGTAGTTCTGATCCTCGGGGCGCACGCCGGGCCCATTGTCGCGGACGCTGACGCGCACTCTGCCCTGCTCCTCGGCGAGCTCGACGTCGACACGGCCGGTGTCCGGGGGACTGAACTTCAGCGCGTTCGACAGCAGGTTGAGCAGAACCTGCACCAGGCGGTCGACGTCGGCGCGGACCGGCGACACGTGGGCCGGCACTCGCATCTCGATCCGGACGTTCTGTTCCTTGTACGTCTGGCTCATGCCGGCCACCGTGTCGACGACGACCTCGCGCAGGTCCACCTGCGAGATCTGCCACTCCGCGCGTCCCGATTCGATCTTCGCGAGATCGAGTACCTGGTTGATCAACCGCGTCAGCCGCTCGGTTTCGCGGGTGATGATGCCGAGAAACTTTCTGCGCTCCTCGAGATCGACTTCCGGGTCGGCCAGCAGGATCTCGGAGAAAGCTCGAATCGAAGTCAATGGCGTGCGGAACTCGTGTGTGATCGTCGAGATGAAGTCGTCCTTCATCCTGTCGAGTTCCTGCAACCGTTCGTTCGCAGCGCGCAGTTCCGCCGACGCCGCCTCGAGCTCCTGTGATTTCTGCTCGAGCTTGTGACTGTATGCGACGATCTGTGTCGCCTCGTCGAGAATCGTGCGGACGTCGTCGAGCGTCAGCGTCTCCTCTTTGACGGTCGACGCGACCATGATCCGTGCCGAGGCCGCACCGATCGCACCGGCGAGCTGCGTTTCGACGAAGTGCACGAACTCCGCGTCGGCCACCGGCGCCTCCTCGGGCCAGTGCTTGCCGCGTCCGGCGAGGAAACCGGCAAACGCTTCATCGGCAGCGGTGACGCCGACGAAGCGCGCGAGCAGGCCGTGCAGGTCGTGCACCGACGCGGTGCCTCGCCAGAATCCGGCCCCGCCGGCCTCCAGACGAAAGACGTCGACGAACACGTTTGCCTGATGGTGCTCGACCGGACTCTGCGTGCCGAACAGCGAGACGCCGACGTACAACCCGACATTGGCGACCATGCTCCAGATCATTGCGTGCGTAATCTGGTCGAGACCCGTCAGGCCGAACAGCGCCAGCGGCTTCAGCAGCTCGATCCCGAACGGCCCTGCCTCGACGATCTCGAGGGGCAACCAACCGGAGCGCGCCAACGCGGGCAGCATCAGCGTATGGAACCATACCGCGAATCCGGCGAGCAGCCCGCAGAGCGCCCCTCGGCGGGTGCCGCCTTTCCAGAAGATCCCGCCGAGCACGGCAGGCGCGAACTGCGCGACGGCCGCGAAGGAAATCAGACCGATCGAGACGAGCGCGTAGGCTTCGCCTGCGACCCGAAAGTAGACGTAGCCGAGCAGCAGGACACCGATGATCGCCCCGCGCCGGATCGCGAGCAGCAGACCGGTCAGATCCGCTCGCTCGTTGAGACGCAGGCGCCGCATCCGCAACAGCACCGGCATCACGAGGTCGTTGCAGACCATCGTCGACAACGCGATCGTCTCGACGATCACCATTCCGGTGGCGGCCGACAACCCGCCGATGAACACGAGCAGCGCGAGCAGCTCCTGCTGCTCGACCATCGGCAGCGCCAGCACGAAAGTATCGCCGTCGACTGCACCGCCCGGGAAATGCAGTCGTCCGCCGAACGCGAGCGGCAGCACGAAAATGTTGATTGCGAGCATGTAGAGGGGAAACAGCCAGACCGCCTTTTTCAGGTGATTCTCGTCGAGGTTCTCGATCACCGTGACCTGGAACTGGCGCGGCAGGAACATAATCGCCAGCATCGAGAGGATCGTAAGCCAGACCCAGCTGGCGTAGCTGCCCGCCACGCCTTCCAGCGGGGTCATCAGGGCGCGCAGCTCGGGGTCGGAAGCCGCCCGACGGAACACGTCCCCGAAGCCGTCGTAGATGCCGAAAGTGACGAACACCCCGACCGCCAGAAACGCCAGCAGTTTGACCAGCGATTCGAACGCGATCGCAGCCACCATGCCCTGATGGTGTTCCGCCGCATCGAGATGCCGCGTACCGAACGCGATCGTGAACAGCGCAAGGATCATCGCGACCCAGAGTGCCGTGTCCTCGAACAGAGGCACGTTTGCGTGCGCCGCCGGCGCGATGATCTCGGGGTAGTGAGTCAGGATCGTATAGCTGTTCGATACGGCCTTCAGCTGCAGCGAGATGTACGGCACGATGCCGATCACGGCAATCACCGTGACGACGCCGCCGAGCAGCGCACTCTTGCCGTAGCGAGAAGCTACGAAGTCTGCCAGCGACGTGATGCGATTCTGCCTCGCAATGCGCACGATCTTGCGCATCACGAGCCACCAGATCGCGATGATCAGTGTCGGGCCGATATAAATCGGCAGAAACCCGACGCCATCCGCCGAGGCGCGACCGACGCTGCCATAGAAAGTCCAGGCGGTCGCGTACACCGCCAGCGACAGGCTGTAGACGTAAGGACTCCGGATGATCGACCGTCCCGCATCGGCGCGCTGATCGGCGTAGTACGCGATCGCGAACAGCAGTCCGAGGTAGCCAAACGAGGCAACGACGATGACCCAGCCCTGCAGCACGCGGTTCAGCCCTGGCCTAAGACGGCGCTCTAATCCCCGCGGAGCGAAATTCAGCCATGCAGCGCGACCTCGCGCGACGCTCCGGCTATCCGGCGCGGTCGACGGTGAGACCCATCAGCACGATCAGGACCGCCCAAGCGGAAAAAATGTAGAAGTAGAGAACCGGGATGCCGAACACCGCGCCATTGACGTTGAAGAGCGCGAGGATCGGGTAGTTGAACAGCAGGCAACCCAGCAGGCACAGAGCGACCAGCCGGTGCGTCTTGCGGCGAGAGTCAGGCATGGCCATCTCCCCTGCTGTCGCGATGGCGGCCCGAGTATCCGGGCAACGACGTTGCAAGCGCAAGTCGCACGGACGCGAGGCGCCCAATTCCTCCGCGCGATGCAGCGCTGCGAAGCTGACAGGTTGTCGAACTCGAATCTAAACAGCCTGCTAAGGCGCGCTCGCGACCCCCGTACCGCTCCGGCCAAGCCGGCCGCTGCCGGCGTATGTCGCAGCGTAGTAATCGTCGTCGAGCGAGCGGAGCTCGACGTTGCGACCCGTCTGTGGCGCATGCACGAAACGTCCTTCGCCGGCGTAGATGCCCACGTGCGAGATACGCTGCCCGGACGTACGGAAGAAGACGAGATCGCCGGGCCGGAGCTCGCTGCGACTCACGCGCTCAGACGCCTCGAACTGCGCCGCTGCGGTGCGCGGTGTGGCAACGCCGAGCTCGCCGTAGACGTGAAACACGAGACCACTGCAATCGAAACCCCCGAGATCGGCACCCCCATATCGATACGGCGTGCCGATCTGCGCCATCGCCCGGACCACGACTTCCTCACCGAAACGGTAAGGGATGGCGTTCGCGAGTTCAGGGGCACTCCCACTGGGCGGTGGCAACGGAGCGGTCGCACAGCCACCGAGAAGGGTGAGCAGCGACAGGATAACGGCGAACATTGATGCCGACGTGTCGCGCGCGATGCTCGAGGCAGGAGTGCGCGGGTTCAACTTCCGACCTACAGCCAACAGCCTACGGCCCACAGCCTAAGTAGTCATCCGGCCTTGCGCGCGATCTCAGCGGCCCGGTGAATGGCCTTGCGGATCCGCGGATAAGTCCCGCAGCGACACAGGTTGCCATCCATCGCACGGTTGATGTCCTCATCGCTCGGCGCCGGGTTCTCGGCGAGCAGCGCCGCTGCGGACATGATCTGTCCTGACTGGCAGTAACCGCACTGAGGCACATCGATCTCGATCCACGCCTGCTGCACCGGATGGCTGCGATCGCTCGACAGGCCCTCGATCGTCGTGATTTTGCGCCCGCCAACGCCACTCACTGGCAACACGCAAGAGCGCGTCGGCTTGCCATCGAGATGTACGGTGCAGGCGCCGCACAGCGCCATACCGCAGCCATACTTCGTCCCCGTCAGGCCGATATGGTCGCGCAACACCCAGAGCAGTGGCGTATCGGGGGCAGCATCGACCTCATGTTCCTTGCCGTTGACGGTGAGCTTGATCATCGAGCACTCCAGCGTGACGAGACGCGTGCCGGCAGGGGTGCCGGCAGGCAGGATGCGCCTAATATAGCGTCACGATCGCAGTCTGCCACTTCTCTGCGCTGGTCTCGAATCACGACCCGTGATCTACCGTTCGCCGAATTTCTCGAGCGGAAATCCGGGACAGTCATCCGACGGACGCGCGAATCCGTACATTGAGCGTGCTGCAGAGCTACGCCTCGAGGACGCATATGAGAACACCGAAAGGCCGAAACGCAGAGAGCGACGGGCCGACCGCGCTCATTACCGGCGCATCATCGGGCATCGGTGAGGCGCTGGCCCGCCGCTTCGCCCAGGGCGGCTACCAGCTCGTACTGGTGGCGCGCAGCGCCGACCGGCTGAAGACTCTGGCCGCTACGCTGTCGGCCACATATCGCGTCAAGACCTCGGTGGCGCCGGCCGATCTCTCGCAGCCTGACGCTGCGAAGAAGCTGGCCGTGTCGATGAAGCGCGCACGACGACCGATCGACGTGCTGGTCAATAACGCCGGCGCGCTCGAGCATGGCCCGTTCATCGGTATAGCCGCCCGGCGGCATCAGCAACTGATCGACCTCAACGTCGCGGGCCTGACGGCGATGCTGGCGAACTTCGTGCCGCCGATGGTGGCGCGGGGTGAAGGACGCGTGCTCAACGTGGCGTCGATCGCCGCGTTCCAGCCGGTCCCGTCACTGGCCACCTACGCCGCTACCAAAGCCTATGTTCTATCGCTTTCGGAATCGCTCTCGGAGGAGCTCAAGGGCAGCGGCGTGTCGATCACCGCACTGTGCCCGGGCTTAACGGCGACGAACATGCTGCATTCGGCCCGGCAGGCCAGCAAGGAGTTGACGAAGCTGCCGGGCTTCGTGATCAGCAGCGCTGAGGCGGTGGCGGACGAAGGCTTCGAGGCGTGTGTACGCGGTGAGGTGATTCGCGTGCCCGGCGCGTTGAACCAAGCCGCCATTCTGGCCTCACGCGCCACGCCGAAGTGGCTCCTGCGTCGAGTCAGCGGCGCGATGGCCCGAAGCATGAAATGACGGGCACGACTGCGGGGCGATCCTCGTCACTCGATCCATCGTTCCCGAGAGACCTGGCGATTGAGCCTCATTCAGAGCTACCCCGGGGACATCGGTGCCCCGATCTGCCTTGTTGGCGTTTGCGCGATGCCGGAAGGCAATTGGGAGGAGAAGAGCTCTACCTGGCGTATCACATTGCTTGGGCTCGAGCGGCCCTGGGCTCCGCATTTCGTATGTGCTCTTACCCTTTCGGCCGCATCAGCTCGTCGAACGGCGGGAAGCCGCGAAGTAGCTGCAGATCCTTGTCGCGGTGCAGCTGTCCAAAGCCGTACAGCAAATCCTCAGCAAACGCATCCCGCAGAAAGTCCATCGCGTGCTCACGGTCTTCCAGAACCGCTGCAATCCGCGCGCGGAGGAGGGGGACGGTGCCGTCCGACTCGCCGGGCAGTTCCGCGAGAGCCGCCGAATGCTTCAGCGCAAGTGCGTGATCTCCGAGACGCGCCTCGATCGATCCGGCCAACCCTCGGTACTCTCTGTTCTCAGGCTGCACGGTCATCAGCTCGCCCACGAGCTGCCGCGCCTCGGGCCACTGCTCTGCGACGTACAGCGCCCGTGCAAGCGTCCACCGGCCGTCTTCGCTCGCCTGCTGAGCCGCTGGGCGACCGCGGGACCAGGCGACGGCCCGCGCCGCCACTCGAATTGACTCGTCAGGGTGATCATGCGCGCGCAGCTCGACCGCTGCCGCAAGCAGCAGCGACGCCGGGGAGACGTCCGGGGTACCGAGCGCCAGCCCATCGTCGATCGCACGGTCGAGTTCGTCGAGTCGCCCGAGCGCTGCGAGCGCGAATGTCTCATCGCGTCGGGCGCCAAAAGAGGAAGGGAATAGCTCCCTTGCGAGCCTCGCGATCCGAAGCTCCTCCTCGTGGCGGCCCAGCAGGTGATTGGCCGACGCCATCAGGCCATATCGCCACCAGCCGATGGGCAGCGTGTCCCAGAACTCGTCGTTCACTTTCGCAAGTGCGTCGAGGGCTTCCTGCTGTCGGTTGACGCGGTGCGCGAAGATCGAGATCAGATAGGCTGTGACGAGATTCTCCGGGTCGAGCTTCTGCGACTCACGCAGGACCCGCAGGGCATCAAGATGGCGGTCCTCCGACGCATGGATCAGCCAGTCGAGTCGCAAGCGCTCGACGGGACTGAGGCGGTCCCGCATCGGCAGAATCTGCTGAATCGTCTCGCGCATCCGCACGCGATCGCCCGTGTTGTAGTACACGCTCGCGAGCGTCTCACGTGCGGAGAAGAAATCGGGGTCCAGTTCTATCGCACGCTGCAAATGCCCCATCGCACCCGTGTTGTCGCTACCGAACAGGTCCATGCCGGCCAGGTATTCGCGGTACGCACGGTACAGAGGTGGACGCGTAAAGCGGCCAGGGATATAGAACGGGTCGAGGTGCGTCACGATCGCCCCGAGCATCCGCTGCCGGACCAGATCCACGACGCTGCCGGGATCGGAGCGCGGGCCTATCGCTGGCTCGATGGAGTACAGCATCGTTCCGCCAGATTCTGCGAGTGATGCCTGGATGCGCAAGTTGGCACCGTCCATGTAATAGGCCCCGGTGACCGTTCCCCGTCTCGACGCTCGCCCGGGCGCAGTAGCCTGACGAGACCGCTGCACGAAATCGAGGAGGGGTAGCTCCTGCGCGATCGCGTCGGCTGCGAGCTGCCCGACAGGATCCAGGGCGGGATCGCCAGTGCGGTTCTCGAACGGACTTACGATAACTGGCGGTCCAGGCGGGACGGCAACGCTCGCTTCGCGCTCGGACTGCGGCCTCTCCCGACGGTCCATTGTCATGGCGAAATAGCCCGCGACCGCGAGCACGAGGGCGGCAGCTGCGGCGCCAGCCCAGAGCCATGGCCGGCCGCCCGCGACGGCGCTCGGTGCGGGTGCACGGGGGTCGGGCAACTGCACCGCGTGCCTCTCCGCGGCTTCACGCGAGACGCCCTCGATCGCGATGCGTGCATCAACGATGGTCCGGAGGCGATGCTCCGGCTCCTTCTCCAGACAATGGCGCACCAGGGATCGAAGTGCCGGCGGAGTGTCGTCCGGGAGCAAGGTCATGTCCGGGGCTCGGGTCAGCAGCGCCGCGATGGTGTCTGGCGCAGTCTGTCCCGAGAATGGAGGCCGGCCGGTGAGCAGCTCGTACAGGACACAGCCAAACGCCCAGATATCGGCCCGCTTGTCTATGCCATGCCCGCGCGCTTGCTCAGGGCTCATGTACGCGGGCGTTCCGACCATGACACCAGCGTCGATCGCGGTGAGCGTGCCGGTCGCCGCCGCTTCGCTCGCCGTACTCTTGGCCACGCCGAAATCGAGAATCTTGACTGTTCCCGCGGACGTCAGGGCGATATTGGCGGGCTTCAGATCGCGGTGGATGATCCCCTTCTCGTGGGCGGCGGCCAGTCCATCAGCAGTCTGCGATGCGATCGAGAGGACAGTCGGGAGCGCAATCGGTGCGTCCGGATGGGTCGCGATCAGCTCTGCGAGTGTCGGTCCTTCGACGAGTTCCATCACGAGCACGCGCCGACTGTCATATTCCTCGAGGCCATATACCTGCGCGATGTGCGGGTGATTCAGCGACGCGAGCAGCCGTGCCTCACGCTCGAACCGCAGCAGGCGCTCTCGGTCTGCCGCGAAGACAGCGGGAAGGACTTTGATGGCGACCTCACGCTGCAGCCGGGAGTCGCGCGCACGGTAGACTTCGCCCATGCCCCCGGTTCCAAGCACGCCTGTGATCTCAAACGGTCCCAGGGATGTCGGAGAACCGGGAGAGAAGGGTGGCGCCGACTCCAGGATGGGTTGCAACGACTCACCACGCGCGTCCGCCGCCAGCAGCGCCTCGACCTGCCAGTACAGTTCCGGATCTGTCGACGCCAGCAGCGCGAGCTCTCTCGCCTGCTCTGCGGCCTCGCGGTCCACCAGCCCCCAGAACGTTTCCTTCAACTCGGACCAGCGCTTCATGTGGGACTGCCGCTTGCGGATCCGGCCGCGCCCAATTCCACTGCCAGCCACGCGTGCGCGAAACGCAGTTCGCGCTTCACGGTGGCGAGTGACACGTCGAGCGCTTCGGCTGTCTCCTCGAGCGACATGCCACCGAAGTACCGCTGCTCCACGATCCGGCCTTGTCGCGGGTCGATCGCCTCGAGCCGCTGCAGCGCCTCGTCCAGGTCGGCCAACGCGGCGGACTGTGGCTCTGTCGCCCAGAGGGCTTCGACCAACTCCGTGTCAGCCGCGCCGCCGCCGCGCTTGACCGCGCGGCGCGCCCGCGCCTGGTCCACGAGGAGGCGCCGCATGACACGCGAGGCCATCGCAAGGAAATGTGCACGGTCCCTGAAGCGGGCGTAGCGCACGTCCACCAGCTTCAGGTAGGCGTCGTGAACCAGGGCCGTCGTATTCAGCGGCTGGTCGGGGCGCTCGCGTCGCAGGCGCTGATGCGCGACACGGCGAAGCTGCTCATATACCAGGGGGACCAGGCGATCCAGCGCCTCCCGGTCGCCGTCACCCCACTGGCGGAGGAGGCCTGTGACGTCGGAGGGAGGCGAAGACATGAATGTGCGGCTGGGCCCCGGGTGGGGGCAAACGGCCCGATAGAGCCTAGCACACAAGCGTAGGGGTCAAATGCTGCCAGTCAGCTTTCCACTCCCCGTTTGCAGTCGCGGTGAGCCGTTTGCCAAAGCACTTACGCCGAACAGGGTGAACGCACTTACGTGTCAGACAGGAGCAAGCCATGAAATTTTCTGAATCGAAGGTGAACATGACGCGGTTCCTCGCGATTGCGGTGGCGTCTACGGCGTGGGGCATCACGACCTCCGCGAGTGCCGAGACCACCCTATATCACGCAACGTTCATCGAAGCCTACGGGGGACCGAACGCGCCAGAGGCTTCGTGCCCGCCTGGTACCTCGTGCGGTACAGCGACCGTCCGCCAGCTCGGCCACGGTTCGACCGTGGTGGTGTTCGGTGCTTGTGGGCCCGCCTGTCAAACGCGCGAAGTCACGTTTGACGACGGGAGCACGCTGCAGATCATCGAGGAGGGCGATCTCGCCGACTTTTATTCGCCAGGAGCGGCCGGCGATCACGGCTACATCGGATTCGGCTTGCCGGGGAATCCGCAATTCCTGGCTATCACGCAGACCATCATCGGTGGGACAGGTCGTTTGGCCGGTGCGACTGGCACCGCGACCGGAACAGTGAAGGTGGCGGGTGGCGTCGCGATTATCAGCGTATCTGGGACCATCACTTTGCCGTAGTTGTCTCATTCCTCCAGTCATACTGAGCGGCGCTGCCGGACCGCGCAGATTTCTCCGAGCTGTGCCTTCGGGGATCAGAGGCAGCGCGCTCGCCAGTTACTGAGTCTCCGGGCAATATCGGTGGCTGGCTCAGCGGTTCGCGGTCGAGCATTGTTCGCTTTCGCGGTGCCGGGGCGGACACGTTGTTACGCAACTCGGGGCACTTCGAACTCCATTGGGCTGATAGCGCCGATGTGCGAGTGATGGCGGACTGAACTCGAAGATCGCAGCCCGTGCGGTGGCTCGAGTGGCGAACCTTCGTGCAGCGTCGATGAAGCGTTGCCGCTAACGCCGCGGGCAAACGTGACGGCAGTCGCGCGACTGCGCTGCTTTCGACTCTTGAGCTTCCAGCAAGAGTGGAACGTTTGTCGGCGCAAGTGGCGAGAGCCCACCCGCGGCGACTAGTCATCGCCTTCGTGCACAGGCTCCCCTGGAACATTGCCACCCGCGAAATCACCTCGCGGGGTTGTACCGCGGTGCATCACACGCATCTGAAGTTAACGGGGTGAGTTCAACCGGTTGATGCAACGTCCTGATCGTCGGAGCCGGCGCAGCCGGATTGGCAGCCGCCGCAGACCTGTCTGCCGCAGGCCTTTCGGCCGCTATCCTCGAAGCGCGCGACCGCACCGGCGGTCGCATCTATACGCGGACTGACGCGTACGACGATGTTCCGATTGAACTCGGTGCCGAATTCGTGC
>Ga0268386_10000623_pt1 | contig 22686 bp, 15 predicted proteins | sample RVTome_15_FD_200260 | JGI IMG/M metagenome (GOLD analysis project Ga0268386, IMG submission 200260) | Soil microbial communities from uranium-contaminated site in the Upper Colorado River Basin, Wyoming, United States - RVT150D86... ...
TCGCGAGGGAAGCTGCCGTCGATGACCGAAAGCGTCATCCCCTTGACGTCCTTCAGCGCCTTGTGGACGATCTTCTCCCGCTCGTCGGCCAGCGCGGCTTCGTTGAGCGTGTCGATCTCGGGTCCGCGGAGGTTCAGCGATTCGCCGATCCGCAGCAGCATCTTTTCCTTCTCTTCATGCGGATGCGACAACTGCCCGCTCGACACGGCCAGCAGGTCGGCGGCGAAGATGTCGCGGGCGGCCCCGTTGTGGGGAACGGGGTTCCGCTGCGCCGGCAGGCTTTTCTTCTGCCACGGCTGGAGGTCTTTTTCCGTCCCGCCGATGATCCGCAGCGGCAGCGGGTCGGTGACGTTCTTGTAGAGTTCGCTGCCGCTGATCTGGCGGACGACGTACTCCTCCGGCACGGAGCGAATCTTCTGCGGCCTGTCGGTGAGCACGTAGACGATGTTGTGCAGGTCCCCTTCGTTGAACGTGCTCAACCGCATCGGCACGACGAGCCGCGGCGACTTGAAACGGAACCCCATCGCCTGCACGGCGCCGTCGAAGCTCGCCCCCGGCGGCAGCCCGGTTTTGACCGTCCGCATGCCGGGTTTGGGGTCGACGGCTTTCTTCCCGCTGACTTTCGTTTTGACGGCGACGAAGCACCAACCGATTTTGACGTAGTCTTCACAGGCTTTGTCCATGCCTTTGGGGTACTGGTAGCCGTGGTCGTCCATCCATTTCTGCAGGGCCTTCGCGGAGCCGGCTTCGAGGACGGCGACTTCGTACATGCCGACGGCTTCTTCCTTGACGACGCGGACGGAGTCCGTCCGTTTCGCCACCTGCAGTGACGCGGCTTGGTTCTTGGTGGCGTTGCCGAACGCTCCGCCACCGCGACCGCCGCCGAACTGGCCGCGAAAGACGTAGGTGACGACTTCCGGCGGGTCGATCGCCGCCCGCACGTGGGGGAAGATGCCGTCGGAGACTTTCCGTAGCTCGGGCACCGCGGGAAACGGGATCAGCATCCCGAATTCGTCGACCTTTCCCTTGAACGCCGGGTGGATCACGAACGTCTCGACGCCGTCTTTGTAAAAGACGTAGGTGTTCTGGTCGCCGGTGCGGGCGATCGGAGCGCCGGGACCGAGGTAAATCGGCGGGACCATGCCGCAGGGGTCGGCGACCGCGGCGTCCGCGACCGTCCCCGCGACCAACAACGCCAGCAGCCAACGCAGAGCACGAATCGGCGGGGAAGTCGACATGCGACGCCTCCTGTGTGGACGGACTTGGACCGCATCCGGGGACAATGATACGATTTGACGCTTCAATCCGGTAGAGAGTTCCCAGGGGGTGGGGTCGGGTGTGGAAAATTCAAAATTGCGACGGAACTCGATCCCACGGGGTAAACACACTCCGCAATTTTGAATTTTCCACACCCGACCCCTTCCACGCGACCGCGCCATGATTCTGCTGATCGACAACTACGACAGCTTCGTGTTCAACCTCGTCCGCTACCTCCGCGAGCTGGGGCAGGAGACCGCCGTCGTTCGCAACGACCGGCTGCGGCTCGACGACGTCGTTGCGATGGCCCCGCAAGCGGCCGTCATATCGCCCGGTCCCCGCGGACCCGAAGACGCGGGAGTCTGTATCGAATTCGTCCGCCGTTTTCGCGATACGATTCCGATGCTGGGGGTCTGTCTGGGCCATCAGGCGATTGCCGCGGCGTTCGGCGGGCGGGTGGTTCGGGCGGACGAGCCGGTCCACGGGCGGACGTCGCCGATCCATCACGACGGCGGCGGGCTGTTCGCGGGGCTGGCCAGCCCGTTCACGGCGACGCGCTACCATTCGCTGGTCGTCGAGGAAGCATCGCTGCCGGCGGAACTCGTCGTCGACGCCCGCACCGAAGACGGCATCCCGATGGCGTTGCGGCACCGCGAGCGGCCGATCTTCGGCGTGCAGTTCCATCCTGAGAGCGTCCTGACCGACGGCGGGCACGCGCTGCTGCGGAATTTCCTGCGTCTGGCCGGCGTCGATCTCGTTCCCAAGCTGGAGCTTGGGAACGAGGAACCGCCCGCCGTCGCCGAGTACGTTCCCGAAGCCTTCCCGCCGGTCGCGATGCCCGCCGTTCCGCTGCACTGGTGATGCCGCGCCGTGGCGGACGCTGCCAGCGTCCGCGCGGATGCTGGCAGCATCCGCCACGTCCCCCAAGCCAGCGGACATAGCGGTGCGGACGCGACGCCGTGTGGAAACTGGGCCGACGGCGCAGACCGGTTCGTCACTTCCGGTTCTGGAGAGTTTTCGCGTCCGGAAGAGTTCGTCCGCCCCCCGCCGGTTGCCCAGGTTTGTGGGACCGCTACAGCCGGTCGCCGGCCGCTCGGCGCAGCGCACGGCCCGCGATGAGTCGCACGATTCACGGGCGCCGCCGTCGATATTTCCTTGTGGTGAAACGGCCTGCGACATGGTGCGGGCCGTTCGGCCGGGGGGAATGTCCGGTTCGTAATGACCGGCTTCAGCCGGTCCCGGGACCGGCTGAAGCCGGTCACTACGAACGCGGAAGGCGGCGAGGTTTGTCATGCGGTTCGTCGCGGCAATTCGGCGAGTTGCGCCCGCTCTGCTGGCGGTGGGATGCCTCGCGCCGATGCTTTGTTCGGACAGCCCGGCCGCCGACGGCGTCGTCTGGCAGGCGGACCTCGCCACGGCGGCGAAGCTGGCCCGCAAGCGGGAGCAGCCGCTGCTGATTCACTTCTACGCCACCTGGTGCCAGCCCTGCCGACAGATGGATCGCGAGACGTTTGCCGCCGCCGACTTCGGCAAGCAGATCGCCGGCCGGTTCGTGCTCGTGCGGATCGATTCCGACCGGCACCCCGAGCTGATCCGCAAGTACGGCGTCACCGGCCTGCCCTGCGACGTCTTCGTCTCGCCCAACGGCCGCATTCTGTCGCGCAACGCCGGCTATCTGTCGAAGCGGCAGTACTTCGGCCAGTTGGCGCGGTGGGAATCGCGGTTCGTGAAACGCTCGAAAGTGCAGGTGGCCGCGGCGAAACCGCAAGCGGAGACGCCGCCGAAATCGTCCGGAAATCCGCAGAACGCGAAACCCGCGGAGAACGCGCCCCTCGGCATGGAAGGCTACAGCCCCGTCGCGATGCATCGGCAGCGGAAGTGGATCGCCGGGAAGAAGGAGTTCGCGTCGACGCACCAGGGCGTCACCTATTGGATGGCCGACGCCGACGAGCTGGCCGCGTTCCAGCGCGACCCCGGCCGCTTCGCCCCGAAGCTGCTCGGCTGCGACCCGGTCGCGATCAACGAGACCGACCGTGCCATTCCCGGCAAGGTGCAGTACGGGGCGATCTTCGACGGCGAGCTGTTCTTCTTCGCGACGGCGGATTCCCGCACGAAGTTCCGCGAGAACCCGACGCACTATACGCGCACGCGGCACGTGCTGCGGGTGGACGACGTCTACGGTGCGGTGCGGCGATAACGGTGGACTCGCGTTGAACCGCGACCCCTTAGTCGACCCGAATCCACGACACCTGCGTAATCAGCAGATTCAGCGACGCGAACGACACGGCGGCGTTCGTGGCGGCCGCCGGGGTTGAATTGGCGGGGAACGTCGCCAGCGTGGCGTCGCCGATGAGGAACACGTTGAAGTCGTTCCGCAGGTTCTCGTAGCCCGCCGTCGTCTTGCAGACGCACATGTCGGTGTTGTAGCCGCACAGCAGCACGTGGCGGACACCCTGCGCTTTGAGGAACTTCTTCAGCGCGGCGTACCCTTCGGCGTCGTAGATCACGACGTCGTCGAGGCCGACGTCGATGTCTTTCATCACCGGGATCGGTTGCTCCCAGAAGCCGGCGTGGTTGTACTTCGCGCCGGCGTCGAGACCGGGGAACTGGGCGAAGTAGTCCGCCGTGACGGGCCGCTTGCCGGTGAGCTTGATCTGCTTCGGCAGCGGCTGCCCGGAGTAGTCGAACGACTTGAGCTTCGCGGCGAGTTCTTCCCGCCCCTGCTTGCGGGCGGCGGCCGTGGTGCGGGCGCGGAACGACCGGTACAGCTTGCGACGGATCGGGTCTTCCTTCCCCGGCAGGCTGTACATCACGAGCTTCACCTGCTTCCGCAGCGACTGCACGAGCGGGTTGACGACCGTCCGCACGTGCTTGCGGCACAGCGCGTTCTTGATCGGCGTGCACTGGAACGCCACGCCGGCCGGTTCGGGCGTCTTCCACCCCTGGCCGTCGTCGATGCCCCACGGGTGCACGACGATCAACGCCGTCCGGTCGCCCCGCAGCCGGTTCGGGATTTCGATTACACCGCGGGCGTTGTAGGACCACCGCCACGCGCGGACGGCGAGGTTGGCCCCGTCGTCGTCGACCAGCGTCGGCGCTGCGAAATGCGCGACGTCTTTGACCGGCTGGACGAACAGCGGGTAGTCGGCCAGCAGCGGCTTCGGGTTGGGGATGCGCTTGAGCCGATTGACGTAGACCCGCGGCGACGACTTGTCTCCGGCCGAGGCGAAGTGCGGCGGAAACGCGATGACGCAGACGAGAAGCAGAGAGGGAAGGCGATTCACGGCGGTCTCCGGACGAAAGGGCGGGTTATAGATTTGGGGGTGAAAGATTCTCGGGCCTGCGTGTCAAGGGAATTGCCGCGTGTATCGTTCCGTGAAAACGAGTGAGGAAGCCTTCAAGCCAGGAAAACGAAGAAAGGCCGGCTCTTCAGCCTTGAAATCTTCCTGCCTCAATGCCGTTTGTTAAGCGCGGACGCGGTCTCGCGTCATTTTTTCCCCTCAATCTTTAACCCGCTTTCCCACGCCGCGATCTCGGTCGCCACGAGCAGCGCCATCGCGCCGCCGCGGGCGTCGTAGCCGAGGATTGCGGGGCGGTCGTAGTACGCCCGCAGGCTGCGTTGTTTGCCTGTGCCGGCGCAGACGTCGACGAGCGTGGCGTCGGGGGCAACGCGGGTTTTGATGGCCGTCCACGCCTTCGCGACGATTGGCCGGTAGGTTTTCTCGTCCAGCCAGCCGTTGCGGATGCCGCGGACCATGGCGAACGTCGTCATGCAGGTGACGGTCAGTTCGCGGTAGCTTTCGGGCCGGTCGACGACCTGGTGCCACGTGCCGGTGTAGTCCTGGTGCTTCGCCATCGCCGCCATGTGGTTGCGGAACGCGGCCAGCATTTCCTTGCGGCCGGGATGGTCTTTCGGCAGGTCGGTCAGGCACAGCGCCAGCCCCAGCGCCGGGAACCCGTTGCCGCGGCCCCACGCCGTTTCGTGCAACGGCGAATGCCGGTGCAGGCCGTCCGTGCGCAGGTTGAGTTTGAGCATGAACCGCATGTGCCGCAGGGCCATGTCGTAGTATTTCGCCTCCCCGGTGAGCTTCCCGGCGGCGACGAGAATCGGGCAGCCCATGAAGACGGAATCGCTCATCTCCAGATGATGCGGCATCGCGTTCTTCGGTTTGCCGTCGTGATCAAACCCCAGGTCCGCGGCCCGCCGCACGAGTTCAATGTACCGCTTGCGTTTCGCACCGTCTTTCGAAACGCGAGCCAGCTCCGCGAAGATCAATTGCCCCGGAAAATGACTCCCCGACACGCGCTTTCCGAGGGAATCCTTCTTCCCGGCGACATACGGCGCGACGATTTTTTCGACGTCTTTCAGGTGCGATGCATCCTCCGTGAGTTCCCCCAGCCGCACCCGCCCGATGAGCGCGACCGCCGGGATGTAGACGACGGTCTTCAGATCGTGGCCGTAGCGCTTCGCGAGTTGTTTCGCGACCTGCGTGGGGGTGCGGGCGATGCGGCGTTGGAGTTCTTTGCGAGCGGCAGAAGGAGTCTCTTTCTCCAGGTTTTTGGCGCCGGCATTCGGCTTCCGAAACAGCGATCGCAGCACGCTCAGATGAAAGAGCTCTGAGCCTTTGATGTCGCGCACGTCCGGCGAATACTCAATTCTGATCGCGGGAACGGACGTGACTTGTTTGGGCAGCGAAACGGTTTCGTGCGAATCCTTGACGAGGATCAATACAAGTTCCGGAGCGTGCATTCCGATCCAACGTGACAAGTACGCCGTCTCGGGATCCGTCTTCGTGGCGTAATATGGTCCTTTTGAAGGGAAGCTCTTCAGGGGATGACCACCGGAAAGATTGCCCGGTCCTTTTCCCGTGGCCCATGCGTCGGGATTCGCGATTGGGATCGCAGAAATCGCCCACTCGGTGCGAATCCCTTTTCTTTCGCTTGATTCATAGACCGATTTCATCATTTCCATGACATCCGAAACAGATTTTCGCGAGCCGTCCAGCCCGCCGATCAACAGAATCCGCCGTTTCTTCGTCCCATAATCCCCATCATCCTTCGTCACCAGACACGGAATCCGCGTTCCCAGCCGGGTGACGCCGATGTAGCTTTTGATCACGCCGCGCCATTTCGCCGCGGGTTTCAGGGCGGCTTCGACGGCAGCGTTGTGGTCGGCGGCGGATGAACTGCCGTGCGAAGCGGCGAGCGTGAACACGAGAGCGATGAGAGTTCGGGATGTTGACATCGGGTGGATTTCCTTCGAGTCGGGGACTGAAGGGATAGTTTACGACGCCGGCGGGGGAATCAAAACTCCAGCGGGTTGACGGAACCTCCGGCAGGCTTCACGATTGATCCGTAGGTCAGGCTTTCCAGCCTGACCGGGACCGGTCGCAGAATTCGTGAGAATTCTGCCGTGTGGCACCCGAACTCCAGAATTCTCACGAATTCTGCTACGGCCAGGCTGGAAAGCCTGACCTGCAAGACGGCAATGACCGACGAGCAGACGACCGATCAGGCTGCCGAGTCCGCGGCGAGCAACGTTGAGACGAAAGTCCTCTCGACGGATGAGGCCGCGAAGGTCGCCGCGTTCCGCGATCGCAAGCTGTTCGCCGACGCGCAGGAGCAGTTCACCGCGGGGGAGTTCGTGCAGGCCAACCGCAGCCTGAAGGAAATCCCCGAAGACGCCCGCACGCCCGACATCCAGCGGCTGATGCAGCTCGTCGCGGAGCGGATTCGCGAAGTCGCCGAACTGCGAAGCACCGTGCAGGCCGCGCTCAACGAGGGGCGGCACGACAACGTGCAGCCGAAACTGCTGCGGCTGCTGGAACTGCAACCGGGGGACGAGTGGGCGAACACCATCCGGCATCGGCTGGATGAAGAGGACCACGCGCGAGAAACCAGCGTCGCGGACGCTGCCGGCGTCCGCGACGCTCACCGGGCGTCGGTGTTCACGAAGGCGACGGTCGTTCTCGACGAGCCGGTGCAGCCGACGACCCGCCAACGCGCGCGAGAGGAGCGCCGCCCGCCGCCGGACCGCGCCGAACCCGCCGCGATCGAGATCGTTCCGGACGATCCCGACGTCGACGAGGCGTGGGAATTCGGCGAGCGGCTGGTGAATTCGGCGCCGCCTCCGCTGAAGCCGTCGCCACACAAGCCGCAATCGGTGCGGGTTCGTCCCGTCTCGTACGAAGACGACGCGGACTGGCTGGAACCGGAATCGCAGCCTTCCTCGGCCGGCGTGTGGATCGCGATTGCCGTCAGCGGAGTGGTGATCCTGCTGTCGCTGATCGCGACGATCGTCGTGCTGCTGGTGGAAGGGAGGTCAACGTAGTGCGCCCTTTTTCAAATTGATGAAGGGCATTTCGCACGAGAGGCGGGCGGTGCGAAATGAATTTCGCACGACGTGTTATCACCAGTTCGTGATGTCGTCCCCTCGCCCGTCTTCGTTGACGCCGTTCGGCCCGTTCGACCAGATCGCCGGTTTCTTCGCGTTCTGCACCCGCGGATTGGGCCACTGATAGTTGTACGGGTGGCCCCACGGGTCGGTGTGCCCTTCGAGCCAGGCGGGTTCGACGTCGCCGAATTCGTCTTTCTCGGGGTGGGCGAGCCGGCGGAGGACTTCCGTCCCGTGGCCGTCCGGAAACCCGCCCTGTTCCAGCGAGTACAGCAACACACCGTTGTCGATCCCCGCGAGCTGCACTTCCGCAACTTTGATGAGCATCCGCGTGCGGGCAGCGGCGCGGCTCGCGGCGGCGGCGGCCTCGTCGGCGCGCTTTGCCCTCACGGCGATCGACCCGACCAGCGCGATCAACAGCAGCACCGCGGCGACGGCGGCGGGAAAAGCTCGGGGATCGGTGGTGCGAGGCATCGAGTTTCCGGTTAATGCAACGGATTCCCGGCGGTTGGATGGATAATCTTCGCTTTTCCATCGTGCCGATTCCACCCCGTGGGACTATGATGCGGAGACGAACCTCAAATCGCGACCGGAGACGGACTGCCATGCGAATCCCCGTCATCACAGGCGTTATCGACCGCCGGATTCTGGTCAACTTCCGCGTCGCTCCGGATGCGATGGCCCGGCAACTGCCGCCGCCGTTCCGGCCGAAGGTCGTGCACGGCCATGCGATCGGGGGGATCTGCCTGATCCGGCTGAAACAGGTCCGCCCGCGGTTCGTGCCGCTCCCCGTGGGGCTGCGCTCGGAAAACGCCGCCCATCGCATCGCCGTCGAGTGGGACGCCGACGACGGCCCGCGCGAGGGGGTTTACATTCCCCGCCGCGACACCGACTCGCGGTTGAACAGCCTCGCCGGCGGGAGGCTGTTTCCGGGGGAACATCACCACGCGCGGTTCACCGTCGAGGAATCGGACGAGCGGTTTTCGGTCAGCATGCGCAGCGACGACGACGCGGCGAGCGTGGAAGTAGTTGCCCGCGTCTCGGACGAGTTTCCTGCCGAATCGGTCTTCGACTCGCTGGAAGAAGTCTCGGCTTTTTTCGAGGCCGGGTCGCTCGGTTACTCGGCGACCCGGTTTGCCGGACGCTACGACGGGCTGGAACTGCGATGCCGCGACTGGAATGTGCAACCGCTGCTCGTCGAACAGGTCGCGTCCAGCTTCTTTCAGGACCCGGCGCGGTTCGCGCCGGGGACCGTCGAATTCGACTGCGCCCTGCTGATGCGGGGCATTCACCACGAATGGCACGGCCGTGACGACCTCTGTTGTGCGGAGAACCAGGGGACTGGTCCATTTTCCCGCCAGCCGGCATGAACCCCGCCGTTCTCGACTCCGTTTAGCCGCGACTCGAAGGCTTTGCGCAGAGGAGCGCGGCGTCCACCGCGCGCACACGCCGCGCTCCTCTCCGAAGACTCCGAGTCGCGGCTAAACGAATTGGCGCTCATGCCGCCGGAAACAACCCCAGCAACTCGCCGCAGCCGGTCAGCGTTTCCAGTTCCCAGCACTGTTTGACGACCAGCGATTGCGTCTGTTCGTCGAGCAGCCCGGTGGCGAGCCGGCGGAATTTCTGCTCGACTTCGAGGTCGTCCATCGGGTTCCGGTCATGCCCGCGGGGGAACTCGTTCTCCTCGGTGAATTGCGTGCCGTCTTTCAGTGTGACGGTGATCCGGTTCGGAATCCCGCGCGGGTAGCGGGCCGTCAGCCCGGCGTCGCGATGAATCGTGATCCGCGACACGAGCTCCAGCAGCGATTCGTCGTTCAGCCGTTCGTCGCTGAACGAATCGAGCGTCACGTCTCCGTCGACCAGCGCGACGGCGGTGCAGTAGGGCAGACTGTGGTCGGCCGTCTCGCGGGTCTTCGGCCGCCACTTTTCGGGGTCTTTGCCGATGATGTCCACGGCGGCGTCGAACGAGGCGATGTCGATGCGGTCGATCTGCGCGACGTCGGGAATCTGCTTCCGCAGTTCGAGGGCGGCGTGAATCGCGCTCTGCGAGTGATATTCCGCCGGCCAGTATTTGATGCTCGTGCGTTTGATCATGAAGTCGTCCAACGGTTCGTAGTGACCGGCTTCAGCCGGTCCCTCGACCGGCTGAAGCCGGTCACTACGAACACCGGCGAGTTTCTCCAGCGCGAATTCTCCGGAAACCTGCTTCCAGAACCCCATTTCCCCCTCGAAGATCGGCGACGGCCCGGTCAGCCCTTCGGCGGCGAGCAGCGCGGCGAACACCCCGTTGCGGGAGGCGTTGGCGAACGCGCAGCCCTTCCATTCGGAAAGTTCGCCGGCCCGGGTCTGCCGCAGCGTGACGTTCGGCGTGCCGGCGAGGTTCAACGCCTGCGCGATCTTCGCGGCGTCGAGCCCCAACAGCCGGCCGGCGGCGGCGGACGTCGAGAATGCGCCGTAGGTCACGTGGTCCCAGCCGCGGGCGCGAATGCTGGCGGCGTCGCACAGCCGGCACTGGATTTCGTAGGCGATGACTGCCGCGGTGATGACATCCGGTCCGCCACATCCTGCGACTTCGGCCGCCGCCAGCACGGCCGCGAAGTTGTCGCTGGGATGGGCCGGCTCCAGCGAGAGGTAGGTGTCGTTGTAATCGAGATAGCGGAACAGCACGCCGTTGACGAACGCCGCCAGTTCCGGGCTGCTGGGGCGCGTTCCGCCGAGGAAGTGCGCTCCCGGCTCGGCCGTGACGCGAGCGGCGACGTTCCGCCCGGCCTGCACTGTCGGCGAGCGGTACGCCCCGCACGCACACGCCAGCGAATCGAGCAGCCGGCGTTTCACCTCGTGCACGGTCGCGGCGTCGAGCTGTTCGAACTTCAGATTCGCGGCGTAGTCGGCGATTCGTTCGGCGAGAGTCATCGTAGCCTCGATTGATTCCGGAGGGGGAACGCGGATCAACGCGGATGCTGCGGATTCGCGCGGATTTGAATCAATTGATATTCCTCTTGATCCGCGCCGATCCGCGTTCCCATTCATTGCGGATTGTAGTCAATGCGCTTTCGATTTCGCACGGACCACCAAGCGACGATGTTCTGGTTTCCGCCTGGAGCGTCGGCTAGGATGGATCGATGCACTACGTTCCGGAATCTCCGGCCGAATTCCTGCAGGAAGACCCCGCCGCCGGGGGCCGCTCCGCCGCCCAGCGGGGCTTCCACTACCGGTCCGCGCCGATCTACCTGTTGACGGCGATCGTCGGGCTGCTGCTGGGGGCGGACCTGCTGATCGGGTTCGTCGGCGATGCGGCCTGGAGCGGGTACCAATCGGTGTACGGTATTCGCCTGGCTCTGCTGGCCGCCGTGCTGGGGGCGGCGCGGATTTTCTATCAGACGGCTGAAAACCTCTTCGAGGGAAAGGTCGGCGCAGACCTGGCGCTCACGATCGCCGCGTTCGCCGCCATCGGGCTGAAGGAATACGAAACCGCGGCGCTGGTCGTCTTCATCGCGTTGTGCGGCGAGAGCATCGAAGGCTACACCGTCGATCGCGCCCGGCGGGCGATCCGGCGGATCTTCGACTTGCAGCCAAAAACCGCCCGCGTGCTGCGCGACAATCGCGAGACCGACGTGCCGATCGACGACGTTCGCGTCGGTGAACTGGTCGTCCTCCGGCCGGGGGAACGCATTCCCGTCGACGGCCGCGTGACCGTCGGCGCGTCGAGCATCGACGAGAGCGCGTTGACCGGCGAGAGCTTTCCCGTCGAGAAGACGCCCGGCAGCGAGGTCTTCACCGGGACGCTGAACCAGTTCGGGGCGCTGACGATCGCCGCCGAACGCGTCGGCGACGACACGACGCTGGCCCTGGTCGTGCGGCTCGTCTCCGAAGCGGCGGAGAAGAAAGCCCCGCTGGAACGCACCGCCGACCGGCTGGCGCGGCTGTTTCTGCCGGTCGTGCTGGGCATCGCGGGGCTGACGCTGCTCGGCTGGTGGTGGCAGACGGGACTCTGGACGCCCGGCTTCCGGCCGATGCTGGGCGTGCTCGTCGTGGCCTGCCCCTGCCCGCTTGTGCTCGCCACGCCGACCGCCGTCATGGCCGCGATGGCGTGGCTGGCGAAGACCGGCGTCGTCGTGAAAGGCTCGATCGCGCTGGAACGGCTCGCCAGCGTCGACACGTTCGCCTTCGACAAGACCGGCACGCTGACGCAGGGCAAACCGGCGATCGGCAGCATTCGGGTCTTCCGTAGGACGGCCCTCCGAGGCCGTCCTGAGCAGAATGAACCGACGGGGACGGCCTCGGAGGGCCGTCCTACGGTGGAGCCGCTCAGCGAGACCGAGCTGCTGCGAATCGCCGCGATCGCCGAGCGGAACAGCGAACACATCCTCGCCCGGCTGATTGTCCGCGAAGCGGAAAGGCGAGAGTGTGATGTGCCCGCACCGACGGAGTTCACCGCGCAACCCGGCGCGGGCGTCGTGGCGGTTGTTCCCACATCATCGCTGGGCCCGTCGTTCGACCCGTGGCGGACGCTGCCAGCGTCCGGTCGGAAGGCAGAAGCCGGCGCCGACGCTGCCGGTAGCAGAATTCGTGAGAATTCTGGAGTCCACGGTTCCACCGACGCTGCCGGTAGCAGAATTCGTGAGAATTCTGGAGTCCACGGTGCGGACGCCAGAATTCTTACGAATTCTGCTACGTGTTACGTGCTGGTCGGCAGCCGGCGGTTGATGGAGTCGCACAACGTCGAGATCGGCGACGACGTTTCCGCCGCCCTCGACGAACTCGACGCCGCCGGCCAGATGGTATTGCTCGTGGCCGTCGAGACTGTTCGTAGTGACCGGCTTCAGCCGGTCAAGGGACCGGCTGAAGCCGGTCACTACGAACCGAAGACGTTGCTGGGGGTGATCGGCGTTCGCGACGCGCCCCGCGAAGCCGCCCGGCCGGTGATTCGGGAATTGAAACAGGCCGGCATTGCCGAATTCGCGATCCTCACCGGCGACCGCAAAGCGTCGGCCGACGCGGCGGCGGCGTTCCTGGGACTTGAACCCGACGCCGTTCACGCCGGTCTGTTCCCCGCGGAAAAAGCCCGCTGGATCGCCGAGCAGACGAAAGCCGGCCGCCACGTGGCGATGGTCGGCGACGGCATCAACGACGCCCCCGCGCTGGCATCCGCCACCGTCGGTTTGGCGTTGGGCGGCGTGGGCAGCGACATCGCCGCCGAAGCCGGCGACCTCGTCCTGATGGGCGACCCGCTGCGGCCGCTGCCGGGGCTGCTGCGGCTGTCGCGGCAACTGGTGGCGAACATCCGGCAGAGCATTTTTATCTTCGCGTTCGGGCTGAACTTCCTGGGGATGGCGCTGAGCGCGTTCGGGTTCCTCAGCCCGGTCGCGGCGGCGGTGTTTCACGAGTTCGCGTCGCTGGCCGTGATGATCAACGCCATGCGGCTCTTGTGGTTCGAACGCTGGCACGAAACCCGGCTCGGCCGGGCCGCGAACCGTTGCGGCCGCATCGGCGACTGGGCGGCGGAAACCTTCTCGCCGACGAAGTGGGTGTTCCGCTTCATCGATCACTGGTCGACGCTGGTACGGCTGGCGGTGGCCGGCGTGCTGATCGCGTGGCTGATGACGGGGCTGGTCCGCATCACGCCGGAGGAAGAAGCCCTCGTCACCCGCTTCGGCCGCTACGAAACGACGCTCGCCCCCGGCCTGCACTGGCGCTGGCCGCCGCCGTTCGAGCAGCTTCGCCGTGAGAAGACGGCTGAGCTGCGGAGCGTGAAGCTCGGCTTCCGCACGAATGGTAGGACGGCCTTCCAAGGCCGTCCTGGAGACCAGCCTCGATCTTCGACGGCCTTGGAAGGCCGTCGTACTTTCACCCCCGGCACGATCGAATGGACCAGCGAGCACACCGAAGCGGGCTACACGCCGCGTCCGGAGGAAGCGCTGATCGTCACCGGCGATGAAGTCCTCGTGGAACTCACCGCCGACGTGCAGTATCGGATTTCCAATCTGCGGGAATATGTGTACGGGGCCGACGACCCGGCGGGAATCGTGCGGACCGTGGCGGAAAGCGCCGTCCGCCACGTTGCCGCCCGCACCCGGCTGGACGACATCCTCACCACCCGCCGCGCCGCCGTCCGCGAACAATGCCTGCAACTGGCGCGGCGGCGATTGGCCGGCTACCGCATCGGCGTCGAGATCGTCGATCTCAACCTGCTCGACGTGCATCCGCCGCGGGACGTCGTCCCTGCGTATCGCGACGTTGCCAACGCGCTGGAAGAAAAGGAGCAGTCCATCAACGAAGCCCACGGCTACTACGCCTCGCGCGTCATCAAGGCGAGCGGGGAGCGCGGCATGCGACGGTTGCAGTCGCCGCGGGTCGGCGAGGGTGGCACTGGCGGTTTAACCGCCAGTGGCACCGTGCGGACCGCGGCGTTCGGCGTCGCCGCGGGGCGGCCGGTGAACGAAGCGGTGTGGAAATCCGTCTGGACAGCGCTTTCGTCGCGAAACGGTTCGCCGAATTCCGTCGTGTATCCGCACCTGGCCGGCGAAGCGGCGTTCGAGCTGATGGCCGCCGACACGAAAGCCGACGCGAAACTGCAGGAAGCGAAAGCCGCCCGCGACCGGTTTCTGGCGATGCTGGGGTTGTTCCAGTCCGACCCCGGCGGCCGGATGACGCGGCAGGAACTCTACTGGCGGACGGTGGGGGACGTGCTGTCCGACCGGCCGCTGACGATCATCGACCCGAAAGCCGCCGGCCGAAAACACCTATTGCTGCTGGACCCCGACAACCTGGGCGGGCTGCCGGCGATGCGTTCGACGTTCCCGCCGCCCGAAGAAGAACCGCCGCCGAAGCAACGAAGTCCGTAGCGTGGACTTCAGTCCACGCGAGTGTCGCAGACGGTTTGCGACGCCGGAAAATCCATTTCCGTGAAGCGTTATCACTCGAAGAGATCATCACTCGCGTGGACTGAAGTCCACGCTACGTCATCCCGCGAGTCCCATTGCCATGTCCTCCGATTCTGCAACAAATCCGTCTCGCTCGCGACCGGCCCGACGGATCGCGATGTTTTTGCTGCCGGTCGTCGGCGTTCCGCTCGTCGTCGCCCTGGCGTGGTCGTCGCTGGTGTTCGTCGACGAGGGGGAGTACGTCGTCGTGGAACGCTTCGGCGAGATCGTCGCCGTCTACGACCGGCCGGCGGACCGCGGGTTGAAGTTCAAGCTGCCGTGGCCGATCGACGCCGTCCGCCGCTTCGATCGCCGCGTGCGGCTGTATGAGCCGCCGGGGCGGGAGGTGTTCACGGCGGATAAGAAGAACCTGACCGTGGCGGCGTATGTCTGCTGGAAGATCGCGGAGCCGGGCGAAGAGGCAAGCGAATTTGCCGATCGTCCAGTGGTTCGCTTCTTTCGGAATCTGGCGAGCCCCGCGGTCGCTGAAGCGAGATTGGACTCGCGGGTGCGGTCGCTGTTGAACACGGAACTGGGCGGCATTCAGCTCAGCGAGCTGCTGGCCGTGAACGATTCCCACACCGGGCCGAATGCCGACGATCGTAGCGGCGGGCTGCTGGCGCGGGTCGCCGCCGACGTGCGGAAGCGGCTGCAACAGAGCCGCAACGGCAAGCCCGCGCTCACCGACGAACTGGGCATCGAGATCGTCGACCTGCGGATTCGCCGCATTAACTTCCCCGTCGGCAACCGGCAGGCCGTCTACGATCGCATGCGGAGCGAACGCAAGAAGGAAGCCGACCAGTACCGCTCGGCAGGGCTTTCGGAGAGCAAGGCCATCCGCAGCCGGGCCGACCTGCAGTACGAGCGCGTGCTTTCCAGCGCGCGGGCCGATTCCGAGCGCATCCGCGGCACGGCGGAAGCCGAAGCAATCGCGATCCGCAACGCCGCCCACGCGAAAGACCCGGAATTCTACGTCACGCTGCGGACGCTGGAGACGTACAAGAAGATCCTCAACGAAAAGACGACGCTGGTGCTCTCGGCGTCGAGCAGTCTGCTGAAGATGTTGACCGACGGGATTCCGGAGAAGCAGCGCTCGTCGAAGGGGCCTACGAAATCCGAGAAAGTGAGGCACAGTGCAAATGCGAATTCATCTGATCCGTGAGCTCTGGTCAATTCCAGTCGATCACCCGCGCCTCTCCGGTTTGCATAATTTTCTATTTCATGGTACTGCGACGCGTGGTGGGCGCGACTTGATCGATTCACCTGTTACATTTCTGACAACTGACGCCCGAATCCCTCTTGAGATTACTCGATCGGGAACCTCAATCTCGGACATCTTCACGGCGGATGGGAATTTCGTCGTTAGCGAACGAGTCAAGGAGACTATCTCGGAGTACGCGCATATTGAGTTCTTACCGGTCCGTTTCAAGAAGCTCTTCGAGTGGGATTTCAAAGCTGGCGATTTCTCATTCTATTCGAAGTCCGATGAGTTTCGGCTGCGTGACTATCGACCGATTGCCCGGAAGAAGCCGGACGTTCCAGCGTTTCATGAGTTGATCGGATCGTATTATGAAGTCCTTGTGCCACGAACATTGGACCTCACAAACGAATATCCCGACATGAGCACCATCGACGTCGAGTTGGGAGATCTGGTGATGGGGCCGGTCGAAGTGCTGTGTGAACGAGCCCAGTTTCTGAAGTATGCAATCCTCTGGAGCGGCGCGTTCCTGCTTCGTGAAGATGTGTTTGCCATCTTCGATCGGTACATCGACTGGGAGTACTACCTGACAACGACGATTTCAATTTGACTTCTGCTGAAAGACAGCTTTGACCGCGACAAACCTGACATGAAACGCGTTTTGATTGTCCTATCCCTGTTCCTGATCGCCTGGCTCGCGACGGGTTTCTTCGTCGTGCGCGGCAACGAGAAAGCCGTCGTGCGGCGGTGCGGGAAGGTGCTGCGGAACGACGGCGGGACCGTCGCGCTGCGGTCGAGCGGGTTGCATTTCGATCTGCCGTGGCCGTTCTCGCGGGTCGATCGCGTGAACCTCAGCGAAGTCCGCACGCTGACCGTGGGCAGTTCGGAGCTGGAAGACCTCTCCGACGCGCAGTTCCTGCGAAGCGTCGATCCCGCCGAAGAGTCGCGATATCTCACCGGCGACAAGAACATCCTCAACGTGAAGCTCGGCATCCAGTACCGCATCGCCGAAGAGCAGGTCGATGCCTACCTGTTCGGCACCGAGTCGCCCGAGCGCCGGCTGCGGGCGCTGGCCGACGGCGTGCTGTCTGAGCTGATGGTCCACAGCGGCGTCGACTTCGCCCACACGCACGGCCGGTCGGTTATTCAGGAACTGCTCACCGACCGGCTCCGCGAGCAGGCCCTGCGGGAGCGGCTGGGGATTCGCGTCGACACGGTGACGCTGGAAGCCGTCGAGCCGCCGCTGCGGGTGCGGGCCGCGTTTCTGGACGTCAACAACGCCCGGGCCGACAAAGAGAAGTACGTACACGCCGCCAACGCCTACGCCGCCGAGCGGCACGAAGCCGCCCGTTCGGACGCCTCGCAGATCCGCGACGAGGCGTCGATCTTCCGCCGCCGCACGGTCGAGCAGGCGCGGGCGGAAGCGGAGAGCTTCGGGAAGCTCGTCGCGGGCTTCCAGTCCGGCGGCAAGACCGACGTAACCGCTCGCCGGATCGCGATGCAGCGGATATACATCGAGACGATGGAAGACGTACTGCGGCGGATGAAGGTGAAGGTGATTCTGCAATCCGGCAAGCCGGTGGACCTGACGATTACCCGCGACCCGCAACGATGACGACGGCGACGAAAACCGCATCGATCACCAGACAAAGGAGCGTTCCCATGCGGCAATTCTTTCACATCGGTTGGTTCATCAGCGTGGTCGTCGTCGGCCCGCTGTTGCTGGCGCTGCAACCGATCCCGGCCGCTGAGGTTGCGTCACATCCCCCACAGCGACCGCTGCCGCAGGCAAGCAATCGGGCCCTGACGCGCGGACCGGCGTTTTACGTCGATCCCGTCCGCGGCAACGACGCGAACGACGGGTCCCTCGGAAAGCCTTGGAAAACAATGCAGCACGCCGTCCGGCGGCTCAAGCCGGGCGACGCGCTGTACCTCCGCGGGGGCGTTTATCACGAAACGGTCTTCCTGACCCGCTCCGGCACGGCGGAAGCGCCGATCGTCATCGCCGCCTATCCGAACGAGCTGCCCGTGCTCGACGGCGGGCTGCCCGAGTTCCTCAAATCACCGGCCGCCAGTTGGCAGCCGGCGAAAGACGGCGCGCCCGGCGAGTACGTTTCGACGAAGACGTATCCGGGCGCGGCTGACCGCCCGGTCCCGCACCAGTTCCTGCCGGGGGCCTGGGAGCCGATGTGGGGCAAGGAAGAACAACGACCCCTCGCGCTGGGCCACTTCGCCGATTCGATGGTCCCGCTGCACGGTTATCGCAGGCTCGCAGACCTCCGCTCGACCAACGAACTCAACCTCGGAAACAAGAACGCCGGCGCCGTCTACTGCGGACCCGGCTTGTGGTTCAACCGCGAGACGAATCGCATCCACGTCCGGCTGGCCCACAACAAGCTGCCGGGGCTGGGCGAGAGGGCGTATCGCGGCGAGACCGACCCGCGGAAGCTGCCGCTGGTCGTGGCCGCCGGCTTCGGGAAGGACGTGCTGCGGATCAACGGCATCCAGCACGTCCGCCTCGAGGGGCTCGTGCTCCGCGGGGCGACGGGCAGCCCGATGATCGACCTCTACGGCTCGCGGCACGTGCACCTCGACCACGTGACGGTCTACGGCGGCTTCCCGGGGCTGCTGGTCAATGCTTCTCAGAACGTCCGCGTGACGCATTCGGCCTTTCGCGGGCTGGCCGCCCCCTGGTCGGGTCGGGCGCACATGAAGTACCGCGGCACGGCCAGCTATCAGATCGTGTTCCAGAACGGCCAGCCGTACAACGAGAACATCGAACTGGCGAACTGCGAGTTTACCGACGACCACGACTTCGCGTTCCTGCGTTACGCGAAGAACCTGCGGTTCCATCACAACTTCGTCGACAATTTCAACGACGACGGCCTGGAATGCGGCTCGAAACTCCGCTGGCATTCGATTCACATCCATCACAACCGCATCGGCGCCTGTCTGGGCGTCTTCCAGCAGCACGAGATCGACAAAGACGAGTCGCCGGCCGCCCACGATCCCGGCTCGGGGCTGTCGATCTACCGCAACGTGTTCGACCCGCGGGCGGGGGTCTATTACGGTTTGCCGGCCAAGCCCGACCCCACCGGAGCGTTTCTGCACCACGAAGGCCAAATGCTCAGCGACCACGGCAGCCCGGTTTACCCGGTGATGCGCATCTACCACAACACGTTTCTGCGCCGCACGCCGGCGTGGCGGAACTACTTCCTGTTCGGGCTCGCCGGCCGCGGCCTGCGGAACACCGAGCGCGACGTGTTCAACAACCTGTTCGTGCAGGCGGACCGCGTCCCTGGGGCCGTCATTCTCGGGAAAACGGCCGGCCCGTTGCGCGAGGGGGGCAACCTGCTGTGGGGAATCAAGGTAGGGCCGGCGAACAAGGTCAATCCGTTCGCCCGGCTCCGCAAGTCGCCGCTGTTCGAAGACAGCAGGAAGTTCTACAAACCGGGCTGGACCACGCACGACATCGTCGCCGACCCGAAATTCGTCAAGCTCAGGGATGCGGGACAGGCTTCGGACTTACGGCTGTCCCCAGGCAGCCCGGCGATCGACGCGGGCGTGGTCCTGCCGTCCAAGTGGCCCGATCCGCTGGCCGAGGCGGATAACGGGAAACCCGATATCGGAGCCGTGCCCTTCGGCGTGCAACCGTGGGGCGTGGGCGTCGACGGTCGCATCTCCGTATTCGGCGGGAGAAGGCGAGTGAATTGATGGCGGTGACGGAATACAGGATAAAGACACGCGCCGCCGATCGCCACCCGTTCGCAACTGTTGGAGCTGATCCCATGAGAACCGCTCTCTTCGTCCTGGCTGTTATTTCGCTGTCAGTGAATCCCACTTCCGCCGCCGACCCACCGCGCTACGAAATCCGCCGCGCCGCCGGCAAGATCACCATCGACGGCAAGCTCGACGAACCGGCGTGGAAAGCCGCGAAGAGCGTCGGGGCGTTCAAATTCGCGTGGTGGAAAGCGGGGAAGAAAGAACAGACCGTCGCGAAGCTGCTCTGGGACGATACGTACCTCTACGTCTCGTTCCGCTGCGAAGACGCCCACATCTGGGCGACGCACACCAAGCGCGACAGCTCCGTCTGGAAGGACGACTGCGTCGAGGTGTTCCTCGCACCGAACCCGAAACAGCCGGATAACTACTTCAACATCGAGATGAACGTCAACGGGGCGTTTCTCGACCAGCACCATCCGGACGGGCCGGGGAAGAAGGTGCCGCGGGAATGGAACGCCGCCGGCGTGAAGATCGCCGTCACTCTCGACGGCACGAAGAACGACGATTCCGACGTCGACCGCGGCTGGGTGCTCGAAGCGGCGATTCCGCTGAAAAACTTCGCCAAGGTGGCCGCCCTGGATGGCGCGGCGGCGACGCATCCTTCCGGGGTCGCCGCCAGCGTTCCCCCCAAGCCGGGGGACGTGTGGCATCTCAACCTCAACCGGCTGGGTGGCAAGACGAACCCGCAGCACAGCCAGTGGTCCCCCAGCCGCACGAAGACGCCGCAGTTTCACGCCCCGCGGGATTTCGGGCGGATCGTGTTTTCCAGTGTTCTGGCGACTCGCAAGCGTTGAAACTCACGCGGCGAGTGCGGGACAGGGTTTGCACAAAAGACGCCGCGCAGCGGCGCGAAAACCCAAACCGACAGCTTGCTGTCGCGAGACATCGACGCACTTCGACAACGAGTTGTCGGTTTGGGTTCACGGCGGCTGCGCCGCCTGGCCTTCTGCAAACCCTGTCCCGCACTCTCACGCCGCCGGTTCCAGCACCATCGGCATCTTCAGCGAGTCGCCGAAGCCGTTAAGCTTCTGCTCGCGAAGGCGGATGAGGCCGTCGGTCGCGGTGGGCATCGGGATGCCGAGCGCCTTGCGGATGCGCGTCGTATGCAGCGAGGTTTCGCCGCAGCCCCAGCCGCGGGGGCAATCGAGCAGCCGGTTGCCGTCGACCGGTTCGGGCGACGGCAGGCCGAATTCGTCGGCCAGCTTGCGGATGAACTGGTTGGGGTTGATCCGCTCGGTGCCGGAGATGTGGTACACGCCTTCCAGGTGCGCCCGCCAGGCGCGGTCGAGAATTTCGGCGAAGTCGCTGGCCAGGATCGGCGTGGCGTGCCGCTGGAAGTCGAACGGACCGGAGTCGCCGGTTTCCAGTTCGGCGATGGTGCGTTCGATCCACCCGTCGCCGTGGCTGAAACCGAACACGTTCGTGCGGACGACCAGCGCGCCGGGGCATTGCTGGGCGGCGAGCTTCTCGGCGCGGCGGGTCGCGCGGGCCTGCGGGCTGATGCAGACGCAGGCGCTCTCTTCGTCGTGAAAGATCCACGGGCCGGTAAAGACCGCGTCGGACGACACCAGCGTGAACCGCGCCCCGTATTCGCGAGCGACGCCGGCCCAGCGGCCGGCGATCTCCACGCTCTCGACGTTCGGCCGCTCGATCGGGCGGTCGTCCCACGTCGACACCGCGGCCGGGCCGCAGTAGACGACGTGCGCGGGGCGCGTCGACTCGATCCACTCGCGGATGTCGTTCTCGTCCTGCTCGCGGCACTGCCCGGTATGGCAGCCATCCAGCGAGACCGCCTCATGCAGGCAGACGCCGATCGTCTGATAGCGTTCGCTGAGCCGGGCGGCGAGATTGGTTCCGACAACCGTGTCGAGACCGGCGATGAGGAGCGTATCCACGCGTTGCCTCCATGCAATGCCGTGCGGGGTGGAAACCTTCGGTAGCAGAATTCGTGAGAATTCTGCCGTCAGTCTGCCGCCATCCAGAATTCTCACGAATTCCGCGACCGTGCGGGAAAAACCATCGCTGCGTCCGCCGGTCCTCCGCCCGGTCCGAACGAGCGGCGGGAGTATAGCCGCGGGGGTTTTGGGGGGCCAAGTCCAATTTTGGGAAAATGTGGGTTGGTGAGTGGTGAGTGGTGAGTGGTGAGTGGTGGAGTGGTGAGTGGTGGAGTGGTGGAGTGGTGGAGTGGTGGAGTGGTGGAGTGGTGGAGTGATGGAGTGATGGAATGGTGGAGTGGTGGTCAAGAGATGGATTTCCGGAACTCGCTGTACTCAGTACTCAGTACTCGGTACCGAGTACGGAGTGGTGCGATGCTGAGTACGGAATCTTCATCTTCGACCTCCCGACCTTCGACCTCCCGACCTTCGACCTTTCGACCTTCGACCTTTCGACCTTCGACCTTTCGACCTTCGACTTTTCGACTTTTCGACCTTCCGACCCTCGACCCTCCGCCCTCGACTCTTTCGTTACACCGCGATCGCGATCACCGCCAGGATCGCCAGCCAGGCGATGCCCAGGGCGTGCCAGAACCAGCCGGTGATGGTCACGCCCCAGAAGTATTCGTGGTCGTAGCGGTCGGCTGAGGCGCGGAGCGTGACGAACAGCAGGAACAAGAGCGCGATCGTGACGTGCATGCCGTGCATCGCGGCGAACACGAACACGAACGCCAGCGCTCCGGTCTGGGCGTCGACGGGGGTTCGCGAGGACAGCAGACACATCAGGGCGAATCCCTGCACGCCGACGAACAGCATCCCCGCGACCAGTGCCGCGGCCAGGCTCCGGCGGAACGGCCGCTGCCGCTCGCGGCGCACGCAATGCACGGCCCGGACCAGCGCGGCGCTGACGACGATCAGCAGCGCCGTCGTCGCCGCGAACGCGGGCGGCAATCGCAGCGCGGCCTGTTCCCGCGGGGGAAACGACAGCGCCAGCAGCACGGCAATCGCGGCGGCTGCGGCGAAGACCGCGATCGCCGCCAGAAAGAACCGGCGGGCGAAGTTCCCGGTTGTGGTGCGATTGACGTCCACGGTGGGTCCGGCTGCGTGAATTGGGCTGGGGTCGGGTGTCCAGAATTCAATTTTCCGGTGGAGCGTTCGGATAGCCGCTGATCGCTTGCGGAAAATTGAATTCTGGAC
>Ga0268386_10000624_pt1 | contig 22659 bp, 22 predicted proteins | sample RVTome_15_FD_200260 | JGI IMG/M metagenome (GOLD analysis project Ga0268386, IMG submission 200260) | Soil microbial communities from uranium-contaminated site in the Upper Colorado River Basin, Wyoming, United States - RVT150D86... ...
CGGCCTCCGCGAGAGCCTGTTCGTCATCGAGCGGGAGAGGGACCCCCAGGGAGCGGTGCAGCGCTTCCTGATCACCGGCAAGGGCTGGGGACACGGGGTGGGCCTGTGCCAGGTGGGGGCCTTCGGGATGGCGCAGTCCGGGTCCACCTTCGAGCAGATCCTCCAGCACTACTACCGCGGGGTCCGCGTGGAGAGGACGTACTAGACCGTTCCTTCTTTGACACGTCGCGGCGCGGTCCCCTAAAATCCGCACCGCCAGGGACTTTCCGCGATGTCCACCTCGCTCCCCAAGCGTTTCGAGCCCTTCGTCGTGCCGGGCGGCCTGCGCGGCCAGCTCGCCGACCTCCCCTTGCCGGACATCCTGCAGCACCTGCGCCTCTCCGAGGCCACGGGGGTGCTCTCGCTCGTGTCCGGGGGGGCGCGCAAGGCCCTCTACCTCAAGGGGGGCCGGGTCGTCTTCGCCTCGAGCAACCTCCCGAACGACCGCCTGGGCGAGATCCTGATCCGGGAGGGCAAGATCACGGTCGACGAGTACGAGGCCTCGATCCGGGCGATCACCAAGGGCAAGCGCCAGGGCAAGGTCCTCGTGGAGATGGGGGCGCTCTCCCCGAAGGACCTGTGGCAGGGGGTCCAGACCCAGGTCAAGGAGATCGTCTACAGCATCTTCCTGTGGGAGGAGGGCCAGTTCCACTTCGAGGAGTCCTCCCTCCCCGACAAGGAGCGCATCACCGTCGACCTCGACATCCTGAACCTGATCCTGGAGGGCGTGCGCCGGATCGACGCCAACGGGGCGGTCCAGGCGCGCTATCCCGAGGGGATGCTGGTGCTCGAGGGGGGGGAGCCGGCCCCCGAGGATCTCCTCGAGCCCTACGAGCAGCACGTCCTCGGCCTCGTGGACGCCGACCGCACCGTGCTCGAGGTCTGCCACGACAGCGAGATCGGCGACAACGAGACCCTGAAGGTCCTCTACGCCCTGCTCTCCTCGGGACTGGTCAGGGTGAAGAGCAAGAAGGTCCGCACCCTCGACCAGGACTTCGTCCCCGAGGACACCCTCTACGCGGTGGTGTCGTCCTTCAACCAGATGTACGGCTACGTCTTCAAGTACATGGTGCGGGAGGTCGGCCCGATCGCGGAGAACGTCCTCGAGAAGTACCTCGGCAACCTCCGGGAGACCCGCAAGGAGGTCTTCGGCGGCCTGCGCCTGCAGAAGGACGGCACCCTGGACGCGGTGGTGGTCGAGCGCAACCTGAACAAGCTCCCCGATGAGGAGCGGCGGCCCCGGCTGGTGGACGCCCTCAACGAGCTGCTCTACGCCGAGCTCCTGGCCGTGAAGCGCACCCTCGGCGCCGAGCACGAGAGCGCCATCATCAAGGCCTTCCGCGAGCGTTGACCCCCGCGGAGCGGCAGCAGGTCAAGGGAGCGGCCGTCCTGCTCGGCCTGCTCCTCCTGTGGACGCTCTGGCGGCTCTGGCGGCTGCTCTGAGGCACCGGCTCCTGGCGGGACCGTCGAGTCCGTCGAGCACGTCCGCCTTCGACGCTCCGCATCCACGGTCCGGGCGGTGAGCCGGTCGAGCGAGTCCGAGCCGCGGCATCACCCGCTCGTCGCCGTCGTCGGCCCCACCGGGGCGGGGAAGAGCGCGCTCGCCCTGCGCCTGGCCCGGGAGCGTCCGGGGGAGATCGTCTCGTGCGACAGCCTGCAGGTGTACCGCGGCCTGGACATCGGGAGCGCGAAGGCCACCCCGGAGGAGCGGGCCGCGGTGCCCCACCACCTCCTCGACGTGGTCGAGCCCGGCGAGGACTTCTCGGCCGCGGAGTACTCCCGGCTCGCCCGGCAAGCGGTGCGCGACGTGGCCGCCCGGGGCCGGCTGCCGATCGTCGCGGGGGGAACCGGCCTCTACCTCGAGGCCCTGCTCGGCGGGTTGTTCCCCGGCCCGTCGCGGGACGAGCCCCTCCGCCGGCGCCTGGAGGCGATGGCGGAGCGCTTCGGGGACGCCCGCCTCCACCGCCTGCTCGCCCGGGTGGACCCGGCGGCGGCCGCCCGCATCCCCCCCGGGGACAGGGTCAGGGTCGTGCGCGCCCTCGAGGTCTTCCGGACGACCGGCCGGCCCCTGAGCGATCTCCACCGGGAAGGGAGAGAGCCGCTCGGGGGATTCGACGTGCTCGTCCTCGTGCTCGACCCCGACCGGCCGGCGCTCCGCCGGGCCGTGGAGCGCCGGACCCGGGAGATGTTCGAGCGGGGCCTCGTGGAGGAGGTCCGCCGGCTGCTGGAAGGGGGGCTCTCCCCACGGCTCCGGCCCCTCCAGGCCATCGGCTACCGCCAGGCGGTCGCCGTCGCCCTGGGCCGGATGGGCCGGGGGGAGGCCGAGCGGGAGACCGTCACCCGGACGATGCAGCTCGCGAAGAGGCAGCGGACCTGGTTCCGGCACCACCGCGGGGGGACGTGGTGCCCGGACGGCGAGACGGCGCTGGCGGCCGCGCTCGGCTGGCTGGACAGAACCCGCACCTAAGTGCTTGACTATCTAGAAGGAATCGGTAGAATCGAGGGTTTGAGCACGAGCTCGATGCTGGTAATAGAGGTCTCCCACATCCCCCCCGAGGGAGTCGACGTCGACGAGGCCCTGGACGCCGCCCAGGTCCACGTCGAGGACGAGCGGGACTTCTCCCTCCGCCCGGGCGGGGCCCTCCGCTGTCACGTCGAGAAGGTCGACGGCGACACCGTCCACGTCCGGGGCCGCCTGACCGCTCCCCTCGGGCTCGAGTGCGGCCGCTGCCTGGAGCCTTTCCCCGTCGCCCTCGAGCAGGAGCTGGACCTGTTCTACCTCCGCCATCGCGACGAGGACGAGGAGGAGGAGGAGGTCGAGCTCAAGGACCGGGACATGGTCGTCGCGTACTACGACGGGGATCGGCTGGACCTCGGCACCGTGGTGCGCGAGCAGTGCTTCCTCTCCCTGCCCCTGAAGCCGCTCTGCCGCGAGGACTGCCTCGGGCGCTGCCCGTCCTGCGGCGGGAACCGGAACCTGGAGAACTGCGGATGCCCGGCCCCGGAGGAGGCGGCGGACCCTCGCCTCGCCGGCCTCCGGAAGCTCTTCGACGACGAAACCCACTAGGAGTCACCGATGCCGAATCCGAAGCGCCGTCACTCCAAGGCCCGCCGGGACCGCCGCCGGGCCCACGACCACCTCCAGGCTCCCGGGCTCTCCCTCTGCCCGAACTGCCACGAGCCCAAGCTGCCCCACCGGGTCTGCCCGCGCTGCGGCCACTACAAGGGCAAGCAGGTCATCGGGGTCGAGGAAGTCTAGGGGCGGCGGCGGAGCCCTCCCCGCATGCCGAAGAGCGACGGCCCCCCCCGGGTCGCGGTGGACGCCATGGGCGGCGACCACGGGCCGGGAGTGGTCGTGGACGGCGCGGTCCTCGCGTGTCGCCAGCTCGGCCTCGCCGTCGACATCGTGGGGCCCACGGCGGCGGTCGAGGCCGAGCTTTCCCGGGCCGGAGGCCGCGGCCTGCCCATCGAGGTCGTGGACGTCTCCGAGGTCGTCGGGATGGGCGAGAAGGTCAGCCTCTCCACCCTCAAGAAACGCTCCACCATCCTCGTCGCGGTGGAGCGGGTGCGCGACGGGCGGGCCGACGCGTTCTTCTCCGCCGGGAACACCGCCGCCTGCTGGACGATCGCGAAGATGGTCCTCGGGACCCTGGAGGAGGTGGACCGCCCCGCCCTCGCCGCGGTCGTCCCCCAGCTCCACGGCCAGACCGTGCTCCTCGACGTGGGGGCGAACGCCCAGTGCAAGGCCCGCCACCTCGAGGAGTTCGCGGTGATGGGCAGCGTCTACACCCAGCACGTCTTCCACACGGAGAGCCCCCGGGTCGGGCTCATGAGCATGGGGGAGGAGGAGACCAAGGGCAACGACCTCACCAAGGAGGTCCACGAGGTCCTCAAGGCCTCCACCCTCAACTTCGTGGGGAACGTCGAGGGGCACGACCTCTACTCCGGGAAGGTGGACGTGGTGGTCATGGACGGGTTCACCGGCAACGTGGCCCTGAAGGCGAGCGAGACCCTGGCCGAGATGCTGATGCGGGCCCTCCGGGAGGAGCTCACCCGCAACCCCCTGCGGATGGCGGGGGCGTGGCTCTCCCAGGGGGCCTTCCGGGCGATGCGCCTGCGGATCGACCCCGCGGAATACGGGGGGGCGCCCCTGCTCGGGATGAAGGGCTGCTGCGTGATCGGCCACGGGCGGTCGAGCGCCCGGGCGATCATGCACGGGATCCGGGTGGCCGCGGAGTTCCACACGAGCGGGGTCAACGAGAGCATCGAGGCCGAGCTGCGCGCCCTCGGCGCGCGCAAGGAGGCGGCGGGCGCATGAGCCTGGCCTTCCTCTTCCCGGGACAGGGGTCCCAGCAGGTCGGCATGGGCCGCGCGCTCGCCGAGGCCTTCCCCGAGGCGCGGGCCGTCTTCGAGGAAGCCGACCGGACCCTGGGCTTCCCGGTCTCCCGGCTCTGCTTCGAGGGCCCGGAGGCCGACCTCCAGCTCACCGCGAACACCCAGCCGGCCATCCTCGCGGCGAGCGTCGCCGCCTGGCGGGCCCTCCACGCCCGGGGCGTCCGCCCCGACTGGGTGGCCGGCCACAGCCTCGGGGAGTACTCCGCCCTCGTGGCCGCGGGGTCCCTCGGCCTCGCCGACGCGTTGGCCACGGTCCGGAGGCGCGGCGAGTACATGCAGGAGGCGGTGCCGGTGGGGGAGGGGGCGATGGCGGCGATCCTCGCCCTCGAACTCCCCGCGGTCGAGCAGGCGTGCCGGGAGGCGGCCCGGGGGGAGGTGGTGGCCCCCGCCAACGTCAACTCCCCCGGGCAGATCGTGATCGCGGGCCACGCGGCCGCGGTGGACCGCGCGGTGGAGGCCTGCCGGGCCGCGGGGTCGCGCCGCGCGATGCGCCTCCCCGTCTCCGCCCCCTTCCACTGCGCGCTCATGATGCCCGCCCAGGAGCGCCTCGCGAAGGACCTCGCCGTCCTCCCGATCCGCGACCCCGGGGTGCCCCTCGTGAACAACGTGGACGCCCGGGTGGTGCGGACGGCCACGGAGGTCCGGGACGGCCTCGTCCGCCAGGTCTCGGGGTCCGTCCTCTGGCGGCTGTCGGTGGAGGCGCTGGTGGCGCAGGGAGTGGACACGATGGTGGAGGTCGGCCCCGGCCGGGTCCTGAGCGGCCTCGTGCGCAAGACCGCCGAAGGCGTGCGGACCCTCAGCGTGGAGGACCCCGCCTCGCTCGAGAAGACCCTCGCCGCCCTCGCGGGCGGGGGGAAGTGACGGTGGGGTCCCTCTCCGGCACGGTCGCGCTCGTCACCGGGGCCTCCCGGGGGATCGGGCGGGCGATCGCCCGGACCCTCGCCGCCGACGGGGCGACGGTGGTCCTCACCGCCCGCGACGAGGCCCGCCTCGCGGTGGTGGTCGCGGAGATCGCGGGGGCGGGGGGCCGCGGGGTCGCCCTCGCGATGGACGTGGCCGACCGGGCGTCGGTGGAGGCCGGCTTCGACCGGGTCGCGAAGGACCACGGCCGGCTCGACCACCTCGTGAACAACGCGGGGATCACCCGGGACGGCCTGCTCCTCCGCATGAAGGACGAGGACTGGCAGCAGGTGCTCGCCACGAACCTCACCGGGGTCTTCCTCTGCACCCAGGCCGCGCTCCGGCCCATGCTCCGGCAGCGGAGCGGCCGCATCGTGAACGTGACGTCGGTGGTCGGCCTCGCGGGCAACGCCGGGCAGGCGAACTACGCGGCGAGCAAGGCGGGCATCGTCGGGTTCACCAAGTCGGTCGCCCGGGAGGTCGCCTCCCGGTCGATCACCTGCAACGCCGTCGCCCCCGGGTTCATCGAGACCGACATGACGGCCGCCCTCTCCGACAAGGCCCGGGAGGCGCTCGCCGCCTCCATCCCCCTGGGGCGCACCGGCCGTCCCGAGGACGTGGCCGGGGCCGTGGCCTTCCTGCTCTCGGAGGCCGCGGCCTACGTCACCGGCCAGGTCCTGGCCGTGGACGGCGGCTTCCACATGTAGAATGCACTCCCCGGCCCCCGGGGAAGTCTGGAGGAGCTTCATGGAGCCTGTTGCCGATCGCGTGAAGAAGATCATCGTGGACCAGCTCGGTGTCGAGGAGGAGCTGGTGACGCCGGAGGCGTCCTTCGTCGACGACCTGGGGGCGGACAGCCTCGACACCGTCGAGCTGGTGATGGCCCTCGAGGAGGAGTTCGGGATCGAGATCCCCGACGAGGACGCCGAGAAGATCACCCGGGTCAAGGAAGCGATCGAGTACATCGACAAGAACGCCGACAAGGCCAAGAAGTAGGGCGGGAGCGCGGTCGGGCGGGCCGGAGCACATCGTGTCGGAAGAGCGCAGGGTCGTCGTCACCGGGGTGGGCCTCGTGTCCCCCCTCGCGATCGGGACCGAGGAGACCTGGACCGCCCTCCGGGCGGGCGTCCCCGGGGCGGGCCCGATCACCCTCTTCGACGCCTCCCACCACTCCACGCGCTTCGCCTGCGAGGTGAAGGGGTTCGACCCCCACCGGTGGATCGAGAAGAAGGAAATCAAGAAGATGGACCGGTTCATCCACTTCGCGGTGGCCGCGGCCGACCTCGCGACGAAGGACGCCGCCCTCTCGTTCCCTCCCTCCGATGCGGAGCGGGTCGGGGTGTTCATCGGCAGCGGGATCGGGGGGTTCGCCACGATCGAGCGGGAGCACGAGGCCCTCCTCAAGGGCGGTCCCCGCCGGATCAGCCCCTTCTTCATCCCGGCCGCGATCGTGAACCTGGCTTCCGGGTGGGTCTCTATCCGCACCGGGGCCAAGGGCCCCAACTCCGCCACCTGCACCGCCTGCACGACGAGCGCCCACGCGGTGGGGGACTCCTACCGGCTCATCCAGCGGGGGGACGCCGACGTGATGATCGCCGGGGGGAGCGAGGCCGCGATCACCCCCCTCGGGGTGGGCGGCTTCGCGGCGATGCGGGCCCTCTCCACCCGTAACGAGGAGCCGGAGAAGGCCTCCCGTCCCTTCGACCGGGACCGGGACGGGTTCGTGATCGGCGAGGGAGCGGGGATCGTGATCCTGGAGGAGCTCGAGCGGGCGCGGGCCCGGGGGGCCCGGGTCTACTGCGAGGTGGTGGGCTACGGCATGTCGAGCGACGCCTTCCACATCTCGGCCCCCTGCGAGGACGGCGACGGGGCCATCCGGGTCATGCGGAGCACCCTCCGGGACGCCGGGGTCCGCCCCGAGGAGGTGGGCTACGTGAACGTCCACGGGACGTCCACCCCCCGGGGCGACGCGGTGGAGGTGATCGCGATCAAGACGGTGTTCGGGGAGCACGCCCGGAAGATGGCGATCAGCTCGACGAAGTCGATGACGGGGCACCTGCTGGGGGCGGCGGGCGGCCTCGAGGCGGGGATCACCGCCCTCGTGCTGCGCCACCAGGTCCTTCCCCCCACCATCAACGTGGTGAACCAGGACCCCGCCTGCGACCTCGACGTGGTCCCCAACCGGGAGCGGAAGGCCGAGGTCCGCTACGCCCTCTCCAACTCCTTCGGTTTCGGGGGGACGAACGGGGCCCTCCTGTTCAAGCGTCACGAGGGGTGACCGGCCGTCCGTCCCATTGCCCGCCCCTGCCGGCCGGGTGTAGGGTCGGCGGGAGTCGGAGGTGGAGATGAAGACCGTCGTCTGCGTGAAGCAGGTCCCCGACACCGAGACCCGGGTGCGGATCGCCCCCGCGGGGAACGCGATCCTGGAGGCCGACCTCAACTGGATCGTCTCCCCCTACGACGAGTTCGCGATCGAGGAGGCCCTCCGGATCAGGGAGAAGAAGGGGGGCGAGGTCGTGCTCGTCGGCCTCGGGCCGGACCGGGTCCAGTCCGCCCTCCGCACCGGCCTCGCGATGGGGGCCGACTCCGCCCTCCACCTCAAGGACCCCGCCTTCGACGCGGCCGACACCCTCGGAGTCGCCCGGGCCCTCGCCGCCGCCATCCGGAGCCTCGCCCCCTTCGACCTCGTGTTGACCGGCCAGCAGGGGGTGGGGGGCGACCACAGCCAGGTCCCGGGGCTGCTCGCCGAGCTCCTGGACGTGCCCCAGGTGACCCTGGCGGTGAAGATCGACGTGCAGGACGGCCGGGCTGTCGTCGAGCGCGAGGTCGAGGGCGCCCACGAAACCTGGGAAACCTCGCTCCCCGCGGTCGTCTCGGCCCAGAAGGGGCTGAACGAGCCCCGCTACGCGAGCCTCAAGGGGATCATGGCCGCCAAGAAGAAGGCGATCACGCTCAAGGACGCGGCCGCCCTCGGACTGTCCGCCGATTCCCTGGCTCCCCTCGTGACCGTCTCCTCCCTGGAGCTGCCGCCCCCCCGGCCCCCGGTGCGGTTGATCGAGGGCGATCCCGAGGCCCAGGCCCGGGAGCTCGTCCGGCTCCTGCACGAAGAAGCGAAGGTCATCTAGGAGGCGATCATGCCCAAGGCGATCCTGACGTTCGCGGAGCAGCGGGACGGCAAGCTGCGCCGGGCCTCCCTGGAGGCGGTCTCGGAGGCGCGGCGGCTTGCGGCGGCGCTGGGGGACGGCCGGGTCGAGGCCGTTCTCGTGGGGTCGGGAGTGGCGGAGCTGGCGGGGGAGCTGGGCGCCCACGGGGCCGACCGCGTCCACGTCTTCGACCACGCGGGCCTCGCCGCCTACGCCACCGAGCCCTACGCCCGGGCGGTGGCCCAGGTGGTGGAGGCGATCCGGCCCTGGGCGGTGCTCGTCCCCTTCACCTCCCTCGGCAAGGACCTCGCCCCCCGGGTGGCCGCGAAGGCGGGGGCCGGGCTCGCCTCGGACTGCGTGGCCCTCGGGGTGAAGGACGGCCGTCTCGAGGCTCGACGCCCGATGTACGCCGGCAAGGCCTACGCGACCGTGGCCTGGACCGGCGAGCCGCAGATGGCGACCCTCCGGGCCAACGTCTTCCCCCTGGGCCAGCCCGACCCCGCCCGGCGGCCCGAGGTGGTGAGGGCCGCGGTGGATACCTCCAGCCGGGCCCGGGTGACCGGCCTCCACGCCACCGCCCAGGGCAAGGTCGAGCTGACGGAGGCCCAGGTCATCGTCTCGGGCGGGCGCGGCCTCAAGGGCCCCGAGAACTTCCACCTCGTGGAGGGCCTGGCCGCCGCCCTCGGGGCGGCGGTGGGAGCCTCCCGGGCGGTGGTGGACGCCGGCTGGGTGGACCACCAGTTCCAGGTCGGACAGACCGGGAAGACGGTGTCGCCGACGCTGTACGTGGCGTGCGGGATCAGCGGGGCGATCCAGCACCTCGCCGGAATGTCCTCCTCGCGGGTCATCGTCGCCATCAACAAGGACCCCGACGCGCCCATCTTCAAGGTGGCGGACTACGGCGTGGTGGGCGACGTGTTCCAGGTGCTCCCCCGGCTCACCGAGGCCGCGAAGGCCCACCGCGAGTCGAAGGTCTGACCGGCGGGGGCCTCCCCATGCTCGGCCCGCTCCTCCAGTCCCTCCTCACCCTCGTCCTCGTCGCCGGCGCGTTCTCCTTCCTGTTCCTCCGCCTGTACCGGATCTCCGCCCTCGTGGGCACCGGGGCGCGGCCCGGGGAGGACCTCCTCGACCGGCCCGGCGAGCGCCTGGGCAAGGTGGCCTCGCTGGTGCTGGGCCACCGGAAGGTGCTCGAGGATCCCTGGGCGGGCCTCCTCCACGTCTGCTTCTTCTACGGCTTCATCGTCCTGGGGGTGGGCCACCTCGAGGTCGTGCTCGAGGGCCTCACGACCTTCCGCCGCGCCTTCGGCGGGTTGCCCCTGACCTACGAGCGTCTCCCCTTCTTCCCGGCCGCCCTCGTGGCCCCCTATCACCTGAGCCAGGACCTCCTCGCCGCCGCCGTCCTCCTCGCGGCGTCGGTCGCCCTCGTCCGGCGCCTCTCCGGGCGGGTGCCGCGCCTCCTCCCGCGGTCGCCCGACGCCGAGCGCATCCTCTACTTCATCGTCGCCCTCTACGTGACCTTCTTCCTCCTCACCGGCTCGGACGTGCGGCTGCTCACGACCCGCCTCGGCGACCCCGACCCCGCGCGGTTCCGCCCGGTGAGCGCCCTCGTGGCGGGGGCGCTCGCCGGCCTCCCCGGGGGAGCGGTCGAGTGGGTCCGGGGAGCCGCCTGGTGGGCCCACGTCGTCGTCTTTCTCGCCTTCGCCGCCTACATCCCCCTCACGAAGCACATGCACCTGGTGTTCGCCGCCCCCAACATCTACCTCTTCCGGAGGAAGCGCTACGGCCTGGCCCCCCGGGTGGACTTCGAGGCCCAGGAGGAGTTCGGGGCGGCCCGGGTGCAGGACCTGCCCTGGAAGAGCCTGCTCGACAGCTTCGCCTGCACCGAGTGCGGGCGGTGCAACGCGGCCTGCCCGGCCCACGCCACCGGCAAGCCGCTCATGCCGATGAAGGTCCTCCACGACGTCAAGCTGAACCTTCGGGCGAGCCCGCTCCCCGGGAAGGCGGCCGACGCGGCCGCGGCCGCCGGGCTGCCCCTCCTCGCCAAGACGCCGGTCCGGCGGGACGAGCCGGGGGCGGTCCGGGCGGACGGCGGCTACGCGGGCGTGGAGGGCCAGGTCCACCTCGACGAGCTGTGGGCGTGCACCACCTGCGCGGCCTGCGTCGAGGTCTGCCCGGTGCTGATCGACTCCGTGCCCGGGACCCTGATCGGGCTGCGCCAGGGGCTCGTGCTCAACGAGTCGGAGTTCCCCCCGGAGGCCACGAGCGCCTTCAGGGGGATGGAGGTGCAGGGCAACCCCTGGGGCGTGGGGCAGGACCGGCGGGAGGAATGGGCGGAGGCCCTGGACGTGCCGTTGATGTCGGCCCTCCGGGAGAAGGAGCCCGGGCGGGAGGTCCAGTACCTCTTCTGGGTCGGCTGCGCGGGGGCCACCGACCCCCGGGCCCGGAGGACCCAGCAGGCCCTCGTCAAGGTCCTCAAGGCGGCGGGGGTGGACTTCGCGATCCTCGGCTGCGAGGAGAAGTGCACGGGGGACCCCGCCCGGCGCATGGGGAACGAGTACGTGTTCGCCCAGCTCGCCCAGGAGAACGTGGAGACGCTGAAGCAGCACCGCTTCCGGAAGATCTTCACCACTTGCCCCCACTGCCTCAACAGCCTCAAGAACGAGTACGGGGAGTTCGGGGGGCACTACACCGTGCAGCACCACTCCGAGCTCCTCGCCGAGCTGCTCCGGGACGGACGCATCCCCCTCGACACCCGCAAGTCCCTCGGCGAGCACGTGACGTTCCACGACCCGTGCTACCTCGGGCGGTACAACCGGGGCTACGAGCCCCCCCGGGAGGTCCTCGTCCGCCTCGGGGTCAAGCAGACCGAGATGGAGAAGAGCCGGGAGAACGGCTTCTGCTGCGGGGCGGGAGGGGGGCGGGTCTTCCTGGAGGAGCGCATCGGGAAGCGGGTGAACGTCGAGCGGACCGAGCAGGCGCTCGCCACCGGGGCGGCCACGGTGGCGGTGGGCTGCCCGTTCTGCATGACCATGGTCACCGACGGGACGAAGGCGAAGAACGCCGAGGACCGGCTGCAGGTGAAGGACCTGGCGGAGCTGGTGGCGGAGCGCCTGGCCTGACCCCGATGCGCGTCGGCTTCTACGACGATCCCCTCTTCCGCGAGCACGACGCGGGCCCCGGCCACCCGGAGCGGCCGGAGCGGCTGGAGGCGCTCGTCCGCGGGCTCCGGACGGCCGGGCTCCTCGAGCGGCTCGTCGCGCTCCCCGCCCGGCCCGCCACCCCGGCCGAGCTCCTCCGCGTCCACACCGAGCAGCACCTGGCCCTCGTGGCCTCCACCCGGGGCCGCACCCACCGCTTCGACCCCGACACCCGGGCGGGGCCCCAATCCGGCGAGGCCGCCCTCTTCGCCGCGGGGGCGGTGGTGGACGCGGTGGACCGGGTGCTCGACGGAGAGCTTCACCGGGCCTTCTGCGCGGTGCGCCCCCCGGGGCACCACGCCACCGCCGGCCGGGCGATGGGCTTCTGCCTCTTCAACAACGTGGCGGTGGCGGCGGCCCACGCCCTCCACCGGGGCCTCCGCCGGGTGATGGTGGTGGACTTCGACGTCCACCACGGCAACGGCACCCAGGACATCTTCTACGCCGATCCCCGGGTGCTCTACCTCTCGTCCCACGCGTTCCCGTTCTACCCGGGGACGGGGGCCCTCGACGAGGTGGGGGAGGGGCGGGGCCGGGGTTTCACCGTCAACCTGCCCATGCCCCAGGGCCTCGGCGACGAGGCGTACGCCCGGGTCTACCGCGAGATCGTCGAGCCCATCGGCCGGTCCTTCGACCCGGAGCTCGTCCTCGTGAGCGCGGGCTTCGACGCCCACCGGGGCGACCCCCTGGCGGGGATGGACCTCACCCGCAACGGCTACGCGGAGCTCGCCGACGTCTGCCGGTCCATCGCGGGAGGAGCGGCCGGCGGCCGGGTGGTGGCCGCCCTCGAGGGCGGCTACAGCCTCGAGGCTCTCGCGGGAGGGGGGGCGGCGCTCGCGGAGGGCCTGCTCGGCGAACCGCACGAGCCGATCGCCCGGGCGCGGGCGGGCCGCCGCGACCCGCTCCTCGACGCCTACCGCTCCGCGTTCGCTCCCTTCTGGCGAGCCCTCGCGGCCTGAGGGCCCCGTTCACCTCGACGTTCGGCCCGGGGCGAAGATCTTCACGAGGACCAGCCCGGCGATGAAGCCCCCGACGTGCGCCGCGTAGGCGACGCCGCCCGCCTGCGAGCCGCCTCCCAGGAGCCCCATGCCCGCGACGACCTGGAAGAGGAACCAGACGCCGATCGACACCCAGGCCGGCATCTCCGCCGTGCCCCTCCCCATCAGCATGCGCACACGCCGGCCTGGGAAGAGGAGCATGTAGCCTCCGAGCACGCCCGAGATCGCTCCCGACGCCCCGAGGCTCGGCACGAGCATGTTGCCGTCGGTCGCGGCCGTCGTGAAGACGTGAGCGAGGGAAGCGAGGACTCCGCAAGCGAGGTAGAAGGCGAGATAGCGCAGGTGCCCCAGAGCGTTCTCGATGTTGTCTCCGAAGATCCAGAGATAGAGCAGGTTGCCGCCGAGGTGGGCGATGCCGCCGTGCATGAACATGGAGATCAGGAGAGTCAGGTAGACCGTCATCGGCGTGGGTTGCAGCCCCGGCTGCTGGAAGGTCTGGCCGCTCGCGGGGTCCTTGACCGTGCGGGCCGAAGTCACCACGTCCTTCCCGGTGACGATCTCCTGGGGAACCGTCGAGAAGGCATACGTGAACCGGTCGTTGGCCCCCATTCCCTGGAGAAGCACGAACACCGCGATGTTCGCGGCGATCAGGACGTAGTTGACGAGCGGGTTCACCGTCCGGCCCGAGTTGTCGTCGCCGATCGGAATCATGCCCATCGGAAACCTCCTTCGGCGGGTTGCCAGATCCAGACCGTGGCTCCCGCCAGGCGGAAAGGCCCGACCCCTCACGCACCGGGCGACTCCAGAATCTACAACCTTCGGCGTCGAATCCATAGAGCCCGTCCGGCGCAAGGGAACTGGGCGACCTCCCGATCGGCTACCATCGCGCTCGTTGCGCTTCCCGGAGGTGACAATGGCTCGGCGCTTCGCCTTCCTGCTGCTCGCTGCGGTGTTCCTTCCCTCCCCCGGGCTCGCGACCGGCGAGGTTCCGTTCCTGGCGGGCGACGGCGTGCCCGTCGACGCCGCCGGCAATCCCCACCACGCGACGTTCTCGATCTGTGCCATTGACCCGGCGACCGCCGAGGCGGGAGTCGCGGTCACGACCCGGGTGCCGTTCGTCGGCCGTGCCGTCCCCTGGGTGCGCGCCGGGGTCGGCGCGGTCGCCACCCAGGCCTGGACCGTGGTCGAGTACGGACCGCGCGGGCTCGACCTGCTCGCATCCGGCATCGAGCCCGCGGCCGCGCTCGAGCAACTGCTCGCCACCGACGCCGGCCGTGAGCGGCGGCAACTCGGACTGATCGACATGCAGGGACGCACCGCCGCGCACACCGGCCGCGGCACCGGCGCATGGTCGGGCTCGCGATCGGGGAAGAACTACACGGTGCAGGCGAACATCATGGTCGGCGCTGAAGTCGTCGAGGCGGTCGCCGCCCAGTTCGAGTCGACCGACGGCAGCGGCATGCCGCTCGCCGAGCGGCTGATCCTGGCCCTCGAGGCGGGGCAGGCGAAGGGCGGCGATCGCCGCTGGGGGAACCTGCAGAGCGCGGCGATCCGGATCGCCGATCCGCGCGACCCGGGTCGAGGGGGGGATCATGTCTCGCTCGCGATCGACGTCGGCGAGCATGCCGACCCGGTGGCGGAGATGAAGAGGATCTACCGGACGACCGGGCGGCGCCTCGGCTACCGCTCCTTCTCCGAGCTCCGCGGCGACGACGTGGTCGAGCTCAAGCGGTTGCTCCACGCGCTCGGCTACTGGCGGCCGGCGGTCGCCGAGTTCCCGGCGGCGCCGAAGCTCGGCGCCGATCGCGCCCTGCTCACCACCGATCCGAAGCGCTTCGAGGAGCAGGTCGACGCCTGGCGCGCGGTCGCGAACGACTACGAAGAGCGCTTCGGGGTCTATGACCGGGAGGCGGTCGAGGCGGTTGACGCCTTCCGCCAGGCGACCGGTCTCGCACACGAGGGCAACCCGCGCGGCCTCGTCGACGAGCGGCTGGTCGAGGAGCTGCGCCGGCGCTGGCTGGCCCGCGAGCACCGCTGACGTGGCGGCCTGCCCACGCGTTCCCCGTCTACCCGGGGACGGGGCCCTCGCCAGTCCCCGTGGTAACATGCAGAGTTTCGCGGAGCTGCGACAACCCATGACCGACTACAACTTCGCCGAGATCGAGACGCGCTGGCAGGAGCGCTGGAGGGAGGCGGACGCGTTCGAGGTCACCGAGGATCCCGGACGGCCCAAGTTCTACTGCCTGGAGATGCTGCCCTACCCCTCGGGCGACATCCACGTGGGCCACGTGCGCAACTACTGCATCACCGACGTGGTGGCCCGCTACAAGGCCATGCGCGGGTTCAACGTCCTCCATCCCATCGGCTGGGACGCCCTCGGCCTCCCCGCGGAGAACGCGGCCATCCAGCGGGGGGTCCACCCCGAGAAGTGGACCCGCCAGAACATCGCCGGGATGAAGCGGCAGCTCCAGCGCCTCGGCTTCAGCTACCCCTGGAGCCGCGAGGTGGCCACCTGCGACCCGGAGTACTACCGCTGGAACCAGTGGTTCTTCCTCCGGATGCTCGAGCGGGGGATCGCCTACCGGGCCCTCGCCCCCGTGAACTGGTGCCCCACCTGCAAGACCGTCCTCGCCAACGAGCAGGCCGAGGGGGGAGAGTGCTGGCGCTGCCACAGCCGGGTCGAGCCGCGGGACATGGAGCAGTGGTTCCTCCGGATCACCGCCTACCAGGACCAGCTCCTCGACGACATGGCGAAGCTCCCCGCCTGGCCGGACCGGGTGCTCGTCCAGCAGAGGAACTGGATCGGGCGCTCTCCCGGAGCGGAGGTGGACTTCCCGGTTGACGGGGCGGACCCCATCCGGGTCTTCACCACCCGGGTGGACACGATCTACGGGGCCACGTTCATGGTGCTCGCCCCCGAGCATCCGATGGTGGACGCGCTCCTGCAGGGAAACGACGCCCCCCTCCGCCGGGAGCAGATCGGCCGGCTGCGCGCCCAGGACCGGCGAGCGCGGCTCGAGGGACGGGTCGAGAAGGAGGGGGTCTTCACCGGCCGCCACGCCACGAACCCCTTCAACGGGGAGCGGATCCCGATCTGGGTGGGCAACTTCGTGCTCATGGGCTACGGCACCGGGGCCATCATGTCCGTCCCCGCCCACGACCAGCGGGACTTCGAGTTCGCGCGGAAGTACGACATCTCGGTCCGGGTGGTGATCCAGCCCGACGGTCCCCCGCTCGAGGCCGACGCCCTTCCCGCGGCCTACGACGGGCCGGGACGCCTGGTGAACAGCGGGGAGTTCGACGGCCTCGCCTCCGAGGAGGCGATCCCGAGGATGGCCGCCCATGCCGAGGCGGGAGGCTTCGGCCGGGCCACCGTGACCTACCGTCTCAAGGACTGGCTGATCAGCCGCCAGCGGTACTGGGGGACGCCGATCCCGGTCGTGTACTGCGAGAAGGACGGCATGCAGCCGGTCCCCGACGCCGAGCTGCCGGTGGTGCTCCCCAAGGACGCCCCCTTCACCGGCGAGGGGGGGAACCCCCTCGAGAAGGTCCCCGCGTTCGTGGAGGCGACCTGTCCGCGCTGCAGGGGGAAGGCCCGGCGCGAGACCGACACCATGGACACCTTCGTGGACTCGTCCTGGTACTTCTACCGCTACCTCTCCCCCCGCAAGCAGGACGGCCCCTTCGACCCGGCGGCGGTCCGCTACTGGTTCCCCATCGACCTCTACGTGGGGGGGATCGAGCACGCGATCCTCCACCTCGTCTACTCCCGCTTCTGGACCAAGGTGATGCGCGACCTCGGCCTCGTCGAGGTCGACGAGCCGGTGAGCCGGCTCTTCCCCCAGGGGATGGTCCACAAGGACGGGGCGGTGATGTCGAAGTCGAGGGGCAACACCGTCTCCCCCGACGAGATGATCGAGCGCTACGGGGCCGACACCCTGAGGCTCTACATCCTCTTCGTCGCCCCCCCCGACCTCCCCCTCGAGTGGAGCGACGAGAACATCGCGGGGGCCCATCGCTTCGTGAACAAGGTCTGGCGCCTCGTGGACCGCCACGCGGAGGCCCTCGGGAAGGCTCCCCGGGGCCCCCTTCCCGCCGAGCTCCCCCCCGCCGCCCGCGACCTCCGGCGCAAGCTGCACCAGACGGTCGCCAGGGTGACCCGGGACGTCGAGGACCGCCTCCAGATGAACACCGCGGTGGCGGCGATGATGGAGCTCGTGAACGAGGTCCACCGCCTCGAGGCCGAGGTCGCCCGGGACGCCCCCGAGGTCCTCCGGGAGGCCCTCGAGACCCTCCTCCGGCTCCTCAACCCCTTCACCCCCCACGTCTGCGAGGAGATGTGGTCGCGTCTCGGCAGCTCCGGGGGCCTGGTGCGCGCGGCCTGGCCGGTGGCCGACGAGGCGGCCGCCCGCGAGGACGTGGTGGAGCTCGCGGTGCAGGTCAACGGGAAGGTCCGCGGGCGGATCACGGTGGCCCGGGAGGCCGACGAGGCCGCCGTCCGCCGGGCCGCCCTCGCCGAGCCCCGGGTCGCCGAGATGCTCGACGGCCGGGAGGTCGTGAAGGTGGTGGTGGTCCCGCTCCGGCTCGTGAGCGTGGTGGCCCGTTGACGGCGACGCGCGGCCTCCCGGCGGGGGCGCTCCTCCTCGGCCTCGCCCTCGGCGGCTGCGGCTACGCGCTCGTCGGCCGGGGGATCACCACCGATCCCTCCATCAAGCGGATCGGGGTCCCGATCTTCCAGGACCGCACGGGCAAGCCGGGTCTCGACCAGAAGGTCACCCTCCGGGTCATCGAGGAGCTGCTGAAGCGAGGCCGGTTCACGGTGGTGCAGGAGACGGCCGGGGTGGACGCGGTCGTGGAAGGGGAGATCCTCTCGTACGCCACCGTGCCCATCGGCTTCACCACCCCCGAGGGGAACCAGACCCAGGCCACCCGCTACGCGATCAACGTCACCGCCCGGGTGGTGTACCGCAAGATCGGGCAGACCGAGCCGATCTGGCAGAACCTGGCCTTCTCGTTTCGGGACGAGTACGACCTCGGCAACGACCCCGCGACCTTCTTCGACCGCGAGGAGCAGACGATCGACCGGATCGCGGAGTCCTTCGGCCGCAACCTGGTGGCGGCGATGCTCGAGGCGTTCTAGGCAGGAATGGCCAAGGCCCGGGCCGCGGGAGGCGTCCACGCCGTCCTGGGGCCCGACTCCTTCCTCGCCGAGGCGCACCTCGAGCGGATCCTCGGGGAGGCGGTCGGGCGTGAACGGGAGGGCGCGGTCGAGGTCGTGCACGGGGACGAGACGAGCTGGGGCCGCCTCGTCGATTCCGCGCGGACCGGCTCGCTGTTCGTCAAGCGGCGGGCCCTGGTGGTCCGGGGGGCCGACTCCCTCAAGGGGGACGAGGACGCCCTCGCGAGCTACCTCGAGGACCCGTCGCCGGACGTCACCCTCGTCCTGGTGGCGAGCCGGCCCGACCGCCGGAAGTCGGCCTGGAAGAAGGTCGTGGCCGGGGCCACCGTGCATCCCGCGGATCCGCCGCGGGGACGCGCCCTCCGCTCCTACGTGGCCGATCACCTCGGCCGCCGCGGCCTGCGCCTCGAGCCGGACGCCCTCGATGCCCTGATCGAGCGGGTGGGCCAGGACCTCCGCCGGCTGGTGGGGGAGGTGGACAAGCTGGAGGCCTGGGCGGCGGGAAAGCGCGCGATCACCGCCGACGACGTCGCCCTCGTGTCGGGGCGGGGGATGGCCCGACCCCTCTACAAGCTGGGCGACGCGGTCGCCTACCGGGACGCCCCGGAGGCGCTCGCCCTGGTGGACGAGCTGCTGGAGAACGGGGAAGAGGCCTTCCTGGTGCTGGGAGCGCTCCACCGCTCGGTCCGCCAGATGCGGGCGGTGCTCGCGATGCGGGAGGCCCGGGTGCCGCGGGACGAGATGGCGGCCCGCCTCCTGCCCGCGAACATGGCCTTCAAGATGCCGTCGCTCCTCGAGGCGAGCGCCCGCTGGTCCGAGGGGGAGCTGTCGCGGGCGCTCTTGGCGATCGAGCGGGCGGACCGCCGGGTCAAGAACGGCTCGGACGGCCGGGTGGCCCTGACGGCGGCGGTGGCGGAGGCGTGCCGGCGGGAAGCGGCTAGGCCTTCGTCCCCGCGAGGGCGTTGACCTTGCGGGAGAGCCGGCTCTTGTACCGGGAGGCGGCGTTGTCGTGGACGACGCCCTTCTTGACGGCCCGGTCGATCTCGGCGACGGTCTCGGGGAGGAGACCCTTCGCGGCGTCGGCGTCCCCGGCGGCGATGGCGGCGCGGAGCTTCTTGACCTGGGTCTTCACCTGGGAGACGTTCTTCCGGTTGCGGGCCCGGTGCTTGAGGCTCTGCCTCATCTGCTTCTGGGCCGACGCGTGATGTGCCACTCAGTCCTCCTCCAAATCCAGACAAAAGGGTAGTTTAAGGGGATTGGCCGAGGAGGTCAAGACCGCCCCCGACGCCCCCGCGCGGGCCCTCGCCCGCGCCGCCGGCCCCGTCTCCGCCCTCATCCTCCTCTCCCGCCTGCTCGGCCTCGTGCGCGAGCAGGTCTTCGCCGCCCTCCTCGGGGCGGGGCTCCACGCCGACGCCTTCCAGATCGCCTTCCGCATCCCCAACCTGCTCCGCGACATGTTCGCGGAGGGGGCGCTCTCCGCCGCCTTCGTCCCCACCTACGCCCGCGTCCTCAAGGAAGGGGGCCGGGCCGCGGCCCACCGGCTCGCGTCCCGCCTCCTGACCCTGCTCGGGGCGCTCATGGGCGTCCTCGTCGCGGCCGGGCTGGTGTTCGCGGGCCCCCTCGTGTCCTTCCTCGCCCCGGGCTTCGAGGCGGTCCCCGGCAAGTCCGAGGTCACGGTCCTCCTGACCCGGGTCATGCTCCCCTTCCTCCCCCTCGTGTCCTTCGCCGCGGTGGCCATGGGCATGCTCAACGCGGAGGGACGGTTCGGCATGCCCGCCTTCGCCCCCGCGATGTTCAACGTGGTCGCCGTCCTGTGGGGGGCGGGGCTGTGGGCGCTCGGCTGGGAGCCGGCCCTGGTGGCCCTCGGGTGGGCGCTCGGGACGCTCGTCGGGGGAGCGGCCCAGCTCGCCGTGCAGGTTCCCCCGCTGCGGGCGAGCGGCTGGAGCTTCGTCCCCGAGTGGTCGCCCGGAGACTCCGGGATCCGGCGCATCGCCGGGCTCATGGGTCCGGCCACCGCGGGCCTGGCCGCCGTGCAGGTCAACATCTTCGTCAACAGCATCTTCGCCTCCCACGAGCCGGGGGCGGTGTCGTGGCTCCAGTTCGCCTTCCGCGTCCTCTATCTCCCCATCGGCATCTTCGGGGTGGCGGTGGGAACGGTGGCCATGAGCGGCCTCGCCCGGCGCGCCGCGGAAGGGGACATCCCGGGGTTCCGGGCCACCCTGGCCCAGGCCCTCTCGATCGTGACCTTCCTGAGCGTCCCCGCCACCGCCGGGCTCATGGTCCTGGCGGTGCCGATCGTGCGCCTGATCTACGAGCGGGGCGCGTTCTCCGTACACGACACCGCGAGCACCGCCGCCGCCCTCGTGGTCTACTCCCTCGGGCTCGTGGCCTACACCTCGGTGAAGGTCCTCGCGCCCGCGTTCTACGCCCTCGGCACGCCCCGGGTCCCCCTCTACGCGAGCGGGCTCGCCGTGGCCACCAACCTCGCGGTAAACCTCCTGGGCTACGAACGGTTCGGCTTCCGGGCGGTCGCCCTCGGGGCGAGCCTCGGCTCCCTGGTGAACGCGGCCGTCCTCCTCGCGAGCTTCGAGCGCCGGACGGGGGGGCTCCTCGACCGGGACCTCCGCGACCGCCTGGGCCGGATGGTGCTGTGCGCGGGCATGATGGCCGGCATCGCCTGGGTCTCCTGGCGCCTCCTCGAAGACGCGCTGGGAGGACGGGGCCTGCTCGCCCAGGCGATCACCTGCCTGGTGCCGGTGGCGATCGGCCTCGGCACCTACCTCGCGGCCACGACCCTGCTCGGGCTGCCCGAGAGCCGGCTCGTGCGGGGCCTGCTCCGCCGGAAGCCGGACTGAGCACCCCACCCGTGGGGTGGGAGCGACGAAGGAGCCACAAATGCTTGTGGTGCCAGGGGGCTCCGTGCTATCGTCCGGGCACCCGATGCGCGCCGTTCCCCGCACTCCAGGAGGCCCATGACCCGTCGCTTCCTTGCCGTCTGTGTCGCCGTCCTGGCGGCTCCCGCCGCAAGCGGCCAGGACCTGCCCGGAACCGAGCGCTACACGCTCCGGCTGGAGTACGGCCGCTGGCACCCCGGCCTGGACGGACAGATCCAGAAGGGGCTCGGGGACAGCGAGGGGACGCTCCTCGAACTCACCGACGACCTCGGAGTGGCCGACGAGTCGACGTGGGAGCTCCGGGGGACCATCCGCCTGGGCGCGAGCGTGAAGCTCAGGGGGGCCTACATCCCCCTGGACAAGTACCAGGGCGACACGGTGGCCCAGACGAACTTCTTCTACGGCGGCCAGCAGTTCTTCGCGGGCGAGCACGTCGTCACGAGCCTCGACGGCAAGTTCTACCGGGGCGAGATCCAGTGGGACTTCCAGAAGGGGGCGGGGGGCTTCGTGGGCGTCTATCTGGGGGCGAAGGTCTTCGACGTCGCCTCGGTCGTCGTCGCCCCGGACTCGGGCAAGCGGGTGATCGAGGACGCGCTCATTCCCATCCCGGTGCTCGGCCTTTCCGGACGGACCTACCAGGGCCGGTTCAGCGTCGAGGGGGACTTCTCGGGGATGACCGCGGGCAGCCGCGGCCACGTCTGGGAGGTCTCCCTCTACGGGCGCGTCCACCTCTCGGATCGGCTGGCGGTGGGGGGGGGATACCACCGGGTGAGCTTCGAGGGGAAGGACGACCGCGACTTCGTGAGCATCAAGCTCCGGGGATGGTCGTACGCGGTCGAGCTGAGCCTCTGAGCCGCCGGGACGGCGAGCGGCCGCCCTCTCCGGGGGTGGTCCGCGACTACCTCGACCACCTCCGGGTCGAGCGGGGGCTCTCCGAGAACACGATCCTCGCCTACGGGAACGACCTCGCCCGCCTCTCCGCCTTCGCCCGCGACCTCGGCCGGGAGGCGCTGGAGATCCGGCCCGGGGACCTCGGCGACCTCCTCGGCCGCCTGCGCCGGGAAGGGCTCTCCCCGCGGTCGGTCGCGCGGGTCGTCCACGGCCTGCGGGGCTTCTTCCGCTTCGCGGTCCGGGAGGGGCGCCTCGACGCCGATCCCACCGAGAACCTCAAGGCCCCCCGGGCCCTCGCGCCGCTGCCCCGTCTGCTCTCGGTGGCCCAGGTGGAGGCGCTCCTCGCCGCCCCCGACACCGCGACCCCCCTCGGCCTGCGCGACCGGGCGATCCTGGAGGTGATGTACGCCACCGGCCTGCGGGTCTCCGAGCTGACCGGGCTCACGGCGCGCGACCTCGACATGGAGCTGGGCCTCGCCAAGGTCTTCGGCAAGGGCCGCAAGGAGCGCCTGGTCCCCCTCGGACGCGAGGCCGCGCGCTGGGTGGCCCGCTACCTCGCCGAGGTCCGCGCCAGGCATGACCGCGGCCGCGGCGCGGCCGTCCTCTTCCTGAGCGTCCGGGGCCGGCGCCTCTCCCGGATGGGCCTCTGGGGGATCGTCCGCCGCCACGCGGTCGCGGCCGGGGTCGAGCGCGTGCTCACTCCCCACGTCCTCCGCCACTCCTTCGCGAGCCACCTCCTGGAGCGGGGGGCCGACCTGCGCTCGCTCCAGGCCATGCTCGGCCACGCCGACATCTCCACCACCCAGATCTACACCCACGTCTCGCGGGAGCGCCTCCGGCAGATCTACGACCGCTTCCATCCCCGGGCTTGAACGGCGGGGCAGCCTGCTCGGGGCTTGAACGGCTGGGCGGCCTCCCGGACTCAACGCAGAGACCGCAGAGAGCGCAGAGAACGCAGAGGTTTGCCCTCTGACAATCCTCCCACGGGGAGCGCGACCTCCTCGGCGTCCTCTGCGTCCTCTG
>Ga0268386_10000625_pt1 | contig 22648 bp, 18 predicted proteins | sample RVTome_15_FD_200260 | JGI IMG/M metagenome (GOLD analysis project Ga0268386, IMG submission 200260) | Soil microbial communities from uranium-contaminated site in the Upper Colorado River Basin, Wyoming, United States - RVT150D86... ...
GCTATGATCTCGGCGTCGAGTTCATGACGATCGGTCTCCTCGACGAGGCGATCCGGGAGTTCCAGATCGCCATCGCAGAGCCCAGGCTGCTCGACGCGGCGAACGCCCGCATCGGCGAGTGCCTGGCACTGCGCGACTCGGAGGCGAGCTTCGAAGTCATCCGACAGGCGTCGCGCGCCGCGCCGGAGCTCCGTGAACACGCCTCGGCACCGGCGGCGGAGACCGCGGAGGTGACGGTCGACGAGCCGACGTCGGAAGCTGTGGAGGCGGCGCCGCCGAGCGGGGCGACGGTCGCGGAACCGCCCGAGGGCCACGAGGGCGGCGAGGACGACGAGCTGCAGGGGCACTTTTTCCGGGCTCGTCTCGCCCAGTACCGGATCCGCCAGGCCGAGGAACGTCACAAGGTGGAGCACGCGGCTCATCTCGATCTCGGCGCCGCCTATGTCGAGATGGGTCTGTACGAGGAAGCTCTGCGGGAGTTCGGCGTGGCGCTGCAGGGGCCGCGTCCGGTCTCCGGCCGGGCCGAGCGGGCCCTCGAACGGCTGGCCCTCGGGCGGAACGACGTTCCGGAGCTGGCCCTGAAGATCGTAGACCGCCTGGCGGAGTCGGGGTCGGAGGCGGCGGCCGAGAGACTGACCGGGGTGCTCGACGAGGCGTGGGGAGACCAGCATCCGCTCGCCGGAGCGCTGTCCGAGCGACGAGACCGCCTGCGCAGCGCCGTGGACGAGCTCCCGGCCCTCGAGGACATGTTTCCTTCCCTCGTCGCCGCGACCGAACCCGACAGGGTGGCGCCGGCGCGGGACGCTTCGGACGCGGAGGCCGATTCGACCGAATCCGTCGACCGGATCCTGCTCCAGGTGTCCGATCAGGTCGTCGCGGGCGAGCTCGAGTCCGCGATCGCCGGTCTGCGGGAGAGCTTCGCGCGCCTCGAAGCGGCACGTCGCACGCGCGAGGCCCTGCGGGTGCTCGAGCGCCTGCTCGAGCTGCAGCCCGACGACACCCATCTGCACCACCGGCGAACCGAGCTGGCGGCGATGGCGAACGATCAGGACCTGCTGCTCGCCGCGTTCGCGGGACTCGGAGCCTGCCACCGCCGCCATGGCGTTCCGGCGGAGGCTCGGACCGCCTACGGCCGGATGCTGGACATCGATCCGTCGAACGAGCTCGCCAGACAGGCGATCAAGCGACTCGACGACTCCGAGCTGGAGTTGGAGCACGAAGCCTCGCGTTCCACAGCCGAGCCCAACGACGGAGAGGAGCTCGAGGCGATGCTCGAATTCCTCGAGGGATTGGGCGAAGCCGAGGTCGAGGTCGTAACCGGATCGAGCGAGCCGGACGACTACGCGGTCGATGAGCTCGAGTCCGATGATGACGGGGATGCGACGGCCCGCTCCCGCTACGAGCTCGGGCAGGCGTTCCGTCAGATGGGCATGTGGGACGAGGCGGTCCGCGAGCTCGGCCCCGCACTCGACGGAGTCTCGGACCGCCTCGGCGTGCTGGAGGCCCTCGGGGAATGTCTGCTGAAGGCCGGTCGGCCCGAACAGGCGATCGAGCTCCTGCAGTCGAATCTGCGGACCGACGAAGATGCGGAACAGGTCGCTCCGCTCTATTTCTTCGGCCTCGCCCTGCAGGCCGAGGGCGAGGAGGCGCGGGCTCGAGAGGTGCTCGGACGCGTCGAGGCGGCCCATCCGGGATATCGCGACACGGCCGACCGGTTGTCCGAACTCTCCCTCTGACGGTATGTTCGGCTCCACCTCGGTCCGCAGTCGGTGACCCGAGACCGGGGCACCGAACGGAGAGAGATGCTCGAAGCCGCTCTGCCCACACTCGAAGCCCTGAAGCACCCCGTTCACGACCGTCTCGAGCGCATGGAGACGTTCCTCGGGGAGCTCGTCAGGGCCGACTTCGGACCGATCAACGAAGTGAGCGAGTATCTGCTCACGTCGCGCGGGAAGTACCTTCGGCCGACCCTGCTCCTGCTGGCGAACGAGCTGGGCGGCCGACCGACGGCGTCGGCCGAGCGCCTGGCGGCGATCGTCGAATTGATGCACGTAGCGACGCTCGTCCATGACGATTCGGTGGATCATTCTCCGACGCGCCGCGGGATGCCGACCGTGAACGCCCGCTGGACGCACCAGGTGGCCGTGATCATGGGCGACTATCTGTATTCGCGGGCCCTGCTCGAAGTGACGAGGACCGGCCCCCCGGAGGCCGTGGCCATCCTGGCCGCCGCTTCGAACCAGATGTCGATCGGCGAGATGCGTCAGCTGGCGTCTCGCGATGCGCTGGGTGCGACGGAGCAGGACTACTATCGTCTGTGCGAGTGCAAGACCGCGTCATTGATGTCGGCGGCTTGCGAGCTGGGGGCGTTGACCGGTGCGGCGGAGCATCGTGAGGCGCTCGCCGCCTACGGGCGCGACCTCGGGATGGCGTTTCAGATCGTCGACGATCTGATCGACTATACGGTTCCGGCGGACATCACGGGGAAGCCGCGCGGCCTCGACCTCCGGGAGCACAAGGTCACGCTCCCGCTGATCGCGGCGCTTTCCGAGCTCGATGACTCGCGGCGGGCCGTCGTCGAGCGTCTGTTCGCCAATCCGGAGCCGCAGGACCGGGAAGTCGCCGAGGTCGCCGACCTCGTGCGAGCGGCGGGGGGGCTCGATTACGCGCGGGAGCGCGCCGCGGAGTTCGCCGATGCGGCGATCGGACGGCTGGAGTCGATCCCGGAGGACCCGTTCGCGCGGATCCTTCGGTTGACCGTGGAATTCGTCCTGGAGCGACAGAAGTGAACCTCGATTTCGGTGGCCGGCGCCGTCCGTCGGCGAAGCGCGTGTCGCTGATCATCGCCGTAGGGATGCTGCTCGGCGCTCTGCTCACGGAACTCGCCACGCTGGTGCCGGCGGGGCCGCCGCGTGAGTTCTTCATCACGACGGTCGCCGCGTCGCTGGGTCCATTGACCATCGACCTGCTGGTCGTCGCGGTGACGCTCGGGCCGCTGGTGCTGCGGGTGAACATCCTCAGCGTGGTCGGGATACTTCTACTGGCCTGGTTCTCGAAGTCGCTACTCTGAGGCCCGGGGGTCGCCGGGCCCTCTGCAAGGGGTCTGACAATGTTGCCGAACATAGGAATCACCGAAGCCGTCATCGTGCTGTTCATCGTATTGTTGCTGTTCGGGGCGAAGCGCCTGCCGGAAATCGGTGGATCGCTGGGCAAGGGGATCCGCGAGTTCAAGAACTCGGTCAAAGAGGTCGGGAACGAGGTCCGGGGGGAGATCGAGGAAGCCGACGACGCGGCGTCCGAGCGGGGCCGGGACGAGAACTGACGCCGTCCCGGCCACCACAATCAGATCATCGGCGGGATGACCGGCTGGTCCTCCACCGGCTGGTTGAGCCGCTGCCGGAGATCGACGACGACGGCCTCCTCCCGCAACGCCTCCAGCCACTGCACCGCCCGTTGCTGGGCCATCCGCGCCGCAATCTCGCGCTTCACCTGGCCCTTCATCACCGAAAACAGCTCCGCGTCGGCTTCCGTACGCTCATCCACCCGAAGGAAGACCAGCCGTTCGCCGGCGTCGACCGGACCGACGAGCGTACCCGGCGGAGCCGTGAATGCGGCGCCGATGGCTTCCGTGTCGCGTCCCAGCCCCGGCACGAACTGGCGCCGGTTGAACGGCTCCGTGGTCGCCACCGGCCATCCGGTGGCCGCGGTGAGCGCCTCGATCGTCCGCTCCGGCCGGTCGGCCAGCGCCTGTTCCGCCTTCCGCCTCGCCGCCTCCACTCTCCGTTCGGCGCGGAGCGTCGCCTCGATCTGATCGCGAACCTCCCCAAACTCGAACCGGCCGGTCTCGGTGCGGTCGACGAGCTCCAGCAGGTGGAAGCCGGAGTTATTCTCGTAGAACTCGCTGAGTTCGCCGATCTCGGTGAACCCGTCGAGCGCCCAGTCCACGCCTACGCCGAGCGAGCCGGCGCCGGGGACGAAGTCGAAACCCTCGGTCAGGACGACGCCTTCGCGCACGTCGAGCCCGAGCGAGTCCCCGGCGGCCGGCAGGCCGTCGTCGAGCGCGATGCCTTCGACCCGATCCATGCGGCTGAATAGCTCGTCCTCGGTCTGCTCGGACAGCACGACAGGCAGGAGGATGTGGGCGATCGAGGCCGTATCTCCGGTCCGCTCGGTCACCCGGATCAGGTGGATGCCGTTGGCCGTGGTCACCGGTTCGGAGATCTCACCCGTGCCGAGGTCAGCCACGGTGGATGCGATCGGCTCGCGCAGTTGATCGGGCGTGTAGCGCCCGATGTCGCCGCCTTCGTCGGCGGTCAGCGAGTCGGCGGAAAACTCCGCCGCCGCCTCGGCGAACGTCGACTCGCCCGCCGTGACGGCCGAGCGCAGCGAGTCGGCGAGTTCGCGAACCCGCGCCGTGTCCTGCGCCGTGGGGACGCTGGAGAATGAGACGATGCGGACGGTGGCCGTAGCCGGCCGTTCGAAGTCGTCCCGATGGTCGCGGTAGTAACGGCGGGCGTCGCCCTCGGAGATCACGACCTCGGAATCCGGTACGGCCTGCGTCGGGTCGACGGACACGTAGGTCACGACCGCCGTCTCGTTGGCGGCTCTGTACTCCTCCCACGCCTGCAGGTCGCTGACGGCCATCCCGACGGCCAACTGCTCCTCGAGGCGGATACGGGGTAACTGGTCCCGATAGTACTGCTCGATGTTCAGCAGAAGCTGCTCGTCGACACTCGGGTCCGCGAAGTAGGCCTGATACTTGGCGTAGTCGAACTGGCCGTCCGTCTGGAACGCCGGGCTCTGGACCACGAAGGGCGGAGGTGAAGTCCGGAACGCCTGCGCGACCTCCGCGTCGCTGACCTCGATGCCGATCCGCCGGATCTCCTGCTCGATCAGGACGTCCCGGATCATGTTCTCCCACGCCTGCGACTCGGCCTGGCGGATCTCCTCGTCGGTCAGCGCGCGACCGGCCTGGTTCCGGGCGCGGTCCAGCGTCTGCGCCGACGCCTCGCGCCACCGGTTGAACCGGATGTCCTCGCCGTTCACGATCCCGATCACCGGATCGGTGCCGGTGGTCGCCGCGGTTTCGCGGCTCTGAATTCCCTCGAAAGCAAGCCACGCCGCGAACGCGACTGCCAGAAATACGATCGCCCACCGCGTCTTTTCGCGGATGGTCTGCATCATCATCTGTCCGGAACTCCCCTGACCGGGTACTCGTGTTCGGCCCATGAAGACAAGCCATTCAAGCTATTCCCGGGGTACGGAGCGGGCAAGCTTCCGACCGATGGGCCGCATTGACACCCTCGAAACGGGTCGCCTACCTTGCTCCGTGCGGGTGAGCTTCCAACCAAGCGACTGGATCGGCGGGCGAACATGTCACCGGAATCGAACCGGAGCGAAGAGATCGGGCGCTTCGAGGCGCAGTACCGGCAGAACCCGGACAGCCTCGTGTTCGCCCGGCTCGCCGACGCGTATCGCAAGGCGGGAGATCCCGATCGGGGACTGTCGATTCTGGAGGAGGGCATCGGGCGACACCCCGACTATCCGAGTGCGCACATCGTGCGTGCCCGGTGTCTCGTCGACCTCGAGCGCCCGGCGGACGCCGAGGCGTCGCTGCGGCGCGTTCTCGAGCTCGACGGACAGAACCTCGTAGCCATGCGTGGACTGGCGGGCCTGGCCGAGAGACGAGGCGACCCGAGCGAGGCGATGCGCTGGTACGAACAGATCGCGGCCCTCGATCCGATGAACGTCGAGGCCGAGACGGCGCTCGAGCGGCTCCGTCCCGCCACCCGGGCCTCACCGCCCGGGATCGAGCCGCTGCCCGCGCCACGCGAGGAGTGGTGGTCGTCCCCGGTGTTCCAGGTCGAAGCCGAAGCGGAAGGCGAGCCGGCGCACGACGGCGCCGCGCCGGACGGTGCGCCGGGCGGGATCGCCGGCGGGGCATGGTGGTTCGAGGATCCGAGCGAAGACGATCCGTCGGAGGACGGCGACCTTCTCACCCGGACGATGGCGGACCTCTACGTGCGTCAGGGTCTGCACGAGGAAGCGGCGGCGATCTATCGCGAGCTGCTGTCCGACCGGCCGGATGACGAGGGGCTGCGGCGCGCGCTCGACGACGCCGAGCGGCGCATCGACCGCTCGACCACCGGGGAGCCGGAGGAGCCGGCGGCGGAGGTCGAGCGGGAGGAGCCGACGGCAGGGGCCGAGCCGGCCGAGCCGCACGAGCCGACCGCGCCGACGGCGCCGTCGGCAGGCGCGGCGCCGTCGGGCGAGCACGTCCCGGAAGCCGCCGGGGTTCGGGCCGCGCCGTTCGTCACGCACCCGGTGCCGCAGGAGGCCGGAACGAGCGACGTTTTCCTCGAGTGGCTGCGGCGGCTCGGCGAGTGAGTCCGCCTCGCCGGATCGGAATCCTCCACGGACCGAACCTGAACACCCTCGGGCGCCGGGAGCCCGAGATCTACGGTCGTCGGACGCTCGCGGAGCTCGACGCGACCATCGCGGCCGCCGCCGCCGACCTCGCCGTCGAGACCGTGACGATCCAATCGAACCTCGAAGGCGAGCTGGTCGACTGGATCCAGGCCGAGACCGAGCGGGTCGTCGGCTGGGTGGTCAACGCCGCCGGCTTCACCCACACGAGCGTCGCGCTGCGCGATGCCCTCATCGCCTCCGATCGGCCGTTCGTCGAGGTCCATCTGTCGAACGTGTTCGCCCGCGAGAGCTTCCGGCATGCGTCACTTCTCGCGGACGCGGCGATCGGCGTGATCTGCGGATTCGGCGCCGGGAGTTACGTGCTCGGCCTGCGCGGGCTAGTGGACCGTCTGGAGGAGGCGTGACCGATCGGCTGTCGAGGACTCGCGGCGACATCGCCGCGGCCCGACTGACCGGCCTGCTGGTCACCGGCGCCTCTAACGTCCGATACCTGAGCGGCTTTACGGGCTCGTCCGGTTTTCTGCTGATCGAGCCGAACGGAGCCACGTTGTTCACCGATTTCCGCTACCGCGAGCAGGCGCCCGAAGAGCTCACGACGGGCGTCTCGCTGCACATCGTGGCGGACGGGAGCTGGGACGCGCTGGCGGATGCGCTGCGAAGCTCGCCACCCGGCCGGCGGATCGGCTTCGAAAGCGACCAGATGGCCGTGGCCGAATTCGAGCGGCTGGCCGCGGCGTGCGACAGCGTGATCTGGGAGCCGTCCGAGCGGCTGATCGAGGCGCGCCGCGCCGTGAAGGACGAGGCCGAACAGGAGTCGATCGCGGCCGCCGTCGACCTCGCCGACCTGGTGCTCGAGGCGTTCGTAGGCGAGATCCGGCCGGGGACTACGGAGAACCGGCTGGCCGCCCGCCTCGAGTACCGTCTGCGCGAGGCGGGGTCCGGGCCGCTTCCGTTCGCTCCGATCGTCGCCTCCGGCGAGCGTTCGGCCCTGCCGCACGCCACGCCGTCGGAGCGCGAACTCCGGCCCGGCGACCTCGTGCTGCTCGATTTCGGGGCGCGCGTGGACGGCTATTGCTCCGACATGACTCGCGTATTCACGATCGGCCCGGCGGCCGCGTGGCAGAACGACGTCCACGGAGCGGTGCTCGCGGCGGCCGAAGCGGCGATCGCCGCCATCGCGCCGGGCGTCGAGGGCGCCACGGTCGATGCGGCGGCTCGTGATTCGCTGGAAGCGGCGGGCCTGGCCGAACAGTTCGGGCACAGCACGGGCCATGGCCTCGGCCTCGATGTGCACGAAGCTCCCAGGTTGCATCGGCACGAGTCGAGCCCGCTCGCCGCGGGCAACGTGGTGACGATCGAGCCGGGCGTGTATCTTCCCGGCCGGGGAGGGATCCGCATCGAACAGGTCGTCGTGGTCCAGCCCGACGGCGGCAGCATCCTGACACGTTCCTCGTCGGAACTCATCGAACTCTGAAACGACCCATATGGCATCTACAGCGGACTTTCGTAACGGCATGGTCCTGGAGATCGACGGACAGCTCGTCCAGATCACCTATTTCCAGCACGTGAAACCGGGGAAGGGCGGTGCGTTCGTGCGCACTAAGCTGAAAAACGTGTTCAGCGGCGCGGTGGTCGACAAGACGTTCCGGGCCGGGGAAAAGGTGACCGAAGTGCGCCTGGTCCGTCGACCGGTGCAGTACTCGTATACCGACGGCAGCCTGTATTACTTCATGGACATGGAGTCCTACGAGATGATCCCGATCGCCGGCGACACGATCGGCGAGGATCAGCTGCAGTATCTCCAGGAGAACATGGAGTGCGAGGGCCTGACCCGGGACGGACAGGTGCTGTCGATCGAGCTCCCGCAGTTCGTCGAGCTCGAAGTCGTCGAGACGGACCCGGGGCTCCGCGGCGACACGGCGCAGGGAGGCACCAAGCCGGCGAAGCTGGCGACCGGCGCCGTGGTACAGGTGCCGCTGTTCGTCGAGCAGGGGGATGTCGTCCGGGTCGACCGGACGGCCGACAAGTACCTCACACGGGTGACCACATGATCGATCTCGACTGGATTCAGCGACTCATCGACATGGTGGACGAATCGGACGTGGATTCGATCGAGATCTCCCGATTCGCGACCAGGGTGCGGATCTCGAAATCGCCGCCGGTCCACGTAGTCTCGGGCGGGGCGGCCGGGGGAGTGGGGAGCGCGTCGCCGGCTGGCGCGGACGTGCCTGCGGGTGGCCGTACGGACCCGGCGATTCACGGGTCCGAGGGGCGCGCCGACGAGTCCGGGACGACGAGAGCCGAATCCGATACGGTCGACGTCGAATCGCCCATGGTCGGCACGTTCTACCGGGCGCCGGCGCCCGATGCGCCTCCGTACGTCGAGGTCGGCGACCACGTGCAGAAGGGGCAGACGCTCTGCATCCTCGAAGCGATGAAGCTGATGAACGAGCTCGAATCGGAAGTCGCCGGAACCGTGCGGGAGATCTGCCTTGGAAATGGCGATCCGGTGGAGTACGGACAGGTTCTGTTCCGCATCGAACCCGACTGATCGGCGGCGGAAGCCCAGTGTTCGAGAAGATTCTGATCGCCAACCGGGGCGAGATCGCGCTGCGCGTCATCCGCGCCTGCCACGAACTGGGGATCCGCACGGTCGCCGTGTACTCCGATGTCGACCGCGACTCGCTGCACGTGCGGTTCTCCGACGAGGACGTGTGCATCGGCCCGGCACCCGCCCGCGAGAGCTACCTGAACATCCCCCGCATCATTGCGGCCGCCGAGATCACGGGCGCGGAGGCGATCCATCCCGGCTATGGATTTCTCGCCGAGAACGCCGAGTTCGCGGAGATCTGCGATCGATCGGGCCTGACGTTCGTCGGGCCGAATGCCGAGATGATCCGGACGATGGGCGACAAAGCGGAGGCGCGTCGCACGATGATCGCCGCCGGCGTGCCGGTGGTTCCGGGCTCCGAGGGAGCGATCGACGACCCCGAGGAGGCGGTCCGCGAGGCCACGAGGATCGGCTTTCCGGTGATGATCAAGGCGGCCGCGGGAGGTGGCGGAAAGGGCATGCGCGCGTGCCGCGAATCGGAGAGTTTCGAGAAGGCGTTTGCGATGGCCCGCAACGAGGCGGCGGGAGCGTTCGACGACCCTCGCGTCTACATCGAGCGACTGGTCGATCACCCGCGCCACATCGAGATTCAGGTTCTCGGCGATCGGCACGGCAACGTGGTCCATCTCGGCGAACGGGACTGCTCGATCCAGCGGCGGCACCAGAAGCTGATCGAAGAGGCGCCGAGCCCGGCGCTGACCCCCGAGCTTCGGAAAGCGATGGGAGAGGCGGCGGTCCGCGCGGCGGAGGCGATCGACTACTCGAACGCGGGCACGGTCGAGTTCCTGCTCGACGCGAGCGGCGAGTTCTTCTTCATGGAGATGAACACCCGCATCCAGGTCGAGCACCCGGTGACCGAGATGACCACCGGCGTCGACCTGGTCAAGCAGCAGATTCGCTCGGCGGCGGGTGAGGTGCTGGAACTGCGTGAACCCCCGCCGCTGCGCGGACATGCGATCGAGTGCCGGATCAACGCCGAGGATCCGGCGCACGACTTCCGGCCGTCCCCCGGGACCATCACGGCGTTTCACTCGCCGGGCGGACCGGGTGTGCGAATCGACAGTCACGTGTTCGCCGGCTACCGGGTGCCGCCGTACTACGACTCGCTGCTCGGGAAGCTGATCGCGCACGGCGCGACGCGGGAGGAGGCGCTGGGCCGCGCCTACCAGGCACTGGAGGAATTCATCATCGAGGGCGTGCACACGACGATCCCGTTCCTGCGCGAGGTGCTGCGGCACCCCGACTTCGTGAGCGGCTCCGTCGACACGCATTTCCTCGAGCACTTTCGCTCGTCGACCGGGACGTGAACGAGCGCCAGCGCACCGAGGCACTCGGCGTCGGCCTGCTCGCCCTCGCCCTGCTGCTCGGGCTCGCCATCGTTCCCCCCGTGCTGCGCGGCGGGGAACCCGAGCCGAACCTGATCGGCCCGGCCGGCGCGATCCTCTCGCACCTGCTGATCAGCGGGATCGGCGGTTCGGCCGTGTTGCTCGCCGCGGCGCCGGCCGTGTGGGCGATCCGCTGCTTCGACCGACTGAGTCGGGACGCGGCGATCCGCTGGTCGATCTTCCTCGGCGTGGCCGCCGTGTTCGTGCCGACGGCCTGGTGGTTGGTCAGCCAGTCGATGAACGGGAGCGAGACGGGTGGCGGCTGGCTGGGCGCGGCGCTCGGCGGAGTGCTGCTGCGCGGGTTCGGCAGCGTCGGAGCCCAGCTCATCGTGACGGCCGTGCTGATCAGCCTCACGGTGCTCACGTTCGGCTGGTCGCCGGCCGAGAGCGCCGAGGCGGCGGCGCGCGGCGCCAGAGGCGGAGCGGCCGTGGCCGGTCGGGGAGCGGCGGGCGCCTGGCGCCGGATGAGGGAAGGCGTGGCACGGCGGGTCGCACGCCGTGAGCTTCGCGCGTCCGCGTCGCCGTGGGAGACGTCCGAGGAGGCCGAGCCGGCGGACATCGCGGCGCGTGGCGCCGACGAATCAGCGGCCGCGGTGCCGGCGGCCGACGGCGCGGAGTCGGCGGATCCCGAGTCGACCCCGCCCCCGCCGCCAGGTGCGCCAGCCGGCCGCAAGCGCGGACCGGCGGAAGCGGAAGTCCAGCTCGAGCTGCCCGACGGCGATCCCTCGCACGACCTGATCCCGCCGATGCGCCTGCTGGCGCAACCGGCGCGGCGGGGCAGCGGGCTCGCGCCGCGGGAACTCGAGCGCCTGGGCGACGTGCTCGTCAAGAAGCTCGCCACGTTCCGGGTCGAGAGCTCGATCGGCGGCTGGACCACCGGTCCGGTCGTCACCCAGTTCGAGGTCGTGCCGGCCGCCGGCGTGAAGGTCGGCCAGATCGCCGCCCTGGCCGACGACCTGGCGCTCGCGTTGAAGGCGCCCTCGGTGCGGATCGTCGCCCCGATTCCCGGCAAGGGCGCGGTCGGGGTCGAAGTGCCGAACCCGCAGCCCGAGATCGTCCGGTTGCGCGAGACGCTCGAGAGCCCGGACTACCGAAAGCCGCGCACCACCTTGCCGCTCGGTCTCGGCCGCGATCTCGCCGGCCGCCCGTACTGCGCCGATCTCGCGAGGATGCCGCACCTGCTGATCGCCGGCGCGACGGGGTCCGGGAAGTCGGTGTGCATCAATACGATCGTGACCAGCCTGATCTACCGGCACTCGCCGGGCGATCTGCGGCTGCTGATGATCGACCCGAAGATGGTCGAGCTGATCATCTACAACGACCTGCCGCACCTGCGTCATCCGGTCGTCACCGACAACAACGACGCGGCGAAGCTCCTGCGCTGGGTCGTGTTCGAGATGAACCGGCGCTACGCGCTGCTGTCGGCCAACGCCTGCCGGAACATCGTCGAGATGAACCAGCGGATTCGGCGTGGCGACGAGATCCGGCCGCCGGTGGGAATCGGCCGCACCGAGTACACCGAGGGCAAGCTTCCCTACATCGTCGTGGTGATCGACGAGCTCGCCGACCTGATGATGACGGTGCAGTCGGAGGTCGAGACGCCGCTCGCGATTCTCGCCCAGAAGGCGCGCGCCGTCGGGATCCACCTGGTCGTCGCGACGCAGCGTCCGTCGGTCAACGTGATCACCGGTCTGATCAAGGCGAACTTCCCCAGCCGGATCGCGTTCCGGGTCGCGTCGAAGGTCGACAGCCGCACGATCCTCGACCAGAACGGCGCGGAATGCCTGCTCGGTAACGGCGACATGCTGTTCCTCCCGCCAGGCGAATCCGAGCCTTACCGCATCCAGGGCGCGTTCATCTCGACCGAGGAGACCGAAGCAATCGTCGATTGGTTCCGGAGGAAGGCGGCCGGCGAGTTGTCGGAGTTCGAGGACGAGCCGGACATCCTCGAGGAGGTCCGCGAAATCGAGATCGAGGAGAGCCAGGTCGACGTGACCGAGGAGGTCCTGACCGACTGGGACGAGTACTTCCGCAAGGCGGCGGAGATCGTGATCACCAACGACTCGGGCTCGACCAGCCTCCTGCAGCGGCGGCTGAAGATCGGCTATGGCCGGGCCGCGCGGATCATCGACCAGCTCCACTCGGCGGGCGTCGTCGGGCCCGCCGACGGCTCGAAGCCGCGCGAGGTGCTGATCAGCCTCGAGAAGCTCGACGCCCTGATGCGCGGGGAGGACCTCCAGGAGGAGGCGGAGGCGGCGGCCGAGGGCGACGGATGAGGAACGGTGACGACCGGCGGCGTGTAATCGTCTCCTGCATGAGCCTGTCAGTGCAGCCAGAGCAGCCTGGAGTAGTTCGACCCGGGGGACCGACGATGCGAACCATGAGCTTGCGGTGGGCGGTGGCGGCCGCGGTCGGCGCGATGTTCGCGCCGGCGGCGCCGGTCGTCGCCCAGTCACCGGACGACGTCCGCCGCGTCCTCGCGCGCGCCGACAGCGTTTATGACGCCCTCGGTTCGCTGGAAGCCGAGTTCGAGCAGACGATCGACGTCACGCTGCTCGGCCGGAGCCGCACGGGTTCGGGTACCTGGTACCAGAAAGGCCGGGGCCGGTTCAAGATGGACTTCACGGATCCGGCCGACGACGTCATCGTCGCCGACGGGAGCCATCTGTGGCTCTACTACCCGAGCACCCATCCGAACCAGGTGATTCGGAGCACGATCGACGCGAACGTGACCGGGGCTGGGATGGTCGACCTGCAGGGCCGGATCTTCGACGAGGCCGCGGAAGGCTACGACGCCGAGCTCGAAGGACGCGAGGAGGTCGACGGCCACGAAACTCTGCGTATCCTCCTGAGGCCGCGTGGCGAGTCGCCCTACCTACACGTGCGGGTGTGGGTGGATTCCGACAGCTACCTGGTCCGCAGGTTCGAGATCATGGAGCGCAACGAGACGCTGCGAACGGTGGTGCTGCGCGACCTGCGGCCAAACCGGCCGATCGCCGACGGGGTGTTCTCCTTCACGCCGCCCGCGGGCGTCGATGTGTTCGAAGGTTGACCTCCGGAATGAAGCTGGGGCTCGTCAGCCTGGGCTGTGACAAAAACACCGTCGACTCCGAGCGCCTGCTGGCCGCGCTGGTGTGCCACGGGGCCGAGCGGGTGACGGATCTCGCGACCGCCGACGTCGTGGTCGTGAACACATGCGGGTTCATCGACGCGGCGAAGGAAGAGTCGATCGAGACGCTGCTCGAGGTCGCCCGGCTGAAGGAGTTCGGGGACGTCCAGGCGGTCGTCGCGCTCGGCTGCCTGGTTGAGCGGTACCGGGCCGAGCTCGAGCCATCCCTGCCCGAGGTCGACCTGTTCATCGGCCTGCGCGACGTCGATACCCTGATCCCGGCGCTCCAGGGCCGGGGCCTGCTCGGCCCCCGGCTCGAGGACCATCCGGGCGTCCGGCTGCCGATCGTCGACCGTCCCCACGTGCGCTACCTGAAGGTGAGCGAGGGCTGCGACCACGGGTGCGCGTTCTGCGCCATCCCCCTGTGGCGCGGCAGGCACCGCTCGTTCGGTCTCGACGCCCTGGTCGCCGAGGCGGGGCGGCTCGAGGCGCAGGGAGCGGTCGAGCTGAACCTCGTGGCCCAGGACCTCGCGTTCTACGGTCGCGAGTTCCGCGACGGCACCGGGCTCGACACGCTGCTCAGGCGGCTGCTGGATGAAACCGATATCCCGTGGTTTCGGCTCCTCTACATTTACTCCGCCGGCCTGCGCGATCCGCTCGTCGAGCTGATCGCTTCCGAACACCGGGTGCTTCCGTACATCGACATGCCGATCCAGCACGCGAGCGACGCCGTCCTCCAGCGGATGCGGCGGCCGGAACGTAGGGCGAAGCTGGTCGAGCGGATCGATGGTTTGCGGGCGGCGATCCCGGACCTCGTGCTGCGAACGACCGTGCTGGTCGGGTTCCCGGGCGAAACCGACGAGGACTTCAGGGCGCTGCTCGAGTTCATGGAGGACGTGGAGTTCGACCGGCTCGGAGCCTTCGCGTTCTCACCACAGGCCGGTACCCGCGCGGCGGAGATGGAGGAGCACTACCTCCCGGATGACATACGGCAGGCGCGGCTCGAGGAGACGCTCGAGGTCCAGCGGGCGATCAGCGCCCGGCGGATGGAGCGCGAGGTCGGCCGCGTTCACGAGGTGCTCGTCGATCGCCACGAGGACAGCCGTCTCGTCGGGCGGAGCCGTGGGCAGGCCGACGACGTCGACGGGGTGACGATGCTCGCGGGGGACGGTGACTGGACTCCCGGTTCGCTGGTCGAGGCGCGGGTGACGGCCGCCTCGGACTACGACCTCGAGGCGGAGATCCTCCGCGGTCGGCGCGCCGCGCCGCGGGAACCTAAGCCGCGCCGGCCCTTGCCGATGGCCGCGATCGGACTCGAGGGGAGCTGGGGCCGGTGAGGGCCGCGCCGGGTCGGGGACGGGGATTCGTGCCGCGCCTGACGCTGTTGCCGGTCGCCGCCTTCATGGTGGCCGCCACGCTCGGGGCGGTACGAGCGGGAGCGATGTCTGATCGGGCGGTGGGACCCCCGATACGCGTCGGCATCGTCGTGGCGTCCGATACCCCCCTCGTGTTGAGCTCGACGGGCGGCCTTCGCCTGTACGATGCGCAGGGCGACGAGCGTCTGGCCGAGCTGGACGGGTCGGCCGAGGTCCGGGTGACGCGGCGCGGCGACCGCCTCCATCTCCTCCGACCGGACGGCAGCCCGGCCGCCGGGGGCTCCGACGTGTTCGCGGTGCGCGCCGAGCCGGCCGGTGCCGGGCCCGTCGCCCTCGGCGGTTCGGCCTATCGCGGCGTGATCGAGGTGTTCGCAGTCGAGGAAGCGGGACTCAACGCCGTGAACGAGCTGCCGCTGGAGGACTACCTGCTCGGCGTGGTGCCGATCGAGATCGGCCCCCGCGGGCCGGACGAGCTGGCGGCGGTCGCGGCGCAGGCGGTGGCGGCCAGGACCTACGCGGTCGCGCACCTGCGGGCCCGTGAGGAGATGGGGTTCGACGTATTCGGGACGGTGGAGGACCAGGCGTACGGGGGAATGGCCGCCGAGCGCGATGAAGCGACGCGAGCCGTGCGAGAGACGACAGGGCGGATCCTCACGTACGACGGACTCCCGATCCGCGCCATGTACCACTCGACCTGCGGCGGCCGGACCGCGGCGGTCGAAGAGGTTCTCGATCGGGCCCCGGCGCCCTACCTTCGCTCGGTGTCGGATCGCGCCCCCGACGGGACTGACTACTGTTCGATCTCGCCCCGCTATCGCTGGGTCGAGGAGCTGACGCCGGGCGTGCTGAACGGGCGGGTTCGCGATCAGATCCGCCGGATCTTCGGAGCCGGCGCGGAGGACACAGGCGATATGCTCGGGGTGCGGATCGCCGAGCGGACACCGGGCGGCCGGGTGAACGCGCTGGCGCTGCGCGGCGCGCGGTCGGAGTTCGTGCTGGAGCGGCTCGACATCCGGATCGCGCTCCAGGACGACGACGGCCGGATCCTCGGATCCACCGACTTCGACATCGTCGTGCGGCCCGACGACGTGGTCGAGCTGCACGGGCGGGGGTTCGGTCACGGATCGGGGATGTGCCAGTGGGGGGCGATCGGCCGCGCGCGGGCCGGGCTGAGCTGGGAATCGATTCTCGCAACATATTATCCGGGCGCCGAACTCGTGTCGGTGTACTGAAACAATCTGAAACGGAGGTCGGAGATGGGTGGCTTGGGTGGTTCGAGAACGGGTGCCGGACGTCGGCGCGCGACGGTCGCCGGCGCGGCGGTCCTCCTGTCGATCGGCGCGGCGCTTCCGGCGCAGGCGCAGAATCTGGAGCAGTACGATTACACGAACCTCGGGCTGCGCGCGATTGGAGCCGAGATCGTCTACGTGTCGGCGTCGCAGAACGAGGGCACGGCGGGGCTCGGAGCGAAGCTCGACCTCGGCTTCCTCGGACCGGGGATCCGGGTGGTGCCGCGATTCGCGTACTGGAAGGCAGACGTGGAGGATTCGTCGATCAGCGAGCTCGAGGCGCAGCTCGAGGAGGTGTCGGATCTCGAGCCCGGAACGATCAACCTCGGCTCGGTCGAGCGTTCAGCGTACGTGATGGGGGCCGACGTTCATTTCATTGCGTCGCTTCCGACCGTCTCCCCCTACATCGGGGCCGGGCTCGACGTGTATCTCCTCAACGACGACGGACCGGCGATTCGCGGCACGTTCCTCGACGACACCGTGGTCACCGCGGGCGCATCGGCCGTCGGCGGTCTGCAGGTCGCGCTCACGCCGAGTTGGAGCGTGTACGGCGAGCTCCGCGCGACGGCGGTGACGAGCGCGAGCAGCATCGGGGGAGCGTTCGGCGTCTACTACACGTTCGGATTCTGAGGCCAGGCCAATGAGCGAGGTGCGGGTCGCGGTGCTCGGGGCCGGAGGAGCGGCCCAGGTCGTCCATCTGCCGATCCTCGCGCGCCTGAGAGACGTGCACGTCGTCGGCCTGGTCGATCCGGACCGCCGGAAGGCGGCGACGATCGGGCAGCGGTTCGGCGTGCCGGAGATCGCCGCTGACCTCGAATCTCTCGCGCCGGGCGAGCCGCTCGACGCGGTGGTCGTTTGCACGCCCAACGGAGCGCACGAAGAGGGCGTGCTGGCGGCGCTCGAGCGCGGCGCGCACGTGCTGTGCGAGCGGCCGCTCACCGTGTCGAGCGAATCGGCCCGCCGCCTGGTCGACGCGGCGGCGGAGGCCGGGCGCCAGCTCATGGTCGCTAACAATCATCGCTACCGGCACGACTTCCGGCTGATCCGGCAGTTCGTCGCGAGCGGCGAGCTGGGCGACGTGTTCTTCGTCAGCTCGAGCTGGATGAACCGCCGGTCGCGGCGGCCCCGCCGGGGCTGGCGGACCGACGCGAAGTACGCGGGCGGGGGCGTGCTGATGGACCTCGGAGCCCAGGCGCTCGACCTCGCCCTGTGGAACGTCGGGTATCCGGACGTGAAGTGGGTCACCTGCCGAATGGCCGGGGATCGTGGCGCGGAGACGAGCGCGTTCATGCAGCTCGCGTCGGACCGGGTGACGCTCCAGGTCGACGTGACCTGGGAACTGATCGACGACCACGACCAGCACGAGATTCGCCTGCTCGGAACCGAGGGGAGCGCTTCCTCCTTCCCGCTCCGCGTCCATCGCCGTCTCGAGACGGGCATCACGGACGTGACGCCACCTCTGTCACGGGCTTTGGCGGCGCTGTACAGGGACTCCTACCGTCAGGAGTGGGCGTATTTCCTGCGAATCGTCCGCGGCGAAGCCCCACGGGAGACGGAGGCCCGGCAGGTCGCGCTGATGGAGATCGTCGAGGCCTGCTATCTGTCGGCCGACTCCGGCGCGGAAGTGACGCTGGGCTGAGCGGTGGCACGACGCCGCTAACGCGCCGCGCCGCCGGGTTCAGTCGCGCAGCAGCGGCCCACGGCCCCGGAAAACCACGTGGTGCGCCGTCTCGCGCACGCGCCGGTATCCCAGCAGATGGAACACCTCGTTGACGAGCCAGCGGGCGATGCGGCGGGAGACGATCAGCGTATCCTCGCGACGGGTCGCGCGCCTCACGCCGGGCAGCAGCGGCAGCAGCTTCGGGACGCCGAGCCGCCGGAGCACCCGCGAAATCCCGAGCCACACGGGTCGGACCGGGCGCACGATGAAGTACCCGTCGTCGCCCTGCGACTGGTACAGAGGCAGGAACAGCCGGCCTCTCATCGGTACCGGCACCGCGCCGAGGACGTCGTGGGCGACCAGGTCGCCCGCCCTGACTGGCGTGAAATTCGCAAACCCGGGCCGCATCCGGAATGCGTCGACCGGACCGATGGCCCGCCGATAAATCACTTCGAACAAGCCCGGCAGGTCGCCCCGGGCTTCCGCCAGGCGCCGCCGGCAGGCGTCCAGGTCGACGAGGTCGGGTTGTTCGGCCAGGCAGCCGGCGGCCGACAGGGCGAGCCACAGGGCAGCCTCGTGCACCCCGATGGATACCGGGTCGTCGTGCCGCCCGGCCTCGATTCCGACGGCGACGGCTCCGAACCCCGACAGGTAATCGACCAGCGCGTCGATCTCCTCTTCGATGCCGAGCACCAGCGGCAGGCCGAGTTGCGCCGCGAACTCGCGGGTCTCGAGGGTATCGCTCAGCGTCACGAACGGCGGGCTGGTCGAGGACGTGGTATGCAGATCGAGCAGAACCACCTCACCCGGCGCCGCCCGAATGGCGGGCACGAGGACGCGGAGCAGCTCCGCCTGCTCGAAGTCCTCAATCATCGCGGGACGTTCGAGCACCTCGGACACGCGGCGGACGTTCCAGCCCCGGTTCAGGTCGCGGTCGATGAACCGGCGTTCCGCCCGCAGGGCCGGAAGGTTGCCGGCCACCGCGAGCAGCCGGCCCCGGAAGGCGGGCCGCCGGCCGCGCAGGCGTGAGATCACCCGCTCGAGCGCGACGACGCCGGAAGGCTCGTTGCCGTGGATGCCGGCGATACACACCACGAGCGGCCCGCCGTCGCCGCTCCCGTACGTCCCGAGGATTCGCTCGTCGTCGAGCTCCGCGGCCACCGCACTCCCGGGCCTGGCCGCCGCCGTCATCGGGTCGAGAGCTTCGCTCATTCGCGCAGTAGGTCCTCGAGCAGCACGCTCGCGATGCGCATGAAATCGTGCTCGGTGATCATCCCCACCAGCCGGTCGCCCTGGACGACCGGCAGCGCGGAGATCCGGTGCTGCCGCATGAGTTCGATCGCTTCGAGCGTGGTCATCTCGGGCGTGCCGGTCACCAGCTCGGTCACCATCACCCGGCTGACCGGAATCGGACCATCGGCCTGCCGCGCCTTCTCGCCCGCCAGGAAGCGCAGGAGCGGTCGCTGGGATACGAGGCCGACGAGGCGGTGGTTGTTCGCCTCCACGGGAACGTGGTGGATCCGGTGCCAGTCCATCAGGTTCGCTACCAGCTCGAGCGACTCGTCCTCGTTCACGGTCAGAAGGTCCGTGGTCATGTACTGCTCGAGTCGCAGGTAGCTCGAGCGCATCCCTCCGCCTTCGTTCAGGCGGGCGAGATCCCACTCGTGCACGGGCGAGCCCTCGACTTGCCGCTCGTAGGTGCCGGCCACGAGGGCCGCCAGCCGCTCCTCGCGCGTGCCCTCGCGGCCCATGCCCGCGAGGGAGGCGAGGGCCCAGCGGGCGCCCGTCTGCCGGCTCTCCACCCGCTCGCGAATCGTCCCGAGATATCGGTCGATGTCGGCCCGGTCGATGCCGCCCTGCTCCAGCCCCCGCTCGGCGGCGGGGAGCAGGTGTTCGCAGATCAGTCGCTCGGCGGGCAGGGTCCTCCCGTCGAGCCATTCCAGCTGGGCGTCGAGTCCGAGTCGGGCCGCCGCCAAGAAGTTCGTGCGGACGGCGTCGAACTCGATCCGCTCGCGGATGTCGTCACCTTCTTCGGCCATCGCGCTCACCAGGCCGTACCAGAACGCGGCATTGGCCACCTCGTCGCGGACGGTCGGACCCGACGGCAGCACGCGGTTCTCGATCCGCAGATGGGCGCGGCCGTCGTCGCCGACTCCGTAGCAGGCGCGGTTCCAGCGGTACACGGTGCTGTTGAACAGCTGGAGCGCCTTCAGGGCGGGGGCGCGGCCGGCCTCGAGCGCCTCGAGCGGATCCTCGTCGACCTCGCGCCCGAGGATCACTTTGAAGCGCGAAATGTCCTCACGGAAGATCTCGAGTGCCGACCGGTCGACCCAGGCGCGCCCGAAGCTGACCCTCGGCGACACGTCGCGCATCTCGGGCATCGGCTGTCGCGTGTCGACGGACTGCTGGAACACGGCGATCCGTGTCTCTTGCCAGAGACGCCGCCCGAGCATGATGGGCGAGTTCACGGCGGCCGCGAGGACCGGCGCCGTGACGGCCAGAGCGATGTTGTAGAGCCTGGCGAATTCTCCGGGGCCGACCTGGAAGTGCACCTGGAAGCTCGCGTTGCACGCTTCGAGCATCACGGAGTCGTGCGTGAGCCGCAGCTCGTCGGTGCCCTTGATGTAGATCACGTACGGCCCGCCGCGCAGCCGCGTCAGGGCTTCGTTCAGCGCGTAGTACCGCGGCGACGGCACCATGTTGTCGAGCGTGAGGTCGGATTTGCGCAGGGTGGGGAGGATGCCCATCAAGACGGGCCGCGCGCCGAGGCCGCTCACCGCGTCGCGCACGATGTCGAGGAGCTCGGAAATCCGCTCCTCCATGCGCCGCAGACAGTCGGTACCGAACAGCAGGGGCTCGGAGTTGCACTCGAGGTTGAACCGGCCGATCTCGCTCGTGACCCGGGGATCCTCGATCCTCTCGAGAGCCTCGACCGCGACCGGGGCGGGCCGATGGACCTCGTCGACCAGGAACATCTCCTGCTCGAGCCCGATGCGGCGAATTCCCGACTCGATGACCCCGGTCTCGAGCATCCGCTCGAGGGCGCGGACGTCGCGCAGCAGGGCCTGCGTGAAGACGCGCAGTTCCTCTTTGTCTACGGCCAGCCGTACGTCCTTGACGCCCATCGGCTGAAAGTCGCCGGAGCGCCGAGCGGAGACAAGCCTGCGTCGAGCGACGAGGCGAAGCTCAGCCAGGCGACGTGGTATCGGCTTCGTCGAATGCATCCGGCGGGACCAGATGGATCGTACGTGTCTCGCCTGCCGCGAACGGGTGCATGGGAATCCGGAGCCCCCATTCCGTGCGGGCGTACGGGAGCCGCCGATCGCCCTCGGCCGGCACGAGGTCCTCGCGTGGCAGCGTCACGTCGAGCCAGACTTCGCGCGCGCCGGAACCCCGCGGCGAGCGGACCTCGATCGTGAGCTGGCCGGCGTCCGGCGACTGGTCGAACGTGAGGCGCATGGCGTCACGGTCGAGCCACCAGCGCGCGATGTCCGCCCCCGTCGCCGTCCACCACATGTCCCGCTGCGCGACCACCGTATCCAGCACGGCGCCCACGACGCCGATCTGGCCCGGCGTCCCGGCGATCTGCGTGTGCAGGCTGACGAACGCGAGTCCGCCGAGCGCTCCCAGCTTCTGCATGCCTTCGAGATAGGCGGCCAGCATGCGCTCGGGCCGCCGCGTTCCCTCCTGGACGACCACGTTGTAGTCGTCCTTCATGAGGCGCGGCAGCATGACGATCGGACCCTCGGGATACCTGTACACCTCGGGAGCCGCGGACCGGGCGCCGTTGACGGCGGCGAGATAAGGGACACCGCGGTCGGCGTCGACCACCCGCAGCCAGGCGCGCAGCGTCGCGTCGTCGAACCGTTCCTCGGGCGGACGCAGGCCGACCACGTCACCCCCCGACCACGACTCGAGCTCGCGGCGGCTCAGCGCGAGCCGGATCTGCTGTTCGCCGAGGGGCAGGCCGGCCGTCGGCACGTGGTCGGCGGTGTGGCTGCCCAGTTCTCCGGCCGCCGTCAGGGAATCGGCGAGCTCAGGGTGCTCGAGCGCCATCTTCGAGACCGCATAGAAGGTCCCCGGCAGGCCCGCTTCCCGAAGCAGGCGAGCAAGCGATGCCGCGTTGGCGAAGCCGTTCTCCGAATCCTCGGCGATCAGCATTCCGGCGCGCCGGCCCTCCGGCCACGAGGCGACCTCGGCGGTCGGCAAGCCGGCGGCCCACTGCAGTCCATTGCGGACCAGCCGCGTCACCCGGCTCTGGTCGAGCGGACTGACGGCCTGGCGCGTACGGAACCCGAACCAGACGGCGCGTCCGCCGCCGAGCGTCCGGTTGAGCGCGAGCGCCGCGTCGGCCGCCGATTCGCCACCGGTCGACAGCGAGTTCAGCGCCCAGTCGGACCAGTAGACGTGCGGTCCGGGCGTGAGCAGACCGAGGTGACCGTCGGAGTAGAACTCGATTCGCGAGCCGGGCGCCAGGCCAGCGGAAACGGGCAGGCCCGCCGGGACGGTCACGAACAGCTCGTCGCCCGCCTGGTACTCGATCACGTCCTGCGCACCCGTGAAGTCGCGCAGCGTGTCCCAGCCGCGCCACCGGCACTGGCCATCCCGCGATCCAAACGCCCAGTTGGCGACCACGCCACCGCCGCGGCGCAGATGCCGGAACACGGCCTCGATCTCTCCGTTCGCGAGGCACAGGGCCTCGGGCGCGATGACCAGGGTCTCCGGCGCCAGCGCGTCGAGCTGGGCCGGGGAGTCGATCTCGCCGACCGCCCAGCCGAGCGCTCCGAGC
>Ga0268386_10000626_pt1 | contig 22645 bp, 17 predicted proteins | sample RVTome_15_FD_200260 | JGI IMG/M metagenome (GOLD analysis project Ga0268386, IMG submission 200260) | Soil microbial communities from uranium-contaminated site in the Upper Colorado River Basin, Wyoming, United States - RVT150D86... ...
CCCCCGGTGCAGACCCCGAGGTCGTGGCGGTCGCACATCAGGAAGAGCGCGGCGAGCTGGCCGAGCGTGTAGGCGAGGGCCATCACCCCGTCGCGCCGTTCCTCGAGGCCGTACGGGAGGGCCGCCATCACCTCCCGGGGGACGGTCAGCCACCAGGCGGTGGTGTGCATCTCGTTCTCGGGCATCGCGAGGTCGCCCGCCCCCACGTTCTCGTTGGTGTGGAACTTGATCTTCTTGAAGCCCACCACCTGCGAGGTCACGTGCACCTCGCCGTGGCTCCGGCGGGCGTTCCCCCGGGGCTCCTCGGCGAAGCGGTCGAGGATCCGGACCTTCGTGTAGGTGATGGCGTCGGTGTAGTAGTCCACGGCCGCCTCGCGCACGTGGACCCGCCGCTCCTTGTGGTCGTACTTCTCCACGTAGTACGTCTTTCCCTCGAGGATGTAGACGGCCTTCTCGTGGACCATCGACGGCGCGCTGTCGTAGTCCACCTCGGCGATGATCCGGGGCTCCCGGGTGACGTCCTGGACCACGAAGTTGTCCGAGGACACGCTCCGCAGGCTCACCGCGTCCGCCGGGTAGCTCTCGCTCGTCCAGTGCCAGCGGTCCCCCGCCCGGTGGAGGAGCCGCTCTCCCTCGAGAAAGCCCAGGATCTCCCCGAGGTCCTCCCGGCCGAACCGCTCCCCCGCGGTGAACGGCAGCTCGAAGGCCGCGCACTTGACGTGGTTCACGAGGATCTGGAGGTTGTCGGGGTTGATCCGGCCCTCCTCCACCGGGGCGCCGAAGAAGTAGTCGGGGTGCTTGGCCACGTACTGGTTGAGGGGGGTGGAGTTCGCGACGAGCACGGCTACCGCGGTGCCCTGGCGGCGCCCGGCCCGCCCGGCCTGCTGCCAGGCCGAGGCCACGCTCCCCGGATAGCCGAGGAGCACCGCCACGTCCAGGCCGCCGATGTCGATCCCCAGCTCGAGGGCGCTCGTGGACACCACCCCGAGCACCGATCCCTCCCGAAGGCCCCGCTCGATCTCCCGCCGCTTGATCGGCAGGTACCCGCCCCGGTAGCCGCGGATCACCCCGTCCGAGCCCGGCTTCGTCTCGAGGGCCTCCTTCAGGTAGGTGACGAGCACCTCGGTGGCGAGGCGGGAAGGGGCGAAGACGATCGTCTGCAACCCCCGGCCCAGGAAGGAGAGGGCCACGTCGCGGGCCGAGCCGAGGGCCGACCGGCGGATCCCGAGCTGGCGGTTCACCACCGGGGGGTTGTAGATCGCGAAGTACTTCTCCCCCCGGGGGGCCCCGCTCCGGTCGACCAGGGTCATCTCCCGCTCGGTGAGCGCCTCCGCCAGCTCCCTGGGGTTTCCGATCGTCGCCGAGGAGCAGATGAACTGGGGCTCCGAGCCGTAGAAGCGGCAGAGCCGCGACAGGCGGCGGAACAGGTTGGCGAGGTGCGAGCCGTAGACGCCCCGGTAGCTGTGCAGCTCGTCCACCACCACGTAGCGCAGGTTCTCGAAGAGCTTCGCCCACTTGGTGTGGTGGGGCAGGATCCCCTTGTGGAGCATGTCGGGGTTCGTGACCACCACGTGGGCCCGGGCCCGGATCGCCTTGCGGGCGTCCTGGGGAGTGTCACCGTCGTAGGTGAACGTGCCGATGTCGGCCCCCAGGGCCTGGATCATCGCGTACAGCTCGGCGAGCTGGTCCTGGGAGAGGGCCTTGGTCGGGAACAGGTAGAGGGCCCGGGTGTCGGGGTCCTTGAGGACGCGGTCGAGGACGGGCAGGTTGTAGCAGAGGGTCTTGCCCGAGGCGGTGGGGGTGACGACCACCGCGTGACGCCCCGCCTGGACGGCGTCCCAGGCCTCCCGCTGGTGCGTGTACAGCGCGGAGTAGCCCCGCCGCTCCAGCGTGTCCCGGAGCCTCGGATGGAGGTCCTCGGGGAAGCCGGCGTAGCGGGCGGGCTCGGCCGGGAAGTGCCGCAGCGCGGTGAGCACCGGCTCCGCGTCGAGCGTCCTCTGGATCTCGAGCCCCTTCAGTACCGAGAGGAGGGCCCCCTCGGTGTCCTCCCTCCGCAGGACGAGCTGCTGGGCCAACCGCCCTCCCCGCCCCAACCCCTGGGGCACCCGGATGTTCCGGACGCATGATGCAGGAGGAGTGGGACAGGGGAGGTCCGGAGGACGAAAAAGGGGGCGGCCGAAGCCGCCCCCGGAACGACGCTTTGCCCGTCGCCGCGGCTAGAAGCGGAAGCCGACGCTGAAGCGGAACTCCCGCGGGATGGGGTAGTGGGCATCCTGCGTCCCGGTCCCGAAGTTCGTCCCCTCGGTGTAGGTCGTCGGCAGGCCGTCCGAGTCGAGCGGGCCGTCCGTGACCGCGCTGATCGTGGTGTCGAAGCCGATCAGAGGGTGGGAGTTGAAGACGTTGCGCAGCTCGGCCTTGAACCAGGGCCGGAACGTCCGGAAGACGGGGATCTCGTAGTTGAGGGCCAGGTCGACGAGGTGCGAGCCCTCGTAGAGGCCCGAGTTGCGCTCGCCGAAGAAGAGGGTCTGGGTGGTGGGTGGGGTGGCGTAGCCGGGGTCCCGCGCCCGCTGGATGGAGTTGGTCGGAAAGTTGTTCACGAGCAGGCTGTGGGTCAGCGGCGAGTTCCAGCGGTAGCTCACTCCCAGGGACGGCCGGCCGGCCTTCCCGAGGTCGAGGTCGACGAAGCTGAAGAGGCGGACCTTGTTGTTTTGGTAGCTGTCCATGCGGCCGTAGGGGTTGTTGCGGGCGAGGACGTTGATCTCCGGGTAGTCGAACCACGGGGAGTAGATGCCCGGCTGGTTCGCGTTCTCGCCGTCGAAGTCGCCCTCGTTCTCCAGCTCGAGGGTCCAGTGGCCCTCCAGCGACCACCAGTCGTTGAAGCGGTAGCGGGCCTGGGTCAGCAGCGCCTGGTACTTGCGGGTGGCGTCGTTGTTGTTGCGGACCACCCGGTTGTCGAAGGTCCCGAAGACCCGCCCGTCGCGCTCGACGGTGGTCGTGCCGTTGTCGATGGTGATGTACTCGTCGAGGAAGTCGGACATGTCGCGGTTCGAGTACGTGACCTTGACCTCTCCCCGGTTGCCGAGCCGGGTGCCCGCGGACAGGCTGAACTCCCGGGTCTTCGGAGTCCCCAGCCCGCTGTCGAAGAACCAGTTCGCGGTCGGGAAGCTGCCGCCGATGATCGTCGAGTAGTTGGCGATGTCGAAGCCGGGGGCGAAGTCCAGCCCCTCCCCGGAGGGGCCGCCGTACTGCCGGAGGATCAGGCTGGGGGTGCCCACCGGCGTGTTGTCGCCGATCTGGGTCTCCGCGCCCTTGCCCGAGTAGTGGCCGTAGGTGGCCTGGAGGATGTACCGCCCGTCGCCATTCACGTCGAAGGTGGCGCCCAGGCGGGGCGAGAAGCTCGTGCTGTCGATGCCGGTGATGTCGCCGGTGGCCTCGCTGCTGATCTTCTCCAGCCGCAGCCCCAGGTTGAAGCTCCACCGCTCGTTGAGCTGCCAGCGGTCGTTCACGTAGAAGGACTGGGTGGTGATGTCGAGCTGGGCTCCCCGGGTGGGCAGCCACTCCTGGACCCGGCTCGTGCCCGACACGAAGTTCGGGATCACGTTGCCGGAGCCGTCCATCTGGATGTCCCCGTCCACCACCACCGGGTCGACCTGGAAGACGTAGCCGGTCGAGGACTGGGAGTTGCCCCCGGTGCGGGTGCTCGTGAACCGCTCGAAGCCGGCCTTGAGGTCGTGGCGCCCCGTGCTCCCCGTGGAGAGGAAGTACGAGACCGCCGCCGCGAACTGCTTGTTGTTGCGGTCCTCGGGGTCGTTGCTGTCGAAGTAGGGGGCGTTGTAGTGGCGGTTGGCGGGGATCCCCGATCGCCCGAGGGCGAGAAAGGGCGAGTCGAGGACGTCGGTGCTCGTCCCCCCCGTGTCCCGGAAGCCGAACTTCTTCTGGGAGTACCGCCCCTCGACGAAGAGGTTCGAGGTCAGGACGCCGTTGTAGTCGACCACGAACAGGTCGTTGGGCAGGACCCGGTTCACCAGGGTCACCGGCACGAGGCTGAAGGTCGTGTTGATCGAGGGGTTGTTGAACTGCTTCGTGTTGTTCCTGATGTACGTCCCCTGGAAGGTGTGGTTCGCGGCGGGGGTGACGGTCAGCTTGCCCTCGTAGCGCGGGTTCTCGACCTCGAAGTCGTAGGGGATGCCGGTGAGGGTGAGGGTCCGCGACGTGGTGGACTTCTCCCGCCGGTAGGCGCCGAAGAACCAGACGTGGTCCTTCAGGATCGGTCCCCCGAAGGTCGCCTGGTAGATCTTGGTCGTCAGGTCCGTGTTCTCGGTCTCGTTGTCCTTCTGGAACGGGGTCTCGTCGCGCCAGGCGGAGTTGGTGAAGTCGATGCGGAAGCTCCCCGAGAAGCTGTTGCCTCCCCGCTTGGTCACCGCGTTGACGACCCCGCCCGAGAAGCGGCCGTACTCGGCCGAGATCCCCGTGACGAGGGTCTGGACCTCTTCGATCGCGTCCTCGATGAAGAGGCCGTTGGAGGTGCCGAACAGGTTGTCGTTGATGTCGACGCCGTTGAGGAGGAACACGTTGTCGTAGGCGAAGGCCCCGGAGATCGCGAGCTGGCCGGGGTTCGGGGTGTTGTCGTTCAGCCCCGGGGACAGCTCGGCGATCTGCTGGATGGTGCGCCCGGTGGCGAGCTTGTCCACCCGCTCGGCCCGGACGTTGCTCCCGACCGTGGTGGTGTCGAGGACCGAGGGGGCAGTCCCGGTGACGGTGATCGTCTCCTCGACGGTGGCCACCGACATCGCGGTCGAGATGTCGGGGGCGTCGCCGAGGACGAGGGTGACCGCGCGCTCCACGGTGCTGAAGCCGGTCATGCTGTACTTGACCTTGTACGTCCCCGGGGGCAGTCCCCGGAAGATGTAGGCGCCGTTGACGTCGCTCACGGAGGACCGCTCCCCCTGGAGGGCCGGCGAGCTGATCGAGACGCTCACGCCCGGCAGGGGCTCACCGTCGGTGGACCGCACGGTCCCCGCCAGGGTCGCGGACTGAGTCCCCTGGGCGACGGCATCGGCGGCGAGACCCCACGTCAGGATCGCCAGGCACGGCAGGAGCACCCAGCGACCAGGAACCCGATTCATCCTTACCTCCTTGGCTCGGCTATCGCGAGCGCGCCAGGGCAATCGCGGAACAGGATAAGCCACCCCCAAGATATCCAGGGATGCGTGGTTTCCAATCCCTTGAGCAACCCCCGTGCCGCGTCTACGACGAGCATGTATCGTCTGTAAGCTATTTATATTCAGCCATTTGATCCGAGATACACAGAGCCTTGGCCCGCCTGATCCATCATATTGGACGTCAAGGAATCCAAAAAAACCAACAGAGTGGATGATCGCCGCTCGACTGCTTGTGCAGCTGTCCGTGGAGCGCCGCCGGTCCGCGACGGCCGCACGCTCAGCGCGTCTCGAGGCCGGGGGCCACCTCCACCCGGAGCTTCTGCTCCGAGCGGGCGAGCCCGCGCTTCAGCGTGACTCGCTATACTCCGTCTTGGAGAGAGAGTGAGCATGGAGATGCGCGACCACATCCGCGAGGTCCTGGCCGGGATCGGGGAGGATCCGGACCGGGAGGGCCTCCAGAAGACCCCGGATCGGGTGGAGAAGGCCCTCCGGTTCCTCACCCAGGGCTACACCCAGGACGCGAAGTCCCTCCTCAACGACGCGCTCTTCACCGTCTCCTACGACGAAATGGTCATCATCAAGGACATCGACGTCTTCTCGCTCTGCGAGCACCACCTGCTCCCCTTCCACGGCAGGGCCCACGTGGCCTACCTCCCCAACGGGAAGGTGTTGGGGCTGTCCAAGATCCCCCGCCTCGTGGACATGTTCGCCCGGCGGCTCCAGGTGCAGGAGCGCCTGACCGTCCAGGTGGCCGAGGCCATCCACGAACACGTCCAGCCCCGGGGGGTGGGAGTGGTGATCGAGGCCATGCACTTCTGCATGATGATGCGGGGGGTGGAGAAGCAGAACTCGGTGGCGGTGACGTCGTGCATGCTCGGGGTCTTCCGCGACCAGCTCATGACCCGGGAGGAGTTCCTGTCCCTCATCCGGGGAGGGGGGATCCGGGCGGGACGGGACTGACTGCGGGCGCCGGATCAGCGATCGGACGAGCCGTCCCGCCGGGCCTCGACCGCGCGCAGCCGCTGATCGATCTCCTCGAGCCTGGCGGCGAGGCCGGCGATCTCCGAGGGCCGCGCCGCCGTCCCCGCCTCCTCGAGCCGACGCAGGGCGCCGACCACCAGGCGGTACTCGTCGTGCAGGCCGCCGAACTTGCCGTAGAGGTCCCCGAACCGGTCGAGGGCCTCGAGCCGGAACGCCTCCAGCCGGAGCCCCACGCCCTCGACCCGGGCTTCGATCTCCTGGAAGCGCCGGGCCACCTGGGTGGCGAACTGATCGACCCGGGCCTCCAGGCTCCCGAGCCGGCCATCCACGTTCCCGAGCCCGCCTTCCAGGCTCCCGAGCCGGCCATCCACGTTCCCGAGCCCGCCTTCCAGGCTCCCGAGCCGGCCATCCACGTTCCCGAGCCGGCCCTCCACGCGCTCCACCCGGCCGCCCAGGCCCTCGATCCCGCTCTCGACCCGCTCCATCCGGCCGCCCAGGCCCTCGATCCGCACGCCCTGTCCGTCGATGCGTTCGCCGAGCCCCTCCAGACGGGCGTCCAGCCTTTCGAACCCGGGCCGCAACGACCGCTCGTAGAACGCGTCGAGCGCCGTCGTCAACTCATCGGCAGATGCCATGCCTCTCTCCTGTCGGGCCACCACGCGGGAGAGGGACGGGTGGGAGGAGGAGTCTACACCCGTCCGGGGAACGGCGAGGTCCGGTCCGGTCATCCGTCGAGGGCGGCGCGGACGGCCGCGGCCAGCCCGCGGGGGAGCAACCGCTCGAGCCGCGGCCACTCCGCCCGCACGTCGTCGAGGGTGTCGATGTCCGGGAGCGGCTCCAGCCGGCGTACCCGCAGGCCCCCGCGGGAGGCCTTCTCGACGGTGGCCGCGAGGACCGACGGGGTGCTCCAGGCGATCCCCTGGAAGAGGTCGGGGCGGGGCCGGTCCACCGCGAGCAGGTAGTAGCCGCCGTCCAAGGCGGGGCCGAGGACCACGTCGTGGTCGTCGAGGAGGCCCAGGGCCTCCAGCACGGTCTCCCGGGTGACGAAGGGGGCGTCGGTCCCCACGATCGCCGCCCGGGCCGCCCCTCGCCGGAACGCCTCGTCGAAGGCGGCGGACATCCGGGCCCCCAGGTCGGGGCCTCGCTGCGGGAGGAGCGTCTCGCCGGGGAGCCACTCCGCGACCGCCGGTCCCGCCTCGGGAGGACTGTAGAAGAAGAGGCGCGTGTACTCGCCGGCCCGGGGGGCGGTGCCCCGCACCTCCTCCTCGGCGAGCACCCGGTACAGCTCGGCCGCGCGCTCCGGCCCGAGGGCGGGGACGAGGCGGGTCTTGGCCGCCCCCGGCCGCGGCTCCTTGACGAAGACGATCAGGACGCCCGCGGCCACGCCGGCCGGCCGGGCTAGACCGGGAACCCGTGCTGCCGGCGGTGGACCGGCCCGTCGAACACCACCGTGGACTTGAACAGCTCGAACCGCCCGTCCCCCGCCACCTCCCGCACCCGCTCGCGGAGGGCGGCCTGCTCGGCCTCGGGCATGGGGGTGAATCCCCGGGCGAGGGCGGCGTCCTCCTTCAGGTGGTCGAGGCGAACGACGCCGACCACCTGGGAGGCGACGGGCTGGCTGAGCGCGTAGCGGTAGGCCTCGGCGGCGGTGAGGCCGGCCCGGCTCGCGATCCCCTGGGGGGCTCCCCCCCCGAGGCCCTTCATCCCGATCACCCCCACGTTCTTCTCCAGGCAGACCGGCACCACGTCCTTCTGGAAGCTGCGGTAGTGGGCGTCGAGGACGTTGATCGGCATCTGGGAGGTGTCCCAGTCGAAGGGCTTGGCGAGCATCCGGAGGTGGATGTCCGGGTGCTTGTGGCCGGTGAAGCCGACGAACCGGACCTTGCCGGCCTGGCGGGCCTCGACCGCCGCCTTGATCCCGCCCTTCTCGAACACCCAGTCGGGGTCGTTGTCGTAGACCATCTCGTGGAACTGCCAGAGGTCCACGTGGTCGGTGCGGAGGCGCCGCAGGCTGTCCTCCAGGCACCGCATCGAGCCCGCGTAGTCCCGCTCGCAGTTCTTGGTCATGAGGAAGACCTTGCCCCGACGGCCGTCCGCCGCGAGGGCCCGCCCCATCAGCTCCTCCGACCGCCCGTCGTGGTAGTCCCAGGAGTTGTCGAAGAAGGTGAGCCCCTCGTCGATCGCGGCGTGCATCAGCCGGATCGCCTCGGCGTCGTCCTCGATCGTGCCGAGGTGCCAGCCCCCGAGGCACAGGATGGGGACGCGCTGCCCGGTGCGGCCGAGCACCCGGGTGGGAAGGCCGGTCGCCGAGGGGGAGCTCGTCTGGGCGATCACCTCCTCGGCGAGCGCCGCCGCCGTCAGGCCCGTCGCCGAGAGCTTCAGGAAATCCCGCCGGGTCGTCTCCTCGCCGTGCATGGTCGCCTCCTTTGCCGCGGAAGCCCCAGTTTAGCCCCGACCGCCCCGGCCCGTCATAGAATCCGGTCGCGCCCCCGAGGAGGACGAGATGCCCACCCGACGCGACGTCGCCCGCGGCCTCGCGGGCCTCCTGTCCGCCGCCGCGCTGCCCCGGCCCGCCCGGGCGGCCGTCCGCGGGCTCCCGGTCTCGGTCTTCAGCGACGAGATCGATTCGGGACTTCGGCCGGGCCTGCGAGGTGGCCGACTGGACCTTCGCCCAGCAGGAGGAGGTCCTGGAGCGGGAGATCGACCTCGCCCGCCCGCTTCAAGACCGAGAGGATCCGCTGCTTCGACTTCTGGCGGCTCGACGACCCGAAGCCCCACCGGGCGGCGATGAACCAGACGCTCCAGGGGGCGGCCGGGAAGGCGGGGAAGCACGGCCTCGTGCTGGTGATGGAGAACGAGCCCACCTGCAACACCCGGACGATCGAGGACGTGCTCGGGACCCTCGGGGGGGTCCCGAGCCCCCACTTCAAGCTGTGCTGGGACCCCGGCAACTCCTTCTTCGCCGGGGAGACCCCCTACCCCGACGCCTACGCGCGGATCCCGCGGGACCGGATCGGCCACGTCCACTGCAAGGACGCCACGAGGAAGGCGGACGCCGACCCCGAGTGGGAGTGCATGGGGAAGGGCGCGATCGACTTCGTGGGCCAGTTCCGGGCCCTCGTGGCCGACGGCTACCGCGGGTTCGTGGTCCTCGAGACCCACTGGCGCGGTGGAGGAGGCCCCGAGGAGTCCACCCGCGCGAGCATGGCGGGGATGAAGGCCCAGCTCGCCGAGGCGGGAGCGGCCTGAGCCTGGGCGCGGCGGGGATCAGCCCCCGCCGGACGCCTCCACCGCGACCGGCCGCCCCTCCCGGGCGGACCGCAGGAGGGCGACGAGGGCGGCGACGTTGCCGCGGCTGTCGGCGAGGGTGACTCCGGGCGCGCGCCGGAGGAGGATGGCGTCGGCCAGGTCCTCCACCTCGCCCCGGTACAGCTCCTGGCCCGGCACCTCGATCGCCTCCGTCCCCCCCTCGGGCCGGACGAGCCGCAGGGTTTCGCCGAGCCCGGGCTTGAACGGCTGGGGCACCTCGAGCACGCCCTCGCTCCCCACGATCTCCATCCAGGTCCGCAAGGGGGCCCGGAAGCCGCAGTCGAAGCCGAGGAACGCGCCGCCCGGGAAGCGGAGCTGCCCCACGAACGTCTCGTCGACCCCGGTGGGCCCCGCGACCTGCCAGCCGAAGGCCTCGACCGGCTCCTCGCCGAGGACGAAGCGCGCGAGGCTGACCGGGTAGCACCCCACGTCCCACAGGCTCCCCCCGCCCTGGGCGGGGTCCAGGCGCACGTCGGCGTCCCGGGTGAGGCTGAAGGTGAAGGCGCCCCGGAGGAGCCGTGGCGTCCCCACTGCCCCCCCCGCCACCAGCTCGCGCACCTTGGCGGTCTGGGGGTGGTGGCGGTACATGAAGGCCTCGGACACGACGACCCCCGCCTTCCCGGCGGCGGCGGCGATCGCGTCGACCTCGTCCGTGCCGAGGGCGAGCGGCTTCTCGCAGAGCACGTGCTTGCCCGCCCGGGCCGCCCGGATCGTCCAGTCCGCGTGCAGCCCGTTGGGCAGGGGGATATAGACCACGTCGATGCCGGGGTCGGCGAGGAGGGCCTCGTAGCCCTCGACCGCCCGGGGGATCCCCCACCGCCGGGCCTCCTCGATGGCGCGCTCCCCGCTTCGGCTCGCGACCGCGACCAGCTCGTTCCGCTCCGAGGCCTGGAGCGGCGGGACGAGCGCCCGGTTGATGCGGGCCACCCCGAGGATCCCCCAGCGCAGCTTGGCCATGCCCGAGTCTACCCCGCGGCGCGGCGGCGGGTTAAGCTGCCCCGTCATGGAGCGCCACGTCCTGGTGACGGGGGGGGCGGGCTACGTCGGGTCCCTCCTCTGCGGCCGGCTCCTCGAGTCGGGCCACCGGGTCACCGTGGTGGACAAGCTGCTCTTCGGCGGGGAGTCGCTCCTCGGTTACTTCCACCATCCGCGCTTCCGCTTCACCCCGGGGGACGTGGCCGAGCCGGGCGTTCTCGGGGCGGAGGCGGGGGGCCTGCGGGTGGGGCGGCTCCCCCCGGCCCGGGTGGACGCGGTCGTGCACCTGGCGGCGATCGTCGGCTTCCCGGCCTGCCAGGCGGTGGGACCCGAGGTGGCCTACCGCTACAACACCGAGGCCACCAAGCTCGTCTTCGCCGCCGCGGAGGCGGCGGGCGTCGAGCGCTTCGTCTTCGCCTCGACCTACAGCAACTACGGGATCTCGGCCGACGGGGCGCCGGTGACCGAGGAGTCGCCACTGCACCCCCAGTCGCTCTACGCCGAGACCAAGATCGCGGCCGAGCGCCATCTCCTGGACCGCGCGGCCTCCTCCCCCGTCGCTCCCGTCCTCCTCCGCTTCGCCACCCTGTTCGGGATCTCCCCCCGGACCCGGTTCGACCTCATCGTGAACCAGTTCGTCCTGGAGGCCCTCCGCCGCCGCCGGCTCGTCATCTACCAGCGGAGCTACGCCCGCGCCTTCGTCCACGTGCGGGACGTGGCGGCGGCGATCGAGCGGGCCCTCGGCGTCCCGGCGGCGGCCGTGCGGGGGCAGGTCTTCAACGTGGGAGGGGACGCCCTCAACCACACCAAGGACGAGGTGGTCGCCCTCGTGCAGCGCCACGTTCCCGGCACCGCGGTGGAGGTGCGCGACCTCACCTTCGGGAGCGACATGCGCGACCTCCGGGTCTCGTTCGAGAAGGTGCGGCGGGTCCTCGGCTTCGAGCCGGCCCTCACGGTGGAGGACGGGATCCGGGAGGTGAAGGCCGCCCTCGAGGACGGCGTGGTGGGCGAGCCCACCGGGGACCGCTACCGCAACGCCCGCTTCGTCGTCCAGTGAGCGGCCCCCCGGTGACCGCCCGCCCCCGCCTCGTCGTCAACAGCGTCGCCCCGATCCGGATCTGCGACAACGGCGGCTGGACCGACACCTGGTTCGCGAGGCACGGGGCGGTATTCAACGTCGGCGTCTACCCCTACGCGGAGGTCCAGGTCGCGGTCCACGAAGGGGGAGACGGCGGGATCGTCCTCCACGCGGAGAACTACGGCGAGCGGTACGCGGTCGTCCCGCCCCCCGCTCCCTGGGGCCGCCACCCCCTCCTCGAGGCCGCGATCGCGTTCATGAAGGTCCCTTCCGACCTGCGCCTGGAGGTCACGATCCACTCGGAGGCTCCCACCGGAGCGGGGACCGGCACCTCGGCCGCGGTCACGGTCGCCCTGGTGGGCGCCCTCGACCGTCTCACCCCCGGCCGCCTCACCCCCCACGAGGTGGCCTACGCCGCCCAGCGCGTGGAGACCGAGATGCTGGGGCGCCAGTGCGGCATCCAGGACCAGCTCGGCTCGGCCTACGGGGGGATCAACTACGTCGACATGTTCGAGTACCCGAGAGCGACCGTCTCGCCGGTGGAGGTGCCGAACCCGGTCTGGTGGGAGCTGGAGCGGAGGCTGGTCCTCGTCTACCTCGGCCGGTCCCACGACTCCTCCGCCCTCCACGAGCAGGTCATCCGGGGCCTGGAGGACGCGGGGCCCGACCACCCGGTCCTGAACGAGCTGCGCACGACCGCGCCCCGCTCCCGGGACGCCCTCTACGCCGGGGACTTCCCCGCCCTGGGGGCGGCGATGACCGCGAACACCGAGGCCCAGGCCCGGCTCCATCCCGCCCTCGTGGGGACCGAGGCCCGGCGGGTGATCGCGATCGCCCGGGAGCACGGGGCGCGCGGGTGGAAGGTCAACGGGGCGGGCGGGGAGGGCGGGTCCCTGACGCTCCTCTGCGACGAGTCCTCCGCCGCGAAGCGCGACCTCCTCCGGGCGGTCGAGGCCGAGGACCCCGCCTTCCGCCACGTCCCGACCTACCTCAGCCGGCAGGGGCTGCGGGTGTGGACGACGGAGCCCTCGGGGCCTCCGCGTCGTCCCGCCGGCGGGTGAGGCGGCGGGTCCGGCCGGCCTGTCGCACCCTGGTAGACTCGCCCCGATGAGCGAGCGGCGGGATCGGGCCCGCCGCCACCCCGGGGAGCCCCTCGATGGAGCCGATGACGAAGACCACCGCCGCCGCCGCCTTCGGCGTCCTCCTCCTCGGCACGCCGGCGCCGGGCTTCTCCCAGGAGCTCGGCCTCCGGGACGGCGACCGCGTCGTGTTCTACGGCGACAGCATCACCGAGGACGGCCGCTACGCCCGGGCGGTGGAGGAGTACGTGGCCACCCGCTTCCCGGAGTGGACGGTCTCGTTCCACAACGCGGGGGTCGGGGGCGACACCGTGGCCGGGGGCTGGGCGGGCACCGCCGCCGAGCGCCTGGAGCGCGACGTGATCGCGCACCGGCCGACCGTGGTCACGGTGATGCTCGGGATGAACGACGGGGGCTACAAGCCGTTCGACCCCGCCCTTTTCGACGTCTACCGGGAGGGCTACCGCAGGATCGTCTCCCGCCTCAAGGAAGCGCTCCCCGGCGTGCGGCTCGTCCTGCTCCAGCCCTCGGCCTACGACGACGTGAGCCGCGCCCCCTCGTTCCCCGAGGGCTACAACTCGGTCCTGACGCGGTACGGGGCCTTCGTGGCCGAGCTGGCCCTCGAGCAGGGGGCGGCTACCGTGGACCTCAACGCCCCGCTGGTCGCGGGGATCGAGCGGCTGAACCGCACCAACCCCCTCCTCGCCCGACAGGTCGTCCCCGACCGCGTCCATCCCGGGGCGGCGGGACACCTGGTCATGGCGGGAGCCCTCCTCCGGCACTGGGGCGTCCCCGCGACCGTGACCTGGGTCGGGATCGACGCGAAGGGCTCGCGCCTTCTCCGCTCCGACGGCACCGAGGTGACCGGGTTCGCCGCCAAGGGCCCCTACCTCGAGTGGACGCAGGCCGATCGGGCCCTGCCCCTCCCCGTCAGCTTCGCCGACGCGGACGTGGAGCTGGCCGAGCTGGCGGGGGCGGGGCTGGAGGCGCTCGACCAGCAGAAGCTCGAGGTCTCGGGCCTCTCCGCGGGACGCTACGAGGTCTTGATCGACGGCGGCGTGGTGGGCCGGTTCAGCGAGGCCGAGCTGGCCGCCGGGGTCAACCTGGCCCTCCGGGAGACGCCCATGCAGCGCCAGGCCCGGCCGGTGGCCTGGAGCGCGGGGGACCGCCACGGCCTCGAGCTCGCCCGCCGGCGGCTGCTCGTGTCGGCCAAGGACGACCCGCGCCTCGCCGAGGCGGCCGCCGCCCTCGAGGCCCTCGACGCGCGGATGCAGCGGGAGCGGACCGAGGCGGCCCGGCCCGGCCCCCGTCGCTACGAGGTCCGGCGGCCGGTCACCATGAGGTGACGAGACTCGGATGCCATCGTGGACGAGCCGCCGCGCCTGGAAGCACCCGACGAGATCCTGCGTCGCCTGGCCGCTCGGCTCGCGGAGCCCGGTCGGCCCGAAGAGAGAACGTACCTCCGCTCCGTCAACCTGAGGCACCGATGGGCCCGCTCCTCCTTCGCGAGCCTGGACGAGGAGTTCCGGTACAAGACCATCTGGGTCGCCAAGCGGCTTCGGGACCGGCTCGGATCGCCGGATCACTCGGCGTTCGTGGCCCTGGCGCGCTCGGGGGTCCTCGGTGTCCGTGCCGCGGCATGGCGACTCGGGCCGGCGGTGGGATACGTGGTGGAGCGGCGGGCCGTCTGGTCGCGCCACTACGTACGGGTCATCCTTGGCGCCGTGGAGCCCAGGTGGGAGCGGCCGCCGAGCGGGCCCGAGGGCCTCGACGCCCGTGACGCGGTGTGGGTGCTCGGCCGGGGTGCCGTACATTGATCCGGCAGAGAACCAGGGCTCCCCACCCCAGGGCGGATCACCGGGACGGCGCGGTCACCCGCCGCGGGAACACCCTCACGGTCCCGCCGTCCTGCCGCCAGTCGAGGGGAGCTCGGGTCAGGGCGTGCTAGGCTCCGGGGCTCATGAAGCGCCGGTCCCTCGCGAACGGACTCTCCCGCGCCCTCTCGACGGTCGAGCGGATGGGCAACGCCCTCCCCCATCCCGCCACCCTCTTCGCCATCCTCGCGGGGGCGGTGGTGGTCCTCTCCGGGGTCACCGCCCGGCTCGGCCTGGAGGTCGTCCATCCCGGCACCGGCGAGACCGTGCGCCCGGTGAGCCTGCTCGGGGTGGAGGGGCTCCACCGCATCCTCGGCGGGCTCGTCACGAACTTCACGGGCTTCGCCCCCCTGGGGACGGTGCTCGTGGCCCTCCTCGGGATCGGGGTCATGGAGGGGAGCGGCCTCATCGGCACCGGCCTCCGCCTCCTAGTGCTGTCCGCCCCGCGTCGCCTCCTCACCTTCGTGATCGTGTTCGCGGGGGTCGTCTCCAACACCGCGAGCGAGGTGGGCTACGTGCTCCTCGTGCCCCTGGGGGGGATGATCTTCCTGGCCTGCGGCCGCCACCCGATGGCCGGGCTGGCCGCCGCCTTCGCCGGGGTCTCGGGGGGCTACAGCGCCAACCTCTTCCTGGGCACGGTGGACCCGCTGCTCGCCGGCCTCACCCAGGAGGCGGCCCGCATCGTCCAGCCCGGCTACCACGTGAGCGCGGCCTGCAACTACTACTTCATGTTCGCCTCCACCTTCCTGGTCGCGGCGGCCGGGACCTGGGTCACCGAGGCGGTGGTCGTCCCCCGCCTCGGCGAGTACCGGGGGGAGGCAGTGGCCGAGGAGCTGCGGCCCCTCGCGCCCGGGGAGCGGCGGGGGCTCCGCGACGCCCTTCTCGTCACCCTCGCCCTCGCGGCGGTCGTCCTCGCAGGGACGGTGCCCGCGGGGGGCTTCCTCCGCGACCTCGAGACGGGCAGCCTCCTCCGCTCTCCCGTCCTCGCCCACGTGGTGTCCTTCATCTTCCTGGGGGGGACGCTGGCCGGGATCGCCTACGGCCGGGCCGCGGGAACGATCAGGAGCGACGCCGACGTCATGAACGGCATGGGGAAGTCGATGGCGAGCCTGGGCGGCTACCTGGTCCTCGTCTTCTTCGCCGCCCAGTTCGTGGCCTTCTTCAGCTGGACGAACCTCGGCCTCATCCTGGCCGTGGAGGGCGCGGAAGCCCTCCGGGCGTCGGGCCTCGGGGGCATCCCCCTCATGTTCGGCCTGGTGCTCCTCACCGCCGGGGTGAACATGCTCATGGGCAGCGCCTCCGCCAAGTGGGCGGTCATGGCCCCGGTGTTCGTCCCCATGCTCATGCTGCTCGGCTGGTCGCCCGAGCTGACCCAGGCCGCCTACCGGGTGGGGGACAGCGTGAGCAACGTCATCTCGCCGATGATGTCCTACTTCGCGCTGATCGTGGCCTTCTTCCAGCGCTACGACCGGGCGGCGGGGATCGGCACGGTGGCCGCCACCATGCTCCCCTACACCGCGGTCTTCCTCGTCGGCTGGTCCGGGCTGCTCGTGCTGTGGATGGCCCTCGGCCTGCCCCTCGGACCGGGCGCCTCCCTCCGCCTGGCCGAGTGAGCCCGCTCAGTCGACCCAGAGGACCGGCTGGCGGATGAAGAAGTTCCGGACCACCTCGTCCACGTCGGAGTCGGCGGGGAGCGTCTTCCAGAGCTCCAGGTACTCGGGCCGGCCGAGGGCCCGGCCCCCGAACAGCAGGAAGCTCTGCCGCATCGGCCACTCCGAGTCGTACATGACGTCGGGGGGCAGCGGCCAGCTCCCGCGGTCGCGCAGGTAGGGGTAGAGCCAGGCGAGCCCCCGGGCCATCCCCCGGCCGTCGGGGAGGGCGAAGCTCCAGAGGTCGTCGTCGGGCGTGGTCAGCAGCTCACACACCGCGCCCATCGCCTCGAGGTTGAAGATCGAGTAGCCGTAGGGCTTGGTGCGCCGCAGCTCCCGGGGAAAGCTGCCGTCCTCGGCCATCTGTCCGGGGAGGATGACCGTCCGGTAGCGCTCGCGGGCGTAGGCCAGCATCTCCCGGTCGCCAGTGAGGCGGGCGAACGCCGCCGCCTGCATCAGCCAGCAGGTGCCGTGGTTGTTCAGGGCCTCCCGCTCCGCGACGCCGTAGGGGTGGGTGGTCATCCACCGGAGGTAGTCGGCGAACCAGGCCCCGACCGCCCGCCGCTCCTCGGGGGAGAGCGCGGGCGAGCCCTCGAGCGCCTCGACCGCCCGGGCGACCTCCACCAGGTGGATCGTGTCGATGACCCCGATCCCCCGCCCGGTCACCCGCCCGCGGATGGCCTGGGAGTAGCGGAGGCTCGGGTTCATGCGCGTCGCCTCGTCCACGAACCAGGCGCGGAGATGGCGCCCCGCGTGGGTGGCGTAGCGCGGGTCCTTCGTGAGCTTCCAGGCAGCGGCGAGGGCGGGCACCTGGACGCTCATGCGCATGAGGTGGCGCCGGTGCTCGACGAAGTTGTCGGGGTTCGACCGGCCGTCCCGCTGGACGTAGGGCCCGCCGGGGTTCTCGGGGTCCGGCCACCAGTAGTCGGCCTCCGAGAAGAAGTCGTGGGGACCCCCCGAGCTGCGGGGGGAGCGGGAGGCGGTGACGGTGACCGGGGCTTCGGCGAGGTAGCGATCGGCCGCGGCGAGGACCCGGGCCCGGTCGAAGGCGGCCACGTCGAAGGCCGGGGCGCCGGCGGGGGCCGCGGCCCCGGCCGCGCCGGGGACGAGGCCAGCGGCCGCCACGAGGCCGATCCTCCGGACGGTGCGGGCGAGAGCTCGCATGGCGGGGATCTTACTGCATGTCCCCCTGGCCCCATCCCCCCGCTCGATACCCGGCAGCTCCGCCGCCCAGGCCACCAACCCTTGCCAAGGCACGCCGCGCCCCTCCGGCGCTTCGAGTCGAGCGCCCCCACCTTCCGGCCCGTTCGCCTCCGTGCCTCACGAGCCCCCACCCAGAACAGGCGGCTGCCGCGGAAGACGATCAGGTAGCCGTGAACGAGCATCGGTATGGCTCCCGCGAGCGTCGCTGCGGCCACGGCGCCTCGCGGCAACCCCGACTCACGAGTCACCGCCCGCAACAGCAGAACGGACAGCGGCAGATACAGCAGCACTCCCGTGACGACGCCCGGACAGTAGCGGCCGTGCACGACCGGCCACCAGGGGGAAGAGCCCGTTGGCCAGAATCAGGAAGCCGATCCAGGCCACCGCGACGAGACTTGACACCCCCTCCTTCGATAGGGCGAGACCCCCAGCCACGGCAAGGGTGATGACGAACGTCCGCTCCAGTTCTACGGCCTCTGAGCCAGATGCCGATCTTCACTTTCTCTTCATGCGAACTCCGATGTCGACCCAGAAACTCGCGTGGGGCGGCACCGAGGTCTTCCAACTCACTAGCTTCTTCTGAACGCACGCGGCCAGGGTGGTGCTCGGCTCGACGAGCACTTGATCCACCGAACCGGCTCCATCCACCCGAAGGAAGAGATGGAAGTCGGACAGATCAGGTCGCCTTGTCTTGCTCGCGCACCGCTGAATCGTGGTCCCGTGTTCGCGACCAAAGGCCTGCTGGAGCGCTTCCTTGAACCTCTTCCCCTCCGGAGTGCCCGCTGCTGTCTCGGCCGCGGACTCGGCAGCGGAGACCGCATCTTCTTGCACTCCAGAGTGCACGGGGGACGACCACAGCACGCCCAATGCGGCCAGACCGACGGCGACCATGGATCTCATGCTGGTGTTACCTCCATCTGCCATGCCCACGCCTTTCGATGTCCGCAGAACGCTGCGGATGAACGATGCCGTCAAGAACGACGGCCCGCCACTACGCGCAGCCACCTCACGGTCGCCCGGCCGAAGCGGAGCTCGGCAGCGGCCCAGCTGAGAGTCCGGATTCGTTGTTGGGCTGGCCCGCATCGACGCACCACTACATGAGCTGAGCGTAGGTAATACGAGGGCGGTTTGCGTGTCAACCCGCACCCTGGCGGGCGTACGCGGGGGGCCTTCCGTAGCGCTCGCCACGCCCAATCGAGCCCCGGTACGCTGTCTCGCCCCTGGCCGGGGGCGGTCCCCTCGCGCCGGTTCCGGCCAACACGCAGACGACTGCGCCTCGGGGCGATTGTGCCACCGCCTCCGCCGCTACGCCACCTCGTCTGCCCCGTCGCCACGGCTGCCGCAGTCCTGCTCGTCTCCGAGCACCTGCCGGCGGAGCATCTGGCTCTTCCAGTACGGCGGGCCACGGCCCGGGGAGCGGCGCGGCACCTCGCTCGCCTCGCCCACCGCCGCGAGGTAGCGGAGCGGAAGCGATTCTCTTCGGTCCGACCCGCTTGCGAACCAGCGGATGAAGTGTTTTACTCCGGGCGTGGCCCAACCGTATCCCACCATCATTCCCGGGCTGCGCAGCCCCGTTGATCAAGTCAACGGCCTCGTCCATTTCGGTCGCATCCCGGGACAAGATGCGGCTCGCCGCGGCGGCGAAATTGCCCGAGGGCTCGACGAAGGCTGGCCGAAAGCGGGCGCGTCGCGGTGAACGTGAGCGTTGCGATCCCGCAGCCGAACGGGCGCCTTCCCCGTGGCCATCGCTCCGCGCCATTGAACTCGGCACGAACTGGCGATTGGCTTCGTTGTCTCAATTGGTGAATTAACACAATGGAACGTCCCCGCTCCGCCCAGATGCAGGTCGCGATAACGAGCTTCCTCGCGCTCTTTTCCATCGTGGGCATTGCGCTCTATGGCCTGCCGTTCTTCTACGATTTCATGGTGAGGGATTTCGGCTGGACGCGGGCGCAAGTCACGTCCGGGAATGCCTACAGCAAGTTATTTGTCGGGCCGCTGTTTGGTTTTGTCGCGGGCTACATGATTGATAAGTTCGGGCCGCGCCGCATGATGATGACGGGGATTGTGATGGCGGGCGGCGCGTTGATCGGGTTGAGTCTGATGTCCGGGCTCTTCTGGATTTTCTACCTGTGCTACCTGTTCAACGCGCTGGGTTATGTCTGCGGCGGACCGTTGCCCAATCAGGTATTGTTGTCGCGCTGGTTCGACAAATCACGCGGCAAAGCGATGGGCTTCGCCTATGTGGGAATCGGCATTGGCGGCGCGATAGTCCCGCTGCTGGCGGCTTGGTTGGTCAGTCAAATTGGCTGGCGCGGCGCGCTGGCGGTTCTGGGCGGGCTGATGATTCTAATCGCGTTTCCCGCGGCGTTTTTCGTGAAGGAATCGCCGGAGGGACACGTCGAGGGACCCAAACCGCCGCTGGCACCGATTGCGCACATTTTCCGCAACCCCGCATTCTATCTCCTGGCGTTTGGCAGCTTCTGTTCGATTGGCGCGCTCGGCGCCACGAATCAAAATCTCAAGTTGTTCTTGAGCCTGGATCAGGGTTACAGCCAGATGGCGGCGGCGAAGATCGCTTTTCTGATCCTCACTTGCAGCATTGTCGGGCGACTGCTGATGGGCTGGCTGGCGGATCGCTGGCCGAAGAAGCGCGTGATGATGCTCATCTATTTGCTCGATGGCTGCGCCCTGCCCTTGCTGTTTTTCGCGGACCAACCCGGCGTCATGACTCTGTTCGCCATTCTGTTCGGGCTTGGTCTGGGTGGCGAATACATGATCATTCCGTTGGTGGTGGGCGAGTTCTTTGGCGTGAGAGTATTGGGCCGCATCATGGGAATCATCCTGACCGCGGACGGCGTGGCGGAAGCGGTGACGCCGATGGTGGTTGCGAAGATCCGAGATGCGACCGGGAGCTACGACGCGGGTTTCGCGCTGCTGATCGTGCTTTCGTTTCTCGGCCTGTTGGCCATCTCATTTCTGCCGCGCAAACGGCAAGAAGAGACAACGGCAGAGCGTAGGTAATGTCTCGCCCCCGGCCGGGGGCGGTCCCCTCGCGCCGGTTCCGGCCAACGCGCAGACGACTGCGCCCCGGGGCCCTTGTGCCACCGCCTCCGCCGCTACGCCACCTCGTCTGCCCGGTCGCCACGGCTGCCCCAGTCCTGCTCGTCTCCGAGCACCTGCCGGCGGGGCACCTGGCTCTTCCAGTACGGCGGGCCACGGCCCGGGGAGCGGCGCGGCAGCTCGCTCGCGCACCACCGGCGCGGCCACGACCAGCGTCGCCGCGAGGGCCGTCACAAAGGCGAGGCCTGCCCCCCTGGCCCCGGACAGCTCTCGGGCATTCTCCGCTGGCTCCCCCGACATGACCCCAGAGCTTACCGTTTCGCCGTGGTCCCTCACGACCCTGATTGTCACCAAACTCGGCATTGCGCACTCTAGTCCATAGGGGGAGGTCCTTTTCCCCCGGCATGACACGGGTCCCGTCCGGGCGCGACGGGAAGCCGATCGGCGGAGTTGTCACCTTTGGACGGGAGAGCGCGCATGCCTATCAAGGTCACGAGGACGCAGCCGAGATGGCTTGGTCGCCTGCTGTGGAGCGTCGGCGGCGTGGCGCTGGCGGGCACCGCATTGTTGAGTAGCGCCGAGGACACGCCCGCTTCCCGCGGGAAGGACGTCTTCCGGTTCGAGACCTTCGGGAACGAGACGTTCTGGACCGACACCCTGCGGCTGCACGAGACGATCGCGAAGGCGGTCGACCCCACCACCGCCCTCTCGGTGGGCCTGAAGGTGGACGCGGACGCGTTGCCCCCGGGAATCCTCAAGACGGCCGACCTGAAGAGCCCCGCCACAACGGTGGCCCTGCTGAAGCTCAACGCGGTGGTGGGCGTCAAGGGAACGGTGGTTTCCAGGGACGGCAAGGACACCCTGACCCGGGTGGGCATCACCTGCGCGCTGTGCCACTCCACGGTCGACGACTCGGTGATGTCCGGAATCGGCCGCCGTCTGGACGGCCGGCCCAATCTCAGCCTGAACCCCGGGGCCATCATCGCGCTTTCCCCCGCTCTCGACGCGGCCAAGAAGGCGGTCTACAACTCCTGGGGCGCGGGCAGGTACGACCCGCGATTCAACCAGGACGGGAAGAACGGGCCGGTGGTCATCCCCCCAGCCTTTGGTCTGGCCGGCGTTCGGCAGACCACCTACACGGGCGACGGGGACATCTCCTACTGGAACAGCTACGTCGCGGTGACCCAGATGGGGGGCCACGGCAGCTTCAAGGAGCCCAGGCTGGGGATCGCCGTCGAGGCCAAGGGCGAGGATCTGGTCAAGGCCAAGCTGCCCGCGCTCCGGGAGTATCAGCACAGCCTGGCCAAGCCCTCCCCGCCCGCGGGGAGCTTCGACGCCGACGCGGCCCGTCGCGGGCAGGCGCTCTTCGCCGGGGCCGGGCGGTGCGCGAGCTGCCACGCGGGCCCCGCGTTCACGGACGAGAAGCTGCACGCGCCGGCAGAGACCGGGATGGATCCGGCCTACGCCGCCCGGAGCGCCACGAAGAAGTACCGGGCCACCCCCCTGCGCGCGTTGTGGCAGCACCCGCCCTACTTTCACGACGGCAAGGCGGCCACCCTGGCCGCGGTGGTGGACCACTACGACGTCACGCTCGAGCTGAAGCTGACCCCCGCGCAGAAGAAGGAGCTGGTCGAGTACCTCAAGTCGATCTGAAGGCCAGGTCGTAGGGGCGGCGCTCGTCGTCGCGCGGGGCGTGGATGGATTGGATTCTCCCTGCCGGAGGAGGCCGAGCCACACGAGGAATCGCTCCGACGGCGACCGTAGCTCGTGGGAGGGAAGCGCGAGGAGCTCGTCCTCGAGGCAGCTCGCGTCCACCGCGCGGTGCCTCGCCGCCTGCTCCCTCTCCAGGAGCGCGGTGATGTCGCGGATCACCCAGCGGCTGTGGACGAGCTTCACATCCCGTAAGAGGCTGTTCGCCCCGATCAGCACCCGGCGGACGGAGCCGTCCCTCGCCGGAGGCTCGCCTCGTAGCTCGTGACCGTCTCCGCCGGTCCTGCGTGCAGTTAGGTTGTACATTCTACCTCTCCAACCGCCCCCGGTCCACGCTCGCGCTCGCAGTGATCCGGCCGAACGGGGTCTGGGGCGTTGGCACGGGGGTTGCGTCACGAGTTGAGAGAAGCGCCGGAATCGCCAGGAGTCTCCCCGTCAGGTGGGGTAGCCCAGAAGGCGTATGTCATGGCAACCACCGGTCATCGCATTCGAGGTGTGGATCGCGCACGACAAGGAAAGCTCGAGCAGCTGCTCAGCTCGCAAGGCACCATTTTCCGGAACC